>ENA-OSEY01001140-OSEY01001140.1-marine-metagenome-genome-assembly--contig:-NODE-1140-length-18752-cov-3.880054_pt1 | contig 18752 bp, 20 predicted proteins | sample MGYA00248465_ERZ534230 | MGnify/ENA primary metagenome ERZ534230 (study PRJEB26409, sample SAMN06344110) | marine metagenome | isolation source: Sea water from surface | place: Atlantic Ocean:Southern...
GAATATCACTATAAATCTGGTTATTAATAGGGTGATATGGACTTTCTCTATCTAACTTTTCAGGCGGAGTATCCCATGATCTTCTCAATTCATGGACTTTCTCTTCACTTAGTTTTTTTCTCATTTCGTCTTTATTTAATCCAGTTAAATTTCCATAGTGCCTTTCGTTTAATTCCCATGCTTTTATTATTTCTTTATTCTTTAAATTATTCACATCTAAAATTATATCTAATGTCTCTTTAGCCCTTTTTAAATATGAAGTATAAATTGATTTAAAATCTAAATTTAAATCTCTAATTAGTTCACCTGCTTTAGTAGCTTCTTTTCTACCTTGCTCAGATAATTCTACATCCACCCATCCAGTAAATCGATTCTCCAAATTCCAAATACTTTGACCGTGTCTTACTAAAATTAAATGACTCATGATTTATTTTTATTTATAAATAAAATATTTATATGTTAAAGAAATTATTTTATATATGTAATTTTTTTTTAATTATACTATATCTATATCCTGGTAGCATAATTGGATATATTTTTTATAGAAACCTTTATAAGCAGCCTCAATTAACTAATGATTTTTTAAGTTTGTCAGCAAATCATTTCTATACTTTTTTCATAATTTCCTTAATAGGGCTATTTAGTTTTAAAGACTCAAAAAAAATAATTAGTTATTTAATTTTATTATCAATTTTTTTAGAATTATCTCATATAATAATACCTAACAGATCGTTCCAATTTAGTGACTTATTTGGTAATGTATTTGGTATTATTGTGTCTATAATTTTAATAAGAGTTTTTAAATATTGGAGAAAACAATGAGTTCATTTGAAGATAGAAAAAAAAGTTTTGAAAAAAAATTTGCACATGATGAAGAGATTCAATTTAAAATTAATGCAAAGAAAAATAAATATATTGCTGAATGGGTATCATCCATTTTAGAATTTAAAGAAGAACAAAAAAATCAGTATATTCAAGAAGTCATAAAGGCTGATTTTGCCGAAGTTGGCGATGAAGATGTTTTTAGAAAAATAAAATCTGACTTATCAGAAAAAAATATTGACGATAGCGAAATCAGGTCAAAAATGAGAGAACTTAATGAAAAGGCTAAGTCAGACTTTATGTAAAATTTTCATTTTGTTAATTTTTTTATCAAGCAAAAGCACTGGTAATGATAAAATTTCAGGAATAGCAAAAGTAATTGATGGTGATACAATTTACATAAATAATTTTAAAATTCGTTTTAGTGGTATTGATGCACCTGAAAGTTATTATAAAGGCAAATCACAAATTTGTAATTCTCTCACAAGTGGTGAAAAAATTTTTTGTGGTAATGTATCTAAAAAAGTTCTTAAAGATAAAATTAAAAACCAATTTGTTATCTGTATACCAGAAGATATAGATAGATATAAAAGAATCATTGCTGAATGTTTTATAAAACAAGAAAGTATATCTTCGTTTATGGTAAGAAACGGATATGCATTTGACTATGTTAAATACTCTAAAGGCAAATATCAAAGTGAACAAAATTTTGCTAAAGAAAATAAATTAGGGCTATGGGCTATGAAATTTGAGTATCCATGGTCATGGAGAAAAATCAATAAATAAATTATAAGTGTATTAGTGATTCTATCAAAAAAGCATCTATTATATTTTTTACTAATTTTAATTTCGGGTTGTTCATCTATACCAAAAAATACTGCTGATGGTTGTTCGATATTTTCTGAGAGATATCTTTGGTACAAACATGCGAAAAAAACAGAGATTAAATGGGGTACTCCAATTTATATTCAACTGGCTATAATAAAGATGGAGTCTGACTTTGATTGGCTTGCAAAACCACAAAGAAATAAAATATTTAAAGTCATACCGTTTAAAAGACCATCATCATCATTTGGATACTCTCAAGCTGTAAAAGGTACCTGGAAACAGTACAAAGAGGAAACAGGAAATAATTATGCTTTAAGAACTAGATTTAAAGATAGTGTTGATTTTATTGGTTGGTATACAAATAAAACTCAAAAAATACTTAATGTTTCCAAAGACGATGCTTTTAAACAATATATTGCATATCATGAGGGTTGGGGAGCTTTTAAAAATTATAAGAAAAATCAAAAAGTGATTAATCTTGCTAAAAAAGTAGAAAAGCAATCCTCCAAATACAAAAATCAGCTTATTAAATGTAAGAATTCTTTAACAACAAAAAAGTATATTATTTTTTAACGAAGTTGTTTTTTTAACTCAATATCAACAGCATCTATTCTTTTTGTATTTTTGGCTAGTGTCAGATACATGGTCGGAGTAACGTAAAGTGTAAAAAAAGTAGATATGAGCATACCTCCTAAAATTGTACATCCTACAGCTAACCTAGAACCTTCTCCTGCTCCTGGACCTATATTTCCTATTACTAAAGGTATCATCGCTATCATTGTGCTTAATGAAGTCATTATTATTGGTCTAAATCTTAAATAACATGCTTCTTTTAAAGCTATCTCAATATTTTTTCCTGCCGCCCTTAATTGATTTGCAAAATCGACAATTAAAATACTATTTTTTGTAGATATACCGATCAAAATAATCAATGCAATTTGAGAGAAGACATTTATTGAACTATTTAAAAAAAGTATAAAAACCAAACCACCAAATACTGCTAATGGCACTGTTAAAATTATAATAAATGGATGAATAAAAGAGTTAAAGGTTGCTGCCATAACCAAATATGCTGTCAATAATGCAAGTACAAAAATAATATATAATTCGTTGCTAGTTTCTTTTAATTCCTCAGATTTACCTTTCCAGGTTATTTGTTTATCGGATGCGATTTCCAACATAGTGCTTTCTAAAAATTTGATTGCTTCATCTAAAGTATAGTTTTCACTAATATCAGCTGAGATTGTTACCGCTCTTTGTCTATTGTACCTCGATAACTTATTTGCTGACCCTTGTTCCTCATATTCGACGAGATTTGCAATAGATACAAGCTCACCTGTATTTTCCGATCTAACAAATATTTTACTCAAACTTTGTTGATTTTTTCTATCGTCTTTATATTGCTGCAAAATTATAGGATATTCTTTTCCCAGCTTATTAAATTTAGTTACTATTTTACCTCCGAAAAGTGTTTCTAGTGTTTCACCAATTGTCTTTGTTGAAATACCTAAATCTTTAGCTTTATTTTTGTTGATTAGTAATTTTATTTCTGGTCTATTTCTAGAATAATCTGACTCAATTCGCATAAGATTTGGATTTTTTCTTATTGATTTTATTACTTTTTTTTGGGTTTCTTCCAAATCTTCGTAAGTATTGCCATATATCACCATTTGAACTGGTTTATTGTAATTTGATGTTCTTATTGATTGAGGTGATATTGGAAATGCTAGTGTCTGGGGGACTGTTACTATTTTACCAATAGCTTTACGCATGATTGTTTGTGAATCCTCTGATCTATTTTTCCAATTATCAAGTAAAGATATTATTAAAAAGCTATTATCAGCGCCGAAGCCAGGTACAATCATCAAAAATTTTTTATATGGACTTTTCTCAGAGTCTAAAAGTGGTATTAACCTCTGCTCAACATCTTCTGCTCTTTTCTGAGTATAGTCAAATGAACTCCCCTCGTCTGTGAAACCAATGACTAAATAGGCTCCTCTATCCTCTATTGGTAACAATTCTTTTTTTGTATAATTGTATAAAAGTGCAGAACTAATAATTATCAATACTATAAAAGAAATAACAATATTTTTACGATATAACCAATACTGCAATGTATCCTTATAAAAGTTTAAAAAACCTATAAAAAATCTATTAAAGTTTTTTACTAAGAAATTTGATTTTTTTTTATTATCTAAAAATTTACTTCCAAGCATGGGTGATAAAGTTAAAGCAACTAATGATGAAATAACAATTGCAAATGAAAGAGCTATAGCTGTTTCCTTAAATAATGTCCCAGCGATTCCCTCTATAAATATAAGTGGTAAGAATACAGAAACTAAAATTAAAGTAGTGGCTATAATTGCAAAAGTTATTTGTTTAGAACCTTTATACGCTGCAACCAATGGTGTTTCTCCTTGCTCTATCCTTCTATATATAGCGTCAGTCATTATTACAGAATCATCAGTAATTATTCCTATCGCTAGTATAAAACTTAATAATACAAAAATATTAATTGATAAATCGAAAATATAAATTCCTAGAAAAGTTGCAATTAAGCTTACTGGAAGTGCAACAGCTGGGACAATTACGGCTTTTAAATTACCAAGGAACAAATATATTATGATTACAACTAAAATAAATGCAATGCATAGTGTTTTATATACCTCGTTAATTGCAACACTTATGTAGGTAGCCCTATTAAAAGCAACTTCCAAGTTTAATCCCTCAGGCAGATTAGGTTTTATTTGTTTAATTTTTTTTTTAATGTCATTAGATAGCTCAACAGTTGAGGCACCACTCCTTGCATAAATACCTATGCCCACTGAATTATAATTTAATGCATTTTTACTTTGCGATCTAAAAAAAGCTTTTTCAGATACGGGACCAAACTCTATCTCAGCAATATCTGATAATATTATTGAGCTATTTTGAATTTTTTTAATTGGAAGTTGCTTGAGTTTATTTATATCATTGTACGATTTATCAATATTTAAAGTTAAATCCTTATTTTCTGCTTCTAAAGAACCTGCAGGTAACCTTACATTTTCTCTTTGCAAAGCTAATTCTACTTCATGAGTGGTTAAGTTGTAGGCTGCTAACTTAATAGGATCTAGCCACACTCTTACACTCAGTTCTCTTAAACCTCCTGTCCTTATTCTACCCACATTTTTTACACTTGAAAATTGATCAATTAGATATCTCTCAACATAATCCCCTAGCTCAAGATCACTCCATGTCGGAGAAGATAAAGACAGCCACATAGTAGTAGTAAATCCCGCTGCTTGTTTTAATATCCTTGGTGGATCTGACTCAGATGGAAGTCTTTCAACAACCCGAGCAACTCTTTCCCTAATATCATTTGCCGCATTATCTAAATCTATACTAGTGTCAAACTCGACATTAATTTTACTTTTTCCATTTTCCGATATTGATTCAATATTTTTTATACCCTCAGCTCCACCGATAACTTCTTCAAGAACTTGTGTAACTTCTTCATCTACTATTTGAGAGGAAGCAGATGCATACTCAACATTTATTTGTACCACTGGAGGTTGGAGACCAGAAGGTAACTCTCTCACCGGTAATTTCCAAAAAACAAATGTGCCAAATAAAACTAATATTAATGATAGAACCCATGAGAATGCAGGACGTTTGATGCTTAGTTCTGTTATAAACATTATTTATTTGTTGGTTTTATTTTACCATTAGGTCTGACTTTTTTTAAACCCTCAGCTACAATCAGATCTCCTGAGTTTAGGCCAGAGATTACTTCTACATTTCCCTCATTCCTTAAACCTATTTGAATTTCTAATCGATTAGCAATATTTTCTTTTGATATCTTATAAACGTAAGCTTTGTTGCCTTCTAAGATTATACTTGTATCTGGAATACTTAGAGTTTCTCTTTTATTAAAACTTAAAGTCACTTCTAGAAGAGACCCTGGAATTAGTTCATAATCCGGATTCTTAATTCTAACTCTGGTTAAAATACTTCTGGTTTCTGCATTAATCCTACTCGAAACACCATCAACTTTACCATAAAAAATTTTATCTTTTATTCCCGAAAATCTTGCTTTTACCTCAAGATCTTGTTTTAAAACTGAAGCAAAATTTTCGGGTATTTTTAAATCAGCAAAGATTTCAGAGTTATCGTCTAATGTTAATATAAACGAGTTTTCAGAGCCAAGCACATCCTCTGTTATGCCCCTAAAACCTAAGGCGCCACTAAATGGAGCAATTATGTCTTTATCTTTTAATTTTATAATTACCTCACCTTTTTGAACAAACTTTTTTAAATTCAGCTCTGATAAAAGATTATTTTTTTCAATTCTAAAAGTTTTTGTTTTTTTTGCTAACGCAGTACCAAAACTCTCAATATTATCTGAGAATTCGCTTTTAATCACTTCAGATACAATAATTGACGGAGGAGGTCTTTTACTAAATTTTTTTTTAAAATGATTACCAATCATAGTTCTTCCAACTACGACAGAAATTATGATTATAAATAAAATTATTATTATAGATATGACTTTAGTAGTTTTTTTCATTTTTCAATTTTTCCATATTCGGCCCATGAGCCGTCATATATTGTTGGTTTATAATTATTATTAATTAAAGAATATGCAAGCGCTAAAACACATGATGTGATACCAGACCCACATGAAAAGACTAAATTATTATTATTTATATCCTGAATTACTTCAGTAAAAATATATTGTAACTCTTTTTTGCTCTTAAAAGTTTTATTTAAGTTAATTACATTTTTAAAAGGTAAGCACAGCGAGTTTTTTATTGATCCACATTTCAAACCTTTTCTTGGTTCTTCAACTTTTCCTTCAAAACGATCTTTGCTTCTACCATCTACTAATTTAAATTCTTTTTTCTCAATATTAATATTTATTTCTTTTAGTTGTTTTACCATTTCATTTTTCTCTGACGCAATATATTTTGCTTTTATTAAATTAGTTTTTTTATTTGTGATTGGTAATTTTTCTTTTTTCCATTTATTATAACCTCCATTTAAAACATGGATCATATCTTTACTGTGACCAAAATATTGTAATGTAAACCAAAGTCTACAGGAACTAATCACATCTGAATTATCATAAACAACAATTATATCCTTGTTTGATATTCCCAATTTGGACATTATTTTTTCCCATTGAATTTTATTTGGTAGCATATGAGGTAGACTTGAATTTTGATCAGAATTTTCATCTATATCAAAATAAATAGCCCCATCTATATGTTCTGCGTTGTATTCATCTTCACTTTTTCTGTTCTCACTAGGCAAATGCCAGGAGCTATCAATAATTTTAACACGTTCTCTATTTTCAAAAAGCCATTTTGTTGAAACTAAAGACATTCTATTTATCGCTCTAAATATTTTTGGTGATAATCTTCAGCTCTACAATAATTTTTATTTTCAGAAATATTTGTAACTATTTTTCCATTAAATTTATGGTTGGTTTTATTTAAGACTTTTTCCGCGATTTCTTTTTGATCTTTTGAAGTATAAAAAATCTCACTTCTATATTGAGTTCCTACATCGTATCCTTGTTGATTTAAAGTAGTAGGGTCATGTATCTCGAAAAAATAATCTAGAATTTGCTCATAAGAAATTAATTTATTGTCAAATTCAATTTTAACTACTTCGGCATGATTAGTTTTACCTGTGCAGACTTCTTTATAGGTCGTTTGCGCGCTTTTTCCTCCACAATAACCTACTTCAGTTTTTATCACTCCATTAAGTTTGCTAAACTTTATTTCAGGGCTCCAAAAACAACCGGCTGCTAATATTGCAATTTCCATTGATATAAAATCTTTAATGACTTAAGTTAAATACATGTTGTCTAAAAATCAATTAGGCTTTTTGTACATGTTTTTGTCGGTTTGTGCCTTTTCTTTGATGGATTTAGTTGTTAAATGGTCAGATGGCTATCCTTTAGGGCAAGTTCTGTTTTTTAGAGGTTTTGTTGGTGCCCTAATATATTTTTTAATCATACCAAGAGAGAGAATAAAAAATTTTTATTATACAAAAAGAGCTGGGTTACATTTTTTAAGATGTTTTTTTGGATTAATAGCCTTACTCTCAATATTTACAGCTCTTAGAAATTTACCTTTAGCTACTGTTGTAAGTATATCTTTTGCTGCACCAATATTTACTACTATTTTTTCTATATTTTTTTTGAGCGAAAAAGTTGGAGTTTATAGATGGCTTGCAGTTTTCATCGGTTTTGTTGGAATTATAATTATAGCTGAACCAGGATTAACTGAATTAAATATATATTATATTTACCCAATAATATTTTGCTTAGGAATGGCCTATGTAGCTATTTCAATAAGACAATTATCAAGAACAGAACCTGTATGGTTAATTTCACTTTATTTTTCAATCTCAATAACGATAGTTAGTTTAACTACCATTCCTAGTGGTTGGATAGTACCAAGCTTAAGTGATTTTATTATTTTAACATTTTTAGGTATATTTGGTGGAGTTGCTAATTTGTGGTTAAGTCAATCATACAAGTATTCTGAGGTATCCCTGGTTACACCACTTAAATATCTTGGTTTAGTTTTTGCAATTATTTTTGGTTATTTTATTTGGGAGGAGACCCCAACTTTAAAAACTTTAGGTGGTTCAATTTTAGTAATACTGTCATCAGTGATTATTTTTAGAAGAGAAATATTTTTAAATAAACAAATTTCAGCACCAAGACATGACTAATTCTCCACATTACTGGAAAAAAGCAAAATTATATTTATCGAAAAAGGACAAAGTTATGAAATATTTGATAAAAAAATATGATGATACCACATTAAGCACAAGAAAAGATGTTTTTTATTCATTATGCAAAAGTATTATAGGTCAACAAATAAGTGTGGCAGCAGCAAATTCAGTTTTTAGTAAATTTAATATAGCTTGTAAAAAAAAGATAACACCTAGAAATGTAAAAAAATTAGGAATTTTAAAATTAAAGAAATGTGGACTTAGCAAGCAAAAGGCAATAGGTATTAAAGAGTTATCAATAAAATTTTTGAACAAATCCTTTGATCCCAATCTAATTTTCAACATGGATGACGAGGAGGCAATTGAGTACCTATCCACTCTAAGACAGATTGGAAGATGGTCAGCTGAAATGATATTATTATTTACTTTTAACAGATCAAATATCTGGCCTATTCAAGATATAGGTTTACTTAGAGCCATATCCAATAATTATAATAAAACATATCTACCTCCTATAAATTTTGTAAAGAAATTAAAAAAAAAGTTTAATCCTTACTGTTCAGTTGCTACATGGTATTTATGGAGATCTATTGATGATGAGCCTATTCAATATTAAGACCCTCAACTATCTGTAAATTTCTTTTAGTACTATTTTTAGCAATATTCCAACTTTTTTGATATTCATCAGAATTATGACAAAGCATTGCTTGCTCAAAACTTGGAAACTCCCATATTACAGTTCTTACAAATTCTTCCCCATCTAATAGTTGATACTTTCCTCCCCTAACTATTGCTTTACCACCAAATGTTTTTATTATTGGAGTAGCTTTTTCTGCGTATTCTTTGAGCTTATCTAAATTTTCTATTTTTTTATATGTAGCTATCCAATATGCTTTCATTAATCGAACCACTCTTTATATTTATTTTTATGTTTGATTATAAAATTTGGCAGATATGTCATATCTACTTTAATTAGGTCTTTCCCCTCTCCAAATTTATTTATTTTTTTATCAACTCCTAAATCATAGACTGTTTTTTTTTTATTTATTATACTTTCTATATCCTCCGTACTTAAAGGATTAACATCAAATTCTCTGTGATGAAGGTAAGAGGATAATTTTTCTCTTATTTCTCTAGGTTTTTTTAAGTTAGTAAAATGCCATCCACCATTACCAACCAATTTTACGTTGATATATTTATTATTTGACAAAAGTAAGTCAATTCTTAATGGTGAATATTTTCTACCTCTAACATCTCTTAACCACTGCGGACTTTTTAAAAATTTTTTTCTACAACATTTACTCCCCACCCACAAGTTTGAAGACATTAGATTAAACTTGTAATAAAACATATTTTGTTCAAATAATATTATTTTTTCTCTAGAATTTTTTAAATCTACTTTTGTCAAATCAGGTATTTCATCCAAATCTGAAATCAATATTAAGTCTTCTTTTTTAGCTTCACCTAGACCTTTTAAAATGAAGTTTCTTTGAGAATTTTCTCTTAAGTAAGCGTTATTAATAAACTTTTTAGATTTTTCGCCCTCATCATCATTTTCATATATCTTTTTAATACCTTGTGGAACTTCATCATGTACTAAGTATATTATTTTATTTTTAAAATCGTTGTATTTTTTTAAATTAAATCTTAATGGTTTAGGTTTCCCACTATGAGTGTATTTACTTTCTACTATTACAAAGTAGTCAACATTTTTATCTAATATATTAAGTCTGATTTCTAAAAGATTATCTTCGTCAAAATACATGAAACAATCAAATATTTTCATAAATATATTTAATTTAATTTAATACTATATTAAAAGCTTTTATGGAAAAAAAATTAATTATCTCCTTCGAAAACTACCTTGAAGTTGTTGAAAAACTATCAATTGAAATTAATAAAAGCTATAATCCTACTGTTTTAGTTGGAATAATGAGGGGAGCAGCCCCAATTATCGATATATTATCAAGAATATTCAAATTGCCCACAGCATATATTGTAATTCAAAGTTATTCTGGTTTACGTCAGGAGGATAAACAAGGCGAGTTAGTTTTTGCCCGTGATATTAGTTCAATTGCGAAAGCTGAAAATTTTAAACGGGTATTATTAGTTGATGATTTGTCGGATACTGGATTGACACTTAATAAAAGTATAGATTGGCTTAAAAATTATAAACCTATTAAAGATCATATTTCTGAAATTAAAACAGCTTGCCTATGGAAAAAAAAGTCTTCAAAATTTATACCAGATTTTTGCCCAATCAAATTAGATGATGATCCGTGGATAGTACAACCAACAGAACATTATGAAGAAATAAGAATAAATGAGATTATAAATAAACATAAAAAAGGCTAGAAAATATTTTCTAGCCTTTTTTTAAATAATTTATCCTACAATAAAACTTACTACACTTAGCGCAGCTACAATCCAAATAGCCGGACTTGTATCATTAAATTTTCCAGTAAAAATTTTAATTAGAGCGTAAGAAACAAAAGCCAAAGCTATTCCATTTGAGATTGAGTATGTAAATGGCATTGCGATCATAGCGAGAACAGCAGGAGCACTTTCAGCAATATCATCCCACTCAATGTCGGTAATATTTCTGACAAATAAAGTTGCGATATATATTAGTGCAGCACCATCAATTTCTTTAGGTAATGATGTTGCTAATGGACTGAAGAACAAACATGCTAGAAATAAAACACCAATAACTAAAGATGTCATACCTGTTCTACCACCTGCCTTTACTCCAGCAGCACTTTCAACATAAGTAGTTACGGTTGAGGTACCTAACATAGATCCTGCAACTGTGGAAACGCTATCAGATAACATTGCTTTATCGATATCTTTTATTTTTCCATCTTTACCAATTTTACCAGACACATTTGCAACACTAGTTAATGTCCCAGCCGTATCAAAAAAATCAATGAAGAATAACGTAAAAATTACTGTTACCATTGAAGCACTTAATGCTGCCCCTAAGTCAAAAGTTAATAAATGTGTCATCGGCGGCGGTGCTGACACTACTCCATTAAACTTTCCAACACCAGTGAGCCAAGCAATTGCGCTAAATGCAACAATGCCTATGATTATATTTCCTTTAATATTAAATTTTTCCATAACAATCATAGAAATAAAAGCTCCTGCACCCAGCAATAACAATGGATTAGATAAATCTCCAAGTTGAACAAGCGTCACTGGATTATCAGCAGTTAAACCCATAATTTCAAACCCTATTATCGCAAGAAAAAGACCAATCCCAGCACCAATACCTAATTTAAGACTCTTTGGAATTGAATTTATTAACCAAGCTCTAATGGGTGTTAATGAAATAATTAAAAATACTACACCAGCAACCAACACAGCTCCCAATGCTTCAGCAGGCGTATATTTCATACCTAGGCAAACTCCATAAGCTACAAAAGCATTGATACCCATACCAGGTGCTAAGCCTACTGGCCAAGTTTTTGCGTAAAAGGCTGCAATAAAACATGCAATTGCAGTTGCTAACGCTGTAGCAGTAAATACACCCCCAAAGTCAAAACCGCCATCAGCAAGAATCACTGGATTTAAGAACATTATATATGCCATAGTCAAAAAAGTTGAGACACCGGCAACAACTTCTGTCTTAAAATCAGTTTTATATTTTTTATAATTAAAATAATTGTCTAACATTGAACCTCCAAAAAAAACTAAAGTAAACGATTCTCTAACGAAAATCCTATGTATATTTTCAATATGTGTTATGATTGTTATTAAAGGTATCTTTTTTTCAACCTAAAAGTTAATTTTTATAATTATAGAAATTTTTAAACTTTTGACACATTTGAATGTTAAAAAGATTTATGAATTATAAAAAATTACTATTTAGTATAATGATTTTGTCTTTTTTAAGTAGTTGTCAAACTATAAAAAATAAATCTGACGAGGTTGCTGAGAGAGAAAATGAAAAATTTGGTCAATTTGTGGGAAAGCAAGTATCTGAACTAAAAATGGAATTAGGCGCTCCAACCGATGATTTCATAAATGATTTAGGAAATGAGACATTAGTTTATAAAACTAAAAAATACGGAATTCCTTGTGAGAGAAAATTTACAATAAACACTAACGGAACTATAATAGGATTTTCATCTAGCGGATGTATTTAAACTTGTGGGGCTTACCCCCACAAGCAAGTTTAACACTTATTTAATCTCAATAAGTTTCTTTTTTTTATGCTCTGGTACTATTCTTTCACAAGCGATTCTTAAAAGACCATCTTTTAGTTCAGCACCATTTACTTTAACATCATCAGCAATTGTAAATGACCTAGCAAATTGTCTTTGAGATATTCCTTTATGAATAATTTCCCCATTAACATCTTTATCCTCGGATTTGTTTATCTGTTTAGTTCTAACAGTTAACAAATTATCCTCGAATTCAACCTCAACATCATTTTTATTAAACCCAGCAAGTGCAACTTCGATTGAATATTTGTCTTTGCCAGTCTTTCTGATGTTATATGGTGGGTAATTTGACTGCATACTTAAATTACCGTTACCAAGCATGTTTTCAAATTGATCGAACATATCATCGAAACCAATTGAAAATGGTCTTAGAGAGTTAAATATAGATAGATCCTTACTTGTCATATTTCCTCCTTTGTTAGCAAGGTTTATATTGAGGTCCCATAAGGCAACCTCAATTTACATATAGGTGTAGATTTCTTGATTTCAATACTAAAATTTATATTTTATTTGAAACTTTTAAAGCAAACGCATAGTCTAATGCTATCTCCTCTATTGCACCGTCTCTACCTGATTTACCACCGTGTCCAGCATTCATTTCAGTTTTTAAAAGCAACAAATTATTATCAGTTTTATAATCTCTAAGTTTTGCAGTAAATTTTAATGGTTCATCAAATAGTACTCTATTATCGCTTAAGCTTGTTGTAATTAACATATGCGGATATTCCATTTTTTTTATATTATTGTATGGTGCGTATGAATAAATATAATCGAAATGCTCTTTATTTTCTTTCGCATTACCAAACTCATCAAATTCCCCCACAGTCAAAGGCAAGGTATGATCAAGATTTGTCGTAAGAGAGTCAACAAACGGCACAGCCATAATAATTGCAAGAAATAAATCAGGATTTTTATTTACTGCAGCCCCCATTAATAATCCACCAGCTGAGCCTCCAAAACCAATGACTTTTTTCTTTGATGTATATTTCTTTTTAACCAAATAATCTCCAGCAGCGAGGTAATCCTCAAAAGTATTTTTTTTATTTAATAACTTTCCTTCTTTCCACCACTTCATCCCTCTTTCCATTCCTCCTCGAATATGTGCTGTTGCCCATATTATATCTCTATCTATTAAACTCAATTTTGTAGAAGAGAATGAAGGTGACATTGAACTTCCATATGATCCATATCCATAAAGAAGTAAATGAGCTGAGCCATCTAATTTAGTTTTTTTATGTCTTGTTAAAGTAATTGGAACTTTTCTACCATCGTGAGAAATACACTCTATTCTCTCAACAATGTAATTATTCGGATCATGTCCCGATGGTATTTCTTGTTCTTTTACTAATTTCCTTTTCTTACTTTTGATATTGTATAAGTATGTTCTACTTTGAGTTTTTGGAGAAGAATAACTTAAATAAATTTCATCAGTATTTCTGTCTTTTTGAACTAAAGAAATTCCTGGTTCTATAACTTTTTCATCTGTAAATGATATTTCTTCCTCTTCTCCAGTTAATTTATTTTTTACAAAAATTTTAGCTAATGCATCGGAAACCTCAGATCTTATGGTCCAATTATTCAAGAATGTTAACCCACCTACTAGAACCTCATCTTGAGGGGGTATATATGATATCCACTCTTGTTTTGATAAATCTTTACAAATATCTATTTTAAAATCTTCTGCATTTTCGTTTGTGTGCATATAGAATTGTCCATCCCAAGAATTCACAGAATAAATTATTCCTTTCTTTCTATTTTTAATCAATTTTGGTTCTGGTTTTTCTTCATTTATTCCAAAATAATATTGTTCAGAAGTGTTGTGATCTGAAGTAGTTATTATAAAAAATTTTTCATCCGAGGTAATTCCAATTCCCACAGTAAAAGCATCACTTTTTTCCTCAAAAATTAAAATATCGTCACTTGAGTTACTACCGATTGTATGTCTGTAGATTTTTCTTGGTCTATGAAACTTGTCTAATTTAGAATAAAAAATGTACTTATCATCCAAGCTGAATGTAATACTTCCAGAGGTATCTTTAATATTATCAGAAATACTTTTTCCTGTTTTTATATCTCTTAAGTAAATTGTATAATATTCTGATCCTTTCAAATCTAGAGAATACCCTAGAATTTTATCATTATGACTTACTTCTAAATCTCCTACACCAAAATATTCAGTTCTCAGTTTATTTTTTTCTTCATCACCATTCCAATACTCCTCAGTTATATCACTGCCAATTAATCTTCTAAGTTTAATAGAGTAATTTCCTTTTTTGGTTGTTTTAGTCCAATATTCATAAGTTTTATCTTTAAAAGGAATAGACTCATCATCTAATTTAATGCGACCCTTAATTTCATCAAATAATTTTTTTTGGCATTGTTTTGTATCTTTTAAATGAAAATCAGTAAATTTATTCTCTTCATCCAGATATTTCCTTACTTCCGGATCAAGTTTCGAACTATCTTTTAAAACATCAAGTATATTTGACTGATGTACCCAACTATAATTATCCTCCCAAGTTGTATTGTGACAAGATTTAAGTTCAGTTTTTTTTTTAAGTTGTGGTACTTTCATTGAAAAAGTTAATATATGAATATTTTTATTATAACACTTGTTATTTTTGTCTTAATATACCTATTTCTTAATTGGTTTGCCAAAAGTTCAACAAAAAAGGTTGCAAAAACTATAAGGTCATCAATTATAATAGTTTCTATATTATTAGCAGTTTTAATGGCTTTCGCTGGAAGGTATATATTTTCTTTACCTTTTTTAATGATGGTTTTACCGCTCATAAAAACTAAAGCCGGCTTTACTCTATTGCAAATATTAAGAATCTGGGGATTGCTTAGAGTCCTTAAAAATTATGGGAGATATAATTTTGGTAGTTCAAGTCAAAATTTAAATACTCAAACTGTTTCTTTAGAGGAAGCTTATAAAATTTTAAACTTAGATCCTAAAAAAAAATACAGTAAAGAGCAAATAATGAATGCTTATAAAAAAATTATGAAAAAAATACATCCTGATGTGAGTCCAGAACTAACCAGATTGGCTTCTATCGTCAACGAAGCTAAAGACGTAATTATTAAAGATATAGTTTAATTGATTATTTCTTCATATTTTTGAAAAATTTTATCAGGATTAATTTTCTCTTTACCATTCGTATTATGTGTTACATTTTTAAAACCATCTGGAATAATTGGAAACATTTTTGGACTGTAATTTCCATAGATAAGTGGTGTATCAGCCATGAGAACTATGGTTTTAATTTCTAAAGCTGCAGATAAATGACTAAAACTAGAGTCATTACAAATAGAAATATCGCAGTTTTTAATTATTGGTAGAATTTCATTAATAGTTAAATTATCTAAAGAAACACATTTACTATTTAGTTCTGTGTTTTTAATTTCGTTAAGAATCGACTGTTCATCTTCACTTTTTCCTGTAGCTAGGAAAAATTTGCAGTCATATTTTTTGCTAACAATTTTCATGAATTTTATAAATGTTTTGGCTGGAATTCTCTTTGTTGGTCCTGAACCACCAACTCCTAGTAAAATATAAATTTTTTTCTTATTCATTTCAAATTTTTTTCTAGACATTTCAACCAATTTAGGATCTATCTTTATTTGAGGGTTACTTTCTACGTTTAAATTTAATTTTGTTTTTAAAAATTCTTTAGCTGTATTAATCAAATGTTGATTACGTTTTTTAAAAAGTGGGTACTGGTAAATTTCTTTTATTGCCGACAATCTACATATAATATTAAATCTTAAAGATGAATTGAAAATAAAAGCTTTATCAAATTTATTCTTTTTTAGCTCTGCAGATAATTTTAAAGTTCCTAATAATCCATTATGTTTACCACCATTATCTTCCCTATCTAAAATAATTAATTTTTTAATGTATTTATTATTCTTCAAAATTTCTTCTGATTTAGAACTTTTTTTAACAAGACAAGTTACTGAGGTATTGTACTTTTTTGAAATTGCCTCTATATAAGGTAAAAAAATTACCATATCTCCAATACCCATTCGACTTTGAATTATAAGTATATTCATATTTATCAAACAACTTTACTAAAAAATTATTTTATATACATTTTAATTAATGAACAAAATTCAAGGCATTTATGCGGCCTCTTTATCATTATTTAATGATGATTTATCTTTAAACGTTGAAAGAACAATAAATCATGCAGATTTTTTAATTGATAATGGTTGTCACGGGGTTGTTATACTTGGGAGCACGGGTCAATCTCAATTAATTTCTATTTCAGAAAAAATTAAATTAATCAATTCCTTACCAAAAAGTAAAAATTTTAAAAAATTTGTTGTTGGTACCGGATTGAATTCATTGGGAGATGCTATTAATTTAATCAATATAACCTTATCTATAGGAATAGAGTATTTCTTGGTTATGCCACCCGCGTATTATAAATACAAAGACAAAGATGTTGTAAAATATTTTGAAAAAATCATAAATAAAGCAGATAAATGTAAAATAATACTTTATAATTTTGAAAAATTAAGTGGTTATAAATTTAATATTGAATGCATTAAACAATTAAAAAAAGAATTTCCAAAACAAATTATTGGCATTAAAGATAGTAGTTATAATATTTACAGTCATTATAAAAATGACAACTTTTCTATTTTTGTTGGATCTGAGGAAAAATTATTAGATAGTTTAAATTTAGGATGCCAAGGAGCAATTACCGCAACATGCAATGTAACTTCAAGTCTAGCAAGAAAAGTTTTCGAAGACTTTCATCAAGAAAAAATTCAGACGGTAAATAAAAAACTTTGTGATGTTAGGAAGGTATTTGAAAAATATAATCTTATCTCAGCGTTACATTCATATATGGCAAAAAAAGACGTTATTTTTAAAAATTTATTGCCAATATTAGATTTATTACCGAAGGAAGATGAAAAAAAATTATTTGAAGAATTGGAAAAATTAGATTTTAATATTGATTATTTATAATTATGAAATCTTTAAATCAATTTTTGAAAAATCTTTTTAAAGTTGATGGATTTATAATTGTAGATGCGAATAAGAAAGAATATACAATAGGAAAACCTTTAAAAAATCCTCCAATAAAATTAAAATTATTAGATAAAAGTCTTCATACAAAACTTCTTCTATTACCAGATTTATACTTTGGAGAGGCTTACGTTGATGGTTCTGCTGTAATAGAGAATGGTACTTTGACGGAGTTTTTAGAAATTGCTATGAAAAATATTGGACGTGGTCCAACAAGTAATTATGCTACACTTATAAAAAAATTGATGGGAATTTATAGCTATATAACAAAGTTTAATTTTGTTAAAAAGTCAAAATCAAATGTTGCACATCACTACGATATTTCTGAAAAATTGTATGATTTGTTTTTAGATAAAAATAGACAATATTCTTGTGCTTACTTTAAAAATGAAAATGAAACAATAGAACAAGCGCAAGAAAATAAAATGAAACACATAATAAAAAAACTTCATTTAAAACCAAATTTAAAAGTTTTAGACATTGGATCTGGATGGGGAACTTTAGCATTAGAAATAGCAAAACAAAGTAAATGTGAAGTACTTGGAATTACTCTTTCAAAAAATCAATTAGAATACAGTCAAAAAAAAGCAAAAGAATTTAATCTAGAAAACCAGGTTAGGTTTAAATTAATTGATTATAGGCAACTAAATGAGAAATTTGATCGAGTAGTAAGCGTAGGAATGCTTGAGCATGTGGGCAAGAAATTTTATAACAAATATTTTAAATCTGTTTCAAATTTTCTAAACGAAGATGGTGTAGCTTTAATACATACTATTGGATCTGTAATGACACCACGAGATCCTCATCCGTGGATTTCAAAATATATTTTTCCAGGAGGTTATACGCCCAGCCTTAGTGAACTCGCTAGACCAATAGAAAACTCTGATTTAATAATATCGGATATGGAAGTTTTAAGAATGCATTACTCCCACACTTTAAGAAATTGGAAAAAAAGATTCATGGGAAAAAAAGAGGATATTCTTGAAATGTTTGACGAAAAATTTTTTAGAATGTGGGAATTTTATCTAGCAGGTTGTGAAATGGCTTTTAAATGGGGAGACCAAGTTGTATATCAGTTTCAACTTACTAAAAACTATACTTCT
>ENA-OSEY01001141-OSEY01001141.1-marine-metagenome-genome-assembly--contig:-NODE-1141-length-18750-cov-2.577679_pt1 | contig 18750 bp, 19 predicted proteins | sample MGYA00248465_ERZ534230 | MGnify/ENA primary metagenome ERZ534230 (study PRJEB26409, sample SAMN06344110) | marine metagenome | isolation source: Sea water from surface | place: Atlantic Ocean:Southern...
ATTGTATTAAAGTCATCACAGCACATTAATCTATTTAGTCCTCCACCGCATTTTTCATCTAGACTCAGACGCATGTTTATCCAAATCAGTGCTTCAGAAAATACTTCAACCATCCATGAATCTGACATTCTCACCTCATTTGAAATTCGATCACCGGAAGCCGACCCGAAACGAATTGTTTCTATCATGGGTAACCACTCTTCTGTAGCTGATGACAACCATGTATGGGTTTCCATAGCATGGGTACGTCAACAAGTTGAACACAAACACGACGCCGATTGGAAACAACAATTTGCAAACATGATTGGATACGCCGACTCAAAAGGTTGGCTCAACGAAAAACAAACTCACTTACAAGCACACATCAAGATTGAGGCATAATCATGATGCAAAAGCTCCAAGACCTTAAGGACTGAAGAAAGGGAAAATTATGAGAATCGATCACCAAAACTTATGGGACCTCGTTCTACAGCGTTCACAAATCAGCCCCGATGTCGAAATACTTGTTGATGAGCAAGGCCGAAGGCTAACGTTTCTCCAATACAGAGACCAAGCTGAAGAAATGGCTGCTGGACTTCAGGAACAAGGCATAAATCAAGGGGACGTCGTTGCTTGGGAACTACCAACATGGATCGAGACCGTTATCTTGGCAGCGGCGTTGAGTCGAATTGGAGCAATCCAAAACCCAATCATTGCTATATACCGAGAAAGAGAAGTTAGCTTCTGCGTTCGCCAAGCAGGCGCGAAAATGCTAATCACCCCCGGTGATTTTCGAGGATTCGACTTTGGAGAAATGGGTCAGAACATAGAGTCCGAAATCCCTGACCTAACTCATATTGCAGTTTCTCCCGAAAATTTCCCATCCGGGCTAAAACAAAACCTGCAACCGTATCGTGCCCCTGCAAAAGATGAGCTGAGGTGGCTATGTTACACATCAGGAACGACAGCAGATCCTAAAGGCGCAAAGCACACAGATGCATCAATAGCTGCGATCGGCGACAGTATGGGCGCACGCCTAGATGTCCAAGAAGGCGACAGGCCAGCATTAGTGTTCCCGTTCCCCCATATTGGAGGCTTAACGTGGCTGTTTACAGCATTACAAAGTGGCGCCACATTGCTATGCGATGCAGCATTTGACCCCTCAACGACAACTGCGTTCCTATCATCGGAGAATTGCACGCATCCCGGAGCCGGCACCCCATTCCACATGGCATACCTCGCAGCTCAACGCAAACAACCAGAAACGAAGCTTTTCCCAAATGTTAAAAACTTTCCCGGCGGGGGAGCACCAAAACCCGTCCAACTACATTCTGAAGTCAAAGCTGAATTAGGGGGGGCCGGAATCGTATCAGGCTGGGGTCTCACTGAAGCCCCAATCCTCACAATGGGTGCAAGTACTGACCCAGACCAGAAACTTGCGTTAACCGAAGGTCAAGCAATGCCCGGAGTTGAATTAATCGCCGTTGATGCAGAAGGCAGTATAGTGCCATCCGGTGAGGAAGGAGAGCTAAGAGCAAAAGCACCACAACTCATGCTCGGGTACCTAGACGAAACACTGGACAGTGAGGCGTTTGATGAAAATGGGTACTTTCGTACCGGCGATTTAGGCATCATCGACACAGATGGATATGTCGTAATCTCAGGCCGACTAAAAGATGTCATCATACGGCATGGCGAAAATATTTCAGCCAAAGAAGTAGAAGACTTACTCTTTGAACACGAATTAGTGCAAGATGTTGCTGTCATAGGACTACCCGACGAAACTACAGGCGAACGCGCCTGCGCAGTCATTGCGCTATGTGACCAATCTGCTCCGTTAACTCTTGAATTGATGAGAACCTATCTTAATGACTCTGGATTGCGACGAAATGCCATACCTGAACAGCTGGAAATTGTTGAGAACATACCGAGAAACCCATCGGGAAAAATCACAAAGAATGTTCTACAAGACCAATTCAAAGATATTGATTTTCAACGCTAAGAGCGTGTCGCCTCAACGAGAGCAGATAAATCAGAACGCTGAATGCCTTGAGGGATCGACAGCGCTAATCGGTCAGCAATCCCACTAAAGCGATTCCGAAGTTCTTCGCCCACTTCTTCAGCAGTTCCAATCACCGACAACGTAGAAATCTGAGCGTCGTCAAATAAAGTACCAAGCTGATCCCATCGCCCCTCTTTCGTCAATTGACGAAGCCTAGGTTGTAAATCCCCCCATCCATGACTGTCAAGAACAGGCCGATATGCAGGTGTAGAGCCGTAAAAACCAAGTAATCCCCTGACTATTGTTTCAGCTTCTAATCGCCTTGCATCAGAACCATCATGGATGCCGACAATGGCACCGACAGTCACAACAAAATCTTGTGAAGCTTCAGAACGTTTCGCTAACCCTTTAGAAAGATTTGGAATTGTGTGGGTCTCAAGATGCGACTGAGACGTAAATGGGTGCACCAAAAGCCCGTCAGCGACTTCCCCTGCAAGTTGTGTCATTTTTGGGCCGAGAGCAGCTAGCCAAATAGGAGGGGGACCCTGAGGTAATGGATCGGGTGTAAGCATGGGTGAGGCTAATGTATGTCTTGTCCATTTCCCAATGAAATTGAGACTTGACTGAGTTTGCCAACTGTCGAAAATAGCTTTGGTGGCCTCAATGATCTCACGCATCTGTCCTAATGGGCTATCCCACACGCTGCCGTATCGATTCTCAATATGTGGACGAATTTGGGAGCCCAAACCTAGAGCAAATCTACCGTCTGATAATCGCTGAAGATCCCATGACTGATATGCAAGATGCATAGGGCTACGAGGAATAGCTATAGCAACATTCGTATATAACATGCAGTCAGTAAGTTCACCAGCACGAACTAGAGGGAAAAAAACATCGCTCTTCCCCTCATACGTGAATAAGCCATCTGCACCCGCACCAGCTAAGTCCTCAGAAAGTGAACCCATATGTGTTAAATCGCCGCTTAGAAGAACGTCTATTTTCATCAAATAGTAACCTAGCAGAAAGAGAAACTAGATAGATAAGTAATCCACGTCAAACCTCTAATGACGCATTACTCGCTAAACAGATTCATGGAAATCTTCATCTTCAAGAGGACGCATAAGAATATCAATAGCTGTCCAAAGTTTTTTCGAACTTGGATAGAACAATAGAGGAACAAAGCCATATCCGCCTGCAAACACAAAAACCCATCCTCCCATGGGGATATCTGGATACGTGACAAAGAAAAAAATCGCCAGTCCCAGAAACAGAAGAGTAAAAGAAAAGATAGTGTTCATGCCAACAGCACCGACCCAATGCCCTTCAATTCTTTCAAATCGAAGATTACACTTTGGACATCGCTCAACCATTTTGACCCACTTACTAAATAGCTGACGTTCCCCACAAACCGGGCAAGACTTGATCAATCCTCTCCAAAGCAATGAATAGGGCTTACTAGCTCTCTGAGGAAACTGATCCATCATCTCATAGTAGAGCTTTGAGAATCCCGTCAGTTATTCAAGCAATAGTTTTACAATTGCGCTCAACCCGCCTATTTTCGTAAAGGAGAAAGAGATGGGAGTCCACTATGCTCGCTGCAGTTTTACGCAATACCGGCGATAATGATCTAGAGGTAACAGATACGATTCAAGTCAATGACCCGGGTCCAGATGACGTTATAGTCAAAATCACTCACACCGGTGTCTGCCATTCAGACGTTTCAGCAATGAATGGAACAATACCTCAGCCCGCCCCAGCAGTACTAGGGCATGAGGGGGCAGGAATCATCGAAGAAGTCGGTGAAAATGTTACTGAAGTCGCCGTCGGAGACCACGTCATCGTTGTATGGTCCCCTCCCTGTGGCGGATGCAAATTTTGTATAGACCACTCAAGCCCTAATCTATGTATGACAGTCCAATTCGGATCAATGATGATTCCACACTTTAGAGAAGGTGATCTTGACGTTCATGCTATGGCAGGTGCAGGAACCTTTGCTGAGAAAACGCTCCTTCCCAAACAAGCAGTTGTAAAAATAGATCCTGACATCCCATTGGATATTGCCTCGCTAATCGGCCGCGGTGTGATGACTGGAGCTGGAGCAGCATTAAATACTGCTAAAGTAACGCCCGGTTCATCAGTCATTGTCTATGGCGCTGGTGGCGTAGGTATCGCTGCTATTCAAGGCGCACGCATAGCTGGGGCCGCAGAGATCGTCGCCGTAGACCTCAACGATGAAAAGCTTAATGACGCTCGCAGATTCGGAGCCACCCACGCTGTCAAGCCAGAGGACGTCGATGCCGCAAAGTTAGAAATCACTGGTGGCGACGGTTTTGATTTTGCCTTGGAATGTATAGGTAGGCCGCTAACAATGCGAGCTTCCTACGACGCCATCCGTCGCGGGGGAACCGCATGCATAGTCGGCGTCGGAAGAGCCGAAGAAATGGTTGAATTCAGCGCATTCGAATTATTCTTTATGGAAAAAACTCTTGTGGGCTCATATTATGGCGGAACAGATGTGAGAAGCGATTTCCATAAACTGCTCCGACTCTATAAACAAGGACAACTTGACCTAGAAGGAATGATTACACGACGAATCAAGATTGACGAGATCAATCCAGCTCTAGAGGCTGTTCGAAACGGTGAAGTCATTCGTCAAGTAATAGAATTCTAGTCCGTTCAGAGCAAAGGAAATCAAGTGCATCCTGAAGAACGACTGAGTGCCCCAATAGTACTGGAATACCCCTTTACGCGAACAACTGGTCCCGTGATCGGGGCATTTATGACCGGATTGCGGGAAAAGATTATGCTCGGTATCAAAAGAGAGGACGGATCCGTTCTCGTACCACCAACCGAATATGATCCCGTAACCTCCAAAGCGTTAACTGAAATGGTTGAAGTCGGTCAAACTGGAGAAGTTACAACGTGGACATGGGTTCAAGATCCACGATCCCAATCTCCATGGGATACTCCTCACGCATTAGCAATGATTCTACTTGACGGGTCAGACACGCCTTTCCTCCACGCAGTTCTTGTAGAAAAGTCAGAGCTTATGAAAACTGGGATGAGAGTCTCAATTAAATGGAAAAACGAAACAGAAGGACATATTCAAGACATTGAAGGTTTTGTCCCAGAGAAGGAAAACAATGCCTGAGATCAACGTTCCATCATCGATTAAAGATCTTGAGCAAGTTCAATCAGTACGAACACCAATCAAAATGGAGTATACATTTACACCCGGTGTGGCAGCCCAAACCTATTTGCGTGAATTCGCGAACAAAAGAATACTCGGTACTATTTCACCCGTAGATGGCGCAGTGCTTGTGCCTCCAAGAGGATCTGACCCACGATACGGAGCGCTTTGTGAAGAGTTCGTAGAGATGCCCCATACAGGACACATTGGATCGTTCTGCGTTACAAATGTTCCTATCCCTGGTCGTGACCTAGAATTGCCATACATTTCTGCATGGATATTCCTAGATGGAGCTGACGTTGGATTCCTCAACCTTGTAGCCGAATGCCCGCCTGAAGAATGCCGGATCGGGATGAGAGTTGAAGCAGTATGGAAACCAGATGATGAAATCGGGATGACAGCCGAAAATATTTTGTATTGGCGCCCAACTGGTGAGCCAGACTTGCCATTTGAAGAGGCCGGGGTTCGAGGTTGGCACGTGCGGAGGGGAGAAGGATCCGATGCGTAAGGTAGCTATTGTCTCCGCAGCAAGCCGACAAGAAGAAAAGATGCTTGATAACGAAGTCGAAATGATGGTGCCATTAATTTCGGAAGTTCGAGAAGAAACTGGTTTAGATCAGACTGAAATAGGTTTCACGTGCTCCGGTAGTTCTGATTTCCTGGCTGGTCAAGCATTCTCGTTCGTCATGACTCTCGATGCCGTTGGACCTGTTCCACCTATTTCAGAAAGTCATGTCGAAATGGATGGAGCATGGGCGCTTTATGAAACATGGGTTAAATTCCAAATGGGAGTTATAGACACAGCTTTGGTTTACTCATATGGCAAACCATCGCCTGGATCATTACAAGACGTTCTCTCCACGCAACTAGACCCATATTACGTGGCCCCGCTTTGGCCAGATGCTCACTCCATCACAGCCCTTCAAGCCAGACATCTTCTAGAGAAAGGAGAAATATCGACTGAAGAATTAGCTGATTGCGCAGTCAGAGCAGGAACAGTAGAAAATAAAGAACAATATTTTGATCAACCGACGCTAGCTGACCCGCTCCGCCAAGCTGATTGCCCAACATATGCTGATGGGGGAGTCGCTATGATCCTTGCCGCAGAGGGTAAAGCAGAGGAACTCTGTGAGAAGCCAGCCTGGATAACGGGTATAGACCACAGAATTGATAGTCATCACTTTGGTGTTCGTGATCTCTCTACTATTCCTTCTGCAAAGAAAGCTGCTGAGAAAGCTGGACTGTATAAAGCAGAAATAGATCTAGCAGAAATACATACCGCTTACACCGTTCATGATGTCCTACTCAGAAAAGAACTGAACCTTCCTCTTAATCCAGCAAAAAGCTCCAAAAACCATCCCATCAAAGCTGAAACTCTGATGGCTTCAGGTCTTCTTCGGATCGCTGAAGCAGCGCGTGCTATATGGAATGAAGAAGCTAATCGAACTCTTGCGCACGCAACTTCAGGACCACTTATGCAACAAAATTTGATGTGTGTTCTATCAGGGGAGAAGGAATAGTGGCAGCAGGAGGAGAGTTAGCAGCAGTTGTTGGTGTAGGGATGACCAAATTTTCCGCGACCCGCGGCGATGTATCAATGCCCGGACTTGTTCGCGAAGCAGCCGAACGTGCTCTTAAAGATGCCGAAATGGAATGGGAAGATATTGATGCTGTTGTTATGGGTAAAGCACCTGACTTTTTCGAAGGTGTAATGATGCCAGAAATATTCTTAGGGGAAGCTCTTGGAGCTGTCGGTAAACCCATGCTCAGAGTCCACACGGCAGGTTCCGTTGGAGGATCAACAGCGCTTGTAGCCGCCTCACTGGTACATTCAGGTGTGCATGAGCGAGTTTTGACTGTTGCATGGGAAAAGCAGAGCGAATCTAACGCAATGTGGGCACTAAGCCTCAAGCAACCCTTTCAAGTCTCAATCAATGCCGGTGCGGGAGGATACTTTTCTCCAATCATTCGACAGTACATGGAAGAAACTCAAGCACCTGAACTCATAGGATGCATGGTTGCGTTCAAAGATCGTCAACACGCGCTGCTCAATCCATACGCGCATCTCCACCAACCTGATTTAACGTTTGATCAAGTCGTAGAATCACCGATGCTTTGGGAACCTATCAGATATTCAGAAACATGCCCATCATCAGACGGAGCTGCAGCGATGGTGATCGTAAATGAAACAGAAGCTGAAAAATCAATGAACCCAGCCTGGATACATGCCGGAGCTATGAGAAGCGAGGCGAACAATTTTCCTGGCCGTGATGAGGTAAATCCTCAAGCAAGTAGAGAATGTGCAGCTGATTTATGGAACCAAGCAGGAATCACAAACCCAAGAGAAGAGATAGACGTAGCCGAAATCTATGTTCCGTTTAGTTGGTATGAACCAATGTGGCTGGAAAGTCTGGGTTTTTGCGAAAGAGGTGATGGATGGAAGCTGGTAGAGTCTGGAGCTACACATCTAAACGGTGGCGATCTGCCTATAAATTGCTCAGGCGGTGTTCTGTCTTCCAACCCAATTGGGGCATCCGGAATGATTAGATTCGCTGAAGCAGCCCTTCAAGTCAGAGGAATGGCTGGCGAACATCAAGTAGATGGCGCCCGCAAAGCCATGGGTCATGCCTATGGCGGAGGAGCACAATACTTCGCTATGTGGGTAGTAGGAAAAGACAAACCAACATCCTAGAAATAAGTTATTGATGCCTGCCCATACTCAAAAAACAACTGGCAAACCATTGTTAGCCTTACTCGTAACAATCCTAACGGCAACTCTTTTCATGGCATCTTGCGGTAATAATACTGACGGTGATCTAAACGCATACTGTGATGTAATCGCCAAAAACCTTGATCTAGGTATTCCAGATACAAATTTGCCAATTGATGAACTTGATCTCCTCATTACGCTCGCTCCATCAGAGGTAAAAAAAATTGTTACCAAGATACGCAACACTTCAGCAGATGTTGCAGAAATTTCAGCACTTGATCAACTATTTGCAGCAACATTTGATCCTGAAGCTATCGAGGCACAAAATTTCTTTCAGACGTATAACGCCCAAAACTGCAATATCGAAACTGAGGTTGTGCAGGACCTCGTCTCAGAGAAACAAACAGAGACCCAAAATGAACTAGAACTATTTCTCGCAACAAACTACGTTGACGTAAATTGGAACGAGACCACTGAGATCACAGTGATATTCAACGGCATTGAGATACTAGGAGTTAATGGCAAATTATCTCTGGGGTCAGGGTACCAAGATGCAGACGTGTTATGTCAAGCACTGAGTCTCTGGCTATATGCAGTAAAAGAAGTAGAAGGAACCATATCTATACAAGTCGGCGAGAATAAAGTCCTTGAGCGAAGCTCCCAGAAACTCAGTTGCTCAAATGAAGAAATCGGTTTAACTGATTGAGCATCACTTAATGAAATTGCACTATGATAATAAGACCATTAACTATGGAGGACATATGGGTTACCGAATTCAAGTTGATTTTGATCTTTGTGAAAGCAACGCTATCTGCATGCAAATAGCGCCAGAAGTTTTCGAAGTTCGCGATGACGACTTCCTCTACATTCTGAATGAAGAGCCTGGTGAGGATCTCAAAGCACAGGTAGAGGAAGCCGCACAAAGGTGCCCCAAGCAGGCAATCGCAATCGCAGAGGGCTGACAACTGAAAGAAATCATTGTTGTAGGGGCTTCATTAGCTGGACTACGCGCTGCCGAGACACTTCGGTCACAAGGTTTTGACGGAGTAATTCATCTCATAGGAGATGAATCGCATCTACCTTACGACCGACCCCCCTTATCCAAACAGGTGCTTGCTGGAGATTGGGAACCAGATCGTGTAGCTCTCACAAGTCCCGCAAAAAATGACGAATTATCATTCGAATGGCACCTTGGAACTAGAGCAACTGAACTAAACATTCCTGGAAAGAAAGTACTGTTAGACTCCGGTCATACAATCGCATTCGATGGGGCAATTATTGCTACAGGAGCAAGATGCATATCGCTTCGGATGGCTGGAGATCTTCAAGGGATTTATACACTTCGCGGTCTCGACGACGCAATGGCAATCCGTTCTGAATTTGAGAAAACACCACACAAGGTAGTTGTCGTTGGAGCTGGGTTTATAGGAGCTGAAGTTGCAGCGACAGCTCGCCAACGCGGACTTGAAGTAACAATGGTAGAAGCAGCAGAAGTTCCCTTTGAACGGGTCCTAGGAAATGAGATGGGAACCGTAACTGCCAATGTCCATCGCGATAACGGAGTTGAGGTTATTACGGGCACACCAGTTGAGTCCTTTAAAGGACATGACAGAGTAGAGAAAGTTGTTCTAGCGAACGGAACAGAAATTGACGCCGACGTTGTCATTGTTGGTATCGGGGTGAGACCCAATACTGAATGGCTTAATAATAGTGGGCTTACCATCGATAATGGAATCGTATGTGACGAAACCTGCCAAGCTGCACCCAGAATTGTCGCCGCTGGAGATGTTGCGCGATGGCCCAACAAGCTTTTTGGCGAACAAATGCGCGTAGAGCACTGGGATAATGCCGTAGAACAAGGAGTGTATGCGGCCCGGCGGTTGTTAGCAGGAGAGAATGAAATAGAACCATACGCCCCAACCCCATGGTTTTGGACCGACCAATTTGATCGCAAAATTCAACTAGCGGGCAGAACTCGACCAACTGACGAAGTCAAAATTGTCACTGGATCAATCGAGGAACGACGCTTCGCAGCAGCATATGGACGCGAAGGAAAACTTGTGGGTATTCTTGGATTCAACCGCCCCCGACATGTCATGCAATACAAACAAATGATATCTGAAGGGGTCAGTTGGGAAGACGCCTTGGAGCATGCAAAAAACAGTTAATTTGTTCCAGAGTCTACAGATCCAGTTCCAATTTCTACTGGTTGTCATTACCACTCTTCAATTCTCTCATAACTGAAATGTTCGTCTGCCAAATATTTCTGTGTTAAGTTAGGAATCTATACAAAGCGTCATTAAACGCTTGTTTGTATAGGGGTAAACGAGGGAGTCTTAGGGCGGAGTTCTTGGGACTCCCTCAGTTCTTTTTAAGCAAAGCTCTGCTTTAGCAAAGATGGATATCCATTTATTAAACGGATCTGAGGATACAATTCCACTATGAAATTTATTGCCGTGCAGTGTCAAAATAATTTAGTCCTATCAGGACACATGAAGGACCAATTGCGAAGCTAAGGCTATGGCAGGCGAAACCAAACGAACTGATTCTAAAGCCCTATACGATGTCGTAGGTATAGGAAATGCCATCGTTGACGTCATCAGTCATGAAGACGAAAAATTTCTAGATAGCCATAACCTCATCAAGGACTCAATGGCTTTAATTGACACCGAAACTGCGGTAAGCCTCTACAACGAGATGAGCCCAACAGTTCAATCCTCTGGAGGTTCGGCAGCAAACACCATGTCCGGAGTAGCTTCGTTAGGTGGCAAAGCCGCCTATATCGGGAAAATACGTGACGATCATTTGGGTGAATTTTTCGCCCATGACGTCAACGCTGCCGGAGTTCACTTTGAAGTAAAACCAGCATCGGAAGGACTACCAACAGCCCGTTCCATGATTATCGTGACACCTGACGGGTCACGAACAATGAACACATATTTAGGGATAAGCACAAACCTTAGCAAAGATGACCTTGACGTACACCTGCTTGAAAATGCACAGATCCTGTATTGCGAAGGCTACATCTGGGATATTGAAACTACAAAAGATACCATCCGCTCTGCGATAGCAATAGCAAAAGGGGCTAATCGAACCATCTCGTTTACACTTTCAGATAGCTTTTGCGTTTCACGGCACAAAGATGAATGGATTGACCTCATCCAAGGACAAGTCGACATCCTCTTCGGAAACGAGGATGAAATTAAAGAACTTAGTGGATATGGAACTCTCACTGAGGCAGCACAATGGATTCAAGGAAAAGTCAAAGTAGCCTGCCTCACTCTCGCTGAACGAGGATCAATAATTGTCACAGAAGATGAAATCATTGGGGTAGGTGCTAAAGCGGTAAGTCAGGTTATAGATTCCACTGGGGCTGGCGATTTATACGCATCAGGTTTCTTATTTGGATATGCCCGTGGACTCGATCTCAAAATTTGTGGGGAACTGGCGTCAATCGCGGCTGCCGAAATAATCACTCATACGGGAGCACGACCCCTTGTTCCTCTCAAAAGTCTTATTGAATCCGAGTTCCGTAACTAATGTCCCCCAAAACGGATCAGTATGGACTTGAATCGCAATTAAAACGCTGGATTGAACACGATCCCGATCCTGTCACGAGCGAACATTTGGTGACTTTATTGAACAGCGCAGACGCATCTACCATTGAAAACTTATTCAGCTCTAGAATAAAATTTGGAACAGCTGGATTGCGTGGCCGACTTGGCCCCGGACCTAACAGAATGAATCAACTAACTGTCAGGCGGCTCGCAACAGGATTAGCTTCATATCTAGGAGCGGGTTCGAAAGTAGTGTTGGGAAGAGATGCACGCCATAAAAGCAAAGATTTCTTAGAGGATATTGCGGCTGTTATGACAGCCAATGACATTGACGTAATCGTCTTTCCTGAAGTGATTCCAACTCCTTTGCTCGCATTCAGTGTCAGACATCTCAAAGCAGATATGGGCATTATGGTTACAGCTTCCCATAACCCAAGCACCGACAACGGTTGCAAAGTATACATGCATGATGGAGCTCAACTCAGAGCGCCAATAGACGAAGAGATTGACAAATTAATACGTGAATCAGAATTTCCTTCTATCAACATGCCACAAGGCAAAGGAACCCTCGTTAATGCCGATAGAGGCCTTGAGGAAGCATATTGTGCAGCGATAACGAAATCACTAACACAACAAAATACCAAAACCCGAATAGCGTATACGCCTCTTCATGGCGTTGCGATGCGGTTGATTCAGAAAAGTTTCACAAAAGCTCAAGCAGGTGAACTCATACCAGTCAAAACACAAATGGTCCCTGATGCTGATTTCCCTACCGTATCTTTTCCCAATCCAGAAGAGCATGGAGTCATGGACTCTGTCACAGATCTCGCAAAAGCATCAAATGCTGATCTCGCACTGGCGAACGACCCAGATGGTGACCGGCTAGCCGTCGCTATCCCAACACTCAGTGGTGACTGGAGATTATTAAGCGGAGATGAAATCGGGGCTCTTCTATTCAATCACGTAGCTAGAAAAACATCGGGAAATAATAGAAAGGTAGTCACTACTATCGTTTGCTCAAAGCTTGTTTCTAAGATTGCCTCCAAACATGGTGTTGAACACGCCACGACGCTAACTGGCTTTAAATGGATCATCCCAGCTGCATATAACGATTCCTCCTTGCAACCTATTTTCTGTTACGAGGAAGCGCTTGGTTATGCAACGAACACTGCAGTTCGCGATAAAGATGGAATTTCAGCAGCGCTAATGATGGCAGAACTTACTGCAGCACTCAAGGAACAGGGACAAACCCTTGAAGACGAACTTGAAGCTCTTTCATTGGAATACGGCCATCATGTTACCAAAACGTGGAGAGTTCGCTTTAACTCGGATAAATCCAGCAATGTTATTCCGAAAGTGATGCAACATCTCAGAGCTAACCCTCTAAGTACGGTAAATCAAATGAAGGTACTTGAAGTGAAAGACTATCTCTTCCAAGATAATGAAATTGGTTTACCCAATACTGACCTAATCGTAATAAGGATTGAAAATAATGTGCGTATCTCCATTCGCCCAAGTGGCACAGAGCCAATGATCAAGTTATATATGGAAATAGTTGTGCCCGTAACGGAAAGGGAGGAACTTCCGGAAGCAAGCAGACGGGCTAAAGTTCTTCTTGAAAATTTAGGAGTTTCTCTAGAGAATCAATTTATCGGGATCATGGAAGCTAGTTGATTTTCCCAAACTGTCTATCACCAGCATCACCTAAACCCGGAACAATAAATGCAGAATCATTCAGGCCGTCATCAACGAAGCCAACGAAAAGTTGTCCATCAATATTGCTTGATTCGATAGCATCAACTCCTTCAGGGGAAGCAAGAACACTTACCGCCGTGATTGTTCCAGCGCCCGATGCTGCAATAATACGTAATGCATGCAGCAATGATCCACCAGTAGCAACCATGGGGTCAAGAACGATAACATCAGCTCCATCTATGTCATCGGGAAGCGTATTCATGTAAATCTCCGGATGGAATGTTTCCTCATCACGCCTAGCACCCAAAAAACAAACGTCTGAGTTAGGGAGAAGAGTTAGCGCTCCATCAAGCATGCCCAAACCTGCGCGGACGATCGGGACAAGTATTGGAGATGATGTTAGAGCCCATCCATCAGTTGAAGTTAAGGGCGTTTCCACTATTTGTTTATCCAACGCAACGTTTCTCATTGCCTCGTATATAAGAAACGTTGACAGGTCATGCAGGTTTTGCCTGAATGCTTTGTTAGATGTTTCAGCGTTTCGAAGAGTACTGAGGCGTTCAAGGATTAGATTATGATTAACAATTTCTACTTTCACGTCACACCTAACCTCACCATATCGGATGCCATTCGTATCTGAGGCTATTCTTAAGTTTGAGAGAATACAAAAGGAGAAACCAATCAAAAATTCCTTTGTACTTGGCGTTGACCTTGATGGAGTTTGTGGAGATCACAACCTAATTTTTCGAAATATTGTTGCAAAAGAATTGGGGGTGGAACCCGAGTCGCTGACCCTCGATCGGAGTTGGGGCTTTGAAGAGTGGGGCCTCTCTGTAAGCGACTTTGAAAAACTGCACGAGAAAGCTGTCGTAGAACATCGCATGTTCCGGGATATGCCGGTTATCCCCGGCGCGTCTGAAGTTCTTTGGCGCCTTTCCGATCAAGGAATTTGGATAAGAATAATTAGTCATAGATTGTATGTGAATTGGGGGCATGCCATCGCTGCAGGGGATACAGCAGATTGGTTAGATAGAGCAAACATCCCTTACCGAGACTTGTGTTTTATCGGAGCGAAATCAGCATTGAACGCAGACCTTTATATTGATGATGGACCTCATAATATTGAATCGTTCCAAAACGATAATAAGAGAGTCATAATTTTTGATCAACCATATAATCGTCACTTGAGTGGATTACGAGCGCATACGTGGGAAGATGTTGAGCGCTATGTTGTGGATGCAGTTACTGAAAAGTTAGGTGTTGCTGAACCCCAATTACCAGGTCTTCACGATGCCACAAATCGAATCGAACATCGTAAAGGGCAAGACTACGAATGAAGAACGCGTGCAATTTTGCTAGCGACTTCAGCATTATTTTGCAATAAGGCTAAATTGGCCGGAATGCTTTTACCCTCCGTAGCATTTGCAAGTTGTTCAAGGATAAAAGGGGTCACGGCCTGGCCGCTTATTCCTTGGCGGTCACAATCCTCAATACTATTTTCAATCAAGGACCAAATCATTTCAGAGTCAAGCTCAGCTTCAAGAGGTATTGGTGCGTTGAGAAGAAGCCCGTGCTGATGCCCAAGACTGCTGATAGTTTTAAAAATAGAAGCAACTTCTTCAACGGAGTTAACTCTAGGAATTTCTAAACCTGACTGACGTAGATAAAACGCTGGGAACTCATTAGTTTCCCAACCTAAAACAGGAACGCCCAAAGTCTCTAAATATTCAAGAGTGACAGGAAGGTCAAGAAAAGCTTTCGCTCCTGCGCTCACGCATAGAACATTAAATCTTGACAACGCATATAGATCTGCGCTTATATCCCCTGTAATGTGCGCACCTCGATGAACTCCTCCGATGCCTCCAGTGCAAAAGACCTTTTCCCCAGCTGCATCGGCAACAGCGAGTGAAGCAGAGACAGTCGTGACCCCAACGTCCAAGCCTTTCCCTATAGCAACAGAGAGGTCTCGAACTGAAACCTTGTTGGTGGCTGTGAAGATTCTTTCGTATTCAGATTCTTCAAGTCCAAGTCGCAACTGTCCATCTATTACTGCTGTTACAGCAGGTACTACATCATTATTTTGTAGGGTTGACATGCATAGCTCTAATGCTTCAGCATTTGAAGGAGATGGCAAACCTAGTTGGCTAAACACAGTTGACTCTAAACATACGATTGGTATTCCATCTGCCTTTGCCTTCGTCACCTCTTCCGAGAGCTTAACTGGACTATTGCTTTCCATATTTCTGGTCATCCTTTGTGATGTTTAACAATGTTATTCATGAAGTTCGGAGACGAAATTGGGTAAATCTCTGATACTTTCAATTACTGAATATCCAGATTTGGGGACTGTACCATCTGTTATCTTTTCGTAATCCCATGTTAATTCGTAAGGGATGTGAACAGCGTGGCCCCCAATGGCAACGATAGGTAGAACATCACTGCGCAAACTATTCCCAGCCATCAGGAAATTCTTTGGGTCAACATTCTTTTCAGTAAGAAAATCTAAGTACGATTCAGGATCTTTCTCATGGAAAATATCAAACCCAGCAACTAATTTATCCAAACCAGAGTCTTCAATCTTGCTCCGTTGGTGCAGTAAATCGCCTTTGGTAACAATATAAACAGTGAAATTAGATGCCAGTTCTCTGATCGCCTCCTCAGCTCCGTCAAGAAGAATAACTGGGTGTTGAAGTAATTCTTTTCCCCACGAAATAATTTGTTTTATATCAGAACTCGCTATGTTCCCCCCTGAAGCCAGGTGAGCAGTTTCAATCATTGAAAGAGTAAATGATTTAACTCCATATCCAAAAACTACAGCTTTATCTTCTTTCTCAACACATTTAATCCCTTTTAAAAGCAATTTTGATAACCCATGTCCATAAAAAATATTATCTCCAAGGACAAGACAAACTGAATCATTTTCTATAAAATCTTCGCCTAAAATAAATGCCTGAGCAAGACCATCTGGTGAGGGCTGTACCTTGTAAGATATATTTATTCCTAGTTTTTCACCATGCCCCATTAGTTGTTCAAATCTAGGAGTATCTTCTGGAGTAGAAATAATTAAAATATCTTTAATCCCTGCAAGCATTAATGTAGATATTGGGTAATAAATCATTGGTTTATCGTAGATAGGTAGTAACTGTTTAGAAACAACTTTGGTAATTGGATATAATCTTGTTCCAGTACCTCCTGCTAATACTATCCCTTTCATAATTACACTACTCCTAGTCGTTCCTGTCTATAAGTATTATCTAAAATTGCTGTCCACCAGTTTTTATTATTGATATACCACTGAATAGTTTTTTTTAGTCCACTTTCGAAAGACTCTTTAGGAGACCAACCTAACTTTGAATTCAATTTGCTTGCATCTATTGCATAACGAAAATCATGTCCAGGCCGGTCTTGTACAAAATGTATTAATTTTTTATAAGATTCGGAATTACCCTTTGGAATTAAATGATCAAGAATATCACATATGGTTTCGATCACATCAATATTTTTTATTTCATTATTCCCACCTACATTATAAGTCTGACCTATCTCACCCCTCTCTAAAACAGTGTATATAGCATCACAATGATCCAAAACATACAACCAATCCCTAACATTATCCCCTTTACCATATACTGGTAAAGATTTATTATTTAAAGCGTTAATTATCATCAAGGGAATTAATTTTTCTGGAAATTGATAAGGTCCATAATTGTTGCAACAATTTGAAATTACAGCGTTTATTTTATATGTCCTTACATATGAACTAACTAAATGATCTGCACTTGCCTTAGAAGCTGAGTAGGGAGAACTTGGGTGATACTTATCGTTTTCATGAGATCTTTTTCTTCCTTTAATATCTCCGTAAACTTCATCAGTAGAAATATGTATCAATTTAATTTTCATAATTTTATTCAAAGCTCTAATACACTCCAGTAAATTAAATGTTCCATTAATATTTGTATCTATAAAAGGTTTTGGCCCATCAATTGATCTATCGACGTGAGTTTCTGCAGCTAAATTAAATATTGCTTTAGGTTTATACTTTTTGATTATTTTGAATAGTTTCTTTTTATTATTGATATCTAATTTTACAAATTTATAATTTTTATTATTTCTCTTTTTTTCACTAAATTTATTTGAAGAGTAACTGAGTTTATCAATATTAATTACAAAAAACCTTTTATTAATAAGATAGTTCACCAAGTTACTTCCTATGAAACCAGATCCACCAGTAATTATGATATTTTTCATAAATTTTATGAATTATAAGGTTAATGTGTTAAAGTAGTAAAAGAATTATCTTTTAAAATCAAATATTAATTAAATGGAATTAGACCAGCTTAGCGTAGTAATTGTAACGTTTAGAAGTGAAGACAAAATAAATTCTTGCTTGGGATCAATACCCACTAATATTCCGGTAATACTTGTTGAAAACTCAAATAACGTAGACTTTAAAAAAAAAATTGAAAATCAATTTTCAAATGTCGAATGTATTTTAACGGGTGGAAATAATGGCTACGCCGTAGCGAATAATATTGGTTTAGGCAAAGTTAAGACTAAATATGCACTAGTGCTAAACCCAGATGCAATTATTAAAAAAGATACAATAGAAAATTTTTTAAAAATTACAGATCAATATAATGATTTCTGGTTAATTGGTCCGGTAAATAATCAGGCTAATAAAGATATTATAGATAGACCTGAAACTTTTGAAGTAAATGACTTAAAAGGATTTGCCATTTTTTTTAATCTAGTAAAATTTAAGGGGAGTTACTTCGATGAAAACTTTTTTTTATATTTTGAAGAAATAGATTTATGTAGAAAAGTTAAGAAAAATAAAGGTAAAATATTTTTGTCTAAAAAAATAATGATTGATCATGAAGGATCAGGATCTGTTAGAAAAGACGATAAGCTAGAATTTGAAAAAAATAGAAATTGGCATTGGATGTGGTCCACTTTTTATTTTCATAAAAAATATAAAGGATTTTTTGTCGCTTTAATTATTATGTTACCAAATCTTTTTACATCACTTTTTAAAACTTTTTTTTATCAAATTATATTTAATACACAAAAAAGAGATATATATTTTTGTAGATTGAGTGGAATAATTAATTCAATAATTGGAAAAAAATCTTGGTATAGACCATCAATTGATTGATTTATTTAAAATGAAAAGATAATAAAAAGAAAGTGAAAAAAAATAAAAAAATTTTAATTACAGGTGGAGCTGGGTTTGTAGGAACTAATTTAATTAAATTATTATTAAAAAAAACAAATTTTAATATTATCAGTTTAGATAATTATTCAACTGGCTCAAAATTAAATCATATAAAAAATTCAAGAGTAAAATATTTAAGAGGAAATACTTCAAATATACATAAATTAATTAAAAATCCAAAATCTATAAAAACTATTTTCCATTTTGGAGAATTTGCAAGAATTTATCAAAGCTTTCTCAAAATGAATGAATGTATAGAGTCCAACTCAGTTGGTTCTAGCGCAGTTTTTAATTTTAGTTTAAAAAATAAAATTAAACTAATTTATTCAGCGACTTCAGCCTCTCTTGGTAATCAAGGAAATGATAAAAATTTGTCACCTTATGCGTTCACAAAAGCAAAAA
>ENA-OSEY01001142-OSEY01001142.1-marine-metagenome-genome-assembly--contig:-NODE-1142-length-18742-cov-19.747870_pt1 | contig 18742 bp, 15 predicted proteins | sample MGYA00248465_ERZ534230 | MGnify/ENA primary metagenome ERZ534230 (study PRJEB26409, sample SAMN06344110) | marine metagenome | isolation source: Sea water from surface | place: Atlantic Ocean:Southern...
AATGTGGCGTATTTTAGGTCTCTAGAGCCTAATATGTCAACAAAAAAACAATATTTATTTTAATAAAAAAATTAAGCCGTTTTTAGCTCTTCTGCAATGCTTGATGGAACGTCTGCATATTTAAGAAATTCCATTGAAAAACTCGCTCTTCCTTGAGTTTGAGACCTTAAATCTGTTGCATAACCAAACATCTCTGATAAAGGAACCTCTGATTGAACAGTTTTACCTGAAGGAATCTCATCCATTCCTAAAATTATTCCTCTTCTTCTGTTTAAATCACCAACTACATCTCCCATATGCTCTTCAGGAGTTACTACTTCAACTTTCATAATTGGTTCAAGAATAACTGGTTTTGCTTTAAGTGCACCTTCTTTTAAAGCCATAGACCCGGCGATTTTAAAAGCCATCTCACTTGAGTCGACATCATGATAAGAGCCATCATATAGTGTTGCTTTTAAAGCTAGTAATGGATAACCGGCAACTACACCATTTTGCATTTGTTCTTGAATTCCCTTATCGACAGCAGGAATGTACTCTTTTGGTACAACTCCACCAACTATTTCATCGACAAATTCGTAGTCGTCATCAAGACCCAATGGCTCTAACTTAAGCCAAACATGGCCATATTGCCCTTTACCACCACTCTGACGAACAAATTTACCTTCAATATCTATTGTTTCCTTAATAGTCTCTCTGTAGGCAACTTGTGGTTTACCAATATTAGCTTCAACAGAAAACTCTCTTTTCATTCTATCGACTAGAACATCTAAATGAAGTTCTCCCATTCCAGAAATAATTGTTTGGCCTGATTCTTCGTCTGTATGAACTCTAAAAGAAGGATCCTCTTTAGCTAGTTTTTGAAGAGCTAATGACATTTTCTCTTGGTCTGGCTTAGATTTTGGTTCCACAGCTACAGAAATAACTGGCTCTGGAAAGTCCATTTTTTCTAGAATTATCTGATCTTTCGTGTCGCATAGGGTATCACCAGTAGTAATATCTTTAAGGCCAATACAGGCAGCAATATCTCCAGCTCGGATCTCTTTGATTTCATTTCTGCTGTTAGAATGCATTTGCACCATTCTTCCAACACGCTCTTTTTTGCTTCGTGTTGAATTGACCACTCCATCACCAACCGATAGAACACCAGAGTAAACTCTTATAAATGTTAATGTTCCTACAAATGGATCTGTAGCTATTTTAAAAGCTAAAGCTGAGAATGGCTCTTCATCTGAAGAAGACCTAGAGTCAGTTTTTTCTTCCTCACCTGGAAGGACACCCTGAATTGCTGCAACTTCATTTGGAGCCGGCAAAAACTCAATCACCGCGTCAAGCACTGCTTGAACACCTTTGTTTTTAAATGCAGAACCGCACATAGCAAGAACTATTTCATTGTTGAGAGTCCTCAATCTTAGTCCTTCTCTTATTTGATCCTCTGAAAGCTCTCCACTCTCAAGATAAGCTTCCATCAATTCTTCATTTGCCTCAGCAGCTGTCTCTAACATCTGCTCTCTTAGCTCATCACATCTACCTTTTAGATCCTCTGGAATTTCTTCAAGGTCAAAAGTAAGGCCTTGGTCATCTTCATTCCAGTAAATTGCTTTCATCCTAATTAAATCTACAACGCCTTTAAAATCGTCCTCAGCGCCTATATTCAATTGTATGGGAACCACTGTTGATCCAAGTCTTTCTCTTACTTGATCGACAACTCTTTCAAAGTCAGCGCCAGCTCTATCCATTTTGTTAACAAAAACAATTCTAGGCACTTCATATCTATTACATTGACGCCAAACAGTTTCTGATTGAGGCTCAACACCAGATGTACCACAAAACACAACTACTGCACCATCTAAAACTCTTAAGGATCTTTCAACTTCAATTGTGAAATCAACGTGTCCCGGTGTATCAATAATATTTATTCTATGCTTTGGAAACTGTTGCTCCATTCCGCTCCAAAAACAAGTAGTTGCAGCAGAGGTAATTGTTATACCTCTCTCTTGCTCTTGCTCCATCCAGTCCATAGTAGCTGCACCATCATGAACTTCTCCTATCTTATGAGATAGACCTGTGTAGAAAAGCACTCTTTCCGTTGTCGTAGTCTTACCTGCATCAACGTGAGCACAAATACCGATGTTTCTATATTTACTTAATTCAGTTTCTCTAGCCATTTCTTAAAATCTAAAATGTGAAAATGCTTTGTTAGCTTCTGCCATTTTATGAACGTCTTCTCTTTTCTTTACGGCAGCTCCCTTTCCTTGAGAAGCATCTTGAAGTTCCCCAGCAAGTCTCAAAGACATAGACTTTTCAGATCTTTTTCTTGCGGCTTCAACAATCCATCTCATAGCTAATGCTTGTTTTCTTGATGGTCTAACCTCAATTGGTACCTGATAAGTAGCACCACCAACACGTCTTGATTTTACTTCAACCACAGGACCTACTTCAGATAAGGCTTTCATAAAAACCTCAAGAGGTTCTTCTTTTGACTGAGAAGTAATTCTGTCAAAAGCACCATAAACAATTTTTTCAGCTATAGATTTTTTACCGTCTTTCATAAGATTATTCATAAATTTCGCAACGATAATATCTTTGTATTTTGGATCTGGTAGGACTTTTCTTTTTTCAGGACTTCTTCTTCTTGGCATTATTATTTACCCTTCTTAGCTCCGTACTTTGATCTTCTCTGCTTTCTATTGGCAACACCAGAAGTATCAAGAGTTCCTCTTACAGTATGATATCTAACCCCTGGAAGATCTTTCACTCTTCCACCTCTAATTAAAACAAGAGAGTGCTCTTGCAGGTTATGGCCTTCACCACCAATATAAGAAGTAACTTCAAAACCACTTGTTAATCTAACTCTGCAAACTTTTCTAAGTGCAGAATTTGGTTTTTTTGGAGTAGTTGTATAAACCCTAGTACAAACGCCTCTTCTTTGAGGACATCCTTTTAATGCAGGAACATCAGTCTTCCTAGTTTTAGGCTTGCGTGATTTCCTTACTAATTGGTTTACTGTTGCCATATTAATTATCTAAAAGCCGTGATTCTATATAGCTCATTCGTTATCGTCAACTGGTTTTTCAGATTCAGGCTCAGATTGTTCTTCAGCCTCAGTATTGGTATCTTGAATCTCCTGTCTGAGAGCTGCTTCAAGATCATCTGAAGAGAGAGTGTATTCATCTGAATCAGGTGATTTAGTTTTTAGCTTGTCATGGAAATCCATACCAGTCCCAGCAGGGATAAGTCTTCCAACAACAACATTCTCTTTTAGGCCTCTTAAACCATCTTTCTTTCCAGTAACAGCTGCTTCTGTAAGGACTCTTGTTGTCTCTTGGAAAGATGCTGCAGATATAAATGAATTTGTTGCAAGGGACGCTTTTGTAATTCCTAATAAAACTCTTTCATATGTTGCTGGCTGTTGATCATTAGATTCTGCCATTTTATTAGCTTCAACTAACTCAGCATATTCCACTTGATCGCCTTGAATGAATTTTGTATCACCGCCATCAACAATTAATGCTTTTCTTAGCATTTGTCTGAGAATAGTTTCAATGTGCTTATCATTTATAGAAACTCCTTGAAGTCTATAGACTTGTTGAATTTCATTTACAATGAAATTTGTAAGAGAAGGTATACCTTTAAGTCTTAAAATATCATGAGGACTGTAAGGACCATCACTGACAATGTCACCCTTTTCTACTCTCTCACCTTCAAACACTGAGAGCGTTCTATGTTTAGGTATTAACATTTCTACATTTTGAGACTTTTTAGAGGCTCCATCTGGAGTAATAACAAGTCTAACTTTTCCTTTGGTTTCTTTACCAAAGGAAACCATTCCTGACTCTTCTGCGAGAACAGCCGCATCTTTTGGCGTTCTAGCTTCAAATAAGTCAGCAACTCTTGGAAGTCCACCTGTAATATCTTTAGTTTTAGACCCTTCGAGTGGAATCCTTGCAATAACTTCACCAGCAGTTATTTTTTGACCATCTTCAAGATTTAATAATGCTGAAGCAGGCAAAGCATATGTAAATGGTTGATTATTTTCAGGATGTGTTAATTGTTTCCCTCTACCATCTGTAAGGCTGACTGATGGAACTAAATCCTTACCAGCTGAAGGCCTTTCAGAACCATCAATAACTTCGATACTACTTAATCCAGTTAATTCATCAGTTGAAGCTCTTACTGATACACCTTCTTCTATATCAGCAAATTTTACCTTTCCAGAAGCTTCTGAAATTATTGGACGTGTATATGGATCCCATGTAGCAATTTTTTGTCCAAGCTCTACTTTTGCATTGTTAGCAACTAATAAAGTAGAACCATAAGGTATCTTGTACTGCTCAACGATCTTTCCTTGATTATCAGAAATTGATAAAGTTGAATTTCTTGAAATAACAACTTCTAGCTTATCTTTATTCTTAACGCTTTTGATATCATCTGAAAAAATTACAGATCCATCGTTTCTGCTAATTATTGAATCATCCTCAGATGAGCTTGAAGCAGCTCCCCCAATATGGAAGGTTCTCATAGTTAACTGCGTACCTGGCTCTCCAATTGATTGCGCAGCAACCACACCTACAGCTTCACCTCTGTGAACAAGATGTCCTCTTGCTAAGTCTCTTCCGTAACATTTAGCACAAACACCAAAACTGGATTCGCATGTCATCGGCGACCTAACTTTTAGCGTTGAAAGATTTAATGGTTCGATCTTCAGCAATGCATCTTCATCAATGAGAGTATCTTTAGGGAAAAGTTCATTTCCATCATTATCAAGAATAGGTTCAGCAATTACTCTTCCAAGAATTCTGTCAGTGAGATCTTGAATGATTTCACCGCCATCAATAATTGCATTCATTTCTATTGAGTCCTCTGTACCACAATCCTCTTCAGTAATAACTGAATCCATTGATACGTCACATAGTCTTCTTGTTAAATAGCCTGAGTTTGCAGTTTTTAATGCTGTATCTGCCAGACCCTTCCTTGCTCCGTGAGTTGAGATAAAGTACTGAAGAACAGAAAGACCTTCTCTGAAGTTTGCAGTAATAGGAGTCTCAATAATTGAGCCATCTGGTTTTGACATTAGTCCTCTCATACCTGATAGCTGCCTAATTTGAGCCGGTGATCCTCTAGCTCCTGAATCAGCATATATATATACTGAATTAAAAGAAGCTTGTTCAACTTCATTGCCATCAGAATCCTCAACACTGTCTTTGCTGATTTTTTCCATCATTGCCTTAGCAACTCTTTCATTTGCTCTAGACCATATATCAACTACCTTGTTATATCTTTCACCTCTAGTGACCAGCCCAGATGAGAATTGGTTCTCAATTTCCTTAACCTCATCCTCTGCCTTGTCTACAATTTCATATTTCTCTTCAGGAATAACAAAATCATCGACACCAATCGATGAGCCTGATCTAGTTGAGAAGTCAAAGCCAAGGTACATTAATTGATCGGCAAAAATTACGGTCTTCTTCAAACCAGCTTTTCTGTAGGAAAGATCAATAAGCGACGAAACTGCTTTTTTGTCTAGTGTTTTATTTACATTGTCGAATCCAACTTCAATTGGTGTGATTCTCCAGATAAGGGTTCTTCCAACGGTAGTATCTTCAATAAAAACACCCTTCTCAGCATTTTCTATTCTTACTTTTATTTTTGCATGAAGATCTATTTGTTCAGACTCAAAAGCTCTTTGAACCTCATCTGGGTTTGAAAATACTCTTCCTTCTCCATGAGAGTTGACTTTCTCTCTTGTCATGTAGTAAAGACCGAGAACAACATCCTGAGTTGGATTAATAATTGGAGCTCCATCAGCGGGAGAAAGAATATTATTAGTAGACATCATTAACGCTCGAGCCTCAAGCTGAGCTTCAACTGTTAATGGAACATGGACAGCCATCTGATCGCCATCAAAGTCTGCATTATAAGCAACACATACCAATGGATGAAGTTGTATAGCCTTACCCTCAATTAATAGAGGTTCAAATGCCTGAATACCAAGACGATGCAATGTTGGAGCCCTATTTAATAGAACTGGATGCTCTCTGATAACTTCTTCTAGAGCTTCCCAAACCTCTGGGGTCTCTCTTTCAACAAGCCTCTTAGCAGCTTTAATTGTTGTTGCAAGCTCTTTATGCTCCAACCTTCCGTAGACAAATGGTTTGAATAGCTCTAATGCCATTTTTTTTGGTAATCCACATTGGTGAAGCTTTAGATTTGGCCCAGACACAATTACAGATCTTCCAGAGTAATCAACTCGCTTACCAAGAAGATTTTGTCTAAACCTTCCACCCTTACCTTTGATCATATCAGCAAGAGACTTTAGAGGTCTTTTATTAGTTCCAGTTATAACTCTTCCTCTTCTTCCATTATCAAGAAGAGCATCAACTGATTCTTGAAGCATTCTTTTTTCATTTCTTACAATGATGTCAGGTGCATTTAGCTCCAATAATCTTTTTAATCTGTTGTTTCTGTTTATTACTCTTCTATATAGATCATTAAGATCAGAAGTAGCAAACCTTCCTCCTTCAAGAGGCACGAGCGGTCTTAGGTCTGGAGGTAATACTGGAAGAACATCCATTATCATCCACTCTGGCTTGTTGCCAGAAGCCTTAAATGCCTCAAGTAGCTTTAATCTTTTTGAGATCTTTTTTAGTTTTGTTTCAGAGTTTGTTTGAGGAATTTCTTCTCTAAGAATTCTTATCTCTTCTTCTATATCGAGCTCTTCGAGTAATAATTTAACTGCTTCTGCACCCATTCCAGCTTTAAACTCATCTCCATATTGGTCATAAGCTTCAATGTATTCTTCTTCAGTAAGAATGTCTCCGGTTTCTAAATCAGTCATTCCTGGATCAGTTACTATAAAACTCTCAAAATATAGAACTCTCTCAATTTCTCTCAAAGTTACATCAAGGAGAAGACCTATTCTTGAAGGTAATGATTTTAAGAACCATATATGAGCAACAGGAGCTGCTAGCTCAATATGACCCATTCTATCTCTTCTTACCTTTGCTAGAGTGACTTCTACGCCACATTTTTCACACACTACTCCTCTGTGCTTCATTCTCTTATATTTACCGCATACACACTCGTAGTCTTTGATTGGTCCAAAAATCTTTGCGCAGAAGAGACCATCTCTTTCAGGTTTAAAGGTTCTATAATTAATAGTCTCAGGTTTTTTTACTTCGCCAAATGACCATGATCTAACCATTTGTGGAGATGCCAAGCCAGCAGAAATAGATGAAAAATCGTCTTGGTTTGATTGCAATAAGTTAAGTAATTCTTTCAAAATATTTCTCCTATTCTTCTGTATCTAAATCAATATTAATTCCCAATGATCTAATCTCTTTTGTAAGAACATTAAATGATTCAGGAATATTTGCATCCATCTGTAATGAGCCATCAACAATATTTTTGTACATCTTAGTTCTACCAGAAACATCGTCAGACTTGACTGTTAACATTTCTTGTAGAGTGTAAGCTGCACCATAAGCCTCTAGTGCCCAAACTTCCATTTCACCAAATCTTTGACCTCCAAACTGAGCTTTTCCACCCAATGGTTGTTGTGTGACCAAAGAGTATGATCCGGTTGATCTTGCATGCATTTTATCGTCAACTAAATGATTGAGTTTAATCATGTACATATAACCAACAGTAATTGGACGATCAAATTTTCTACCTGTTCTTCCGTCAAATAAAGTAAATTGACCAGAAGAAGGAAGACCAGCAAGCTTTAACATATTTTTAACTTCAGATTCTGCAGCGCCATCAAAAACTGGTGATGCAATTGGAACACCAGCTCTGAGGTTGTTAGCTAACTGATCAATATCTCCATTAGTCAAAGAGCCAAGATCCTCAAGGTTTGCAGCATCTTTGTTATACAAAGTTTCAAGATATTTTCTGATGTCTGCATTTGATTCTTTATTTTTTATCATGTCATCAATGATTTTGCCGACACCTTTTGCAGCACATCCCATATGCGTTTCAAGAATCTGGCCCACATTCATCCTCGATGGAACTCCTAGTGGATTTAAGACAATATCTACCGGGTTACCATCCTCATCATAAGGCATATCCTCAATTGGCATTATTTCTGAAATAACACCTTTGTTTCCATGCCTACCTGCCATTTTATCGCCAGGCTGTATTCTCCTTTTAATGGCTAAAAATACTTTAACTATTTTAATAACGCCTGGAGCAAGGTCATGACCTCTTATAATCTTTGATTTTTTGTCATTAAATCTATCTTTGATTTCACTAAGAACCTTTTTTAGAGCCTGTTCTGATTCCTCTAGCCTTGTATTTACATCAGCTTTTTTTGTTCTTATTGAAAAAATATCGTTTAAAGACATTTCTTTAAGGTCATCCAATGAGATCTTAGATCCTCTTTTTAAACCAGGAGCCTTAGTAACTGTTTCACCATTAAGGAATCCAGAAACTTTAATTTTTGTTGCTTCCTGAACAATCCTAGTTTCATCATCAGCATCTTTTTTTGCTTGCGCTAAATGCTCTTCTTCGATAGAAACGGTTCTGTCATCTTTTTCTAGTCCATCTCTTGTAAAGACTTCTACACCGATAACAGTTCCCTTTGTGCTTGTTGGAACTCTTAATGATGTATCTTTAACATCAGAAGCTTTTTCTCCAAATATCGCTCTTAGAAGTTTTTCTTCAGGAGATAATTGATTTTCTCCTTTTGGAGTAATCTTACCAACAAGGATATCTCCGGGGTTAACTTCTGCACCTTTATAGACTATTCCACACTCATCAAGTTTTGATAATGATCCTTCTCCAACATTAGGAATATCAGCAGTAATTTCTTCAGAACCAAGTTTTGTATCTCTGGCAACACAAGTTAGTTCTTGGATATGAATTGATGTAAACCTATCCTCTCTTGCAACTTTTTCAGAAATAAGAATTGAGTCCTCAAAGTTATAACCATTCCATGGCATAAAGGCAATTCTAATGTTTTGTCCTAATGCAAGCTCTCCATTATCTACAGATGGTCCATCAGCAAGAATATCACCTTCAACAACTTTATCGCCAACCTTTACAAGTGGTCTTTGGTTGATACAGGTATTTTGATTTGATCTTGTATATTTAACGAGATTGTAAATATCAACTTCAGCAGTTTTATTTTTTGCATCTGTAACTCTAACAACGATTCTCCCTGCATCAACGCTTTCAACGACACCTTTATTCTTAGCAACTACACAGACTCCCGAATCTCTTGCAACAACTGTTTCAAGACCAGTTCCAACAAGAGGCTTCTCTGGTCTTAAGACAGGAACTGCTTGGCGCTGCATATTTGAACCCATTAAAGCTCTGTTTGCGTCATCATGCTCCAAAAACGGAATTAATGATGCAGCAACCGAAACTACTTGCTGAGGCGAAACATCCATTAAATCAACCATATCTGACGACATCAGCTCGAACTCGTTAGCGTGTCTAACAGGGACTAGATCATCGACAAATTTATTCTTTTTATCCAATGCAGCATTAGCCTGAGCGATTATATGCTCGCCTTCGTCAATGGCTGACAAATAAACAATCTCATCAGTAACTGTTCCCTTCACAACCTTTCTATAAGGAGTTTCTATAAATCCATAAGAATTAGTCCTTGCATAAGAGGCAAAGGAATTTATAAGACCAATATTTGGTCCCTCCGGTGTTTCGATTGGGCAAACTCTTCCATAATGGGTTGGATGAACATCTCTGACCTCAAAGCCCGCTCTTTCTCTAGTAAGTCCGCCAGGACCTAATGCAGAAACTCTTCTCTTATGAGTTATTTCAGACAATGGATTATTTTGATCCATAAACTGTGACAACTGACTTGAACCAAAAAATTCTTTTATTGCTGCAGTAACCGGTTTGGCATTAATAAGATCTTGAGGACCAAGCTCATCTGCTTCAGCCATGCTTAATCTTTCTCTTACAGCTCTCTCAACTCTAATAAGCCCAACTCTAAATTGGTTGGCAGTCATTTCTCCGACAGACCTGACTCTTCTATTTCCAAGATGATCAATATCATCAACAAAGTCATGACCGTCTCTAATATCTAATATGCCTTTCATAACAGAGATAATGTCTTGGAGATCAAGCACATTTGGATTCTCTCTTTCATCTTCTATTTTTAGCCTTCTATTAAATTTCATTCTTCCAACTTCAGATAAATCATATCTTTCAGGGTTAAAGAATAAATTTCTAAATAAAGTTTCTGCTGAGTCTTTAGTTGGTGGTTCGCCAGGTCTCATCATTCTATATATTTCAACAAGAGCTTCTAACCTATTTGATGTTGGATCAATTCTAAGCGTATTTGCTATATATGGCCCCTTCTCTAACTCATTAATATAGAGAGTATCAATTGTTGTTATGCTTTTTTCCGAAAGAAGAGATAACACTGCTTCGTCTATTTCACTGTTACACGCTAAAGTAACCTCTCCAGTTTCCTCATCAAATATATCTTTGGAAGTAACTTTTCCTAAAAGATATTCATTTGAAAAAGAAATTTCTTTCTCTCCAGAATCTCTGAGCAATTTAACATGTCTTGCAGTAACTCTTTTACCAGCTTCGACTATAACTTTGTTCTTAACTTTTATGTCTTCACTAAGGACTTCGCCTCTTAATCTCTCTGGCCTTAATTCAGTTTTTACTCTTGATTTATCAAGTGTGTAAGTTTCCGTTTCAAAGAATGACTGCAGAATTTCTTCAGTAGTCATTTCCAATGCTTTTAGAAGAATAGTTGCAGGTATCTTTCTCTTTCTATCTATCCTACAGAAAAGACTGTCTTTTGGATCAAATTCAAAATCTAGCCAAGAACCTCTATAAGGAATAATTCTTGCAGAATATAAAACTTTTCCAGAACTGTGAGTTTTTCCTTTGTCATGATCAAAGAAAACACCAGGAGATCTGTGGAGCTGTGAAACAACAACTCTCTCTGTTCCATTAATGATAAAGGATCCTGTTGAAGTCATTAAAGGAACCTCTCCCATAAAAACTTCACCTTCTTTTACATCTTTAACTTCTTCGAAGTTAGACTCTTTGTCATAAATTACAAGCCTTACTTTAATTCTAAGTGGTGCTGAGTAACTTAGTCCTTGAATGAGGCATTCTTGAACATCAAAACTATTTTTACCAAGCTCATATGAGACGTACTCAAGGGCAGCATTGCCAGAAACACTTGTTATAGGGAAAAGAGACTGAAAAACTTCTTCTAGACCTTTATTTTCCCTTTTATCGGGATCGACCTCAGCTTGAAGAAACTCAGCATATGAATTCAGCTGTGTTTCTGTAAGGGTTGGTAGATCCATGACTTTTGGGAATCTTCCAAAGTTTTTTCTTATTCTCTTTTTTTCAGTGTAGCTATATGACATATATGTTGCCCTTTAAGTATTAGTAAAATTATTTAAGTTCTGCTGTAGCTCCAGCTTCTGAAAGCTGTTTAAGCATTTCTTCAGCTTCTTCTTTTTTAACACCCTCTTTAAGAGTATTTGGAGCGCCATCGACTAAGTCTTTAGCTTCCTTAAGACCAAGACCTGTTATAGCTCTAACAGCTTTAATAACTTGGACTTTTTGGTCGCCAGCTGCAGAAAGAACAACATCAAATTCGTCTTTCTCTTCAGCAGCATCACCACCAGCAGCATCGCCAGCAGCTGCAGCAGGTGCAGCAGCGACTGCAGCAGCTGCAGTAACACCAAATTTTTCTTCGATAGCAGAAATAAGCTCTACTAACTCCATAACTGACATTTCTTCAATTGCTTTAAGAATGTCTTCAGATTTTATTGTTGCCATAATAATTCTCCGATTTAGGCACTAGCCTGTTTATTGTCACGAACTGCAGCAAGAACCCTTGCAAGCTTACTTGGAACTTCATTTAATAAAGTAGCAAACTTGCCCATAGGTGCTTGAAGAACTGATGCAATTAAAGTAATAGCCTCTTCTCTTGATGGGAGTGTTGCCAATAAATCAATTTGGCTTCCATCTAGCAGTTGGCCCTCAACACATAATGCTTTAATTTCGAGAGCTTCGAAGTTTTTAGCATATGTTTTGAGTAACTTTGCAGCAGCTCCTGGCTCAGCAAAAGAAAAAGCAAATAATGAAGGACCCTTGAGAGCCTCTTCTGTGCAACCAAAATCGGTATCTTTAAATGCAAGCTTTGCAAGTGAATTTTTTATCACTTGAATATGCACACCTTTTTCGTTTGCTTCCTTTCTTATTTCAGATAGTTCAGAAACTTTTAAACCTCTTGCATCAGATATCACCAATGTAGATGCATCTGCAACAACAGCTTTTACTTCCTCAACAATCCTTTCTTTTTCATTTTTGGCTAATGCCATACAATTCTCCTATTTAGACCTTTCGGTCATTTTTGGCGACAAACTGCTAATGCAATTGAGTCACCACCTGCGTAGGAAATTAAGCTAATAAGCACCTACGGTCTTCGACGGCTGCGAATAAACGCAACAATCTAGAGTTTTAAAAAACTCTAAAAACTTATGCCAGCTCCGATATATTTAATTTCAATCCTGGCCCCATTGTGCTGCTAATTGAAATACCTTTTATATATACACCCTTGGCGGATGCTGGTTTTAATCTTTTTAATTCTTCAACAAGTGCAGTTAAATTCTGATTTACCTTGCCATCATCAAATGAAACTTTTCCTATGCAACCATGAACAATACCGCTTTTATCAGTTCTAAATCTAACTTGTCCAGATTTTGCATTCTTTATTGCATCGGCAACATTATCAGTAACAGTTCCAGTTTTCGGATTTGGCATAAGCCCTTTTGGTCCTAAAACCTGGCCAAGCTTACCAACGACTTTCATAGCTGCCTGTGTTGAGATTACAACATCTACAGCGATCTCATTTTTTGTAAACTTCTCACTCAAATCATCCATACCTATAAAATCAGCACCGGCTGATTTTGCATCTTCAGCTGCATCACCATCAGCAAAAACAGCTACAACAACTTCTTTACCAAGAGAGTTTGGAAGTGTTAAAGCTCCTCGAACATTTTGATCAGATTTATTCCCGTCAACTCCAAGCTTAATAGCTACATCTAGAGACTCATCAAATTTTGGTGATTTATGTTCTTGTAGAATCTTCACAGCATCGCTTAATGAGTAATCAGTCATGCTATCAACGCTTTCTAGAATACTTTTTTGTTTTTTTGTAACCATAATTATATTTCTACATCGACTCCCATACTTCTTGCTGTACCTGCAATAATTCTTACCGCATTATCCAGATCATTGGCATTTAAATCTGGCTCTTTTGCTTTTGCAATTTCTTCTAGTTGTTTTCTTGAGATTTTTCCAACCTTTTCTCTGTTAGGTTCTCCACTTCCTTTAGGAATGTTCAAAGCCTTTCTAATTAACACAGCTGCTGGTGGTGTTTTAACAACAAAATCAAAGGATTTATCTTCATAAACACTTATTACAACTGGAAGAGGAACGCCCTTCTCTGAATCTTTAGTTTTATCATTGAATGCATTACAAAAATCCATAATGTTAAGTCCCGCTTGTCCTAAAGCAGGGCCAACAGGTGGACTTGGATTAGCTGCTCCCGCGGGTATTTGTAATTTCAAAATATTTGCAACTTTTTTCTTTTTAGCCATTTAAGTTTTCTCTATTTGCATGAAATTTAATTGCACAGAAGTTGATCTCCCTAAAATCTGAACAGAAACTTTTACTGAGTTCCTTTCATAATCAACTTCCTCTACAACGCCATTGAAATCGTTAAAGGGTCCATCACAGACTCTGATAACTTCACCTGGTTCAAACATAGTTTTAGGTCTAGGAGCTTCTTCGCCTACTTCAATCCTATTAATAATGCTATTAACTTCAGCATCAGTGATTGGGCTTGGTTTTTCTCTAGTTCCTCCAACAAACCCTGAAACTCTTGGAGTTTGTTTGACTAACTGCCAAGTGTCATCATCAAGTTCCATTTGAATGAGGATATATCCTGGGAAGAATTTTCTTTCTGTTTTTTTCTGTTCACCGCTTTTTAGCTCAACAACCTGCTCAGTAGGTACAAGAATTTCTCCGAACTTCTCTTTTAGATCTGCCAACATAATTCTTTCTTCCATAGCAGCTTTAACTTTCTGTTCGTATCCTGAATATGCTTGAACTACAAACCACTCCATCTCTTATCCTAAAATTAGTTTTGTTAACCAGCTTAATAAAGACTCTAATCCCCATAAAAGTAATGCAAGAACAAGGATAGAGATAAAAACAATTAAAAATGTCTGAGTTGTTTCAACCCTTGTAGGCCAAACAACTCTTCTTAACTCAGTTCTTGATTCTGCCATAAGTTTTATTGACGATTTTCCAAAATCAGTCAGTGCCATGAAAAGTATGCCGAGGCCAATAAGACCAACAACGCCCAAAACTCTGTAAAGGAATGCAACTTCTGTGTAATAACTGTTGCCAACAACAGCAACTACAAAGAAGGATAATGAAATTAACCACTTTGCTTTGTCTAAGAATTTAAATGACTCTTGTTTACTCATAATTCTTCCTAAACTCTTCCTCATTGGCAGGCCAGGAGGGAATTGAACCCCCAACCCCCGGTTTTGGAGACCGGTGCTCTACCAATTGAGCTACTGGCCTAAAAACGTTATTTACTTTCCCCATTAAAAAAAAGGCGCGCCAAGACTTCCATGTCTTGGCAATCGCTTAAATTCTTTTACTTAATGATCTTAGCAACAACTCCAGCACCAACTGTTCGCCCACCTTCACGTATTGCAAACTTAAGACCTTCGTCCATAGCAATAGGAGCAATCAGTGTTACTGTCATTTTGACGTTATCACCTGGCATTACCATCTCAACCCCATCTGGTAATTCACAGGCGCCTGTAACATCAGTAGTTCTAAAATAAAACTGAGGTCTATAACCTTTAAAGAATGGAGTGTGTCTTCCACCTTCATCCTTTGAAAGTACATAAATTTCAGCTTCGAATTCTGTATGCGGTGTAATTGATTTAGGAGCAGATAAAACTTGCCCTCTTTCAACTGCATCTCTGTCTATACCTCTAAGAAGAACACCACAGTTCTCACCGGCTCTTCCTTCGTCAAGAGATTTTCTAAACATCTCAACACCAGTACATGTTGTTTCAGTAGTATCATTAATACCGACTATTTCAAGAGCATCTCCAGTTTTAACAATACCAGTTTCTATTCTTCCAGTTACAACTGTTCCTCTTCCTGAGATAGTGAAAACGTCTTCAACAGGCATTAAGAAAGGCTTGTCTGTATCTCTTGCTGGTTCAGGTATTGAAACATCAAGTTCTTCAACTAATTTTTGAACAGCTGGGACACCAATATCTGAAGTGTCTCCTTCTAGAGCTTTTAATGCACTTCCAGTAATGATAGGTGTGTCATCACCTGGGAATTCATACTCATTTAATAGCTCTCTTATTTCCATTTCAACCAATTCCTGAAGTTCAGGATCATCAACTTGGTCAGCTTTGTTTAGAAATACTACAATCTTTGGAACACCAACTTGTCTTGCTAAAAGAATGTGCTCTCTTGTTTGAGGCATTGGACCATCAGCTGCACTTACAACTAGAATTGCCCCGTCCATTTGTGCAGCACCAGTAATCATATTTTTTACATAGTCTGCGTGACCTGGACAGTCAACGTGTGCATAGTGTCTAGCATTTGATACATACTCAACGTGAGATGTAGCAATTGTTATACCTCTTTCTCTTTCTTCAGGAGCATTATCAATTCCATCAAATGCAACTGCTTCACCACCGTAAACTTCAGCACAAACCTTAGTTAATGCTGCTGTTAAAGTAGTTTTTCCGTGGTCAACGTGACCAATTGTTCCCACATTGACGTGTGGTAAATTTCTTTCAAACTTTTCTCTTGCCATTTTTTGCCTCTCTAAAAAAATTGCCAATAATGGAGCTCATAACCGGACTTGAACCGGTGACCTCTTCCTTACCAAGGAAGTGCTCTACCGCTGAGCTATATGAGCCCGATTTATAACATCCAAATTTAAGGTGGCGTATTATCCCCTTAAAAAACAAGAAACTCAACCTTTTTTTGGTATTCAAATTGGGGGTTTTTAGATGGTGGAGGGGGGAGGATTCGAACCTCCGAAGCACGAGGCGGCAGATTTACAGTCTGCTGGGTTTGACCGCTCCCCAACCCCTCCAATGCAAAGGATGGTATTTTTGTTCTAGAATGCCCTTAAGTCAACATAAAATCCTAAATTGATGAAATTTAATTCACTTAAATTGCAAGGCAAACTTAACTCTGAAATTACAAATTTAGTAGTTCTTAATGATGTTGACTCAACCAATACATTCATAAAATCGCTTCAAAGCAAAAAAATACTTGATTTGGTAGTCGCTGAGAAGCAATCAGCGGGCAGAGGAAGGCGAGGTAATGCTTGGGACAGTCCAGAAATAGGCAATATATATATGTCCTTAAGATTTACTGCCTCTAACAAAATACCTGCATTGAGTTTAGTGACTGGATTAATTGTAAAAAAAGCAATTCAAGAAGTTTCAAAAGACATCAATGTACTTTTAAAGTGGCCAAATGATCTAATTCTTAACCAGCGTAAAGCCGGTGGAATATTAGTAGAAATTGATCAAGATAATAAGATTAACAATTTCATTGTTGGCATCGGCATTAATATTGAATCTGATGTAGCAAATGATTCATGGATTGGCCTAAAAGAAATTGATAATGAAGTTGATCGAAGCAAAATTATTATCAAAATTGCGAGTGCTTTTGAAAAAATAGCTTTAGGTAAAGAAAACTTTAAGGACTGGCAATCAGAGTGGGAAAAGCATTGTGTGCATATGCATAAGAAAATTACTCTTAATTTGAATGATTCTGACAAAGTAGAAGGAATTTTTGAGGGCATCAATCACAACGGTGAAATGCTCCTTAGCAATGAGAATGGAATTTTAACTTTCAATTCTGGTGAGTGTTCGGTAGATTATGCATCAATATGATTCATTCAATCTTTAACTTAGATTTAGACTCACCCACTCCAGAAGGCCATAAAGAAATTATTCTGGGTGCAGGATGTTTTTGGGGTGTCGAAAGGCGGCTTTGGAATTTGCAAGGTGTCAGGCTTACTTCAGTAGGATATGCAGGTGGTACCTCAATTAACCCATCGTATGAAGAAGTTTGTTCTGGCAGCACCGGCCATGCTGAAGTGGTCAAGGTAGTATTTGATCCTGAACAGATTTCATTAAAAGAAATTTTGATCAGCTTTTGGGAAATGCATGATCCCACTCAAGGCATGCGACAGGGAAATGATATTGGCAGTCAGTATCGTTCCGTGATCTATACAAATAATGAAGAAGACCTCAATTTAGCTAAATCAACTTTAGAGACCTATCAACAAGAAATATCAAAAGCAGGATTTGGGCCGATAACTACTGAATTAAAAGTATTAAATAATTATTATTTGGCTGAAGAATATCACCAGCAATACCTTCAAAAAAATCCAAATGGATATTGTGGAATTGGAGGTATAGGTTGCTCTTTTCCTGAGCAATAAAATATATATAATATGCAACCGTGCCACCTTAGCTCAGTTGGCTAGAGCAGTTGATTTGTAATCATCAGGTCGTCAGTTCGAATCTGACAGGTGGCTCCATTTCATATAAGATATTCCTATGACTATTGAGGAAAAAACCAAACAAGAAAAAGATGAAATTTTAAAAAAAGATTTTAAATTTGGTCAGCTCGTATATGCAGCTTTGTACGGAATTCTGCTGATAAGTTTAATCGTTATGGCATACAGTTAAATGGACTTAACAACTTATTTGATTGGAAATCTTATATTTATCGGTCTTTTATACTGGGTTGTAAAAAATAAAAATAACTAGTCTCTGTAAATTACAGGTTCGTCAAGATCTTTAGTATATCTATCTGTGAGTCTGGTAGCTCTAGAAGTAAGATCCATATTCTCTCCGCCAATAAAAACATATTCTGGCATTGCTGAAGGCTCTAATGGGTCTTCATCCCATATTACTAAATCAGCTATCTTTCCTGCTTCAAGCGTTCCTCTATCAGACATGCCAAATGTCTCTGCAGGAATTGAAGTAAGTGATTTAATAGCTCCTCCATAACTCATGCCATTTGCAACTGCAACACCTGCACCCTGTCTTATGAGATGATAATTATGACTACGCGAAACGTTGAACATTATCGGAATACCAGCTTCTTCAAGTCTTGATGCCATCTGAATATTTGATGCTAGTTCATCAAAGGAATCTGGAATATTATTAATTGGATTTATAATTAAAGGTATTCCAGCTTCAGCAAGTTCTGACTTAACAAGATGCGCTTCTTGGGCGCCCATAATTATCATATTCAAATTAAATCTTTCTTTGATTTCAATTAATTTTAATAAGTCCGAAGCTCTGTGTGACTTCATAATTAATGGAACATTTTCATTAAGAATCGTAAACAGTGCTTTTATATCTCTTGGATGAAGTTCCATTGCACTACTAATAGCCGATTCACCAATAAGTTCGTATATGTCTGAGTCAGAGCTTAAATCACTTTTACTTAAAGATGAGGCCATGATCAATAAATCCTCAATGATCGCATATTGCTCTGATCTTGATCCGCTACTACTTCCACCAACCTGGCCGATCATAGCTGCATCACGAACTCCGGTGACATTTAGCTTTCCATCAAGCACAAATAGAGAACCCATGCCTCCAATGGGACTTGAAGTATTCTGTGGAGTTGTTAACGCAGTAGTCACTCCATTTGA
>ENA-OSEY01001143-OSEY01001143.1-marine-metagenome-genome-assembly--contig:-NODE-1143-length-18729-cov-7.543481_pt1 | contig 18729 bp, 15 predicted proteins | sample MGYA00248465_ERZ534230 | MGnify/ENA primary metagenome ERZ534230 (study PRJEB26409, sample SAMN06344110) | marine metagenome | isolation source: Sea water from surface | place: Atlantic Ocean:Southern...
TTAATTTGATTTTTTAATTCTTGTACTGCTTGTTTTCCTGTTCCAGAAACTGCTTGATAGGTCGAAACATTTAAAATGTCTACTTTTAGTTCTTTATGAATAGGATTTAATGCCATCAATAATTGAGATGTTGAGCAATTTGGATTAGCAATTAGAGATGGTCCTCTAAGTTTATTAATTTCTTCGCCATTTATTTCAGGAATAATAAGTGGAACATCGTCTTCGTATCTAAATTCAGAAGATAAATCAATTACATATATTCCATTATCCACAAAATTTCTTGCATGCTCTTTGGCAACTTTAGAGCCTGCAGAAAAAATTGCTATATTAATTTTTGAATGATCAAAATCTTTAAGATCTTGAATTACATAAGCACTGTCATTAAATACTAGCTCTTTACCAACGGAAGAATCACCAAGTGGGTAAAAATTATTTATTTTTGTTGCTCTATTCTCTAAAAGAGTCATAATTTTCTCACCAACAACTCCAGATGCTCCGATCAGTGCTAAGTTAATTTGACTATTCATTTTCAATATTCTCGATAATCTTCTGAGCAACCTCTGAAGTCTTTAAATAATTTTCACCATTTGAAATATCCTTAGTTCTAAAGCCTTGCTTAATTAAATTTTTGATAGCTAGATCAATTTTGCTTGCTACCATTTCTTCTCCTAAAGAATATTTTAGTGCCATCGATAAAGAACCAATCATGGCTAACGGATTTGCAATATCTTGTTGAGCAATGTCAGGAGCACTGCCATGACATGGTTCGTACATCCCTTTAAAGGAGCTATCTAATGAAGCTGAAGGAAGCATGCCTATAGATCCGGTTAATGTGGCTGCAATATCAGATAAAATATCTCCAAATAAATTGCTTGCAACTATCACATCAAATTGATTAGGATCTAATACTAATTGCATGGCTGCGTTATCTGCAAGTTGATGAGACAATTCAACATCAGGATAATCCTCTGACATCTCTGTAACAATTGATCTCCAAAACTTTGATACCTCTAATACGTTTGCCTTTTCTACAGAACATAATCTACCCTTTCTTTTTTGAGCTGATTCAAATGCAATTTTTGCAATTCTTCTGATCTCATCTTCGTTATAAACCATTGTATTGAATGCATAATTTGGATTTTTATCTTTTACAATACCGCGAGGTTCACCAAAATATATCCCTCCAGTAAGTTCTCTTACAATTAAGATATCTAACCCTTGAATAATTTTTTCTTTTAAAGGAGATGCATTTGATAATTCTTCAAATAAAAATGCAGGTCTCAAATTTGCAAACAAGTTTAATTCTTTCCTCAAAGTCAATAATGCATTTTCTGGTCGATCTTCCCAGCTCAAATTATCCCATTGCGGTGCTCCTACAGCACCAAAAAGAATTGCATCTGCCTCTTTTGCAGATACTAAAACATCTTCGGGAATTGGAGAACCAAATTTTTCATAGGCAGTTCCTCCAACATCAAGAATTTTTGTAGAAAAATCAAGATTAAATTTATCTATAATGAATTCAAGAATTTGTATGGCTGAGGATGTTACTTCCTGCCCAATACCATCACCTGGAAGTATCAATATTTTTTTGCTCATTTGAATATCCACGGCCTTGTAGAGATTCTGTTTTTTTCAAAATCTATTATTTTGTCTTTATCTTTAAATGTTATGTCAATATCATCTAAACCAAAAATGATTCTGTCGATTAAATGTTTTTCAACTGCGAATGTTATACATTTTTGATTGTATATGATCTCTTTTTTTTCTAAGTCTATGGATAGTTCAAGAACATTTTGTTTAGACTCACTAAATAAAAATTCTATTTCATTCTTACCTAAGATAATCGGCAAAAGTCCATTTTTAAAAGAATTATTGTAAAAAATGTCTCCGAATGATGACGCAATGACAGCTTTAATTCCAAAATCTCTTAATGCCCATACTGCATGTTCCCTAGAAGAACCACATCCAAAATTGTCTCTTGAGAGAAGTATTTTAGATTCGTTATATGGCTCTTTATTTAAAATAAAGCTTTCATCAATAATTCTTTCTTCTTTTGTAACGCCAAGCTTTCCATCATCTTTATATCTCCATCCATCAAATAGATAGTCTTCAAAACCAAATTTTTTAATTGATTTTAAGTACTCTGTTGGAATAATTTGATCAGTATCAATGTTATCTCTGTCTATATGAGCAACTACGCCATCAATTATTAATCCTTCACTATTAGATTTCATGATGGGTCACCAACTGTTCCATTTATTGCAGTAAATGCAGCCATAATAGGACTCATTAAGTGCGTTCTACCTAGATAACCCTGTCTACCCTCAAAATTTCTGTTTGATGTTGAAGCACATCTTTCGTGGGGTTTTAATTGATCTGGATTCATACCCAGACACATAGAACAACCTGGATCGCGCCATATAAAACCTGCATCAGTAAAAACTTTATCCAATCCCTCATTTTCTGCTTGTTCTTTGACCAAACCCGATCCCGGAACAACAATAGCCTCAGAGATATTCTCTGCAATTGTTTTACCTTTAACTATTTCTGCAGCTTGTCTTAAATCTTCAATTCTGGAATTTGTGCATGATCCAATAAATACTTTATCAAATACAAGATCAGACAATTTTGACTCATTTTGAATACCCATATAAGATCTAGCAAGTTCAACATTCTTTTGGTTTTCTTCATTTGAATCAATAATTGTTGGAATTGGGTCATCAAAGTTTACTACCATTTCTGGAGATGTTCCCCATGTCACTTGTGGTTTAATTTTAGATACGTCGATTTCTATTTCATTATCAAATACTGCTTTATCATCGGTCCGAAGGCTCTTCCAATATTGCTTTGCTTGATTTAATAATTCCTTATCTAAGAAAGAATTTTTTTTAACATAATCAATTGTTGTTTCATCAGGTGCAATTAATCCAACCTTGGCTCCTGCTTCAATAGCCATGTTGCAAATAGTCATTCTTCCCTCAACAGATAATTTATCAATATAAGAGCCTGAAAACTCAATAGCATATCCAGTCCCTCCAGCAGTGCCTATCTTTCCAATCAAATATAAAACAATATCTTTAGATGAAACATTCTCATGTGGCACGCCTTCAAACCTTACATTCATATTCTTGAGCTTAGACACCTTGAGACATTGCGTTGCAAGAACATGTTCAACTTCTGATGTACCAATACCCATAGCTAAACAACCTAATGCACCATGAGTTGAAGTATGTGAATCACCACAAACGATCGTCATACCTGGAAGTGTATAACCTAATTCAGGTCCAATTACATGAACAATTCCTTGTTTATTTGATTGAATATCAAATTGTTTTATTCCAAATTTGTTACAGTTTTTATCTAATTCTACTACTTGAATTTTTGAAATCTCATCATTAATCAAATCGGATGTAAAATTATTGCCTCTTGTTGTAGGCACATTATGATCGGGAGTAGCTATATTAGCATCGAGCCTCCAGGGCTTTAGATTTTTTTTTGATAATCCTTCAAACGCTTGAGGAGATGTGACCTCATGTAAATAGTGTCTATCTATGTATAAAAGAGACTCTCCCGAGTCGAGTTGGGTAACATGATGCTCTTCCCAGAGTTTGTCGTATAAAGTCTTCATTGTTTTTATTCACTAAATGGAAGATTTTGCTCAACATCAGCACATTGTGCTTTATTAATTAATAAATGATCCACTAAAACTAAGCTAACCATAGCCTCAGCAATTGGTACCGCTCTTATGCCCACACATGGATCATGTCTTCCAGTAACTTCTATATCAACTTCTTTACCATCTTTATCGATAGTTTTACCCTTTGTTTTTATGCTTGATGTTGGCTTAATAATAAAACTGAGGCTTATATCGTCACCATTGGATATTCCACCTAATATTCCACCTGAATTATTTGATGAAAAACCTGAAGTTGTGATTTCATCTCTTGCTTCTGAGCCTTTAAGGTTAAGCAGATCGTCAACATTGCCAACAGATACTGACTTCACAGCATTAATTGTCATTATTGCTTTTGCTAAATTTGCGTCCAGCTTTTCAAAAACTGGATCACCTAACCCTACAGGACAATTCTTAACGATAACGCCTAACTTTGCACCGACAGAATTACCCTCTTTAATTAAGTTATCAAACATTGAATCCAAGTCAGATAATTTAGATTCATCACAAAAGAAGTATTTATTATTTATATCTTTATAATTGATTGATTCAGCTCTTACTTTTCCTATTGCAGAAACAAAACCATTTACTTCAACTCCTTCTTTTTTAAGAATCTTTTTAGCAATCGCACCTGCTGCGACCCAATTTGCTGTCTCTCTTGCACTTGCTCTTCCGCCACCTCTGTAATCTCTATGACCGTACTTTGCTTGATATGTAATATCTGCATGATTAGGTCTGAAGACATCTTTAATATTAGAATAATCTTTAGATTGTTGATCTTTGTTGTAAATTATCATTCCTATTGGTGTCCCAAGGGTTTTTCCTTCAAAAACTCCAGATAATATCTTAACAGCATCGTCTTCCTGTCTCTGAGTGGTTACATCTGATTGACCAGGCTTTCTTCTATCCAATTCAAGCTGAATATCTTCTTCTGATATTTCTATTTCTGGTGGACAACCATCTAAAATACAACCCATAGCTGTGCCGTGACTTTCACCAAAAGTCATAATTTTAAAAATTTTTCCAAACGCATTGCCTGACATGGCGATAATTATAGTCCAAAAAGCTAAAAAAGCTTTATTTTATGGGATTTTTGAAAATAGATTCTGAAAATCAATAACAGAAGTTTCTTCAAGATTTTTTTGATTCATGCAAAGTTCATAAATTTTGCTAGATGCTTCATCATCAAATGTTATGTCTAAATTATCTTTAAATTTCTTTTCAAGCACTGGGATACCTTCTTCCCTTCTTCTCTTATGACCTATTGGATATTCAACCTCTACTTCGTTAGATGAAGTTCCATCATTAAAATGAATTTGAATTCTATTTGCAATTGAGCGCTTATCTGCTTCTAAGTATTCTTTAGAATATCTTTTATCCTCATTGATAACCATTTTTTCCCTTAATGCATCAATTCTTGGGTCTTTGGCAACATCATCCTCATAGTCTTCTGCCACAAGATTGCCTTTCAAAAGTCCAATTGCAACCATATATTGTAAACAATGGTCTCTATCAGCAGGATTATTAAGCTCCCCAACCTTAGAAATGATCCTAATAGCAGATTCATGAGTAGTGATTTCGATAGATTTAATATCATCAATTTTGTCTTTGATGCTTTTATGCAGTTTTACTGCTGCTTCAACCGCAGTTTGAGCATGAAATTCTGCTGGAAAACTTATCTTAAAAAGAATATTCTCCATAACATAAGTTTCAAAAGGCTGAGGTAAAGAGAGTTTTTCACCATTAAATGAAACGTCTTCAAATCCCCATACTGGCGCAGACAAAACACCTGGATATCCCATCTCTCCCGACATAGTAATCATAGCTAATCTTACCGCCCTACTAGTAGCATCTCCGGCCGCCCAGCTTTTTCTTGAACCTGCATTAGGCGCGTGTCTATAAGTTCTTAAGCTTTGGCCATCTAGCCAAGCCTGACTGACAGCATCTTTAATTTGATCAAGAGAGCCACCCAATAATTTAGTTGCTACTGCTGTTGAAGCAACCTTCACCAATATGACGTGATCAAGTCCAACTTTATTAAAACTATTTTCCAGAGCTAAAACACCCTGAATCTCATGAGCCATAATCATTGACTCAAGAACAGTTCGCATTGTTAATGATTCTTTTCCATCTGCAATATTTCGTTGTGAAACATAGTCACAAACCGACAAAATTGCACCTAAATTATCTGAAGGGTGTCCCCATTCTGCTGCAAGCCAGGTATCGTTATAATCTAACCATCTAATTGTACAGCCTATATCAAATGCACCTTTAACAGGATCTAACTCATAATTTGTACCAGGTACTCTAACACCAAAAGGAACTTTAGTATCTTTAACAATTGGTCCAAGCATTTTTGTACATGCAGGAAATTGAAGAGCAAGAAGACCACATCCAATTGTATCTATAAGACAATTTCTTGCGGTATCTAATGCCAAATCTGATTCAATTTTATATGAAGAAACGTAATTAGCTATTTCTGAGACAAGTCCATCAAATCCGGGTCTGATATTCAGATCAACATTTGAAGACATATTTTAAGACCTGTCAGAAATATCAACCCAATCTGAAGATTCAACTCCAATATATTCTGCACTAGGTCTAATGATTCTATTATTTGCTCTTTGTTCCATACAATGCGCTGTCCATCCAGAAACTCTAGACATTACGAATATTGGTGTAAACAATTTAGTGGGTATACCCATATAAAAATATGCAGGAGCATGGAAGAAGTCTGCATTGGCAAACATTTTCTTTTCATCTGCCATCACCTTTTCAACTTCCTCAGCTACTTGATACAAAGTATCATTCTCGGCCAACTGAGATAATTCCTTAGCATATTCTTTTATGACTGCGTTTCTTGGGTCTCTTATTGAGTAAACAGCATGACCAAAACCCATTATCTTCTCTTTGTTACCTAGCATTTCGATTATTTTTGTTTTTGCTTCTTCTTTTGAAGTCCAGTTTTCAATTAATTCCATGGCTTTTTCATTTGCACCGCCATGAAGAGGCCCTCTTAAGGAACCAATTGCAGCTACAACACAAGAATGAATATCTGACATGGTAGACGCACAGACCCTTGCTGTAAAAGTGGATGCATTAAATTCATGCTCAGCATATAAAATTAATGATACGTCCATAACCTTTCTGTGAAGATCAGATGGTTTTTCTCCATGGAGTATATGTAAAAAATGACCAGCCATACTATCCTCATCATTAACTAGATCAATATCTAAGCCCTCATGAGAGTATTTATACCAGTATGTAACAATTGATGGCATAGTCGCAATCATTCTATTAATTGAGTTCAATTGATTTGAAAACTCTCCTTCTGGCTCAAGGTTTCCTAACATTGAGGTGCCTGTGCGCATAACATCCATTGGATGAGCTGAAGACGGGATTTTTTGCAAGACAAGCTTTAATGAGTCTGGAAGATCTCTTTGATTTTTAAGTAACTGTTTGTAATCATCTAACTCTTTTTGATTAGGTAACTTATCGTATAAAAGCAAATAAGCAACTTCTTCAAAACATGATTTTTCAGCAAGTAACTCTATTTTGTGTCCTCTATAGGCGAGTCCTTCAACTTGACCAACAGTTGAAAGTGAAGTTTCTCCTGCGACTTGACCTCTTAAACCCGCTCCCTCTAATTTTTTTGTCATGAACTTTCCTTATTATTATTCTCAAACTGTTCATCAAGTTGTTTCTCAAAATTGTAATAATCAAGAACTTCGTACAACTCTTCTCGGGTTTGCATTATATCTAACAGCGGCTCTTGTGTCCCGTCTTTAATAATTGAATTATAAATTTTTTCAGCTGATAAGCTCATAGCCCTAAATGCTGTCAATGGATATAAAACCATATCGACACCAACATCGCTAAGTTCTTTTTGCGTAAACAGGGGAGTTTTTCCAAATTCAGTTATATTCGCTAGTAATGGAGCAGAGAAATTATTCTTAAATTCTTTATATTCTTCAATTGAAACCGCTGCTTCAAAAAAAATTCCATCGGCACCTACATCTAAATACTTGCCACATCTTTCAATAGCTTTCTCAATTCCTTCAGATGCAAGAGCATCAGTTCTAGCCATTATGAAGAAAGAGTCATCAATTTTTGCATCTAACGCAGCTTTTAATCTGTCTTGCATTTCATCAATAGAGACAAGTTGTTTATTTGGTCTATGGCCACATCTCTTATCAAAAATCTGATCTTCAATATGCACTGCAGCAACATTTGCATTACCCATTTCAATTATAGTATTTGAGATAGCATCAAAGTCACCCCAACCAGTATCTATATCTACTAATAAGGGCAAAGATGTTGCACTAGTTATTCTTTTTGCATCAATTAATACATTTTCTAAAGTTGTAACACCAAGGTCAGGAAGCCCATAAGAAGCTGCAGCCACTCCACTACCTGATAAATATATTGAATTATGATTTGCTAATTCTGCTAACTTTGCACTGTAGGCATTTATGGTTCCAGGAATAATTAAAGGTTTATTATTTTTTAAGGCATTCCTAAATTTTTGACCAGGTTTCATCTTAATAATATTTGATTCCTCTTATGATTCTATCCCTATTATTTTTTCTTCTCCATCTATTTGTATCTCTCAAACTGTAAACACACCCGCAATACTCTTGTTGATAAAAATGCTCTCTTTTTGAAATTTCTAACATCCGAGATGATCCACCATTTTTTCTCCAGTTAAAATCCCAATATGTCATATTCTTATATCTTGAAGCAGATCTATGTCCTGAACTGTTTATTTGATCCATATCTTTCCATCTTGAAATTCCAAGAGTGGTTGCATAGATATTAAAACCATTTTCATAAGCAAAAAGTGCTGATCTCTCAAATCGCATATCAAAGCATTTTGTACATCTTTCACCTCTTTCAGGCTCATTTTCTAATCCTTTAATTCTCTCAAACCAATTATCTTTATCGTAGTCTCCATCTATACATTTAAAACCAACTTTTTCACAAAATTTTCTATTTTCATCTTTTCTTATTTCATATTCATCAATTGGATGAATATTAGGATTATAAAAATAAACTGTCGTTTCAATATCTGAAGCAGCAATAGCTTCAATGATTTCTCCACTACAAGGAGCACAACAGCTATGCAGCAAAAGCTTCTTTTCGCCATTAGGTAGATTTAATTTTGGTCTTTTATAGTTATTTAGTTTTAATTTATCAGTCATGTCTGAACAAAAATTGAGTTACTATAAATTGCTTTTTCAAGATCATTATAATTGTCATATGATTCTATTTCAGGATGTTTTGATGATATTTTTAGAGGCGCGTTTATAAAAAATCCTTTATCTGCAACCTCAAACATTTGTATATCATTATGAGAATCGCCGGCCGCAAAACATCTATAACCTAAAGATTTAAACGATTCTATTGCTTGTTTCTTTGCTTGTGGATGTCTGAACTCGTATGAGACTATCTCATCGTCAATAACTTTAAGATTATGACAAAGCAAAAAAGGATAGCCTAGTTTTTTCATTAATGGTTTTGCGACATCATGAAATGTGTCGGATAAAATAACTACCTGAAATTTTTCTCTAAGTTTATTTACAAATGAAAGAGCTCCTGGAAGAAGTTCTAATGAAGCTGCTGCATCTTGAACATTAGACAGCTTTATACCATTCTCTGACATGATTTTGATCCTCATTTCCATCAATTCTCCATAGTCAGGAATATCTCTAGTTGTTTTGCCTAGTTCTTTTATTCCTGTATTTGCAGCAACTCTCTCCCAAACTTCTGGTGTAAGCGTTCCTTCCATATCGAGACAAACTATTTCCATTTTTAATTATTTTTTATTCCATATGGAACATGACCTGAAGTTGTTCTTTTATTAGCATCAATGATATGTTTTTTTTGATCATCAAAAAAGATATCAGCATCGAAAGATTCTAAAAATTTATTTTTAGACATGCCTCCTAAAAATAATGATTCATCAATACGAACTCCCCAGTCTCTCAAAGTTTTTATTACTCTTTTATCAGATGGAGCTGATCTGGCTGTTATCAAAGCAGTCCTAATTGGACATTCATTAATTTGGAATTCATTTTGAATCTTATTTAGTTCAACAAGAAAAGATTTGAAAGGGCCCTCTTTTAATATACTTTTTGAATTTACCTCATTATCAATGAATGCCTTGAGTCCGTCTTTTTGAAAAACTCTTTCGGATTCATCAGAAAAAATTACAGCATCTCCGTCAAAAGCGATTTTTAGTAAATCTGATGAAGATTCTCTCCTGGAGCTATCTGATCGAGACATAATAGTTGCTGCAGCAACATTGCTTTCAATCGCAAGTTTTACATCTTCTATATTGCTTGACAAAAATAGGTGTACTCCAAAATCTTTGACATATCTATGAGGACTCTCTCCACCACAAAATGCTGCTCGTGATATATTCAAACCATGAGATTCAATTGAATTTCTTATTCGTAAGCCAGTGTCCGAAGTATTTCTTGACAATAAGATTACCTCAATGCGATTTTCTTTCTCATAAAGATCGTTTATCTTCAAAATTTTTTTTACTAGGCCGAAAGCCTCACCCGGTTCTAGAGTTTTATCTTCATTTTCAATCTGATAGTCCTCATATGACTTGAGTCCCTCTTTTTTATATATTTCATGACTCTCATCTAAATCAAAAAGAGCTCTTGAAGAAATACCAATTATTAATTTTGATTTTTTTAATTTCATTTAACTTGAATAAAACATATTAAATATATTATACTGTATATATATTCAGTATTTATTATTGCTATGAAAGAAATTACATCACAACAACAAAGAGTATTAGATTGTATTCAAATTTACTTAAATAAAACAGGTTTTCCGCCAACCAGAGCTGATATTTGCAGAGAATTAGGCTTCAAATCACCCAATTCTGCAGAAACTCATTTAAGAGCTTTAGAAAAAAAAGGGTTTATATCTATTGAAAGCGGCGCTTCAAGAGGTATATCTATTATAGGTAATAGCGATTTAAGTTCGAATATGGATAATAATTACCCAGTTATTGGTCTTGTTGCAGCTGGCTCGCCAACACTTGCAGAAGAGAATATTGAAAATAAGATTAGTTGTCCTGATGATTTTTTTAGTTCTAGCTTTGATTATTTTTTAAAAGTTAAAGGTCTAAGTATGAAGGATGCTGGCATCATGGAAGATGATTTAGTTGCAGTGAAAAAAACACATGATGTTAAAAATGGTGACATTGTAATTGCAAGAATTGATGATGAGGTGACAATTAAATTTTTAAATCGGAAATCACCCAAAATTGTTGAACTTGAACCTGCCAACGATGATTTTCAAAACATAATAGTAGATCTTGAACACGAAGATTTCACTATTGAGGGAAAAAGTGTAGGTTTACTTAGAAGGAACTAATGAATAATATTTTGTTTCTTTGAAAAACTTTCAATTTGTTTTTCAAAAAATTCGTCTAGATCACTAACACTACCACTAACACTTTCAATTCCTGCTCTAATCATTTCTTTGGCAACAGCCAATTCTTGACCTTGCAAAAAATCCTTGGATTCTCTGGAAAATTCAATTTTTACTATTGGATTTTTATGATCATCAGATCTTCTTAAAACGATTGTTCCGTCTGGTAGCTGAGCAAGCTCTAGGTAATTTGCCATTGATTCTCCTTTAAATTAAAAGCTTAACACTCATCAAGCATTTTGCGAAGCAAGTCTTTGAATGTTTCATATTTATCTAATAATAAATTAAATTTTTTCAAGTCGTTAGATTGAGTTGAAACAATTAAATTATCATTATCCTTTTGCAAAATATTTGATTTGAAAAGATTTATTTGATTAATAAATCCATTTTGGCCTATCTCATTTACTATGATATTAGATATTGTGCTGATTTCACTTAGCTCTCTCCACTTATAAAAAAAATTTAGTGTATTGAAATCTTTTAAATCATTTTTAAAATACGAAGAAACTTCGTCTGCAAAATAAGTTAGGCTTTTCTCACAACAAGTCAAAAATAAAAGTTGATTTTGATTGTCTTCAACTGTTTGGTCAAATTTGAGCTTTTTTAGAATATCATGAGATAAATCTTGATAAAGATTTGAAAGCTCTTTCTCATTCACAACTATTTTTTTGTTTCTAACCACTCGCCATTTGTATATGCAGCGGTCCATTTTGTCTTTTTTCCATCTTTCTCAGATGCAACATAGTGAACGTCTTCATTTCGATTATAGCGAATCACATAGGGGTTGCCTTCTGAATCATGCTCAGGTGCTGTGAGAAGATATTCGTGTTTATTTTTATCTGGTAAATATCTACAAGCCTCTCGAATTTCATTAGCTAAGTCTTTTATTTCAGATACTTTAGGTGCGCGTGTTTCCCTATTTTTTGGATACTGACTTGCTGCAAGGAAAAGTCCTTTCATGCTATCTCTCAACAAATAGTGATCTTCACATTTTAAACATTTTAATTCTTGAAGCTCTATTGGCTCCATAGTAATGGGCTTAGGTTCACCATTTCTTTGAAGTGCCCTTGTTGTTCCGCAATTATCATTTTGACATGCAAAGTACTTACCAAATCTTCCAGTTTTTAGCTGCATTTCAGATCCACATTTATGACATTCAAGAGTGGGACCATCGTAGCCTCTTATTTTGAAATTACCCTCTTCAATCTCATAACCGCTGCAATCTGGATTTTTTCCACAAACATGAATTTTTTTATTTTCATCAATAAGGTAGTTGTCCATACTTGTTGAACAAATTGGGCATCTTCTTTTTATAAGCAGATTTTCTACCTCTTCATTATCATCCACACTAATAGCTTCATCACCAGAAACTAAATTTAAAGTATTTTTACATTTTTGATCGCCTGCATTTGAGTATCCTGAACAACCCAAAAAAACTCCATTTGATGAGTTTCTAATTACGAGATTATTTGAATTACAATCTGGGCATAGCATATTCGTTAAAGTTGGAGAATTTCCACGCATACCATTATGCTCATCCAATGCACTTAATAAATCCTCCTGAAAAGATTTGTAAAAACCATCAAGAACATTTCTCCATTCAGCTTCACCATTTGCTACTTTATCTAAATTATTTTCAAGATTAGCTGTGAAGTCATAATCCATAATATCGTTAAAACTTTCTAAAAGCCTTTCAGCAACAATGTGTCCAATTTTTTTTACAAAGAATCTTTTATTTTGAATTTCTACATATCCTCTATCTTGGATTGTTGAAATTATGTTTGCATAGGTAGACGGTCTTCCAATTCCCTTTTTTTCAAGTTCTCTTACCAAAGCAGCTTCGGAAAATCTTGCTGGTGGTTTTGTAAATTTTTGCTCTTGATTTATTTTTTCGAGAATTAAAATCTCGCCTTCATTTAATGTTGGCAACATTTCTTCATCTTTTGTTGATGTTTTTTGTACTTTAGTGAATCCGTCAAAAACCAATTCTCTGCCTCGAGCAACGAATATATTTTCATTTACATTTATCTTTGCAGATGTTGATAGATATTCAGCATCAGGCATCTGCGATGCAACAAATCTATCCCAAATTAATTTATATAATTTTACTTCTTCCTCACTTAGATTTAATAGATCAGAGGATTTCAAAAAAGTATTTGTAGGCCTTACAGCTTCATGAGCTTCTTGAGCATTCTCATTACCTGAATAAATTCTGGGTGCATTTGTAAGATAATTTTCACCTAATTGCTCTGAAATATAGTTTCTAGCATCATTTATAGAATCTTTACTTAAACTTGGTGCATCAGTTCTCATATATGTTATGTAACCTGCCTCATAAAGTTTCTGAGCTACTCTCATTGTTCTTTTAACATTAAATCCTAACCTTGTGCTGGCAGATTGTTGCAGTGTTGAGGTTATAAAAGGTGGTTTTGGCTTTACTTTAACAGGCTTCTTTGAAATTTCATTTATTTTTAATTCATGAGTGTTTAGTTGATTCTTAATAAGTTCTGCATCATCTTTTTTTAGAAGGGGATCACTTTTTTTCCTATTTAGTTCAAATTTAACTTGTACATTTTCTTTAGATAAAACATCTATATTTACTTCCCAAAACTCTTCAGGTATAAATTCTTGGATTGACCTTTCTCTTTCATCTAATAACCTAAGCGCAACTGACTGAACTCTTCCTGCTGACAGACCTCTTGCAATTTTTTTCCATAATAAAGGTGATAGCTCAAATCCAATAACTTTATCTAGGAACCTTCTAGCTCTATAAGCTTTTACTAAATCTAAATCAATATCTTTAGGTTCAGAAAAGGATTCAATAATTGCATCTTTTGTTATTTGATTAAATCTAACTCTAGAATATTTATATTTATCTGAACCGAGAGCTTCTTTAAGATGCCAAGCTATTGCCTCACCCTCTCTGTCAAGGTCGGTGGCTAAATAGATGTGCTCACAGTTTTTTGCAGCCTTTTTAAGAGCTTTTAATACTTTTTCTTTTTCTGGGATGATTTGCCAATCAGCCTCCCAACCATTATCAGGATTGATACCCATTCTTCGAATGAGTCTTTTTCTATCATTAATAGCTTTTAGTCTTTCCTTTTCTTCAGGACTAATGTTTTTTGGAATTGTTGATCGTTTACCATCTGATATCGCTTTTTTTGGAAGATCTCTTATATGTCCGACACTTGATTCAACAATATATTCAGAACCCAAGTACTTGGATATTGTTTTAGCTTTTGCTGGTGATTCAACAATTACGAGTGATTTTGACATTAAAATATAACTTCCTTTTTTATAAATATCATTAATTAACTCTTATTGGCAAGTCTATTTCATAAATAATTTATTTTCTTAATGATATTTTCCAGAACACTAATACCCTCCTTTTCTTGCCATAAAAATGTTACAGAAGAGTTAGTAAAAATAATTTCCATAAGATTTGGAGAAATATCATTTATAGCATTTATCATAGATTCAAATCCATTTTCATACTTTAATTTGACGGGAGAATACAAGATAAATTCATTTTTGTCTCTAATAAAATGACCTTCTTTAATGTTTGAAATATTTTTAATCTGATAACTAACACTTATTGACTTATCATTTTTAAAGGAATTTTTACTGTAAAGTGTAGAGGTTATGTTGCAACCAAGTAACTTTGCAGACATTCTAAGTTTTGATATTTCTCTGGATGCTTTTGATGGCATAGCAATAGAAATTGAACCTATTAATAATAGAGCAGCAAAAATGAAAACTAGTATTTCTGACATTACTGCTTAAGTTTAAGAAATGATTTGAATTTTTCACATACCAATGACAGAGAAAAGTGATCAAGAATAATTCCACTCATAACTGAGATATCAATATTTTCTCTCAACAATCTTTGAAGCATCTAAAAATTCCACATTAGCTCAAGGAAACAATCTTCAGATGATGAAATGTCATTATTAGAAATGCTCGAATAGTCAGAAAGATAGCTAGATCTTCCTTGCACTCTGCATCCAATATTGGTATTCATGTCATTAAAAATTTCAAGCATCAATCCTATATCAACTTGCCAATTATGAGTTTTCATTCCATCGTCTAGCTCTAATATATAGTTTTTGTTTGCACCTTCCACGGTGTAATACATATTCTGGCTAGAAGTTTTCGAGTAATCTAAGCCATATTCTAAGGTCATGTATGGCATAACTTTAAATTTAGATTTTGCAAATAAATAACTTATGTCTGTTCCGATTGATGCCTTGGCGTTTGATAGTGTTAACTCGTCAAAGGTAAGTGCAGTCTCACCCCCTATTTCACTATATCTATCAAACTCTGTGTATGAACTATCAATTCTAAGATAGGGATTAAATTGCCAATTAGTTGACTCATTAGCAAGCGAGCGAATTAGTGCAATAGACGCATATAGTTGATCTGCTTCTCTTTCACCTTTAAGAAGCTCTTCTCCATCTAATCGATCAGTATTAAAGTCTAACTTATTGGCCCCAAAAATATATTGTAAAGCACGCCTTCTATCTTCAAATTTGCCATATGTTGAAAGGCTATAGTTCTTTGACTCAACATGGGAATCATGATTTCTGTCTATTGGTTTACTTTCACCTAAGCCCAAGGCAAAACCAAATAAATCCCCATCATCACTATCACTCATTAATTTATCAATCCCTATGTGAAAAGATCTCTCATCCAGAATTCTTGGACTAGGCTCAGTTTTACCCAGTGTAAATTCTCCAAATTCACCATCAATCCATAGAGACCAATCGCCAATCACTTCCTTAAGTTCACCATCAGCGGTTACTTTCACAGGATCTGAAGCCCATGCTTTAATGTCAGACTTTAATTGATCTAAATCTTGAGAACTGCCAGCTTGCTCTTGATTATCATTTATATCTGCGACTTGAGTTTCTAAATTAATATCTTCAAAGGCTACATCTGATTCATTAATTTGTGCGTTAGTAATTTCTAAATCTGACTTGGATGAAGTTTGTGCTACAGAAGATGTTGATGTTCTGGAATTATCAAAGTCTGATATACAGAAATAATTAGCATTAGGATCTGTCCACGCTTTCATATCATCTGTTAATGTATGGGTATATACCAAGTTATTTCCTAATATTGAATTGGTCGATTCTAGTAGAGTCACAATAATATTCCTGTCTCCCTGAATAAAACCAAATCTGTCTTGTGGTATATCATCAATGTTGATGGTGGCAGATTTTTGCCCAGCATCTATATTTAGTACTCCTTCCCCATAAGAGAATTCTTCTTCACCTGATGAACCAGAAACATTGAAATCTACTGCAATATTTTCAGATGCTATCTCAGATAAATGAACTTTAATCTTTAAGGATTGTGAGGTTTTAGGACCAGTAGAATTGATTGAACAAAACTCAACGATTGGCAACTCGACAAAATTATCGTCAAGTTCATTCACACTAATAGTTTGGATTGAATCAATTATATTATTGTTAAAATTAACCCTTAAACCTTGTCGAGAAGATGTTTTCATCCTTTTAGAAATTACATCAACATTTCGATCAACCCACCTTGTTGCGATCTGTGTCATAGCTTTTGCATTGTCAATTACAGGTTGCTTAAGGGTGGGATCAGTCAATACTATAGGTGTTTTAAAATTAAACTCATTTTTGTCACTAATGCCTTTATAGGAATTGCCCAAAATATCCTCAAATACAGTGTCCTCAATTAAAACGTAATATTCTGTTTCATACTCAAGATCCGTAGGTAAATCAATCGTGATGATCTCCGTCCCACAACCACTTACAATTTGATTTGGTAGACTTACAGCAAATGAGGAAGAATTATCCTCTGATTCAATATTAATAGTTCCTGATTCACAATTAACATCTTTATTAAATGTCAAAATAATGTCGCTATCAATTGGGACCCTTGTACTATCATCTTGAGGACTTGTTGATATTAAAATAGGTCTTTTATCTTCGTCGTTTGCCAATATTGTATGAGTGTAAATGTTGTCATCACCTAAGGCTGCGTTAGTTGGATTGGATAATGTGATGATTATAGTTTCATCAGACTCTGCAAGATCATCATCGATGATATTTGGAATTGTTATGATGCTGGTATTTTCACCAGGACCTATTATTAGAGTGCCTGGCTCTAAATCGAAGTCAATGCCTGAACCAGTCGCTGTTCCTGTTAATAAATAGTCCACAGTTATCTCTCTGCCAGATACCTCAGATATATCAACCGTAATATCTATCGAGGATGCAGGTTCATCACTTTCTGTGCTAGTAATATTAAAATCAATAGTAGGAACATTATCGTTATCATTAATGGTATAAGTATGGATGTTGTTAGTGCCTAGGGTAGTATTACTTGGATTTAATAAGGTTATTACAATTGTCTCATTGTCTTCGTCCAACGTGTCATCAACAATATCAGTTATTGTAATAGTTCCTGACTTTGAACCAGCGCTAAGTGTTAGTGTTCCATCAGCTAAAGTAAAATCGGTACCCGTTCCGGTTGCGGTTCCTGTTACAGCATAGTCAACCGTAATATTTTTACTAGAGATATTGGTAAGATTTACTGCAACTGATTGTGAAGAGACTGATTCATCATTTGAGGAACTAGTTACTTCAAAACCAATTCCAGGAGCCTCTTCATTATCATTAATAGTATATGTGTGAATAATGTTACTTCCCAATGTTGCTTCGCTAGGATTTGATAGAGTCAAAATTATTGTTTCGTCTATTTCATCAAGTGAATCATCAATAATATCAATTGTAATAATTCCACTGGTTGATCCAGCATTAATGGTTAAGGTTCCATTAGATAAATTATGATCAGTGCCTGAGCCAGTTGCTGTTCCAGATACTTCATAATCAACTGTGACATTTTGTCCTGAGACAGAGGATAGACTAACTGTGATAGTTTTAGAAGATATAGATTCTGCTCCATTTGAGCTTTTAACATCAAATGCAACAACTGGTTTGCTATCATTATCAGTTATTGTATAAGTATGAACATTTTCACTTCCAAGAGTTGCATTACTTGGATTTGATAAAGTAACTATTACCGTCTCATTCGGTTCATACAAGGAATCATCAACAATATTATCAATCGTGATAGTGCCACTTGTCTCACCAGCATTAATGGTTAATGTGCCATTAGCTAGAGTGTAATCATTACCAGAACCTATTGCTGATCCTGTAACGACATAATCTACTGTAATGTTTTTACTTGAGGCACCAGATAAATCAACTGTCAAACCTGCAGAAGATACTGATTCGACTCCACTTGAATTAGTGACATTAAAGTCTACGGTTGGGGCATCATCGTTGTCATTGATCGTGTAAGTATGAACGTTATCATTGCCCAATGTTGCGTTACTGGGACTCGATAAGGTAACAATTATTGTTTCGTTTTCTTCATCCAAAGAATCGTCAACAATATTATCAATCGTGATGGTACCACTTGTTTCGCCAGCACTTATTGTTAGTGTTCCATTAGCAAGAGTGAAATCTGTACCTGATCCAGTTGCAGAACCAGTTATGGTGTAATCAACTGTTACATCTTGTCCTGAGGCTGAAGACAGATCTACTAAGATTGATTTAGATGAA
>ENA-OSEY01001145-OSEY01001145.1-marine-metagenome-genome-assembly--contig:-NODE-1145-length-18699-cov-5.944152_pt1 | contig 18699 bp, 18 predicted proteins | sample MGYA00248465_ERZ534230 | MGnify/ENA primary metagenome ERZ534230 (study PRJEB26409, sample SAMN06344110) | marine metagenome | isolation source: Sea water from surface | place: Atlantic Ocean:Southern...
AATTTTGTACCAAAAAATAGAAGACAAATAATTCTTTGGGGTGTTGCTGGTGCCTTAATATTTAAAGTAATTTTTGCACTATTTGCTACGTATTTATTTAAGTTTTATTTCATTAAAATCCTTGGAGGTTTATTATTAATATGGATTGTATATGATCTTAAAAAGGATTTATTTGAGATTAAGAAAGTAAAATCGCCAACAAAAAAATCAAAGGAACCTTCATATATTCAAAGTGTCTATAAAGTTTTATTTGCCGATATTACAATTAGTTTTGATAATGTTATTGGTGTTGTTGGTGCATCGAAAGGACATTTTGGATTTATGATATTTGGCTTAGTTTTATCTGTAGTTTTAACTGGTGCATTAGCTACAGTTTTAGCTAATTACATTCAGAAACATCTGTGGATAGCTTATGTTGGCTTAGGATTTATTTTATTGGTTGCTCTTCAATTAGTTATTGGTGGATTGGTAGATCTTGAAATCCTTTCAATAAACGAAAACTTTAAAAAGTATTTTTAATACGAATATTTTTTTGTTGGATACTTTTTAGATTTCACTTCATGTTTAAACTTTAATATTGCAGAATTTATAACTTTTTTAATATTTACATATTTTTTTACAAACTTTATTTTTGCATCAGTTAAACCTAAAATATCATCTGTTACTAAAACTTGACCATCGCAATAAACTGATGAACCAATACCAATTGTTGGAATTTTTACAAGATTTGATATTTTTTTTGAGATATCACTATAAGTACACTCTAAAACAATTGCAAATGCACCACTAGTTTCTAATGCTTTAGCGTCTTTAATTAATTTCTTTTTCTCTCTTTCAGTTTTACCTACTGATTTAAATTTACCTTTAATAGTTTGCGGTGTTAAACCAATATGACCCATAACAGGTATCTTATTTTGAACAAGGTGTCTTACTATATGTTGTACTCTGACACCTCCCTCTACTTTTACTGCATCACATCTAGTTTCTTTTATTGCTATTTTAGAATTTTTAAGAGCCTCAGATTTATTTCTGTATGTATTGTATGGTAAGTCAATTACAAGTAGACTTTTCTTTACTCCCATCCTTACACTCTTCGTGTGCTCTAGCATCATTTCTAAGGTTACTTTTCTTGTAGTGTTGTAATTATAAAGAACAGAGCCAAGGGAATCACCTACTAAAACTATATCGGCATGTTTGTCCACTATTTCTGCAATTTTCTTGGAATAAGCTGTCAGGCAAACAATTTTATATTTTTTTTTTTTATTAATTATTTTTTTTATTTTATAATTCATTATTCCAATTCTATCGTGCTTGGAGGTTTAGATGTTATGTCATAAACCACCCTATTGATACCTTTTATATTATTAATTATTTTGTTTGAAACAAATTGCATAAAGTCTTTATTAAAATTAAAGGTGTCAGCGGTCATGCCATCCTCTGATGTAATTGCTCTTAATAAGCACATATATTCATATGTTCTATTATCTCCCATCACACCAACAGTTTTGACAGGCAATAATGCTGCATATGCCTGCCATATCTTGTTATATAAATCATAATCTCTCAAAGCTTTGATGAATATGTCGTCCGCATCTTTTAAAATTTTAATTTTTTGTTGTGTAATTTCTCCAGGCATTCTTATGGCTAAACCTGGGCCTGGGAAAGGATGTCTAAGTACTATTTCTTTTGATAATTTTAGTTCCAATCCTAGTTTTCTAACTTCATCTTTGAATAAAAGTCTTAAAGGTTCAACCAGTTTTAATTTCATCTTTTTGGGTAATCCACCAACATTATGATGTGATTTTATTTTTGAAGTTTGACTGCCAGTTACAGACTTACTTTCTATTAAATCTGGATATAATGTTCCTTGTGCCAAGTATTTAACATTTCTAATTTTTTTTGCATATTTTTCAAAAATTTTAATGAATAAATTACCAATTATTTTTCTTTTCTTTTCAGGATCTTCAACTTTTTTTAAATTCCTTAGAAATAGATTTTTTGCATTTACATAAATTAAGTTAATTTTAAATTTTTTTCTAAAGGTTTTAATAACTTGAATTTCCTCATTTTTTCTCAACATCCCAGTATTTACAAAGATACAAGTAAGCTTTCTTCCTATAGCATTATGAATTAATTTGGCAACTACGCTACTATCAACCCCTCCAGAAAGAGCACATATAACTTTTGAATTTCCAACGATTTTTTTTACATCTTCTATTAGTAATTTTTTCTGGTTACTTGGTGACCAATTTTTTTTTAACATACAAATTTCAAAAACAAAATTTCTTAGTATAATCTTGCCCTTTTCCGTATGAGTTACCTCTGGATGAAATTGAATTCCATAAATTTTTTTTGAAGAATTTTCAACTATTGAAAACTTTGATGTTTCTGTTTTTGCAATAACTTTGAAACCTTTTGCTAATTTTGTTACTTCATCAGCATGGCTCATCCATACATTATTAGATCCTTTTTTATTAAAAAAATTTTTAGTGAGTCTGCTTTTACTTAAACTCGTAAGTTTAGCAAAACCAAATTCTCTTTGTTTAGCCTGTTTAACTCTGCCACCTAATTCCTTGGAAATTACCTGATGACCGAAACAAATTCCAAGAATTGGTACATTCCATTTAAATATTTCTTTTCTAAATTTTACTTTTTTTGATTGATAAACATTTAATGGTCCACCTGACAAAATTATACCACCTATATGGGTTTTATTTGTATTAGCGTTTATCTTTTTGTGACTGATTATTTCTGAATATATTCCAAACTCTCTTATTCTCCTTGCTATTAGTTGTGTAAATTGCGATCCGAAATCAATAATTAAAATTTTATTTAAATTATTGTTAAGATCCATTTTTTGGTTCTATGTCTGATAGGGATTTTTCAATTGTATTTATTTCTTTACAAAGTTTTTGACATATCATAGAAAAATTTTCTTTAAGCTCTTTAACCTTTGAATAATTTGATTTTTTAAGTTCATAATTAATTAATAAGTGCATTGCTTCCTCATTCTTTGGATCTAACAATAAAGTGGTATTTAAATTTTTTAATTCTTCTTTTTCATTTTCCTCACTCTTATAAATTTTTGCTAAATATAAATATGATTCTGCATTCTTTGGGTTGTAAACAATGTTCCTTTGAAACAAAAATTTAGAGTCATCATATTTTTTTTGATCAAATTTTTGTTTTGCCTCATCAAAAAAACTTTCTGAAATTGCATGATTATTTATAAAAAAAATACTAATAAACGAAAACATTAAAATAAATTTTTTATTATTAATATTTTTCATCTTTTTTAACCTCATCTATATTATGTACCATACTTTCATAAAATCCAGCTTTTGTAATTTTAACAAATTTTGGATTATTTCTTAAATTTAAAACTTTTTTAGATCCCAAATATCCCATAGAGGATTTGAGACCTCCTATTAACTTAAAAATTATTTTATCAACTGGACCTTTATATTTTACAAAACCCTCAACCCCTTCAGGAACGTATTTAGATTTGTCCTTTTGTTTAGTTTGAAAATATCTATCAGCTGAGCCCTTATTCATTGCTCCTATAGATCCCATACCTCTAAAAACTTTAAACATCTTACCATTTTTATTTAATATTTTTCCTGGAGATTCATTTGTTCCAGCGAATAGAGATCCAATCATTACTGCATCTGCGCCAGCTGCTAAAGCTTTTGCAATATCTCCTGAAAATTTTATTCCCCCATCAGCAATTATCTTTACTTTTTTGTTTTTTAAACCTTTTTTAACATTGATTATTGCACTCAACTGCGGAACCCCTATTCCTGCAACAAGTCTTGTTGTACAAATTGATCCAGGTCCGATGCCAACTTTAATTATATCAACACCAAGTTTGGCTAAAAAATTAGCAGCCTCAGCTGTTGCTATATTCCCTGCACATAAAAGTGTTTTTTTACTTTTGTTTTTTTTAATTATTCTTATTATTTCTTTTACTCTTTTAGTGTGACCATGTGCAGTATCTACAACTATTAAATCAACTTTCTCTTTGATAATCGCTAAAGCTCTTTTTGACTCTAAATCTCCTGCACCGACAGCGGCGCCCACTTTCAAATTTTTTGATTTCACTTTTCTTATTTCTTTAATCTGTTTTTCGATTGTAAAATTTCTATGTATAACGCCAATACCACCTGCTAAGGCAATTGCGATTGCCATTTTGGACTCTGTTACTGTATCCATAGCTGAAGACAACAAAGGAATATCTATCTTAAAATCATTTCTTAAATAGGTAGAAGTATTAACTTGTGATGGTAAAATCTCTGAGTATCTAGGAGCTAATGTAACGTCGTCGAAAGTAAGTGCTTCTTTAATGGGATCCATAATCTTATATATACGATTCTTAAAAAAATAAAAGAGGACTTAACGTAAAATTTTACAAATTATAAAACTCTCTTTGGAGTCCTTCCTGCTTGATGGGGGCTTAAAAATACTTACTTCCTTAAATATTTTTTTAGCCTCTGAGACTATTTCATTAAAACTTGTACCCATAAATAGTTTTGAAATAAATTTCCCGTTATAATTTAGTTGATTTTTTGCAAAGGTCATAGCATCCATACAAAGCTCACCTGTAACAATAGAGTCGAGGTTTTTATTGCCAGTAGTATTAACTGCCATATCCGAAACTACTAGGTCTACTTTTTTATTAAAATAATCTCTAATTTTTTCCTTAGAATTTTCGTTCGTAAAATCACCAATTAACTGATGAACTTTATTTATTTTTTGAAATTCTAAGATATCGATTGCTAATATTTTTCCGTGATTTATTTTTTGTGATAAATATTGTGACCAACTTCCAGGAGCAGCACCTAGATCTATTGCTGTCACAACATTTTTTAATATTTTAAATTTTTCATCAATTTCTTTTAATTTGTAAATTGCCCTTGACCGGTAACCCTCAATTTTAGATTTGCGAACATAAATATCCCTTCTTTGCTTATTTATCCAATTTTTTGAAATTTTATTTTTTTTCAATTAATGACCAAACCTCAAACTTTTTGAGACATTTTTATTTTCTAAAGTTTTAATTTGAATTTTAACAGAGCTATCTATTCTCATATCTCTTTTATCATCCCAAATACCCGCCGCAAGGTGCATAATTCCTATTTTATTATTAGGCAAATAAGGTTCAACAAACGTAAGATTTTTTTCATCAAACTTTGGTAAAAGATTACTAGCAATCCAATTACAATTTAATGGAAGAAATTCTGTTTCAACATTATCTATATAAATACTCATATTAATTGCTAAACCTTCTGAGCCAAATATTTTTCCAGATTTTAATGTTGTCTCCAAATTTTTTTGCCAAACATCCCAACAGTTCGAATTTTTCTCCAATGAAAAAACCCCTATATTAACGTGTGGTGCAAATGCAAGTTTTCTTGCTTTTTCAATTCCTATTTTAGAACTGATAGCATGTTTAAAATTTTGTGATTTAATTATTGCTATTTTACCAAACAGCCAGTTTACTTTAGACATTATACGATAACCTGGACCAAGTGTTTGGGTAATTCCTAGCTTGCCATTTTCACAAGCCTTAAAGTACAACTCTATTGAGCTCCAATCATTCACCCATGCATCACAATCAATCCAAAGGTATTTATTATAATTAGGGAAGTATTTAGGTAAAAAGGCTCTAGAAACTTGACTCTTTAACCATTCTTTTCCTTTTACTTTTATTGAAGAGACTTGAATATCCCATTCAGCACTTTTAATTTCATCTACTTTGCTTGTAAGTTTGTTTACTTGCTCTTTTTCTAATCCAGCATCTAAAATACATATTGCTGTAGTATTATTTTTATCAAAATGTTTGATTGAATCTATTAATTCATTTAATAAATTAAAATAATTAGAGTCAGCAAGTGAAACTATTACATTTTTTTTCATTTATAACATATCTTCAGGTTCATCTTCCGTTGATAAGTTTTTAACTAATGAACCTTTTTTCAATTTAAAGTAATGAAAAATACTTAATGGAATTCCTAAAAGATAAATAGCAGATCCTAATGCAATTACATTGAAAGGAAATATTAATAAAAGTCCGAAAAGCAAAACTATTCCTAAAAGTAAAAAGATTGTAATACTTCTAGGTACAACAATTTTTTTAAATGAATAGGTGGGTATTTTGCTTATAAGTAAAATAGATACAATTATGAAAAGAATTGGGGTAATTATTTTTAAGTCAAAATTGAAAATGCTTAAGCCACTTTGTTCATAAACGAGTGGGCTTAATACTAGTATTCCACCTGCAGGAGATGGTACACCTTCGAAAAAATTATCTTTCCATGAAGCTTCCCCACCTGTATTAATATTAAACCTGGCTAATCTAAGGGCAACGCAGACAACATAAATTAATGAAATCAACCATCCAATTTTTCCTAAAGAATTTAAGGTCCAAAAATACATTATAAATGCTGGTGCCACACCAAAGCTTATAATATCTGTTAAGGAGTCTAGCTCCTTACCAACTTTAGATGTTCCCTTTATTAATCTTGCAATTCTTCCATCTAGTCCATCTATAATCGCTGCACATACAATAGCTACAATTGCAAGTTTAAAGTTTTGATTGAGTGCAAAATTTATTGAAGTCAATCCAATACATACTCCAATCAAGGTTAATGTATTGGGTAATATTACCCTTGCACTTTTATCTGTTACAATTTTGAATTTTTTTCTTGGTTCGTTCATTTATCTCTTAGCTATAAGCGACTCTCCAGCTATAGTTTTCTGATTGACTTTTGCTAAGGGTTTATAGTTTTCAAAATATAAGTCTGCCCTACTTCCAAATCTAATCATTCCTATTCTTTCTCCTTGTGTAAGTTCAGAGTTTTCTGTTGTTTCTGTTACAATTCTTCTAGCTATTAAGCCAGCGATTTGAACAACAATTATATCTTCACCTTTTGAATTGGTAATTTTGTAGTAATTTCTCTCATTATCTTCGCTAGCTTTATCAAGAGATGCATTTAAAAACTTTCCAGGCTTATACAAAATTTCTGAAACTTTTCCTGCGCAAGGTGATCTATTTACGTGGCAATCGAAAACATTCATAAAAATACTCACTTTGGTAAATTTTTTATTTTCTAAATTAAGTTCTTTCGGGCCATCACATTCTTGAACTTGTAAAACTAAACCGTCAGCAGGACTTACTAAATAATCATCATCATTTATTGAATATCTTTCTGGATCTCTAAAAAAATAGTAACACCAAATTGTGAGAACTAATCCAATTAATCCTAGGAAGCTGCTAATTAAGTATAAAATTATTGTAGCAACTGTAAAAATTACTAAAAATTTATAGCCTTCGTTATGAATTGGTGGAAATACTTTGTCTATCATAATTATATATTTGGTAATATGGTCCTAATATGTATATTAAACTCCAAAATTCAATTATTAAGATATATACTCTAATATGAGCAAAATTAAGGTTAAAAACCCAATTGTTGAGCTAGATGGCGATGAAATGACTAGGGTAATTTGGGATTTCATAAAAAATAAGCTTATCCTTCCTTATTTAGAGTTAGATATAAAATATTACGACTTAGGAATTAAAAGTAGAGATAATACTTCTGATAAAATTACTGTCGACTGTGCACATGCAATTAAAAAATATGGTGTAGGGATTAAATGTGCAACAATTACACCAGATGAAGCAAGGGTTAAAGAATTTAATTTGAAGAAGATGTGGAGATCTCCAAATGGAACAATAAGAAATATTTTGGGAGGAACTGTTTTTAGAGAACCTATATTATGCAAAAATATTCCAAAGCTAGTTCCAAGTTGGGAAAATCCTATCTGTATTGGGAGACATGCATTTGGAGATCAATATAGAGCAACTGATTTTCAGGTGCCAGGAAAAGGGAAATTAGAGATAAAATGGACTTCTGAAGATGGAAAAGACAAAAAAGAATTTGAAGTTTTTAACTTTCCTGGTCCAGGTGTAGCTCTTTCAATGTATAACTTGGATCAATCAATAATAGATTTTGCAAGATCATGCATGAACTATGGTCTTAATAGAAAATGGCCAGTATTCCTGTCAACTAAAAATACAATCTTAAAAAAATATGACGGAAGATTTAAAGATTTATTTCAAGAAGTATATGAAAACGAATTTAAAGAGAAATTCAAAGAAAGAGGAATTACTTACGAACATAGATTAATTGATGACATGGTTGCATGTGCAATGAAGTGGAATGGTAATTATATATGGGCTTGCAAAAATTATGATGGTGATGTTCAGTCAGATACAGTTGCACAAGGTTTCGGATCATTAGGTTTAATGTCTAGTGTTCTAATGAGTCCAGATGGAAAAACAATTGAAGCAGAAGCTGCACATGGAACTGTAACAAGGCATTACAGATTACACCAACAAGGTAAAGAAACTTCAACAAACCCTATTGCATCAATATTTGCATGGGCAAGAGGTTTATACCACAGAGCAAAATTAGATAATAATGAGGATTTAAAAAAATTTGTAAAACACTTAGAAAAAACTTGCATCCAAACTGTAGAGTCTGGATCTATGACCAAAGACTTGGCAATTTTAGTGGGTCCATCAACTAAACATTTAACCACAAATCAATTCTTAGATGTAATTGATGCGAACTTGAAAAAACGATTAAACTAAAGCTTTTAAGCTGTTAAAAGCATCCTCAATTTTATCTTTGTTTACTCCTCCAGCTTGAGCAAAATCAGGTCTTCCCCCACCACCTTTTCCGCCAATAATTTCTGATCCATTTTTAACAAATTTAACAGCATCATATTTACTTTTAAGCTTATCTGTTATACCGACCGCTAAACCAACTTTATCGTCTTTGCTTGCAAAAATAATCACTATTCCTTCCCCTATTTCTTTCTTTCCATTATCAATTAATCTTCTTAATTCTTTTGGAGGAAGTCCATCAATTTTTTGCATCCTAACATTTACACCATTAATTTTTTCATCATTAATAATATTTTTTGATTTATTATTTATTATTTCATTGATGGATAATTTTTCTAATTCTTTATTTAATTCTTTAATTAAATCTTTTTTATTGTCTTTATTTAAATTTGGTTTTCCTCCAAGTTTTTTAATTTCTTCTGATAAATCTTTAATTGTTTCTTCATCTTTTTGTTCAGATAAACTAGATTGTTTTTCTTTGTTTTTTAAAAATTCATCTAGTTGTTTATCTCTAAGAGCTTCAACTCTTCTGACACCCGCTGCTATAGCTGATTGACTAACTACTTTAAAATTACCAATATCACTGGTATTTTTTACATGTGTTCCGCCACATAATTCGGTTGAAAAATATTTATTTCCTTCTTCACCCATAAAAACCACCCTAACTTCATCTCCATATTTTTCTCCAAATAATGCTAATGCACCATGAGCAATACCTTCTTTTGGAGTCATTATTCTTGTAATTACCTCTGATTTTTTATTCACCATTTGATTTACATGTTCATCTATTTTTGTCATTTCATCTGAAGAAATTGGCTTCATATGACTAAAGTCAAAACGTAATCTATCTGGTGCAACTAATGATCCTTTTTGCATCACGTGAGTTCCTAGTGTTCTCCTTAAAGACTCGTGCAATAAATGTGTTGCTGAATGATATGCTTTCACATTTTCTCGTCTTTCAATATCAATTTTAAGTTCTACGTTATCCTTTAAATTGAAGTTTCCTTTTTCAACTTTTCCGTAATGTACAAATAAATTACCTAATTTTTTTTGAACATCTGAAACTTTAAAAATATTATTTCCATTAGATATTGTTCCATTATCACCAACTTGTCCTCCGGACTCACCGTAAAATGGAGTTTGGTTTAAAATTACCATACCCTCATCACCTTCTTTTAAACTATCGGATTGTTTGTTATTTTTAATTAAACTTAAAATTACTCCTTCTGCCTGATTAGATTCATAACCTAAAAATTCAGTTGAGCCTATTTTGTCTTTAATTCCAAACCATATTTCATCTACTGAACTATCACCTGATCCTTTCCAATTTTTCTTTGCAAGTTCCTTACTGTCTTTCATTAGTTTGTTAAATTTTTCGTGGTCTAAGCTTAGTGATTTATTTTTAAGAATGTCCTCTGTTAAGTCTAAAGGGAAACCATAAGTGTCATAAAGTTTGAAAGCTACTTCACCAGGTAAAACTTTATCTATCTTTTCAATCTCATCATCTAATATCTTCATACCTCTTTCTAAAAGTACTAAGAATTTTTCCTCTTCCATTTTTAAGGTTTCTTTAATTAACGATTGTGCTCTTTCCAATTCAGGATAATTACCAGACATTTCGTTTTCTAATGTTTTAAATATATTATAAAAAATTGGTTCTTTAGCTCCTAGCAGATGTGAATGCCTCATTCCCCGTCTCATAATTCTTCTAAGAACATAACCTCGACCCTCATTTGAAGGCAAAACCCCTTCTGCTAATAAAAATGAACTTGCTCTTAAATGGTCTGCAATTACTCTAAAACTAGATAGGTTTTTGTCTGTAGGTTTTACTTTAACAGTATCAGAAATTGAATTTATTAATTTTAAAAAGTGATCTGTTTTATAGTTATCATGTGTACCTTGCAGTAATGCAGCAATTCTCTCCAGTCCCATTCCAGTATCAACGGATGGTTTGGGTAAATCAATTCTTTTATCTTTAGTTACTTGCTCATATTGCATGAAAACTAAATTCCAGATTTCAATATATCTATCACCATCTTGATCTTTTGTTCCTGGAAGACCTCCTTGTAAATGATCTCCGTGATCATAAAATATCTCAGAACATGGTCCACAAGGTCCTGTTTCGCCCATTGACCAAAAGTTGTCTGATGTTGGTATTCTAATTATTCTGTCCTCACCAAAACCTGTTATTTTCTTCCACAAATTAAAGGCTTCATCATCCTCATTAAAAACAGTGAAATAAAGTTTATTTTTGTCTAATCCAAAATCTTTTGTAATTAAGTTCCAAGCAAGCTCAATTGCTCTTTCTTTAAAGTAATCTCCAAATGAAAAGTTGCCCAGCATTTCAAAAAATGTGTGATGTCTTGGAGTGTATCCAACATTTTCTAAATCATTGTGTTTTCCACCAGCACGAACACATTTTTGAGAAGTTGTAGCTCTTTTATAATCTCTTTTTTCAAGCCCAGTAAAAACATTTTTGAATTGAACCATTCCTGAATTTGCGAACATCAAGGTTGGATCGTTATTTGGCACTAAATTACTCGAGTCAACGATTGTATGACCGTTTTTCTCAAAATATTTTAAGAAAGTTTTTCTTATCTCGTTTAGTGATTTGTCGGCCATATTTTTAAAATACAGCTTTTTTAATTGATGTCTAGATAACTATAGGGAAAAAAGGCGCTTAAAATAAGCGCCTTTTTAGATAACTAAAAGTTAATTCTTTTTAGATGGTGTCTCTTCTTTTTCTTCTGCTTTTACTTTTTCTTGATCGATAGGATTGCCCTCAATCTTTTTTGAAATCAAGCCAGCTTTCTCTCTAATAGCCATTTCAATTTCAGCAGCAGCTTTTGGATTTTGTTCAAGGTAAAGTTTTGCATTTTCCTTCCCTTGTCCAATTTTCTCACCTTTATAAGCATACCAGGCACCAGATTTTTCAACTATGTCTGCTTTTGCTCCAAGGTCTATTAATTCCCCCGTTTTGCTAATTCCTTTTCCATACATTAAGTCGAATTCAACAACTTTAAATGGTGGTGCAACTTTATTTTTTACTACCTTCACTCTTGTTGCATTTCCAATAATTTGCTCTTTATCTTTAATCGCACCAATTCTTCTAATATCCATTCTAACTGATGAATAAAACTTTAATGAGTTACCACCTGATGTAGTTTCTGGACTTCCAAACATAACACCAATTTTCATTCTAATTTGGTTAATGAAAATAACCATTGTGTTTGTTCTAGAAATCGAACCTGTTAATTTTCTTAGTGCTTGAGACATCAGTCTAGCTTGTAGACCAACATGATGATCTCCCATATCTCCTTCTATTTCTGCTCTAGGAGTTAATGCTGCAACAGAGTCAACAACTAGAACCGACATTGAACCTGATTTTATTAAAGTGTCAGTAATTTCTAAGGCTTGTTCACCAGTATCTGGCTGCGAAATTAGTAATTCTTCAGTATTAACACCTAATTTTTTTGCATAAACAGGATCTAATGCATGCTCTGCATCAACAAATCCACAAATACCACCTGCCTTTTGTGCTTCTGCCACTACTTGAAGCGCAAGTGTTGTTTTTCCAGAAGATTCTGGTCCATAAATTTCGATAATTCTTCCTTTTGGAAGACCACCAATTCCAAGAGCCAAGTCTAAGCTTAAAGATCCTGTTGAAACTGACTCAACATCCATAGCTTTCTGTTGACCAAGCTTCATTACAGAGCCTTTACCAAAAGTATCAGTAATTTGATCTATAGCTGCGTCTAGCGCCTTGTTTTTCTCTTTGTTTTCCAAATCTTTATCTTTTGCGGTTTTAACCACTTTTAAGTTATTTTTTGTCATTTAATGCCTCTTTTTTTTGCGTTTTTTGTCACTCGAATCATGATATTAAATGTACACATTTTGTTCTCATTGGCAAGAACTTAATTTATTTAGCTAAAATAAGCCAAAAATGGCCTAATTATTGAAACCCAAATGATCGGCGCTTAAAATACCAACTGATTGAAGAAGTTTAAATTTTGATAATAAAAATTCTCTCTCTGAATTTGCAAGACTTATTTGAGAATTGAGTAAAATAGAATTTGATTGAATCACATCCAATGTGGATCTACCTTTGCCACTTTCATATTCTGCGGTAATTCCTTCATTTGCTATTTGAGCTGCTCTTACCTGTAACTTAACAGATTCTAACATACTTGCATTTGATTTCATGTTTGACCAAGCAGTGGTTACATTAGTATCGTTAATTCTTAACGCATTATCTAATAATAATTTTTTTCTATTTCTTAAGTTTTTAGATTTACTTAAGCCAGCATAATTTTTTCCTCCAGAAAAAAGTGGCCATGATACTGTTGCTTGAACAGTCTCTTTATCTTGTTGGTCAATTGTAGAACTTAAGTCATCAGTTTCTTTAGTTTCAAAAGACAATGTTGCTGATGGTGACAAATCAGATTGTGAAATCTTTACGTCTTGCTCTGATTGCTCATACTCTAGTTTTGCAATAATTAGTTTGGGGTTATTGGTTTTTGATAAATTAATTGCATTTTCTAAAGTCATAGGAATTTTTAAATTTAAATCAGAATTTTTATTTAATGCAAAAGTATCCTGAATTGGACCAATAACATTTTCATAATTTAATCTTGCTGTAACAACTTCATTTTTAGCTTGAATAAATTTTGCTTGTGCCTCTGCTAATGAGGATTCTGATTGTGCAAGATCGGCCACACTAACTTCTCCTCTATCTAATCTAATTCTATCAGTTTCAACTTGTCTTTCGAGTAAACCGACATTTCTTTCATTAATTGAAAATTTCTCATTTGCCACAATCATTCCAGAAAAAGCTTCAACTGCTTTAAGTAGTATTTCTTGTTCAGATTTTAATAATTTTGCATTAGCTAGATCTAAGCCCAATTTACTCTTTTTAAAATCAGCAACTCCCCCAAAACCTTGAAATATTTTTTGTTCTATTTTAACTGATTTTGACTCTGGATTAACATCGGTAATTGTAGCATTAGTGCCATCCCGATTAGTTAATCTTGAGGTATCTTCTGAACTTTTAGATCCCGATAATGTTATCGAAGGTAAAAAATCACTTCTTGAAATATTAAGATCTGATTTTGATACTTTAATATTTTCTCTTTCAGCATTTAATTCAGGATTGTTTTGATATGCCTCTTTTAATGCCTGGGACAAATTAATTGCAAAAGCATTAGAGGTTAAAAAATAAAAAGCTAAAATTATTAATATTTTTTTCATTTATTATATTTTAGTTTTGTAATTTGATGATGTCCATTTAATGACATCACAATTGACGAGTATTTCGTTGCAGTTTTAAACATATGTTCAGTAATTCTTTGGTATGTCATCATAAAATTTAATACTTCTTGTTTATTCATTACCTTAGAGTTTTTCTTATTTTTATTTTTTATTTTTAATTTTTTTTCTTGAACCAATCTCCACTTTCTTAATAAAGCAAAATTTTCTGCTTTCAAATATAATAAACAATCCATCATGCTATGAAATTTTTTATATTTATTTTTAAGATTTAAATTAACATATTTTCTCCACTTCATAGATTTATCATTAAACCTTTCTAAAGAATTTATGGGTTTTATAAGTTGTTTTGTGCTTTGAGATTTTGCACCAACACACCAGCCTTCGAAAATTACAATATCTGGTTTTGATTTGACTTTATACCATTTATTTTTTGAAAGCCTGTCATCTATAGATTTATCAAATTTTGGAAGAGATAAGCTTTTTAACTTTTTTGCTTTAACTTTCCTAAACAAATTAAGCATCATATCAATATCATGAGTTCCTGGAACTCCTCTAGTTTTTAACAATGGATGAACTTTTTTAGACAAAATAATTCTTTCTTTCCTAGTTTTATAAAAATCATCAATTGAAATTTTAAATACATTTAATTTAAAATATTTTTCCAGAATTATTTTAATTATTGAAGAGATTGTTGTTTTCCCAGTTCCTTGACCACCTGATAAACCAACAATCATGGTTTTGTTTTTTTTCACTTTTTTAGCCATCCAAAAACAAACCGGTATAAGGAAAGATCTCAACATTTTATCTTTATTTTTAAATTTTTCGCTAGAAATTTCTTGAGTTGATATAAACCTATAACAAGGTTTTTTGACTTTATTTAAACATGCAGAAATTTGGGACATTTTATTTTTTATCTAAAGGATGATTCCGACCATCATTTACAGCTACATCTTTAAATTTGAAAACATCAATGTCATCTATACAAGCAACGTTTATTCCATAAATTTTTGGATTTATTCTTGGTCTATTATGTGTATGAATTCCACAGTTAGTACAAAAATAATGTTTAGCAGTATTAGTATAAAATTGATAAAGTTTTAAAGAATCTTCTCCTTTAATTAATTTAAAATCATTTTCACCTAATACTCCAATTACGTATCCTTTTTTTTTACAGATAGAACAATTGCATCTCATTATTTTTTCAATTCCATTGTCTGGAATGTTTACTTCAGCTTCTACATTTCCACAGTGGCATTTTAATTTTTTTATCATTATTTTTTCCTATCTAATATATGATTATATCCATCATTTATTCTTACTCTAAATTTAAATAGCTCATCTTCTGTTATTCCATTTAAGCATCCTACATTTATACCATATGTATTAGGATCTGCTCTTCTTTGATTGTGTGTATATATCCCACAATTAGTACAAAAATAATGTTTAGCAACGTTTGTATTGAATTGATAAAATTTTAATAACTCTTCTCCTTTTGTCACCTTCAAATCTTTTTTATCAATCACAGTACTTATTGCTCCCTTCCTTTTACACATTGAACAATTGCATCTATAAAGATCTTCTAAGCCTTTGGTTAAGTTCACTTCAATTTCAATCTGACCACAATGACAATTCAATTTTTCCATAATTTATATCCAAGCAATCTATCCCTTGTCTAAGTTATCCACAATCCAACAAAATGTAGTTTGGATGTTCACGTTTTGATTCACTTTTGATTCAGTTCCAGACTCAAAATACAACCTATTTGACACTATTGAATAAGTGTTGTACTAATGAGAACAAAATAAGAACATTTATTATGAAACTGACTATACCTTACTATTTACACAAAGCAGGAGCTGGTTTTCCATCTCCAGCTACCGATTACATAGAAGAAGACATAGATCTAAACGTTCACTTAATTAAGAATGTTCCAGCAACTTTTGTAATCAGAGTTCAGGGAAAATCAATGACTGATGTTGGTATCAATGATGGAGATATATTGGTCGTCGATAAAAGTTTAACACCTAGAAATTTTTCAACTGTAATTGCAAATGTTCATGACGAATTAGTGGTTAAAAGCTTTGTACAAGAAAGAGATAAAAAATTTTTAACCTCAGGATCTAAAAATTTCAAAGATAGAATTTTAATTAACGAAGAAGAAGATATTTTTATTTGGGGAGTTGTAACTTATGTCATCCACTCAGTATACTAAAAAAATTGCATTAATTGATTGTAATTCTTTCTACGTTTCTTGTGAAAGATTGTTTAATCCAAAAATAAGAAAAAAACCTGTTGTAGTTTTATCTAATAATGACGGCTGTATAATTTCAAGATCTAATGAAGCAAAAGCTTTAGGTATTAAAATGGGTGAACCTTACTTTAAAGCAAAAGATATAATTATAAAAAATAAAGTAAATGTATTTTCATCAAATTATTCTTTATATGGCGATTTATCAAGAAGAGTAATGAGAACTCTAAAAAGATTTAATTCTGATATAGAGGTTTATTCAATTGATGAAGCATTTATGGATTTATCAAACTTTTCTGATGAAGAAGTTGAAGAAGTTGGGAAGGAAATCAGAAATACTGTTTTACAGTGGACGGGGATACCAACAAGTATCGGTATAGCAAAAACAAAAACTTTAAGCAAAATTGCAAATCATATTGCAAAGAAAAAACAATCTGGTGTTACAAGTTTAATTGGTATTGAAAATCTTGATCCGATATTAGAAAAAATTGAAATAAATGATGTATGGGGAGTTGGAAGACAGTTAACTAAATTTTATCAAAAACACGGCGTTTATAACGCCAAGCAATTAAAAAATAAATCAAATACCTGGATTAAAAAATGTTCAAATGTTTTAAGTTCAAGAACAGCCATGGAGCTTAGAGGTATTCCTTGTATTGATTTAGAAACAACACAATCAAAAAGAAAAAGTTGTGTTGTGTCTCGTTCATTTGGAAAAAGAGTTGAACATTTCCAAGAATTAAAAGAAGCAGTTGCAAGTTATTGTTTAAATGCTTCTGAGAAAATTAGATCAGAAAATCTAGTTGCAAAAGCGATAACTGTTTTTGTTAGAACAAGTCCTTTCCAAAGAAATTTTGGTTATTATTCAAATTCAAAAACAGTTGATTTTCCGATTGCAACGAACAATAGTATAGAAACTGTTACAGTTGCAGTTTCAATATTAGAAGAAATATTTAAACATGGTTGTCGATATCAAAAAGCAGGGGTGATGCTAACAGGATTATCAAATGAAAATGATAAGGAAAATTTATTCTCATCTGAAAAAGATGAAAAAATAAATAGATTAATGAGATCAATGGATAATACAAATTACCGTTATGGAAGATCTACGTTAAGTCTTGCAAGTGCGGGTGTTTACAAAAAGTGGAATATGAGAAGAGAACATTCATCTAAAATTGATACAGCTGACTTTTATTCACTGCCAAAAATAAAAACTACTTAGAGAAATGACAATTTGGTTCAACAACAGTCCAAGAAGCGCTACCAAAGCCTTTTTTTTTAATATTTAAGAAATTATAAACTATTTTACTCTGATAAGAATTAAGTTCACTTTTATTTTCAGACCATTTTTTTAATCTTTTTACATTTTCATGATCAGGAAAACGCGTTGCATAAGCGTATAACCAACCCCAATTACTTCCTGAATTAGACCTTAAATCTTGAACCTTGTAATCTTTAGCTGGTCCTGGCCATCTATTTTCTTTAGCATACTTGAAAACTTTTTCATTATTCTCAGTAAAATCAATAAAGAATTTAACTAAGTTATGATAATTTTTGCCTTTGAAATTTAAGTCCCAAATATTATATCCTTGATGTTCAGCTATTATTGCTATGACAGCGAGTGCATTCATCGCTCTTCCTTGATAGAACATTGCCCTTCCACCTCTTCTTGTTTCAATCGGCATACTTCCATCTTTTCGTTGGTATTTAATTGCTGCCTCATAGTTTTTAAATGCTTTTCTAAACAATTTGCTATCATTCAATAAAACGCCTAATTGCATGTGAGAAACGGCTGAAGATAAAGCATGATTATGTGCTCTTCTAGGAACACCAGAGGCACCACCATAATCATAATTTTTTAAACCATACATGAGATGTTGGTTTTTCTTTACAATTTTTTTGAACCAGTCTTTTATAATTTTATCTTCATTTTCTGGGATATTTATAACTTGCTTAGCGAAAGAATAAGCTGCCATCATTGGAGATGCTATATAAAGATTTACGGTAAGTGTATCATTCCAATGTCTTCCTTCATGATCTGAGGGGCCTGTTCTTTGTGCGGCATTTGCTTTTGCCCATTCTAAAATAACTCTCTTAACATTCTTGCAAGCTTCAATATTTCCTCCTGAACATGGGAAACTAAAGTTCTCAAATTTATTTTGTGCATGATTAAATCTATCATCAAGGCCATATCCCTCAGGCGCTTCAACTTTTAAAACAGGTGTAACAAAGTTATTTTCAGGACTGACATATAATTCTGTTTGGCAATTCTTTAAATTTGCTGGTATTGGAAATATAATTTCAGGATTATTAATTTCAGCTTTTTTTTTTATTTGTTTAAAATTTGCAGATGCAGATGTACAAAATAAAATTAAAAAAAATACAAGAATATATCTAAACATTTTGCTTAGATAGGTTGATCACCTTCTATAGCAACTCTATCCATTACTCTTTCGTGTCCCAATCCTCTTCCAGGAAAAAAATCTGATAA
>ENA-OSEY01001148-OSEY01001148.1-marine-metagenome-genome-assembly--contig:-NODE-1148-length-18676-cov-4.226087_pt1 | contig 18676 bp, 17 predicted proteins | sample MGYA00248465_ERZ534230 | MGnify/ENA primary metagenome ERZ534230 (study PRJEB26409, sample SAMN06344110) | marine metagenome | isolation source: Sea water from surface | place: Atlantic Ocean:Southern...
ATGCCTATAAGGCAGCAATTTCTGATAATGAAACTGCTAATTTAAATGATCTAGATAAGGGCATCACTATGGGTTTATTCAATTATCCTATTCTCATGGCAGCAGATATCTTGATGTTCAGTGCTGATATTGTTCCTGTTGGTCAAGATCAAAAACAACATATTGAAATGACTCGCGATATTGCAAATAGATTTAATCATAATTATGGCAATCTTCTAAATATTCCAGAAGCTCAAATTAGCAACGAAACAGGTATTTTGCCTGGTTTAGATGGAAGAAAAATGAGTAAATCTTATAACAACACAATTCCCATTTTTTCCGAGGAAAAGCAATTGAGAAAATCTATCATGAAAATCCAAACAAATTCTTTAGAGCCTGGCGAACCTAAAAACTCCTCTGAATGTAATATATTTAAAATTTATAGTGCTGTTGCTTCACCTTCAAGCATTAAGGAATTCCAAAAACTCTACGACGAGGGGGTGGGTTGGGGAGAAGCCAAAACTATTCTCTTTGAAGAGCTAAATGGTTTTTTAAAACCATTTAAAGATGAATATGACAAAATTATTCAAGATAGGGGTTATGTTGAAAGTGTTTTAATTGACGGTGCTTCAAGAGCAAAGGAAGTATCAACACCTTTGATAGAAAAAATAAGAAAAGCTGTCGGCATTAAAGGATTCTAGTGGCTAACTTAAAAATCATTCCTTTTAGTGAAAAATATCATTTCATAAAGGAAAAGCAATCAACTATAAGACTTCACGAACATGGTTTAATGAGATTAATTCCCATTTCTGTAACTGAAGAACTGATCAATTCTACTAATAAAATTATTTTTCATGCTTTACTTAATTCCTGGGTATACAAGGAAATGTTCTTTGATCATTACAGTCAGAAAAGTGATGATAAACATGGCCCCTTTTTGCTGAGCAGTATGAATCCTGAAGATTATTTGGAAATTGATAATAATCATCTAGTCGAAGAAATCATTCAAATTGTGACTTCACCAAAATGGTCATGTCCATCGATAACCAAAGAAAAACTTATAAATGTAAAGAAGTTGTTGAATCACTTGATAGATAAAGAAAAGGATTCCTTCTTTCTTAAGAAATGTCTTTCTTTTAATGTTTCCTCTCAAGAAGCAATTGTTTATGAGCACGAGTGGTCTCATAGTCTTACAAGTTTTTATGAATACGTTTTAACGGATAAGAAGAATAGTAAAATTTATTTGCTCATTATTACCTATGAGTGAAAAAACTGAGAAACTGCCTAATACAATTTGGATACTAGCTGCTGGTTTGCTCTGTGTGGGTGCAGGACAGACACTTGTTTTTATAACCATACCACCTGTGGCAAGAGATCTTGGTTTAACAGAAGTTCAGATAGGATCTATTTTTGCTACATCAGCTGTTGCATGGATGATTTTAAGCCCAGTTTGGGGAAAATTAAGTGACTCTATTGGAAGAAAAAAAGTTGTTACTGTTGGTTTATTAGGGTTTGCAATATCTTTAATGCTTTTTAGTTTCACTATTTCGTTGGGTCAAGAAGGATTCCTTACTGGATACGTATTATTTTTCTTATTAATATCAGCAAGATTGCTAAATGGAATTTTTGGAAGCGCAACTAGACCTTCTTCTGGAGGTTGGATTGCAGACATTAGTTCAATTGAATCTCGAAGTAGGGCTTTTGCAAGACTTGATTCAGGTTTTTCAATGGGACGGATTTTGGGTCCGGCAATTGCAGGAATACTTCTGCTGATTTCGTACACAGCCCCATTCTTTTTTTTTGCTGCAGGGGCCTTTTTAGTCATTCTTTTAATATCATTTCAAAATGCTCCAGATGTATCAGTTAAAAAAGAGCATTCCAAAGAAATATCAATGTTTGATTATAGGGTGTGGCCATTCTTAATAGTTTCAGCTGGTTTTGGCATCTGTAATGCGTCCTTATTTCAAACATCATCTTTCTTCTTTCAAGATGTTATCACACCAAATTCTCAAGAATATGTAGCTTTTGCAAGTATTGGTTTTATGTTGGCAGGATTAGGCGTTTTAAATGGTCAATTGCTCGTAGCTGATAGATTGCAGACTTCTCCAGGTTCTTTGATTAAATTAGGTGTGATATTCAATTCAATATCTTTATTCGGTTTTGCGTTTAGTGGGTCACTAATTGAGGCATATTTTTGTCTCTTTCTCTTTGGTTTGGGCAATGGGATGTTGGGCCCAGGAATTTCGTCATCTCTTTCTTTATCTGTTGGAAGGGATAATCAAGGAGCAGCAGGTGGATTTTTAGGAACGGTCATACCTATAGGACATATAGCCTCACCGTTGATTTCTATGCCTCTATATACTTTTAATCCATCTTATCCTTATTTACTAGGTTCGTCTTTAATGTTTTTTTCAGCAATTTTTATTTTTTTTAATTCCCGTCACAGATGGATAAGGAATAAAAATTATAGAGATGATAGAAACCTTGAGTTTTTTGAAGATTCACAGTAGACAACCTATTTGAAGGTTACAGTACAATAATTTGCTATAGTGTAGAAATTAAAAGGGAGAAATAATGTTTAAAGAAGACTTGCTAAAAGGAAAAAGAATCTTAGTCACTGGAGGTGGTTCTGGTTTGGGTAAGGAAATGACTAGATATTTTCTTAAATATGGTGCTGAGGTTCTGATTTGTGGCCGTCGAGTTGGTGTACTCGAAGAAACAGCAAAAGAACTTATGGATGAGCAAGGTGGCTCTGTTAAGTGTTATGGGCTCGACATAAGAGGTGCTCAAGATGTTGACAATACAATTTCTGAAATATTTGAGGATGCTCCTATTCATGGTTTGGTCAATAATGCTGCGGGTAACTTTATATCAAGGACACAAGATCTTTCACATAGAGGCTTTGATGCTATAGCTAGTATAGTTTTTCATGGAACTTTTTATGTAACACATTCAGTGGGCAGAAGGTGGTTAGAGCTAGGAATGGGAGGAAATATTATTTCAATTTTGGCAACATGGGTCTGGACTGGATCAGCATTTACAGTTCCTTCTGCAATGTCCAAAAGTGGGATTCATGCAATGACGCAATCTCTTGCAACGGAATGGGGTAAAACTGGTATTAGAATAAATGCAATTGCTCCCGGTCCATTTCCAACTGAAGGGGCTTGGGCGCGACTTTCTCCAGGACAAGATCCTAGTGAAGCATCTTCTGGTTCAAGCGGAAGCTACAGTCAAAATCCAATGGGAAGAGTTGGTGAGATGGAGGAATTAGGAAATTTAGCAACCTTTCTGATGGCTGATGGATGTAACTATCTAAATGGTCAAACCATTGCCATAGATGGAGCGGAATATTTAACTGGTGGAACTTTTTATCGAGCTTTAGCCTCTATGAAAGATGAGGATTGGGAAGCTATTAGAGATACTATAAAATCTACTAATGAAAAGGATAAGGCAAAAAGAACAGTATAGTTTTTAATATAAGGGGAAAAAGAAATGAGTACAGAAGTAATAAATGAAATGCACCGTGTTTTAGAACTTCAAAAAAGCCTAAACATCAAAGAAGGTGCTCCAGATCTAGAGCTAAGAAAAGATAGGCTAGATAGAGTTATAGCTATGGTAGGGAAGTATGACAAGCATATTGTTAAGGCAGTTAATGAAGATTTCGGAAACAGAGATCCTGTAATGTCAGCCACAACTGAAGTTGCATCCGTCATCGGACCTATGGAACATGCGAAAAAGAATTTAAGAAAATGGATGAAAACGGAAAAAAGAAAAGCTGCCATAGCACCTCTTGGATCTGCACTTTCACTTCTTGGAGCTAAGGCTGAAGTTAGATATCAGCCAAAAGGTGTTGTTGGTGCAATTAGTCCTTGGAACTTTCCCATGAACCTAGCTCTTGCTCCTTTGGCCGGTATACTCTCTGCCGGTAACAGAGTAATGCACAAGCCATCTGAACTTACTCCAGCAACCTCTGATTTACTTAAGGAGATGATTGAAGAATATTTTGATGAAGCTGAGATGGCAGTTTTTGTTGGCGATGCAGAGGTGGGTGCTGCCTTTAGTGGACTGGCATTTGATCACATGATATTCACTGGCGGTACATCAATAGCCAAACATGTTATGAAGGCTGCTTCAGAAAATTTAGTACCTTTAACTTTAGAGCTTGGAGGAAAATCTCCTGTTATTGTGGGCAAGAATGCAAAAATAAAAGATACAGCGCAGAGAGTTATGCAAGGCAAAACAATGAATGCAGGACAAATCTGCTTAGCTCCTGATTATGCATTAGTTCCAGAGGAAAAAGTGGAAGAGTTTGTCAAAGCTAGTGTGGAAGTAACCTCTGAAATGTATCCAAATATGAAAGACAATGATGACTTCACTTCAATTATAAATCAAAGGCATTTTGATAGAATTCAAGGTTATATTGAAGACGCAAAAGAAAAAGGCGCCGAAGTTGTTGAAATAAATCCTTCAAATGAAGATTTTAACCAGCAGCCACATCACAAGATACCTCCAACTATAGTCCTTAATCCATCTGACGATATGAAGATTATGCAAGAGGAAATATTCGGTCCTGTTTTACCTGTAAAAACTTATAAAGAGGTTAATGAGCCTGTGAATTACATCAATAGTAAAGACAGACCATTAGGGCTTTATTATTTTGGAGAAGATAATACTGAAAAAGAATTTGTTCTAGAAAATACAACTTCTGGTGGTGTCACCGTAAATGATGTTATTTCTCACATACAGATGGAAGATTTGCCATTTGGAGGAGTTGGTCCCAGCGGAATGGGTTCTTATCATGGTTACGATGGTTTCAAAGAATTCAGTCATGCTAAAGCTGTTTATAAGCAAAGTAAGCTTAATCTAATGAAATTGGCTGGTCTTGTACCTCCTTACAAGAAAAAAGAGGACAAAACCCCTGCATAATTAGTTCAAAAGCTGATATAGGATTCTTATGAAAAATATATCTCTTTTTCTAGCAATAAAATATTTCAAATCTAAAGGGAAGGGGTTTGTTTCTTTTCATTCAGGGATAGCCATCTTCGGCATCGCCGTTGGAGTTATCATTTTAATTTTAGCTACATCAGTTATGAATGGTTTTCAAAGAGAATTGAAAGAGAGAATTCTTGATACCATTCCTCATGCTTCTATATTAGGAAATATACCACTTGAAAAATTTGGGGATTTTGAAAAGAAGTTGTATCAAAATGAAGAAGTTTTAGGTGTTGCTCCATATATCGAAACTCAGGGCTTACTAAGTTCCGGTTCCTATCTAAAAGCAGTTTATTTTTATGGTGTCGTACCAAAATATGAAAGGTCTGTTTCTTCAATATCAGATCATATAATTGCTGGAGAGTTTTCTAGCCTAAATAATCAAGGTTTTAATATAGTTATTGGTGATCTGCTTGCATACCAATTAGGTGTTGAAGTTGGAGATTCTCTAAATATTTTAGTGCCCGATTCAGGATTAGGCATTGCAGGTATATTTCCCAGAACAAAAAAGTTCAAAATTAGCGCTATTTTTAGTGTCGGATCACCTGAAATAGATCAAAGTTTTGCTTTTATGAGTATCAATAATGCCTCTAAATTATTGAGAATGAGCGATTCTATAAGTGGTATAAGGATTAAGTATAAAGATCTTTTTGAGGCTCGTTATCAAGCTAGAAATGATTTAGCCAAACTTAGAGAAATTTCCGATCAGGCAATTACTGCTTCGACGTGGCAGCAAAACTATGGGACTTTATTTCAAGCTGTACAAAATGAGAGATTCTTAGTTGCTTTTATGTTGTTTATGTTAATTATCCTATCAGCATACAATTTAATGTCTATGTTAGTAATGACAGTGAATGAAAAAAGATCTCAAATAGCTATTCTTATGACTATGGGTGCAACATCATTGAAAATAAGGAATCTTTTCCTTTTCTTTGGAAGTTTAGTTGGTATGTTGGGAATTTTTATAGGTACTATAATAGGCCTTTTAGTTTCGTATAACTTTGGATCAATAATGAACACTATTGAATCACTATTCAATGTGAAATTATTACAAGTTTACTTTATCGACTATTTCCCTATTGATATAAGGTTAGAGTGGGTTACATTCATTTGTTTTGCTACTTTCATTTTTTGTCTTTTATTCACAATATATCCTTCTAGACTAGCTTCAAGATTAAATCCCGTGGAGGCACTAAAAGGTGAATAGACAAGTAATCTCTGCAAGAGGTATTTCAAAAGTTTTCTATAATCAGAATTCTTCACTAGAAGTACTGAAAGATATATCTTTTGATCTAGATAAAGGTCAAAGTATTGGAATAGTTGGAGCATCTGGATCAGGAAAAACAACACTACTTCATATAGTCTGTGGATTGGAAAACCCAAATTCAGGAGAAGTGCTTGTAAATGGCAAAGAAATTTCTAGTTTAAGTTTTGATGAAAAAGCTCTTTTAAGGAGCAAAGAAATAGGCTTCGTTTATCAATTTCACCATTTGTTGCCAGACTTAACAGCCTTAGAAAATGTTTTGATGCCAGCTTTAATTGCAGGTATCCCTCAAGCATTAGCTATAGAAAATGCGAAGCGATTACTCGGAGATATGAATTTAGAAAATAAAGAAAATAATAAACCCGATGAATTGTCCGGCGGTGAAAGACAAAGAGTCGCGATAGCACGCTCTATGTCAAATAGTCCATCTTGTTTAGTTATGGATGAACCGACAGGCAATTTAGATGCTAACAATGTAGAAAGCTTTATGAATTTAGTTTTAGAGATAGTTCAAAAAAAAGAAATTGGCCTAATCGTTGCTTCTCATGATCAAAATGTCTTCGGTCGACTGGATAATCTCTTAAGCTTAGAATAGAAGTCATGGATAAAAACAATTTAGAGTTATCCAGCTTCAAACTTTACGGCAGACTTCTTTCGTATGTTCTTCCATATATACCCCTTTTTCTAATAAGTATTCTAGGATTTGCAATCTACTCTGGTTCTCAGGTAGCAGCAACAGAATGGTTGAAGCGGGTAATCGATTATGTAAATGATCCTGAAGGAGATCTGAGACTATTATTGCCCATGAGTTTAATTGCAATAGCTTTCATAAGAGGGATAGGTTTTTTTATTGGCAATTATCTACTATCTTCTATCTCTAATAGACTTGTTCACAATATCAGAATAGAACTATTTGAAAAACTCACCGTTCTTCCCAGTTCTTTTTATGATCAACATAGTTCCGGTCACTTGATATCAAGGATTACTTTTAATGTCATGCAGGTGACTGGCGCAGCAACGAATGCATTAAAAATATTAATTAGAGAGGGTCTTTTAGTAATCGGTTTGATAAGTTACCTAATGTATCTAAATTGGAAGTTAGCCTTGTTTCTTTTCATTGCAGCACCATTTATAGCGCTAGTGGTAGGAATAGCCGCTAAGAGACTCAGAAAGATCAGTAGCCGAATACAAACTGCTATGGGAGACGTTACTCATGTCGCCTCAGAGACTATAAATGGATATCAAGAAGTGAAATCATTTGGTGGAGAAGACTATGAAATTAATAGATTCAACAAAGCTAGTGATAATAATAGACGACAAAATTTAAAGCTTGAGGCTACTAACTCTGTAGCATCACCGCTTGTTCAAATTTTTGTTTCGGCAGCTTTGGCTCTTATAACTTGGTTGGCATTGGATGCTTCTGTAGTATCGCAGATGACTCCGGGTACTTTCATAGCCTTTTTTAGCGCCGCAGGGATGCTAGCAAAACCTGTAAGACAACTTTCCGAAATAAATAGTCAGATCCAAAAAGGACTTGCTGCAGCAGAGGATATCTTTAGTCAAATTGATGAAGACACTGAGAAAAATGAGGGCGTAGTTAGAGTAGAAAAAATTGAGGGCAGGATATCTATGAAAGATGTCGAATTCTCTTACAGAGAAACTGACTTAAGAACGCTCAAAGGAATTAATCTAGAAATAGATAAAGGAGAGACAGTTGCATTTGTTGGTAAATCTGGAGCTGGAAAAACAACCCTAATGAGTTTATTACCAAGATTTTATGATGATTTTCATGGAAAAATCGAAATAGACGATATCTCTTTAAAAGATTTTGAAATTAAAAACTTAAGATCGCATATTGCTCTTGTTAGTCAAAATATAACCCTATTCAATGATACGATTGCTAACAACATAAATTATGGATCCTCTGCTAACTCTTTGGATGAAATTAAAGAAGCAGCCATTAAAGCAAATGCTCATGAATTCATAGAAGCATTACCAGATGGTTATGAGACAATAGCTGGTGATGATGGTGTCCTTCTTTCTGGAGGACAGAGGCAAAGAATAGCTATAGCAAGAGCAATTCTTAAGGATGCACCTATCTTAATCTTGGACGAGGCTACTTCTGCTCTTGATTCCGAATCTGAAAATTTCATTCAGGATGCGCTTAAAGAGTTAACAAGAGATAGAACAACTCTTGTAATTGCTCATAGATTATCCACTATTGAAAATTCAGATAAGATTGTTGTTTTAGAAAAAGGTGAAATAGTAGAGGTTGGTAAGCATGAAGAATTAATTGAAAAGCAAGGTCATTATTCTGAACTTCACAAAAATCAATTTAAAGATGAATCTTTAGAAATTTCAGCAGACGTTCAACAGTATGATCTAGTAGATCAAGATATAAATGATTTGTCCTCAGTAAGCTACATTGAACAAAGTTGGTATAGGAAAAGCCTATGGTTATGGCTTCTTTGGCCTTTATCACTTTTAACCAAATATATATCAAAAAGGAAAAGAGAAAAGTTTATTTCACAACCTGATTCATCATGGAAAGCTAATGTGCCACTCATTGTAGTTGGAAATATAGTCATAGGTGGTACTGGAAAAACTCCAATGGTCATATGGATTACGAAATTGCTGGAGAAAAATGGTTACAAGCCTGGAATAGTTAGCAGAGGTTATGGAGGCTCTTCGCCAAAAAATCCTGTAATGGTTAATGACGATACATCTGTTGATGTGAGTGGAGACGAACCACTTATTATTTATAAGAATACACAAAGACCGGTATGCATCTCTTCGAATAGAATCTCTGCAGCTGATAAACTCATTAGAGAAACAGATACAAACATAATTATTAGTGATGATGGTCTCCAGCACTATAAGATGTCAAGAGATCTTGAGATTGTTGTCTTTGATGGTAACAGAGGAATTGGAAATGGACTTTGCTTGCCGGCAGGACCATTGAGAGAATCGCTGGAAAGATTAGACGATGCCGATTTTGTAGTGAGTTCATCAAGGATGACTAATATTAAAACTAAACACAGGAATTATTTAATGAACTATAGACCAATTGAATGGGCAAGAATCGCAGATAATAAAAGATTTCCTGCAGATTCCTGGCCGCTTTCAAGAAATGTTCATGCAGTGGCTGGTATAGGCAATCCAGCAAAGTTTTACAAAACACTAATTAATCTGGGTTTAAATCCTATTCAACATAGCTTCCCCGATCATTATCAATTCAAAGAAGAAGATTTAGACTTTGGGGATTCTCTACCTATTATAATGACTGAAAAAGATGCAGCACGATGCCTTGATATGGATAATAAAAATCTTTGGTATCTTTCTGTTGAAGCAAAGTTTGAGGATGAAACTTTTGAAAAAACAATATTAGAGAAAATTAAAGCATTTTAATGAATAAAATTGATCAAAAATTATTGGATATATTGGTTTGCCCAGTTTCTAAAGGCGCCCTAGAGCAAGTGGGTGATGAGTTGATATGTCATACAAGTAAACTGGCTTATCCGATAAAAGATGGAATACCGGTAATGCTTCCCGAAGAGGCAAGAGACCTCTCCGATGAGCTATAAGATTCTTATTCCTGCAAGATTAGATTCTACTAGACTACCCGGAAAACCATTAAGAGATATTGCAGGAAAAACTTTAATTCAGCGAGTAGTAGAACAAGCAAAAAAAAGTTCAGCTGATCTCGTTTGTGTTGCTACTGACTCTACTCTTATCATCGAACATTGTAATGAAATAGGAGTTGAAAGTATCTTGACGAAGCAAACTCACAAAACTGGTACAGATAGATTGTTTGAAGCTTGTGAACTTCTTAAATTGGACGAAAATGAAATTGTTTTAAACGTACAAGGAGATGAACCTTTTATTGATCCTGTGGATATTCAAAACTTATTCAATTTACTAGAAAAAAACAATGCCAACATGGCGACTCTTTTTACAAATTTACAAGATAACGAAGAAAACGATCCTAGTGTAGTGAAACTGTGGATGAACCCAGAAAATTTAGTAAAAGATTTTTCTAGAGATATTAATCATCTCGAAAAAGCAAAAGCAAAAAAACATCTTGGAATATATGCCTATAGAGTTCAATTTTTAAGGCAATTTATTGACTGGAAACAATCCGTAAATGAATTGCAAAGAAATTTGGAGCAAATGAGAGTGCTGGATAATAACCATTTGATTTCTGCAAGAATCTCGCAAGGAGAGATTCATTTAGGTGTAGATACCGCATCAGATTTAGAAAAAGCCGTTGAAATAGCAAAAAAAACAGATGAACATTTCTGAAAATATTTCTTTTTCAACACTTTGCTCACTTAAGATTCATGAAATGGCACCATTCTATTGCGAGCTGAATTCAGAAGAGGAATTAAATGAAATTTCAGAATTTTTAGATAGAGAAAAGATAAAACATTGTGTTCTCGGAGATGGAACTAATATAGTGCCTACAGGAAAATTTAATGGTCTTGTAATTAAAAATAAGCTTAAAGGTATCAAGAGGGAAGGGACTAAAATTGAGGTTGCATCAGGCGAAAATTGGCATAGTTTTGTAGACTTGAGTTTATCTGAAGAATTATTTGGATTGGAGAATCTAGCTTTAATACCAGGTACCGTTGGTGCTGGTCCAATACAAAATATAGGAGCATATGGATCAGAGATTTCAGATTTTATTTCAGAAGTAAGAGTGTATGATTTTGAAAATAAAACTATTCAGACACTGAATAATAAAGAATGTGGCTTTGGTTACAGGACAAGTATTTTCAAAAATACAGATAGATATTTAGTAATCTCAGTAACATTTGAGTTATTGTCAGAGCCGAATATAAATCATACCTATGAAGCTCTTAAAAAAGAAATTCAAAATATTGGAAAGACCGAAAATGACTTAAAACCTCGTGATGTATTTAACTTAGTATCAAAAATTAGAAAGAAGAGGTTGCCTGATCATATTTTAAATCCAAATGTAGGAAGTTTTTTTAAGAATGTTAATTTAACTGAACAAGAGATATTAGAAGTAGATTTACCAATTGGAACACCAATTTTTAAAAAACAAGAAAGTATTAAAATTTCTTCTGCATACTTAATAGAGAAAGCCGGTTGGAAAGGAAAAAGGAAAGGAAACGTTGGAGTTTCCGATTTACATTCATTAGTTTTAGTTGCTTACGAAGATATTAAAGGAAAAGAGATTCTAGATTTTGCAGATGAAATTATGTCTGATATTTATAATAAAACTAAAATTAAGCTTGAGATAGAACCTAATTTAATATGACAGAATTTATAACTGTGGTTATATTGCATATGTTCGCTGTTATGAGTCCCGGACCTGACTTTGCCCTGGTAACAAGGCAGAGTATTAGATATGGCAGAAAGGTGGCTTTGTTGACCTCTGCTGGAATCGGAACAGGAATTCTATTCCATTCATTTTTAGCAATATCTGGGATAATTTTTTTAATTTCATCAAATAATGTTGTAATGATGATTTTAAAAATAATTTGTTCTTGCTACTTAATCTACTTAGGCGGTAAATCATTGCTTAGATCTTTAGATATTGAAGAACCTGTCTCCGATAGTAAAAGCCAAATCGGCGGATTTTTAGTCGGCTTAATAACTAATGTCACAAATATCAAAGCACTACTGTTTTTTGTAACTCTTTTTGGGGTTATTTTAGGTAAAGAGACCACGATTATAAATCTGGCTATTTACGGAGTTTATATGGCAATAGCTACATTTGCTTGGTTTTCATTGGTTGCACTTATATTTTCAGGCGAAGTATTTAAGAAACTTTTCCATAATTTTTATAAGTACTTAGAAAAATTTTTAGGAACATTGTTAATCTTAATAGCCATTCAATTATTATTGACGGACCATTAATCATGAAATCAACTTCTCTTTCTTCTATATTTTCTGAACTTTCAAAACTTGACGAAGATACTTATCCGCCGGTAGAAAAATGGAATCCTCCACTTTGTGAAAATGTTCATATGAAAATAGATAGGGCGGGGAAATGGTATTTTATGGATTCAGTAATCGGTCGAGAGAGGATGATTAAGTTATTTAGTAGGGTTCTAAGATTAGATCAAGATGGATATTACTTAGTCACTCCAGTAGAAAAAATTAAAATAGAGGTAGAATTAAAACCATTTGTGATTGTGGATTTTGAATTGCTAGAGCAGGATCAGCAAGTCATTACTTTCAAAACAAATACGGATGAAATATTTGAGGTAAATGAGAAACATCCCATTAAAGTCACTTTTAATGAAGATACAAACGAACCAATACCTTCAGTCCTTGTAAGGAAAAATTTAGAAGGTGTTCTATCAAGAAACGTTTATTATCAGTTAATTAACATAAGCGATAAAAAAGGAGATGAATTTGGAATTTATAGTTCAGGCTGCTTTTATTCACTTAGTTAGGGGCAAAAAAAAACAGAGCTTTCGCTCTGTCTTAGTTCGAGTTCGAAAGTGTCTAAACTGAGAATCTGTTTAGCTCCTTGGCCGGTTTCTCTCTCCTGCCTTGGTGGTCTAGAGTTCTTTTTGCTAGCTTCCCTCTAGAGCTTTCACCTTCCGTTCTCTAACCTATCTTTCTCTCCCTTCTTCGTCTCGAGTTGTTTCCGGGTCGGTCTGTTAGGTAAGAAGATATAATATAGAATAAATTTTTTTTTGCAAGCTTTTTTTTAAAAAAAAATGAAAATATTTAAAAATTTTTTTTTATCTTTAAGCCTATGTTTTTATTACATATTTGGATAATTAGGCCCACCTGAGCCTTCTGGAGTTACCCAATTTATGTTTTGTGATGGATCTTTTATGTCACATGTTTTGCAATGAACACAGTTTTGAGCATTTATTTGAAACTTTTTCTCTCCATCTTTCTCAACTATTTCATATACACCGGCCGGACAGTATCTCTGGGCAGGTTCATCATATTTTGGTAAGTTGATTGACAATGGAATCGAAGGATCATTTAGTACTAAATGACATGGTTGATCTTCTTCATGGTTAGTATTTGAGAGAAATACTGAGGAGAGTTTGTCGAAGCTTATAGCTCCATCAGGTTTTGGATAATTTATCTTTGGCATTTCCGATGCTTCTTTTAGACATTCATGATCCGGTGTTTCATGATGAAGGGTGAAGGGCAGCTTACCTCTAAATATCAACTGGTCTGCACCAGCTAAAGCGACACCTAGCAAAGTTCCAAATTTATGTATGAAGGGTAAAAAGTTTCTTGCTTTAAATAGCTCATCTTCAAGCCAAGATGATTTCAATTTAGAAGTAAAATTTTCTAAATCAACTTTGGGTTCATCTTTATAAAATTCTTCAAAAAGACTTTCAGCAGCAATCATTCCTGATTTCATGGCAGTATGAGTTCCTTTGATTCTTGGAAAATTCATTGTGCCAGCATCATCACCAACTAGCATACCTCCTGGAAAATGCATCTTTGGCATGGATTGATGTCCACCTTTTATTAGTGCCCTCGCACCATATGCAGTTCTAGTCCCACCCTTTAAATATTTTTGAATGGAAGATTGATGTTTCCACTGTTGGAATTCATCAAAAGGGCTAATATATGGGTTGTCATAATCCAAAGGAACTATATACCCTAAAAAAACTTGATTATTTTCACCGTGATATAAGTAAGAGCCCGATAGAACATTTTTTGCAGCTGGCCACCCCATCGTATGAACTACAAGACCTTCTTCGTGAAGCTCCGGATCAATATCCCATACTTCTTTAAAACCAATGCCGTAATGTTGAGGATCGCTTTCTGCATCTAGGTTAAATCTACTTATCGCTTGCTTTCCTAAATGGCCTCTACAACCTTCAGAGAGTATTGTATATTTTGCCAACAAATTTATTCCAGGCTCGAACGAAGGCTTTTTGTCACCGTTTGAGTCTAAGCCCATATCGCCAGTAGCCACTCCTACAACTTTTTCGTTTTCAATAATTAGCTCTGATGCGGTGAACCCAGGAAAGATATCAATTTCTAGTCCTTCAGCATATTCTCCCAACCATCTACAAAAATTTCCTAGACTCATAATATAATTTCCGTGATTCTTAAAAGTTGTAGCTAAAAGAGTAGGTATAGAAAAATTTGTCTTTTCGTTTATCAAGTATCTAACTGAATCTTTTTTTACAGGAGTATTTAAAGGTGCACCTAATTCTTTCCAGTCAGGGATGAGCTCATTTAATGCTTTGGGATCAAAGACATTTCCTGAGAGGATATGAGCACCTATCTCAGATCCTTTTTCCACAACACAAATAGAGATCTCTTTTGAAGCCTCATTTGCTAGTGTTTTAAGTTTAATTGCGGTAGATAGTCCTGCTGGTCCGGCACCAACAACCACTACATCATACTCCATTGATTCTCTTTCGATATTTTCCATACTTATATTATTTGTATTGAGTGGGGCAGCAGTTATAGAATACGCATTTGAATTTTACCATAGAAGGAAAATAGTATGAAGATTCTAGTACCTGTTAAGAGAGTTGTTGATTACAACGTCAAAGTAAGGGCAAAATCTGATGAAAGTGGTCCTGACCTAAGTAATGCAAAAATGGCAATTAATCCATTTTGCGAGATTGCAATTGAGGAAGCAGTAAGAATTAAGGAGGCGGGAAAAGCTGAGGAGATAATCGCTGTATCTGTGGGTGACTCTAGCTCTCAAGAACAGCTACGAACTTGTTTGGCATTAGGTGCAGACAGAGCAATATTAGTAGAAACGAGTGAAGTTATTGAACCGCTTGGTGTTGCTAAAGCCTTGAAAGAAGTTGTAGGAAAGGAAAATCCTGATTTGATAATTTTAGGAAAACAAGCGATAGATGGTGATTCAAATCAGACTGGACAAATGCTGGCGGCGTTACTGGAACTCCCGCAAGGTACTTTTGCATCTGAAGTAGAGATTGGAGATGGTTCCATCCAAGTTACTAGAGAAATTGATGGTGGACTTCAAACACTTTCTCTTACTATGCCGGCAATAGTAACCACTGATCTAAGGCTGAACGAACCTAGGTACGCATCACTTCCAAACATTATGAAAGCAAAGAAAAAGCCACTAGAAACTATTTCAGCAGAAGAATTAGGTGTAGATTTGTCTCCTAGACAAAATACACTTAAAGTAAGTCCGCCTCCTGAGAGGGCGGCCGGTATAGTGGTAGAGAGCATTGACCAATTAGTAGATAAATTAAAAAATGAAGCAAAGGTGATTTCATGAGTACTTTAGTAGTAGCAGAACACGATAATCAAGAACTAAAAGGGGCTACCTTAAACACGGTAGCTGCCGCAAACGCTATTGGTGGTGATATTGATATTTTAGTAGCTGGAAGTAACTGTGGTAACGTAGCAGAGGCAGCATCTCAAGTGCCTGGTATCAGTAAGGTATTAGTTGCTGATCAAGAAACTTACAAAAATTCATTAGCTGAAAACTTAGGTAACTTGGTTGTTGAACTATCGGAAGGATATTCACATATTCTAGCGCCAGCTACAACTAACGGTAAAAATTTCATGCCAAGGGTTGCTGCTAAATTAGATGTTTCCCAAATATCCGACATCAGTTCTGTAATTTCAGAGGATACTTTTGAGAGACCAATTTATGCTGGAAATTGCATTGCAACTGTTCAAAGTACAGATCCAGTAAAAGTTATTACAGTTAGAACCACTGGTTTTGATGCATGCTCATCCTCTGGAGGAAGTGCCGAAATTTCTAATGTTGAGAATAATACAGATGCAGGGGTTTCTTTATTTGTCAAAGAGGAAATTGCTGAATCGGATAGACCTGAATTAACTGCTGCAGATGTTGTTATTTCAGGAGGTAGGGGAATGCAGAATGGAGACAATTTCAGTCTTTTAAACGGAATAGCCGATAAACTTGGTGCTGCAATAGGTGCATCAAGGGCAGCAGTTGATTCTGGTTTTGTCCCTAATGACATGCAAGTTGGACAAACAGGTAAAATTGTAGCTCCAGACCTGTACATAGCCGTAGGAATTTCTGGCGCTATCCAACATCTTGCAGGCATGAAAGATAGCAAAGTGATAGTTGCAATTAATAAGGATGAAGAAGCTCCTATTTTTCAGGTAGCTGATTACGGCCTTGTTGCAGATCTTTTTGAGGCTTTACCAGAATTAGAAACAAAGTTGTAATAATTTACAATTATTTTTTCTGAAGAATCGCACCGGACTCAATATGTTCTGTGTAAGGAAATTGGTCAAACATAGCTAATTTCCTTACGAAATGAGTTTTACTCATTATCTGAAGATCTCTTTTGAAAGACTCGAATCCACAAGATAAATAAATCACTTTGTCAAATCTATTTAGATAGCTTAAAGTACTTTCATCCAAACCTTCTCGTGGGGGGTCAAGAAAAATTGTATTAAATTTAAATTCACTAATATCAATCCCACCTAGCCTATTAAAACTTCTTTCATTACTTATGGCTTGTAAAGTTTCGTGACCAGACAATCTTGCAGCAACAACATTGAAACTTTTATTTAATCTTAAATTTTCTTTTAAGCCTGCAAAGCTTGGTCTGCTATTCTCTGTTGCAAGTACTTTTCTAAATTTTTTACTTAAAAGCATTGTAAAAGTACCTAATCCACAATGCAGTTCTACAACATCATCATCTGAAAATAAGAGATTTCTCTCAACCCAACTCAACATTTTTTCACAAATTTCCGGATTTGTTTGACTAAAACATTGCTCATAAAGTCTCAATGTGTATTCAGATTTAAACGCTTTGTAGGTTTCAATAACATAGTCATTACCGTAAGATATTTTTTGTTTTCTACTACGACCTATTATCGTTACTCGTAATTTTTTGTTGAGACTACGAGCTGCATTTTCCCAACTTTCATCTAATTTTCTGTGGTAAATCAGACTTATCATAGAATCTTGATTGCGTGAGGTTTGAAATTCAACTTGAAAAAGTTTTTCTGAAAGAGTCTTAGAGGCATTAATTTGCTCCAAAAGCTGGTGCATTAATTCTTGAATCTTTGTACTTGCAATTGGGAAAGAATCTATTTTTATTCTCTTTCCATCGATGGTCATGACATATTGTTTACTACCGAAACTGCCGTTTATTGAAAATTCAGCCCTATGTCGAAATCCCTCTGGGAGTGAATGAAAGAATTCTATATCAGATACTTGTTTAAATTCCTTTCGAAATAATCTCTTCTTCTCATGGTATAGAAAGTCATATTTCGCAGAACCCAATTTCATCAAGATTAATTTTATAGCCTACAAATTAAAATTTATTAAATATTTTTTTAACCTTTCAATTGGTCGTAGACAAATGCCTTTTAAGTTTTGAAGGCAACTTTATAAGTTTAATTGGAAAAAACTCTAACATATCACTTAAAAGTCATGAATTTGGTAGAATAGACTTATGGAAGAAATGACAATAACACCTTCAGCTGAAGATTATTTAAATGATTTATTATCTTCGCAGGATGATGATACTAATGGAATAAAAATATTTGTGTCTGAGCCAGGTACTCCTAGGGCTGAAACATGCATTGCTTATGCAAAAAAAGATGAAGATTTTTCTTCATTTCGTCAAATTAACGAATTTAAGTTCTCACTTTTTTTAGAAGAGAAATCTTTAGAATTCTTAATAGATGCTGTGGTGGATTATTCTCCAGATAAATTTGGTGGAACATTAACGATTAAGGCTCCTAATGCTAAGTTACCTCAAATTGGGGATGATGCTTCTATAGAAGAAAAAATAAATTATGTTTTATATTCTGAAATTAATCCAGGTCTAGCCTCTCATGGAGGAGAAGTCTCATTAGTAGAAGTTTTAGACGGTGAAACTGCCATTTTGCAATTTGGAGGAGGGTGTCAGGGTTGCGGAATGGTTGATCTTACTCTGAAAGATGGAGTTGAAAAAACACTTTTGGAGCAAGTTGAAGGATTAAAAAGAGTTCAAGATGTGACCGATCATAGTTTCAGGGAGAATGCTTACTACAAGTAACTTATGTCTCAATTAAATGCTGATCAATGCTATATTTTCACTGATACAGAGACAACCGGTCTAGATATTAATTTTTCTCAAATAATACAAATTGGGTCCATCCTCACAGACGAATCACTAAATCAGGAAAATTCTCAAGACATTGGGTGCAAATTACTTCCTTGGATAATACCCTCTCCAGATGCTTACCTAGTGCATAAGAAAATTGAATCTCTCTCTGATGATTCTATGTCGCATTATGAGATGATGAAATTGCTTCGTTCAACATGGTTAGAATGGTCTAAACAGAGAAATGCTGTATACATAACTTATAACGGTCATAGATTTGACGAAGAGTTATTTCGTAGGCAATTCTTTTGGAATCTTCTCCCTTTGTACATAACTAATACTCTGGGAGAAGATTCCAAAAGAATTGCCTACGAAATAACTCTTCGTCAAATCTATGACCGTTATAAGTTATGTA
>ENA-OSEY01001152-OSEY01001152.1-marine-metagenome-genome-assembly--contig:-NODE-1152-length-18640-cov-5.806605_pt1 | contig 18640 bp, 18 predicted proteins | sample MGYA00248465_ERZ534230 | MGnify/ENA primary metagenome ERZ534230 (study PRJEB26409, sample SAMN06344110) | marine metagenome | isolation source: Sea water from surface | place: Atlantic Ocean:Southern...
GGTTATACAATTGAAAACAACAACGCAGTATCTATGTACTCAGTGGGTGTAGAGGGTAATTTTGATCTTAATGATCAGACATTCAACTACGCAGCTGGATATTCTATAGGTAATACAGAAATCTATTCTGATGCACCAGGTGTCATCGGAGCAAGATATGCTGCAGCACTTGACGTTGGAATTAACCCAAATACAGGAGAAATTGACTGTAGAATGAACTACGATCCAGCACGTGATCCAGCATTGTACGACTACTCTCCATTTGCACCAGGTTTCTTTACTGGTGGTACATTATTTGGTCCAAGTTTATTAGGTTCAGTCGGTGATTGTGCTCCACTTAATATTTTAGGTAGAGGTGCTCCATCACAAGCTGCTAGAGACTATATTGGTACAAACCTAAGAACAAATGCTTTCATTGAGCAAGAAGTAACTTATGGTGTCTTGTCTGGTGATCTATTTGATCTTCCAGGTGGTACTGTTAAGGCAGCTATGGGCTTTGAGGCAAGAGTTGAGCAAGGTGACTATAACTCATCAGCAATACAGAATCTTGAATTAACAAGATCAGCTGCTAGACCTTCTTTAGGCGGTGGTTATGAAGTTGATGCTGACTACTACGAAGTTAGTGTTCCTCTTCTTGGTAATGATTTAACACTTCCAGGTGTCATGTCATTGGTTGCAGACTACTCAGCAAGAACAATTGATAACTCAATTGCTGGTTCTTACGACGTAGATGCTACTTCACTTAACTGGAGAATAATGGATGACTTAGCGGTCAGATATTCTGAGCAAACTGCTGTAAAAGCTCCAGACTTAGGAGATCTTTTCTTACCACAAATCACAGCATTTAGTCGTGCTGATGACCCTTGTGACTACAGATTTAGAGATGTAGGTAGAAACCCTGAGCAAAGAAGAGCTAACTGTGATGCTGAAGGTATCCCTGCTGACTTTGTTTCTTTAGTAGTTAACGCTACTGCAAGAGGTGTAACAGGTGGTAACCCAAATCTAATCAATGAGGTTGCAGATACAGTATCAACAGGTATTGTTTATCAGCCAAATTGGTGGGGTGATGTTTTCTTTGGAAGTCTAAACTTAGCTGCAGACTACATTGAAATTCAGCTTAATGATTATGTTACTTCATTCTCATTGTCACAAAACATGGCAGCATGTTACGACTATGATACATATCCAAACAGTCAGTTCTGTGATTCTTTCACTAGAGACGCTGACTTCGAAGTTGTTGATTTCCAAACAGGTTTAATCAACGCTGGTTTGATTGATTTTGCAACATACGTTTATAAAGCAGACTTTGCTTTTGATGTAGCGGAGCTTGCATCTTTTGTATCAAGAGAAAATGTTGCTATGGACTTAGGTTCAATGGCTGTAAGATGGAGAGCTACGCAAGAAGATTTCTTTGCTAGTGCAGACTCCGGTGCAGCTGAAGACCTTTCTTCAGCAACAGGACAGTTCGGTAACGATGAGTGGTTCTACGATACTGCTGTCGAGTGGGTTTACGGTGACTGGTACGTTTGGGTTCAAGGTAACTCAAGATCCGGTGGTGTTATAGATATTAACCGTCAATACGACGATGAGTATCTAGGATACGACGGTAACCCTATTTATGAGTTTGACGGATACACTACTTACAATGGTGGTGTTGGTTATTATGTTAACGATGATACAACTCTCAGAGTTAACTTCTATAACTTAATGGACTACGATGGTTTTGAAGAAGATGTCTTCACACCAGAAGCAGACCTTCTCTTCATAGGAAGACAGGTTAATGCAAGTCTAAACGTTAGATTCTAAAGTAATCTTTTTATAAAAAGGGGAAGGCAACTTCCCCTTTTTTTTATCTAAAAATACTGTATACTTATACAGTATGAAAGAATTAATAAATTATTTTTTAAAGCAACCAATAGATAATGCATACATTGAACGTGTTGCTTTCCAATATTTTAATGCTGATTTCAAATCAGCGGAATTATTTTTATCCTCACTAAGAGAAGAAAACAACCAAATTAATCGAAAAAACTCTTCAATTCATTTCTGAAATAAATTAATATTTCTTTAGGTGTCCCACACCCTATTTACGCAGAGAAATTTGGTGTGTTAGATTAATTCTCAGCCGAAGGAGGTGATCCAAATTAGTATTAAAACAAATTCAGGATTATTAGGAGGTAATTGCTGACACCAATTATGGCCTAAGTCCGACATAAGGTTTTAACTTTATGAATAGCCTCTTTTACAGAGGCTTTTTTTTACCATGAATACACGAGATTTTTTAACATTATTATTAGTTTCACTATTTTGGGGTGGTTCGTTTCTATTCCTAAGATTACTTGTACTAGAAGGACTAGAACCTCTTCAGATCGTTTCACTGAGAATGATGTTTGCTGCTGTATTTATCGCACCCTTCTTTTTAAACAAGCTAAAAAAACACTCCTTTCATGATCATGGGTTCCCTATTTTATTAATAGGGCTTTTAAATACGGCTCTACCATTCACTCTTTTTGCTTATGCATCAGTAAATTTAGGAGCAGGTTCATTATCTGTTTTACAAGCAACAGTTCCAATTCTGACAGCTTTAATACTATTTAGTTTGTACAGAGACGAGTTCTCTTATATGAAGCTTCTCGGTGTTTTAATCGGTTTTTCTGGCTTATTTCTATTGGCTGGACCATCAGGTGAATTAGATTTATTTTCTTCAATCTTATGTGTAATTGCCTCATTGTCTTATGCAATATCTGGCGTTTATTTAGCAAATACTCCAGCCAAAATAAATAACTCTTTTATAGGTATGGGCTCACTCATTGTGGGCGCGATATTGCTTTCTCCTTTTTTAATTAATTTTGCTGAAGCAAACTTATCAATTAGTGCAACTTCCTGGCTCTATATAGCTATTCTGGGCATCATTAATACATCCTTAGCATATGTTATTTTCATTAAATTAATCAAAAGAATCGGATCATTAAACGCATCTTTTGTGACGTATTTGGTTCCAGTATCAAGCATATCTTTAGGTATTCTTATTTTAGACGAGACATTCACTTTAGATATGGTAGTAGGTTCAGCCTTAATCTTTCTTGGCGTATTTTTTTCCAATAAACAAAAAGCTAACTAGCTTTAGGGCCAAGGTGATTTTTATTTTTGGCTTTTGCAAGATTAATTTGTTTTTGTCTTGTTTTGTACCTCTTAATTTGCGAAGAAGTTTTTTCATTAACACAATTTGAACATGAAACCCCTTTGACATAGTGGCTTGATAGCTTATCTTGTTCAGTAATAGGCATTCTACAGCCATGACATAAGTCATAACTGCCCTCTGAAAGATCATGTTTTACCGAGACTCTATCATCAAAAACGAAACACTCTCCCTGCCAAAGGCTATTTTGAGTTTCAGTTTCTTCCAAGTATTTAAGGATACCGCCTTTTAAATGGTAAACCTTCTCAAATCCCTCATTTTTCATGAAGGCTGAGGCTTTTTCGCATCTTATGCCCCCAGTGCAAAACATAGCTACCTTTTTTTGTTTTTTATCAGTCTCACTAAATTTTTGTTTTTTTACCCACTCAGGGAATTCTTTAAAATTTGCAGTTTTTGGATTTATAGAATTTTTAAATGTGCCAATAGCGTATTCATAACTATTTCTCGTATCGATTAACAATGTATTTTTATCTTCAATAAGTGCATTCCACCTCTTGTGATTAATGTATTCACCAGATTGTGTTGATGGATTAATATTCTTTTTGCCCATAGTTACAATTTCGTCTTTAATCTTAATTTTTAGTCTTAAAAAGGGAGGTTTTTTTGAAAAAGACTCTTTTAAATCAAGGTCTAAAATTTTGCTATGAAGCTTGAGACGTTCTATAGCTCTATCTAGATTTATACTTGTTCCAGATACAGTGCCATTAATCCCTTCATTGCCAACAATAATCGTGCCTAAGATATCAAGATTTTTAAGTTCTTTTTTTAGTGCAGCTTGCAGTTTTAATGGTTCTTGAATTTTATGAAATTTATATAAAGTGATTATTTTATGCATGATTTATTTTACAAATAACTGGTGCGCCCGGGAAGACTCGAACTCCCGACATCCTGGTTCGAAGCCAGGCACTCTATCCAACTGAGCTACGGGCGCTAATATCCTGAAGCATGACCATCTTTTCTGCTTTCGGATGCTCCATAATATACACCATCTTTAAGCATTATTGCTTGGTAGCCACCAAATCCACCCTTATCGTATTTTAGTTTATGACCTTTCTTTAAAAGTTCTTTACGTGTGTTTTCTGAATATCCAGACTCTAGACTTATATAGCCACCGTCCAGCATTATTTCACCGGTAGGCTGAGAAGAACCAACGTGTCTAATTCTCGGGGCATCTCCAGCTTCTTGTAAATTCATATTGAAATCAATGAGATTAATTACTATTTGAGCGTGACCTTGCGGCTGCATTGCTCCACCCATCAGACCAAAACTTATAAATGGTTTACCATCTTTAGTTATAAAAGCTGGAATAATCGTATGAAATGGTCTCTTACCACCAATCAATGAGTTCTTATGGTTTGGGTCAAGGCTAAACATTTCACCTCTATCTTGTAGCATAAAACCTAGGTCTTTAGGAACCATGCCTGATCCCATACCTCTGTAGTTACTTTGTATAAGGGAAACCATATTTCCATACTTATCGGCTACGGTTAGATAAATAGTATCTCCATTTTCTAGGCCAGCATCATATCTTACTGCTGCCTTATTTTTATTTATTAACTTAGTTCTAGCAGATGCATAATCTTTTGAGATTAATTCTGCTGTTGGTATATCTGCAAAATTCGGATCTGCATAATATTTTGCTCGGTCTTCGTAAGCCAATTTTTTTGCTTCTGTGAAAAGATGTACGTATTCAGCAGAATCAAAATCCATAGATGAGATATCAAAATTTTCAAGAATATTTAGAATTTGTAATGCAGCAATCCCTTGACCATTTGGTGGTAGTTCCCAGACATCATAGCCCCTATAATTTGTTGATACAGGTTCTATCCATTCTGGTTCAAAAGCTGCTAAATCGCTCTCTTTAAGTAAACCGCCTTGAGATTGAATAAAAGTTGCAATGTTTTTTGCTATATCGCCTTCATAAAAATCTCTTCCATATGTTGAAGCAATTTTTTTATAAGTATTAGCTAGCTCTTTATTTTTAAAAACCTCGCCTTTGTTAGGGGTTTTTCCATTTTTCATCCAAATATCTGAAAAATTTGGATAATCTTTAAATCTATTAGCTGAACCTTCCAGATAATAGGCAACCAACTCAGAAACTGGAAAACCATTTTCTGCATAATTTATTGCAGTATTAAACAATGAATTAAATTTCTTATTTCCAAATTTTTTATGAAGAGCAGTCCAACCTGCTACTGCTCCGGGCACGGTTACAGGAAGTGGTCCATAAGCAGGAATTTTTTCTAATCCTTGCTCTCTTATGAAATCAATGTTCATGTCATAAGGTGCAGGACCTGATGAATTTAGTCCGTAAAGTTTCTGACTCTTAGCGTCCCATACTATTGCAAATAAATCACCACCGATGCCACAGCCTGTTGGTTCAACTAATCCGAGCACAGCATTAGCTGCAATAGCAGCATCAATAGCATTTCCACCATCTTTCAAAACTTGAATAGCTGTTTGAGTTGCAAGAGGATGGCTTGTTGCAGCCATGCCATTTTCAGCTATAACTTCTGAACGACTAGCAAAGGGCAGTCCTGTAATTCTGTCATAAGCAAATACAGCACTTAATAAAAGATATAGTAAAAATATTTTGTTTTTCATAATAACTATGGTGCGCCTGGGAAGATTCGAACTCCCGACCTCTTGGTCCGTAGCCAAGCGCTCTATCCAGCTGAGCTACAAGCGCACTTTTAAATTATAATAAGGTTTAACAATTTTTTCTTTCAAAATGAAATTAAGTATTAATCTAAATAAAATAGCATTAATCAGAAACTCTAGAGGCTCTATAAGCCCAAGCATAGAATATTTTGCAAGAACAGCACTAGAGGAAAATATTCTTGGACTTACCGCTCACCCAAGACCCGATAATAGACATATAAGGTATGAAGATCTTGTATTAATAAGGGCCTTAACAGATGAATATCAAAAAGAATTTAATATTGAAGGAAACCCTTTAGAACTTCCATCATCTGAATATAAAGGTTACTTAGCTATTATTGAAGAATTCAAACCAACTCAAGCAACATTAGTTCCAGATGACACAAATCAATTAACATCAGATCATGGTTGGAGCATAGATGATCTAGAAGATGAAGCATTTACAGATCAAATTAAAAATAACTGTTCTAGATGCAGTGTTTTTGTTGATGCTGGAGCAGATTTAAATCAATTAAAAAATAAAAATATTAATGCTATTGAAATATTTACTGGACCTTATGCTGATGCATATAAATCTGGAAATCCAAAACATATTGATGAAGAATTAAATAAAGTAATTTTCACTGCAGAAAGTGCAAAAAGAACAGGTCTAAGAGTTAACGCTGGCCATGATTTAGATCTAGATAACCTCGTACTTATAAAAGACCTCAACCTGATAGATGAGGTATCGATTGGTCATGCTATTATTTCAGAATCTTTAAATCAGGGTTTTAAAAGCACAATTCGACAATATATAGATTTAATAGATGGATAATGTAGTTCAAAATATTAAAGATCAAATTAAAGACAATGAAATTTTATTGTTCATGAAAGGCTCACCATATCAGCCTCAATGCGGCTTTTCATCAAAAGTTGCGCAAATATTGTTCAGCTATGATATAGAGTTCAGTTATATTGATGTTCTGGAGTTTCCTGAAGTTAGGGCTAATCTTCCAAAGATTTCTGAGTGGCCAACGTTTCCGCAGCTTTTCGTTAAAGGAGAGTTAGTTGGTGGATGCGATATTGTTTCAGAAATGCATGAATCTAAAGAATTAGAATCAGTTTTTAATCCGCAGTAATAAGAGTCTGTAAAAAGTTTTCGTTTCCAACTTTATCTAATAAATCAAGTTGAGTTTCTAGGTGATCGACATGTTCTTCTTCGCTTTCTAAAATCTTTTGCAATAGATCTCTTGAAACAAAGTCGTTAACATCTTCACAAGCAAGAATTGCTTCCCTTAAATCTGGAATTGCTTCGTTTTCTAGTTTCAAATCGTTGTGAAGAATATCGATAGGTTCATCAGCAATGTAAACATTCCCCAAGTAAGTCATGTTCGGTAAACCTTCTAGAAATAGAATTCTCTGTATCAAGACATCAGCATGTTTCATCTCATCCATAGATTCACCATATTCATACTGAGCGAATTTATCTAAACCCCAGTCTGATAACATTCTAGAGTGTAGAAAATATTGATTGATTGCTCTTAATTCATTTGAAAGAATTTTATTGAGATGTTTGATAACTTTCTCGTTGCCTTGCATAGTGAATTTATATGATCTTTGAAATTAAAAATCAAGGAATTTAGGCATTTTGCTAATGATTCTCATTTAGAAAATGAATTGATTATTATTTAATTATTCACTTTTCAGAATAACCTAATTTTTCATGAATTTTCTTACTTGAAGTTGTATAGCCAAAAGGCACTCTTTCTCCAGGGTAAACTCTGTTAAATGCTTTTTGAACTGCTAGTGTTGTTTCATGGAAACCCGATAAAATCAGATTTAATTTTCCTGGATAAGTATTAATATCTCCGACAGCAAAAATACCTTCTTTATCAGTTTCAAAATTTTCTGTATTAACTTGAATCTTATTACCTGAAAGTTCTAAATTCCAATCATTAATCGGACCAAGTTTTTTGTTAAGCCCATAGAAAAATAAAATATAGTCAGCGTTTATCTCTAGTTCTTCTTTCGTTTCTGTATTAAAAAGTTTGATGGAATCAATATTTTCATTTCCAACGATATCTTTAATTATGAATGGAGTTAAAAGTTCAATTTTTCTCTCTTCATTTAACTTCCTCACACTGATCTCTGTATCAGGTGCTCCTCTAAAAGCATCTCTTCTGTGAACCAATGATACTTCTGCTCCGACTTTTTGTAATTCAACTGTCCAGTCTAAGGCACTATCGCCACCGCCAAATATAGCTACTTTTTTATCTTTAAATAAAGTCTTGTCTTTGATTGCATAGAATATTTTGTTACCTTCTAAAGAAGAATAATCTCGCTCAAGATTAGGCTTAATTGGTTCAAATGATCCTGCTCCTGCAGCAATGAAAATATTAGTTGTTTCAACCTTAGAGCCTTTGTTGGTAGTTACTATCCAAACATCATCTTTTTTAGACATGCTTTCGACTCTTTCATTAAGAATTAGATCGTAATCAAATGGTTCTATTTGTTTGAGGAGGGCATCTACGTGCTCTTGGGCTGTCTGATAAGGCACTCCTGGAATATCAAAAATAGGTTTATCAGGATATAGTTCAGCACATTGACCACCAGGTTTGTCAAGATTATCTATTAAGGTGCATTTAAGACCTAATATTCCTGCTTCAAATACAGTAAATAATCCAACCGGTCCAGCACCAATAACTAATATATCTGTCTTCATTTGACTCTCATTCCAGGTTTTGCACCGTCATCAGGAGACACCATAAAAATTTCTTCTCCCCCAGGGCCTGCTGCTAAAATCATGCCCTCTGATAAACCAAAGCTCATTTCTCTAGGCGCAAGATTATTCACAAGTACAACTAATTTGTCGTTGAGATCATCGAGCTTATATGCCTTCTTAATGCCAGCAAACACTTTTTTTTCTCCAAGCTCGCCAACATCCAATACTAGTTGAACTAATTTGTCCGCTTCAGGTACTTCTAAAGCTTGTTTAACTTTTGCAATTCTTAAATCTATTTTTGCAAAATCTTGTATATTTATTTCGTCCATCTAGTCTAGTATTCCGTCAAAATCATTTTTTTCAAGTCTTGTAATGAAAGGTTGAAATTTTTGTATCTTATTCAAGTTATCCTTGCTCAGGTCATCATAATTTAAAGTTTTTGTATTCAGGAGCTTAAATATTTTTTCAGCAATTGATGGAATAAAGGGTTGTAATAAAATAGTTAAATCTTTAAAGACGTTTAATGCTTCTGAGCAGATTTCTATACATTTATCTTCTTCTCCGTTTTTTGCTTTATTCCATGGCTCTTGATTTGATACATAAGCATTAATTTTATCTGCAATAACCATTATGTTCTTTAAAGCTTTTGAATATTCTTTCCTATCAACGAGATCAATTATTTCTTGATAATTTGGTTTAAAGCTTTCCGATTTTTTTATGTTTCCAGCAGCTATTTCAGAGTTGTTTAATTTAACAAGGAAATTTTGTGTTCTACTGCCTATATTTATAAACTTACCGATTAAATCGCTATTAATCTTCTGTATAAAATCATCTAACGCAAAATCTATATCTGAAATATCAGTATTGAGTTTTGCACAAAGATAGTATCGGTAATAATCAGGATTTGCATACTTCAAAGCATTGTCTGCAAGGATAAAATTCCCTTTAGATTTTGACATTTTATTTCCTTCAATCGTAAGAAAACCATGAACGAAAACCTCGTCTAAATTGTTTACATCAAAGGTTTTAAGCATAGCTGGCCAAAACAACAAATGAAAATAAACTATGTCCTTTCCAATAAAGTGAACAAGTTTTACATTTTCTTTATTTATTAGTTCCTCAAAATCTATTTTGTTTTTATTGCTCCAATTTTTAATGGAAGCAAGATAACCAACTGGAGCATCCATCCAAACATAAATGTATTTTGTTGTTTCGCCCGGAATATTGAATCCAAAATAAGGCTCATCTCTTGAAACATCCCAATCTTTTAAATCTTTATCTAACCATTCATCAAGTTTTGCTTTGATAGGTGTTTGTCTAGAGATGTGTTGAATATTTGTTTTTAAAAAAGTTTGAAGTTCATTTAGCTTAAAGAAATAATGCTCAGATTCTTTTATTACAGGTACAGTATTAGTGAGCACAGATTTAGGATCGATAAGATCGAGAGCATCATAAGTAGACCCACATTTTTCGCAAGCATCTCCATATTGATCTTCTGCACCACATGATGGGCAAGTGCCTTTGACAAATCTATCTGATAGAAATATCTGTTCTTTTTCGTCAAAGAGTTGAGATATCTTCTTTTTATGAATATATTTTTTTTCAAGTGCTTTTAGAAAGATTTCAGCAGTAAGTTCTTTGTTTTCTTCTGAGTGAGTTGAATGAAAGTTGGCTAATTTAACATTAAAACTTTTAAAAGTTTGATGGTGTTTTTTATGTAAATCATCAATAAGTTCTTCAGCAGTAATATTCAATTCTTTTGCTTTTAACATAATTGGCGTGCCATGAGTATCACTTGCACAGAAATATAAAGCTTCATCTTCAGTTAGGTTTTTATGTCTTACCCAAACATCAGTTTGGACAATTTCAAGAACGTGTCCTAAGTGTAGAGGAGCATTTGCATAGGGAAGAGCACTTGTTACTAAATACTTCATGTTTGTTTTGAAATTATATGTTAATTTTAAATCTATGGAAAAAATTGCTATAGCTTCTAGTAAAGGAGGTGTAGGTAAAACCTCAATTACTTTAATAATTGCGAATCATCTAAGTAACCAAGGCTTTAAAGTTGGTTTGTTAGATGCAGATATATACGGACCCAATTTAACGCAAATAATCCTTCCAGATAATTCAAAATATTCAATAACCCACGATGAAAAATTAAATAAATTTATACCTCTAGCAATAGGCAATATGTTGATAAATTCAATAGATTTTGTGGTAGATAAACAGAAAGCAGCAATATGGAGAGGACCAGTTTTAAGTAAAGCTATTAAACAATTATACCAAGGAACAAATTGGGGCGATCTTGACTATTTATTGATTGATATGCCACCTGGTACAGGTGATGCTTATCTTACAATTCTGAATGATTTAGATATTAATGATGTTGTTTTAGTTGCTGTGGAAGATGATTTCTGTATCGCAGATTTACATAAAACCAATTCACTCATCAAAAAATTTAAAAAAAATTGCTTAGGGATAATTGAAAATATGTCTGAAAATTTTGATATTAATGATGATCCAGTTCTGAGTAAAAGAATTAAGGATGAATTCAATTTAGAAATTTTATTTACTTTACCAAGAATCCCAAGAAAAGATTTTTATGAAGAACTAGTCAATCTTGATAAACTAAAAAAATATATACCAAAGAAAATGTTTAAATGAAGAAATTTTTATTTTTAATAGCAGCAGTTTTTATACTTCATGCGGAAGAAGATAAAGAACCAATCGATGTAGATCCATATGAGAATTTAAACAGAGTTGTATTTAATATTTCAGATTCCTTAGATGAAAATTTTTTAAGACCAACAGCACAAATATACAGTAACTATACTCCCTTATTTATTAAGGATTCTGTTACTAACTTTTTTTATAATCTTGCTGAAATAGATACAGTGATCAATCAATTACTACAGGGTAAGCCTAAACTGGCTGCTGAAGACTCTCTTAGATTTGTTATTAATACTACTATTGGTGTTGGTGGTATATTTGATATTGCTACGAGAATGGGTTTTGAAAGACACGATGAGGATTTTGGCCAAACTTTAGGAGTTTGGGGTGTTGCCCCAGGTCCATACGTCTTTGTACCATTTGTTGGGCCGTCAACTCTCAGAGATATTTTTGGCATTCCTCTTAGCTGGTATGTCTCAGGTTCTTTTGCTATTGAAGACGATAAAACGAAGATTCTTTTTTCTTTCTTGGATGTTATTGATACTAGAGAGAGAATACTTGCTGCTGAGAATCTAATTGTGGGAGATAGGTATGAATTTGTAAAAGATGCTTTTCTTCAATCTCGTGAACATTCTGTACAAGATGGTGAGGTCGAAGATGAGTTTCTCAGTGAATTTGAAGATGAGCTTTTTGATCTAGATCTTCCTTAAAACAATTGAAAACATCTTCTAAATCAATAGATGTATTTTTTACATTATCTAAAAGTCTGCGCCTAATTTCTTTTGTATGAGAGAGTTTACGGATAATTTGCAATAAATGTGTTACAGCTCGATTTACATCTTTTTTATTTTTAAGAGTTAAGATGTAAGCCATATAATTCTGCATTCCCTTGCTGAACTCCAAATTTGTGTTATTTCCATAAACTTCTTTATCAATTTGCAATAAAAAAGCAGGGTCTGAATAAATTTTTCTACCCAACATTACACCATCTACAAAATTTAATTGTTTTTTTACATTCTCAATTTCTTCTATTCCCCCATTGATTATTATTTTTAAGTTTGGGAAGCGATCCTTCATCTTATAAACAAGATCATAGTTCAGAGGGGGTATAGATCTATTCCTTTTGGTATCGAGTCCACTAATGGCTTTTCTAGCATGAATAATGAATGTGCTTATATCATAATCAGAAATAGTTGATAGAAAGCTTTCTAAATAGTCCTCTCCTTCAAAGTCATCCACTCCTATTCTGCATTTTATGGTGAAGGGGATGTTGATATTTTTTTTAACTTCATTTACGCAAGAGCCGAGCAATTCAACATTTTTCATCAAAAAAACTCCAAAATTACCAGATTTTACTTTTTTGGACGGGCAGCCCACATTTAGATTAATTTCATCATACCCAAACTCCTGACCAATTATTGCTGCTTGTGCCAGGGACTTTGGATCTGACCCTCCTAGCTGAAGACCCACAGGGTGTTCAGATCTATCAAATTTTAATAATTTATCGACATCACCTTTCAATATTGCATTCGAGTGAATCATTTCGGTATAGAGCATTGAGTTTTTGGTAAATTGTCTGGCCATAAAACGAAAATGCTTATCAGTTTTTTTCATCATTGGAGCAATACAAAATTTATGATGATTTTGTGTCATATGAAATATATAACACACGCTAGTCCAACTAGAGTTAGAACAATCGTGTAAGGGAGAGCTTTGTAGACCATCTTTAAATAAGATAATCCTATTAATGGCGCTAAAGATGAAGTTAAAAGAAATAAAAATGCTGCCTGACCGTTAGGTGTTGCAACACTTGGTAAATTTGTACCTGTATTTATCGCTACTGCAAGCCTATCAAATTGATTTTCAGTAATAACGTTATTTTCCAGTGCCAAAACTATCTCATTCATGTATACAGTTGCAACAAAGACATTATCACTAATAGCTGACAAGGCACCATTCGCTAAATAAAACAGTGGCACTTGCATATCTACTGAAGAAGCCAACACAAGGTTTATCACAGGTGTGAATAAGCTTTGATCATTGATTACAGCAACAACCACGAAAAAGATCACAAGTAGTGAGGTGAAGGGTAAGGATTCTTTGAAAGCTCCACCTAATTGATGTTCTTCGGTAATCCCTTTAAAAGCTGTCAAGAAGACCATTAAAAATAACCCAATAATTCCTACCGGTGCTAAATGAAGTCCAAGTGCAAATATTAGACATAAGCCCAACATCGCTTCAAAAACTAAGTGAAGCTTCTCCATATCTGTTCTTTCCGCATCAACTTTTTCTGCATTTACAATTATCTTGCTTCTCAATTCATCAGTCATTTGATGTCCATAGCTAAATACTTTAAATTTTTCTATTAAGACACAACATATCAATCCAGCAAGTAAAACTGGCATCGTTACAGGAGCCATTTTGTAAAAAAACTCCATAAATTCCCAACCAGCTTTATCAGCAATAAGTAAGTTTTGAGGTTCTCCTACTATTGTGCATACACCACCTAAAGCAGTGCCAACTGCACCATGCATCATAATGTCAGTCAAAAATGATTTAACTTGTTCAAATTCATTTTCATTAATCTCATTATTCTTAAAACTCCTTTCAAATGTATGGTAAAAGCCGACCATTACTGTAATTAACACTGCTGTTACTGTAAGAGCATCTAAGAATGCAGACAAAAACGCAGCTGAAATTACAAATAGTAATGAGAGTAGTATTTTTGATTTAACTCTTTGTAATAGTTTTGTAAAGATAACCATTAAAAGATTTTTCATGAAAAATATAGCTGAAACCATGAAGACTAGTAAAAGAATTACTTCTAAATTTGATTCGATTTCATGTAAAACGTGATAGGGATCCGTCAAGCCCAATAAAAGTGCTTGAAATGCGATTAAACCTCCTGGTTGAAGGGGATAGCACTGTATGGAAAAAACTAAAGTAAAAATAAATTGCAGTAGCACTATCCAACCAAGCAAGAATCCTGGATTAAGTCCCATAAAATTGAAGTAGAAAAAAATTAAGGGATTTATTAAAAGAAATAGCAGAATGCTTGATTTGTACCAATCAGGCGCATTCCCTAAAAAACTTTTGAATATTGTATTTAACACTTCTCTAATAAAAGTTTACATTATACAGACATGAAAAATTTAACGTCCAGTTTTTCTATAAGTCAAAAACCCAAGCCTGATGATCTAATAGTAAGTATAAACTCAAGAAAAGAAATACTGTTTGACAAGAAAACTAAGAATTTCTTCCATAAAGTTCCAGATCAATTGCCCTCACAAATATTTAAAATCTTTGAGGATAATAATTTAAATATATTTCTCGTTGAAGAATTGAAGGAAATAAGTGAAGAATGTGAATACTTAAGCAAGAAATTTTTATATTCTCATCTTGATGAAAACTCACTCATCTTAATTTCTAGGGCATTCCAGATCTATGATTGGATTTACAAGCAGAAATTTTGTTCTAGAACAGGAAATAAGTTAAGTGAAGTCCGTGAAGATCTTTCAAAATTCTGTGATAGTTGCTCAAGGGAATACTTTCCAAAAATGTCTCCTTGTATTCTTGCCGCAATCACACATAACAAAAAAATACTTCTAGTTAAACATAATAACGAGATTCGCACATTATCCACAGTTATTGCTGGATTTGTAGAATTAGGTGAATCTTTAGAAGATTGTGTAAAGAGAGAGGTTTTTGAAGAGGTTGGCTTGAAAATAAAGAATATTAAATATTTAGGAAGTCAATCTTGGCCATTTCCAAATCAATTGATGATGGCTTTTAGTGCAGAAGCTTTGAATGATCGATTTGAAATAGATAACAATGAAATTCTGGAAGCGAATTGGTATTCAAAAGAGAATTTACCTCAAATACCTCCAGAACCATCTTTATCAAACACTTTAATATTAAATACTCTTAAAACTATGACCTAGGGTCGTTTTTGGCCCTTCTAACCGGTTTTTTCTTTACAGGCTCTATTCTGTTGCCAATGTTATCATCAACCGGCTTTGGGGTTGCTTCAGGAGCCACTTTAACATTTCCGCTTTTTGGCTTTAATGGTTTTTTAGGAACTGAAGTTTTGACAGGTTTCTTAGTTTTAGTAATAGGTTTTCTAACATTTTTTTGATTTTTATCGTTTGAGTTAAATTTCTTATTGCCTTTATAAGATGAATTTTTATTTCTACTTTGATTTGAGCTACGCCTTGGATTAGGTTTACCTCTTCGAGAATTGAATTTTTTTCTTCCGGGTTTTGGTTCTTCTTCGCCTTTAAAAAAATTAAATAATGAATCTAGTAGACCTTTTTTGTTGTTATCAATTTTTGGAATATTCCTAAACTCGACGTCCTCAACAAGAGCTTTTTTTGATTTTTTTGGTACCTTTACATTGTAAGTCGTTCTGTTTTGGAAAGCTTTTGAAGATTCATCCAATTCATATTCATAATCAAAATAAGCATTTTTTTTGATTTCGATCGTATAGTTATCGTTTTGTTTGTATGGATCAATGAAAGTCATTATTTTATTAGAAAATTTACGCTCTAATTGATCTAAGTTGGAACGATATCTATTAAGCAACTCATTAGCTACGTTTGGGGAAACTTTCAACATCAAAATACTAGATTGATTGTTGATAGATTTTTCAGTGATCAATCTAAAGATCGATTCACATACCGATGCAACAGACCTCACCCAAACGGTTTTACCCATTAAATCATTTAAGGCAGGTTTAATTCTTTGTCTGGACATTTCCATTAAGCCAAACCTTGATATCTTATCCAACTGTATTCTTGCATGATCTAGTTTTGTTGATTCATACATAGCTCTTTCAACTTTTTCATTACTTTTTGGCTCTTCCATATCAATAAAATCAATGACAATGAGACCACCTAAATCCCTTAATTTAACTTGTTTACCAATTTCTGCTGCTGCCTCTAAATTTGTTTTCAGGGCTGTTTCTTCAATATCTCCACCTTTAGTAGATTTTGCGGAGTTAATATCAATTGAAGTGAGTGCTTCCCCTGAATCAATTACCAATGAAGCACCAGATTTTAGTTTAACTTCTCTGGAAAATGCAGATTCTATTTTAGACTCGATACCATAACTCGCAAATAATGGAACCTCTTCATCGTAAAGTTTAATTTTTTCAATAAAATCTGGAACAATCTTATTGGTATAAGTTTTAGCTGAATTAAAGTCATCTTCATTATCAACAACAAGCTCTCCAATATCTTCTTTAAAGTAATCTCTAATTGTTTTCTGAATAAGGCTTTGATCTGCGTAGATCAATTGTGTTGCTCTAGAACCCTTAATTGCTGAATCAACTTCAACCCATAATTTTTTAAGATATTCTAAATCCCACTTAAGCTCCTCAATTTGCTTATCAATTCCAGCAGTTCTGATAATTACACTCATATTTTCTGGTACATTTAGTGCCTCAATATGGCTTTTTATCTTATCTCTTTCTTCTCCATGAATTCTTCTTGAGATACCACCACCATTTGGATGGTTTGTCATTAAAACAATGTATCTACTTGCTAGTGATATGTAAGTTGATAATGCTGCGCCTTTATTAACACGCTCTTCTTTTTGGATTTGTATAACGATATCATCGCCTTCTTTGATTTTAAATCTATCGTCACCTGATTTTGATGGGTCAAAATATTCCGCTGAAAGTTCTTTAAAGGGCAAAAACCCATGTCTTGAGGAACCTAATTCCACAAAAATTGCTTCCAAGCTTCCCTCAATTTTGGTGATTTTACCTTTGTGTATACTACCTTTCTGGAAGTTATTTCCTTCAAATTCCAGATCAAAGTCTATAAGTTTATCGCCTTCTATCAATGCACTTCTACGTCCATTTATAGAATTAGTATCAATTAAAATTTTTTTCATTTTATCCCTTATCAATAAAGGATAAGAACAACGATTTATGCTATAAGTCTCTGTGGAATAAGCATTTTTTTGAATTTGTTTAATCTATTTTTTGTTGTTCTCATCGTTATTAAATTTTTTTTTATCGCTTACTTTTCATTAATTTTTCTATTTCGTTGTAAGCTAAGGCGTATATTTTACAGCAAAATGACAAAAATTAATTTTTTTCTTGTAAATAAAGATCATGAAGGAAGAAGGTTAGATAACTTTCTTTTTAGTAAATTTAAAAAAGGCATCCCTAAATCTAAAATTTATAGCTCTATCCGAAAAGCAAAAATAAAAGTAAATGGCAGAAAAACTAAACCTGATTATAAGCTTCAGACCGGTGATAAAATTGGATATCCTGAGTTGGTACAAAAAACTGATATTAATGACTCACCAAATCTACAAGATCATATTGATTTGATAAAAGACTCTATCATTTATGACTCTAAAAACTTTGTGGTTTTAAACAAACCACCAAATTATGCAGTGCATGGTGGTTCAGGTTTAAATTTTGGAATTATTGAAATAGTCAGAAAAATTTATAAGTATTCAGAAAATTTTAATCTCGCTCATCGAATTGATAAATCAACCAGTGGATGCTTGGTTATTGCCAAAAAAATGTCGGCGTTGAGAGATATCCACAAACAATTTAGAAATAGATCGGTCAAAAAAGTTTATGAATGTATTGTAAAAGGGTCTTGGCCAAAAGAATTAAAAAAGATAAATAATAGTTTAGATATTCAAAAGACTCATAGAACAGATCAAAAAACTGTCAAAACCAATTCTGGTAAAGAATCTCTAACAAAATTTTTTATAAATGAACAAATGAATGGCTACACAAAAATAACGGCTATTCCTCAAACTGGAAGAACACATCAAATTCGATTTCACTGTTTAGACGCTGGATTTCCAATAATTGGAGATAAAAAGTATTATCTAGGCAATTCCAAGACAGATGCCAAAAGATTAATGCTTCATGCTCGTACGATCGAATTTACTGATAACACAGAAAAAGTAATAGCAACCTCGGAGAATGATTACGGGTTTACAGATTTTAAAAAGAGTATTTGAATAAGGTTACATTTAATGAAGCATCTAAACCTGAATTAAATCTAATTTCGTTAAAAGGTATTATTTGTAGATTGTTACTGTAAAAAAGTGCTTGTGGATATTCATCTTCATCGTAATATTCATAGATTCCCCAAATGACAAGCCCCATTAATAATAAGGTTGCAGCATTTTCTTCATCTGATTTACATCTACCTAACATCTCAATTGGCCCATTTTCTGTGTAGATTATTTTTTTCCAACCAATTCCTTCAACAAATTCCTCTTCACAGTTATCGAGGTGGGAAGCATTAGTTAAAGATGCAATAAATAATAAAAAAAATAAATTTAATTTCATAAGTTTAATTGGTAGGGATGAACGGACTTGAACCGTTACGCTTTTCAGCATGCGAGTTTGAGTCGCACGTGTCTACCAATTCCAC
>ENA-OSEY01001155-OSEY01001155.1-marine-metagenome-genome-assembly--contig:-NODE-1155-length-18630-cov-4.006899_pt1 | contig 18630 bp, 17 predicted proteins | sample MGYA00248465_ERZ534230 | MGnify/ENA primary metagenome ERZ534230 (study PRJEB26409, sample SAMN06344110) | marine metagenome | isolation source: Sea water from surface | place: Atlantic Ocean:Southern...
GTGCTTAACCATAGAAAAAAACATTTTGATGAAAATACTTACATTAATTTTGCTATGATTCCTGCTTTAGGAAAATTCAATGATAAAAATCTAAATGGATTAATAAATAGTGGGGCTATTGCTTTTAAAGTTTTTACAATTGCTCCTCCACTTGATAGAAAAAGTGAATTTGAAGGATTGTGTTTTACTGAAGAAAAAAATATTCTCAAAGCATTAATACATGCAAAAAAATCAAATTTAACGACAATTTTTCATGCTGAAGATCAGAATTTACTTGATCATTTTGAGAAAAATCAAAAAAATTTTAAGAAAAATAATCCAGCAATGCATAATGCTATGAGACCTGCTGTTGTAGAAGCAAGTGCAATTGAAAAGATACTAAGGTTGAATTCAATTGTTAAAACTAAAATTCATATTGCTCATGTGACTTCAGAATTATCTTTAGAAGTAATTTCTAAATTTAAAAGTAAAGGTCAGAGTATAACTGCAGAAACATGTCCACACTATTTATTTAAAAATGAAAGAGATGTAATTAAATAAGGTCCATTTGGAAAAATTAATCCACCAATAAGGAAACAAAAAGATCAAAAAAAATTATGGTCAGCTCTTAAGAATAAAACTCTTGATATTATAGCCTCTGATCATGCTTCTTTTTCATTCAAGGAAAAAATAAAAGGTAAAACAAATTTTCTTGAAGCACCTCCAGGTGCTCCCAGTGGTGAATTAATGTTACCACTTATGCTAAAAGCTGTTTCAGAAAAAAAAATCAAATTAGAAAAAGTGATTGAACTAATGTGTATTAATCCAGCGAAAAGATTTAATATTTTTCCAAATAAAGGTTTGATCAAAAGAGGATCTGATGCAGATATAGTTATTTTAGATATGAATAAGAAATGGACTGTGGATAGAAATACCCTTGTTTCCAAAGGAAAAAACTGTGCTCATCTATATTTTGGGGAAAAAATAAAAGGAAGTATAAATAAAACTATAGTTAATGGAAATGTGGTTTATGATGGAAAAAAATTTTACAAGAATAGAAATATGAATAATTTTGTATCTCCAATAAAAAAAAATTAATATGGATAGTGAAAACTTATTAACTATAAAAAATTTAAGAACTCATTTTAGTGTTGGTGAATCAGTTGTTAAAGCTGTTGATGGTGTTTCTTTTAATTTAGAGGCAGGAAAAACTTTTGCGATAGTTGGGGAATCAGGTTCAGGTAAATCAATTACAGCTTTATCTATTATGGGCTTGTTACCGAATAACTTAGCTCAAACCGAACGAGGTGAAATATTATTTGATAATAAAAACTTAATTGATCTTGAAGAAAATGAAATGAGAAAAATTAGAGGAAATAGAATCTCTATGATTTTTCAAGAACCTATGACAAGTCTAAATCCAGTTTATGATTTGTCTTATCAGATTTCAGAAACAATTATTCTTCACCAAAAGAAAAGCAAAGAACAAGCAAGAAAAATAGCTATTGAAATGCTAGATCTTGTAGGCATTCCTGAACCTCAAAAAAGAATTGACTCCTACCCTCATGAATTATCTGGTGGAATGAGACAAAGGGCAATGATCGCTATGGCTTTGAGTTGCAATCCAAAAATTTTAATTGCTGATGAACCTACAACAGCTCTTGACGTTACTATACAAGCTCAAATCATAGATCTAATGCAAGAACTGCAAAAAAAACTTGGAATGTCGATTATATTTATTACTCATGATCTTGGAGTTGTTTCTGAAATATCGGATCACGTAATGGTAATGTATTTAGGTAATGTTATGGAAATTGCAGAAACATCAGAATTATTTAATAATCCATTACATTCTTATACGAAGTCTTTAATTGATATTGCTCCTCAGATATCCGAAGAAAAAAGAAAAATAAAGGTTCTCAAAGGTGAAATTCCTAGTCCAATAAATCCACCGTCTGGATGTGTATTTAGAACAAGGTGCCCTTGCCCCACTGATAATTGTGAAAAAGGTATAAGTAAAATGGGATTAATAGAAGCTAAACCAGGCCATTGGGTAGATAAGTGCTGTTATGAGTGTAATAAAAATGATTAGAGTAGAAAATATACAAAAATATTTTCCAATCAAAGATGGTTTTTTTAATAAAAAAAATGGTGATGTTAAAGCGGTTGAAAATGTCAGTTTTGAAATTCCTGAAGGAGAAATACTAGGCTTAGTTGGAGAATCTGGATCAGGTAAAAGTACATTAGGAAGATCATTAATAAGACTTATTGAACCTACTAATGGTAAAATTTTCTATAATAATGAAGATATTACTGAATTTTCAGAAAAAGAAATGAGAAAATTACGCAAGGATTTTCAAATTATCTTTCAAGATCCATATGCAAGCTTAGATCCAAGAAAAAAAATTTTTGATATAATTTCTCAAGGAATATCAATTCATAATAAAATGAATAAAAGTCAAATTTACGATAAAGTATTAGAGATAATTAAAGATGTGGGTCTTCAAGAAGAGCATTTGAGTCGATACCCTCATGAATTTTCTGGAGGACAGCGACAAAGAATTGGTATTGCTAGAGCTTTGGTTCTTGACCCAAAATTTATTATTGCTGATGAACCAGTATCTGCATTGGATGTTACTATACAAGCACAAATCTTAAATTTAATTCTTGCATTAAAAGAAAAATATTCTTTAACAATTCTTTTTATATCTCATGATTTATCTGTGATTAATCAAATAGCAGATAGAGTAATGGTAATGTATCTTGGACACATTGTAGAAATTGCAAATACAAAAAATTTATTTTCTAATCCTAAACATCCATATACTAGATCACTAATTGAAACTGCTCCACAAATTTTTAGAAAAAATAAAAATAAGACTTTATTAAAAGGCGATATTCCAAGCCCTATTAATCCACCATCGGGATGTGTTTTTCGAACTAGATGTCCAAATCCTTGTGAGGGTTGTAAAAATGGAAATATTGAAATGGGCTTAATTGAGGTGGAAACAGGACATTGGGTAGATCAATGTTGTGTTAATTGCACTTAAATTAATTAAATTTTTTTAGTAAAATGAATAAAAAACTATTTGTAATTTTTTTATCTTTAATTGGTACTGGAACAGCAGCAATTATGGTTTCAGGAATAAAACTTCTTTCGCAAGATTTAAATCCTTTCATAATTGCATTTTACAGATGTCTATTTGGGGTTATTATTATGTTACCTTTTATGATTTATAATTACCCGGAAGCTTGGAAAACACATAACATTAAACTACAGTTTGTGAGATCTGCGATTAATGTTTATTCTATGATAAGCTGGTTTACAGCTATAGGAACATTACAACTAGAAAAAGCAGCAGCTATAGGTTTTACTACTCCACTATTTACTACCATCCTCGCAATTATTTTTTTAGGTGAAGTAATTAGAATTCAAAGAATTACTGCACTAATTGTTGGCTTTATAGGAATTTTGGTTGTTATAAGGCCTGGGTATATACCTTTTGAGAGTGGAGCTTTATGGCTTTTATCAGCAGCAATAACTTTTTCAATAGTAATAATAATTGTAAAAAAACTTACTGAAAAGGATTCAAGTTTAACGACTGCATTTTACCAAATGGCTTTCATGGTTCCTCCGACATTTTTTATTGCATTGTTCTTTTGGGAAAGCATTAATATAAATCAATTTTTATTATTTATATTTGTTGCTATCGCGGGATTTATAACACAGTTCAGTTTTGCTCAATGTTTAAAAATGGCTGAAACAACATTTATAATGCCAATACAATTTACAAAACTAATTTGGCTGTCTTTAATTGGATATTTCTTTTTTATGGAAGTGCCTGATATTTGGACATGGATAGGAGCTTCTATAATATTCTCATCAATTCTCTTTATAGCTTATAGAGAAGCTATTAATAAGAATAGCTTACTTAAAACTAAAAGAGTTGATAAAATAATCTCAAATTATTAATGAAGTATGGTTTACTAGGAATTGGCCAAGCAGGTTTAAGGCATTTTGAGGCTTTTAAAAAAATTAGAAATTTAAAATTAATTGGATTTACAGAATATGATTTGAAAAAAGCTAATAAATTTAAAAAATTAAACAATATAGAGCATTTCAATAATATTAATGAACTTATAATGTTAAAACCTGATTTTATAGTTATCGCATTACCACATTTTTTGAGAATAGAACCAATATTAGAGTGTTGTAAAAATAAAATAAATCTTTTGATAGAAAAACCATTAGTTTTGAATAGTAATGAGCTAAGTTCTATAAAAAAATATATATTAAAAAAAAATATTACCCATACAATTAGTTTTGTTCATCGATACAGAAAAGAAGTATTTACTGCTTACAAACTGATACAGAATTCAAAAATCGGGAAAATAAAATTTATTTCTGAAACAATGATTTCTAAAAAAAACAAATCTTTACCAAAATGGATAGATGTTAAGAAATATTCTGGTGGAGGTGTTTTACTATACAATGCGATTCATAGTTTAGATAAGATTTCATACTTAGCTAAATCTAAAATTCATGAGGTTTATGCAAAAAAAATAAATATAAATAACAAAATAGATGTTGAAGATATAATTTCAATTTCAATGAAGTTTAAAAATGGAATAACTGCTCAGTTAATAGCAACTTTTGTGCCATATGAGACTACTCCAAAATGGGAAACAAAAATATTTGGCACGTCTGGACAAATAGATATTAATATTAGAAAAGGATTAGAGCTAAGATCAAAAAATAAAATAACAACATATGATTATTCAAAATATTATAATAAGAATGGTCTAAACTATAATTTTTATACTCAAGCAAAATCATATGTTGATGCACTAAAGAAAAAAACCAAACCTTTTATCAAAATACAAGATGGAATAAATTCTGTCTTAGTTGTTGATGCAATTTATAAGTCGATAAATATAAATAAAGTTATTAAATTAAAATACTAGTTAATTAGATTTAGTAGATGATTTGATAAAGTTTCAATTTCATTTTTTGTCATATATTGATGACATGGAAGATTTAGAATCTCAGAATTAACTTTTTCTGTAATTTTTAAATCAAAATTATGTTTAAAATTTTTATAACATTCATCTTGATGATTAGGCGGTAAATAATTAAGTTTTACTAATGAATTTATAGAATTTAATTTATCATATATTTTATTTCTATTTTTTATTCTTATTGGAAAATTTCTCCAGGAGGATTTTGCATCTTTAAGAGTTTTTTGAAATTTTATTTTTTTAGAGAATAAAATTTCTTTGTACAGTTCTGCGTTATAATTTCTAATTTGTATATATTCATCAAGTTTTTCTAATCTAATATTTAGAATTGCGGCACTTATTGTACTTAATTTTGAATTATAACCTATTGTATAAGATTTTACTGGCCATTTTTTAGGCCTCTCTTTTCTTCCATAATCACGAAGCTGAAGTAACTGAAGATACAAATTTTTACTGTTAGTTGTAATAATACCACCTGGGCCTATTCCATCTAATATTTTACCTGGATTAGTACTAAAAACTGTCAAATCACTTAATGAACCTATTTTTTTATTTTTGTACTCTGCACCAGTTGCCAAGCACGCATCTTCAATAATTTTTAATTTATGTTTTTTTGCAATAGATGATATTTTCGACATATTACATGGATTTCCAAATAAATGCACAGGTAAGATTGCCCTGGTATTCTTTGTTATATTTTTTTCGATTTTGTTTTCATCAATATTTAAAGAATCTTCATTAATATCAACCCATTTAATTTTTGCTCCAACAAGAGTAATTGCGTGACTTGTTGGAATATCAGAATTAGATACAGTTATAACTTCATCATTTTTTTTTAAGTCTAAAGTTTTAAGGGCTAAAAGTAACCCCATAGATCCAGAAGATACAGTTACACAATATTTAACATTACAATATTTTTTAAAATTCTCTTCAAATTTCTCTACCTCCTCACCCATTTCCAAAACACCTTTGCTAAGGACATTTTCAATTTTTGATAAAATAATTTTTTTATCAGCTAGAAAATGTTTTTTTAGGTCGTACATATTATTTTAGTAAATACTATTTTTTAGCTATTTTAAAGTATTACATAATGGTAATTCATTTAAAGTGTATACAAAATGTCAACAACAACTATACAATTTGTTTATTTATTTATTTTTGAATTTTAATTAACTTACAAATATGATTTTAAAAGATAAAATATCAGTAATAACTGGTGGAGCAACTGGTATTGGAAAAGCTACAGTAGAGACATTTGCATTACAGGGTGCAAAAGTTATTTTTTGTGATGTAAACAAAAATGAGGGTGAAAAAACTCAAAAGGAGCTTCATAAAAAAGGTCTGAAAACTTATTTTGTAAAAGCTGATGTATCAAAGGAAAAAGATATTATTAATTTATACAAATATGTAACTAAAAATTTTAAAACTTTAGATACTGTTTTTAATAATGCTGGTATAGAACAAGCAGTTACTCCATCACATAAATTAAATACAAAAATATTTGAAAAAATTATTGATATAAATCTTAAGGGAATATTTTTATCTTGTAAGCATGCCTTACCTATTTTGTTAAAAAATAAAAAAGGTTCAATTGTGAATAATAGTTCAATAAGTGCTTTTGCAAATGTAGGTGGCAATCTTAGTTATGCAGCTTCAAAAGGAGGAGTGATGTCACTCACAAGAGTCTTGGCTATTGAGTATGCAAAAAATAATATAAGAGTAAATGCTGTTTGTCCCGGAGTAATAGATACTCCTATGAATGAAAGAAATTTAAAAAAAACAAAAAATAAAAAAGAGCTTATTAGTAAATGGAAAACGATTACACCATTAGGAAGAGTTGCGAGTCCATATGAATTAGCCCAAACTGTTCTTTTTCTTTCATCTGATATGTCATCTTTTATAACAGGCGTAGGTCTTTTAGTGGATGGTGGTAGAGCTGCAACATAGTACTTTTAAAAATTTAAAAGTTTTTATTACAGGTACTTCCAGTGGGATTGGACATGCAGTATCCAAAGCATATTTAGAGAGAGGTTCGATTGTATATGGTATTGATAATAAAAATAATAAAAGTTTAAATTTACAATTTAAAAATTTTGAGTTTCATAATTGTAATGTTCAGAACTACAAAAAGATGAGTTTGATTGTAAAAAAAATATTAAAAAAATCTAAAAGAATTGATGTCCTTATTAATTGTGCAGGTATTATTGATTTTAAAAGTATTGAAAAAAGTACAATTGATTTTTGGAAAAAAATTATCGATGTAAATTTAACTGGTACTTTTATAAGCTGTAAACTTATTGCCCCTTCTATGAAAAAAAATAAAAAAGGTTCCATTATAAATGTATCTAGCAGAGCTGCTAAGTTTGGTGGATTAGATGAAACTGCATACTGTGCCTCAAAATTTGGGGTTGAAGGATTAAGTAGGTCTCTATATGAAGAATGCAAAAAATATAATGTATTTGTAAATACAATAACTCCTGGAACTCCTATTAAAACTTCTATGAGTAAAAAAACTTATTCAGATGAAAAGAGAAAAATATGGAAAGATCCATATTTAATTTCACCAGCGTTTCTTCATTTAGGAGTACAAACAAAAAGTGTTATAAATAATAAATATATTGATGCTTGGCAATTAACAAAAAAAATTAAGCATAAATATAAATTGAATTAATATAGATATGAGAAAAATAATTAAAACCAAAAAACTAATAAATGGTGTAAGTAAAAAAATTTTAGAAAACAAATGTATCATAATTGAAAATGGAAAAATTACAAAAGTTTTAGATTTAAAAAATTTTAAAGATAAAAAAGGTGACAAAGTTTATAATTTTAACAAAGAAGTGGTTATGCCTGGCATGGTTGATGTCCATGTTCATTTGGCATTCTCAGGAATAACAAATAATAGATCATTTAGAGCAGAGTCTGCTGATCTTGATTATGGAGCTCAAGCTTTAAGAGGTTATTCATTTGCATTAGATCATCTAAATTATGGATTCACAAGTATTAGAGATATGAATGCTCCAGGAAATGTTGCAATTAATATTAGAAACATGATTAAAAATAATAAATTAAAAGGACCTAACATTTTAGCCTGTGGACTAGGATTGTCAGTAACCGGTGGCCATATGGATCAACCAGGATGGGGGAGTCATGTAAATTTTAAAGATATGACTTATCCATGTGATGGACCAGATGAATTTATTAAAGGTGTTAGAACTCAATTAAAAGCAGGTGCTGATTTTATTAAAACAAATTTATGTGTAAGTTCAACTTATGATCTAAAAAAACCTTATAAACAAGAGATGAGTAACGAAGAAATTGAAGCAGTCGCAAAAATTACAAAAATGTTAAATATTAAAGTAGCATCTCATACTTCTGGTGGTTCTGCTATTACAAAAGCAGTTGAATGTGGATTGCATTCAGTTGAACATGGGCATTGGCTTGATAATAAAACTGTTGATTTGATGAAAAAAAATAATACTTTTTATGTTCCTACACTTTTAGTCAATGAAAGAAATTTTGATTTTAAAGAAAACGAAAAATTTAAATCTTCTAAAAATTGGAAGTGGTTAGAATTATCTAGAGAGGCAAAATGGGTTTCGTTAAAAAAAGCAATTAAATCTAATATTAAAATAGCAACTGGAACAGATGCAGGTTTTATGCTGCCACATGGAGAAATGAACTACAGAGAATTAGAATACTTGGTTCAAGGAGGTATGACAAATATGGAAGCAATAATATCTGCAACTAGAATTGGTGGTGAACTTTTAGGAATAAATGTGGGTACAATTGAAGAGGGTCAAAAAGCAGATATCCTTGTTATAAAAGGTGATCCTTCAAAAAATATAAAAATTTTAAGCGATAGAAAAAATATAAGAGTTTTTAAAGACGGTAAGCTATTAGATAATAGTATTTAATTCTAATAAATTTTTTCAAAAACCCTTTAAAATAGGGTTTTTTGAGTGATGTCTAAAAAGCATTACAAAAATGCTAATTTTAAACTTTTTGTAATTTCTAAATGATTTAAACTATTTTTAATTTTCTTAACAAAGGAGATAATATGAGAATATTATTAAAAATTGCTCTTGGTATAACTTTTATATTCTCAAGTCTTTCTTTTATTAATACTGCAAACGCATTGGATATTGTTTTTGCAGAGGATAGACCAGATTTGAGAACACTAGATCCAAGAATAACACAGTCAAGACATGAAGAGATGTTAATTGTAAATATGTTTGATCAATTAATATCAGCTGACTCAGAAGGAAATATATATCCTGGTCTTGCAACATCATGGGATGTCTCTAGTGATGGATTAGAATATACATTCAGCTTAAGAGATGATGTAAGTTTCCATGATGGAACAAAATTTAATGCTGCAGCTGTTAAAGCAACATTTGATAGCATTGTAGATCCAGAAACTGGATCACAAGGTGCAGTAGATATTTTAGGGCCTTATAAGGAAACAATTGTTATAGACGATTTTACTGCAAAAGTAGTTTTTGAAAGACGTTATGGATCTGCAATAACTGCATTTACAGAAACAGAGTTATCAATTGTTAGTCCAACAGCTCTAGACAAACTAGGTAATGAAGGATTTGGAATGGCTCCTGTAGGTACTGGACCATTTATGTTTAAAAATTGGGAGGCTAACAAAAAAGTCGAGTTAGTTAGAAATCCTGATTATAACTGGGCTCCTGAATATATGGATGGGAGTGGCCCTTCTCAAGTTGCAAATTTAACATATAGATTGATTAAAGATACTAGTACTAGAGTTGCTGCTCTAGAGGCTGGTGAAGTTGATATCGCAGAATTAGTACCTCCGCTTGATATGCGTAGATTTGATTCTAGTGGTGATCTAAGTACTGTTACAGGAACGGTATCTGGTTTACCTTACTCAGCTTTCTTGAACACAACTACTGGTGTCTTCCAAGATGTTAATGTCAGAAAAGCATTTTTCCATTCACTTGATAGAGTAAAAATGACAAGTGATTTATTTTTTGGATATGCCGAAGCAGCATTTGGTCCAATTAGTAGCTCAACACCAAGTTATTGGAGTGGTAATGAAGATTATTATCCTTACAACCCTGAAGGTGCAGCTGCTTTATTAGATGAAGCAGGTTGGAAAATGGGCTCTGATGGTGTTAGAGAAAAAAATGGTGAAAAACTTACTGTATTTTTTCCATGCTTACTAGAACCTGACACTTGTGTTGCAATACAAGGCTATGCAAACAAGGTAGGATTTGATGTTAATGTTGAAGTAGTAATGAAAGCAAGACAAGATGAATTAATCTTTGCTAATGGTTACGATATGCTAGTTATTAGATGGGTTTCTCTAGATCCAGGAGTATTAATTATTCCTTTCCACTCTAGAAATATTCCACAACCAGGTAAATTCAAATTTAACTGGGCTAGATATGCTAATGCAGAACTTGATCAACTTCTTGAAGATGCTGAAAGTGCAGAAACACAGGAAGTTAAAGATGATCTATATATGCAAATTCAAAAACATATAATGGATCAAGCAATTTTTCTTGCAATTCACGATCAAGTACAAACAGTTGCATACAATCCTGATTTAGAGGGTGTGAGATTTGCCAATGGTAATTGGCAAATGCGTATGTATGATGTACGAAAAAAATAATTAATTGATTAAATTTAGCCACCTTTAAAGGTGGCTAAAAAATTATGAATTTTTTTATAAAAAAACTCCTTATTGTAATACCCACTCTGTACATTGCTTGGACAGTAGTTTTTGTAACACTAAATATTATTCCTGGAGATCCAGTAAATTTAATGCTTGGCGGACGACCCGCATCAGATGAAGTAAGAGAAAATGTTAGGAAGAATTTAGGTTTAGATAAACCTGTTTTTGAGAGATATACTTCATTCTTAATTAATGCAACTAAGGGTGATTTAGGAAAATCATATCTCACTAGGCAACCTGTAACAACAATGATTAAAGAAAACATGATGCCTACAATAGAACTTTCTATAGGAGGTTTAATATTTGGAGTTTTTTTTGGTGTCTTTTTTGGAATATTTGCTGGAACCAAACCTAATTCAATGCGTGATACTTTTTCAATGATTATTGCTCTTTGTGGCATTTCTCTTCCTAGTTTTTGGATAGGGATGATGCTGATTTATATATTTGGTACAACTTTGGGATGGGTTCCAATTGTAGGTGAGGGCTTTGTTTCTTTAATTTTACCATCTATTACAGTTGGCTTATTTTTTGCTGGAGGAATGGCAAGATTAACAAGATCAAGTTTAGTAGATGTATTAAATCAAGATTATATAAGAACAGCACGTTCAAAAGGAATATCCAAATATAGAATAGTATTAAGACATTCATTAAGAAATGCAATGATACCTCCAGTAACATTACTTGGTATACAATTTGGGTTACTTATTACGGGAGCTGTAATTACAGAAGAAGTATTTGCAAGACCAGGACTTGGTCAATTATTGCTTCAAGCTATTTTGGCAAAAGATATACCATTAGTTCAAGCGCTAGTTGTTTATATGACAGCAGTGTATATTTTTTTAAATTTGATAGTAGATTTTACTTATGGAATTATTGATCCAAGAATCAGACTAGAAAGAAATAGAGGGTAATGAAAAATTTTTCAATTATTTTAAAAAGATTTTTATTGAATAAAGGATCAGCTTTTGGCGGAATATTTCTTTTAATTATAATTATTGGAGCTATTTTTGCACCATTGATTGCTCCATATAATTGGAATGAAGTTGATACTGGGCCAAGATTAGCCCCACCTAGTTGGGATTTTTTATTTGGCACAGATATTCATGGCAGAGATGTATTTTCTAGAATTGTTTATGGAGCGCGATATTCTTTAAGTGTGGGTGTTATTTCAGTTTTATTTGGTATCGTTGCTGGTAGTATTTTTGGAATAACAATAGCATATATCGGTGGTAGAGTGGATATCATTGGGTCAAGAATAATTGATGTTATGTTTGGTTTCCCATCCTTCCTTTTGTCTCTTTTAGTTGTTGCAATAATTGGTGTTGGTTTATGGAATGTCGTGTTCGCAGTAGGATTGGCAAGTATTCCACATTTTGCAAGAATTATTCGTTCAGCGGCACTACAAGTTAAAGAGCAACCTTATATTGAAGCATGTGTAAATATGGGTTTTGGTAAAATACGAATAATGTTTAATCATATTCTTCCAAATATATTTCCAATAATTATAGTTATTGCAACTATGGATTTAGGTGGTGCTATAATTTCTATAGCATCCTTAAGTTTTCTTGGATTAGGTGCACAACCTCCTGAACCCGAATGGGGTGCCATGTTGAGTTCAGGAAGAGAGTATATGCGATATGCGCCCTGGACTATGATTTATCCAGGACTTTTTTTATTTTTAACTGTTATGTCGGTTAACTTACTAGGTGATAGGCTAAGTATTGCACTTGATGCGAGACAATCAGTAGATAAAGGTAAAGTGTAGATAGATATGGTAGAAATTTTGAATGTTTCTAATTTAAGTACTGCCTTTCAGTCTGATTATGGATCAAAACAAGCTTTAAAAAATATTTCCTTTAAGATTAATGAAGGAGAAGTTCTTGCTTTAGTTGGAGAATCAGGTTCAGGCAAAACTGTTACCAGCCTCTCCATTATGGGCCTTCTACCCAACAATGCCTATATTCAAGAAGGTAATATAAATTTAATTGATAAAAAAAATAATCAAGTAAATATTTTAAAACTTACTGATGAGAAACATAACTTGATAAGAGGAAATGATATTTCAATGGTTTTCCAAGAACCAATGACATGTCTTAATCCAACTATGACTATTGGTGATCAAATAGTTGAGGTTATTTTAAATCACAAAAAAATCTCTAAAACTAAAGCAGTTAAAGAAATGATTGATTTATTGGGTCTAGTTGAAATACCTGATCCAACTCAAAGAGCTAGGGAGTATCCACATCAACTCTCTGGTGGAATGAGACAAAGAGTTATGATTTCAATTGCTCTAGCATGTACTCCTAAACTTATAATTGCTGATGAGCCTACATCTGCATTAGATGTCACCATTCAAGCGCAATTATTACAATTATTAATGAAGTTAAAAAATTCAATTGTATCTAAAACTAGTATTTTATTTATTACACATGACCTTGGTATTGTTCGGGAATTAGCTGATAGAGTTATTGTTATGTATCAAGGTGAAATTGTGGAAGAGGGTCAAGTTAAAGATGTATTTGATAATCCTAAACATTCATACACTAGCAATCTTATTCAATCATTACCTGAATTTAAATTGGAAGAACGTAAATTAACTAGAAAAGATGATAATAAACAAACTAAAGTTGATGATAATGAAATAATACTAAAAATAGAAAATTTATTTAAAGAGTTCCCTGTAGAAAAAGGTTTTTTTAAAGAATCAAATGAAACTGTAAAAGCTGTTCAGAATATTTCATTGAATGTAAAGAAAAATGAAGTTTTAGGTTTAGTTGGAGAATCAGGTTCAGGTAAATCAACTTTAGGTAAATCTATAATTAAATTATTACAACCCTCTAGAGGAAAAATTTATTTTAATAATGAAAATATTTCAGAATATTCAAATAAACAAATGATTAAAATAAGACAAAAAATGCAAATGATTTTTCAAGATCCTTTTGCAAGTTTAAATCCAAGAAAAAATATTTTAGATACATTGATTGAACCTATACTTGTACATAATTTAATGAAAAAAAATGAAGCTATTAATTATATTAAAGAAATAATTAACGACGTAGGATTGCCTATAGAAAGTCTAAGAAGATTTCCTCATGAATTTTCTGGGGGACAAAGACAGAGAATTGGTATTGCAAGGGCTTTAGTACTTAAGCCAGAATTTATTGTAGCTGATGAGCCTGTCTCTGCTTTAGATGTTTCTATTCAGGCACAGGTTTTAAATTTATTAGAAAAATTAAAAAAAACTTATAATCTAACAATGATTTTTATTTCACATGATTTAAGCGTAATTGAATTTTTTTGTGATAAAGTTGCAGTTATGTATTTGGGTCATATCGTAGAGATAGCACCAGTATCAAAGTTATTTAACAGTCCTAAACATTCTTACACTCGAGCACTTTTATCTGCAGTACCAAAAGTAAAAGGAAAAGATAAAGAAAAAATATTAATTAAAGGTGATATTCCCAGTCCTATTAATCCTCCTTCAGGTTGTGTTTTTCGAACACGATGTCCAAACCCTGGTATAGATTGTAAAGGAGGAAATATTGAAATGGGTTTGATTGAAGTAGAGCCAGGACATTGGGTCGACCAGTGTTGTGCAAATTGTAATTAGATATAATTATCCTTAATAATACCTTTTAAGACTTTAAAAACTTTTTCAAAATTTTTAATACTCATATATTCTTTTGGATTGTGACTCCCATTCTTATTTCTTATAAATAACATTAAAGAAGGTATGCCATGATTTGCAAAAACACTAGCATCATGCCCTGCTCCACTTGCCATAGTTTCAAATTTCATTGAAATCATTTTGGAATAGATTTGAAACTTTTTTATTAATTTTTTATCCATTAATGCTGGTTCTGAATTTGTTTCCTTACCTAAAAAAAATTTTGTCTTTGTTTGTTTTTCAATTAATTTAATTTTTTTGATTAAAATTTTTTTGGTATATTCAAGTGTATTTTTTGAATTGCTTCTTACATCTATACAAAAATTAACAAGACCAGAGCTTTTTGCAAAAGAATGCTCCTCATTATCAGTAAAAAATTGACCAAAGGTTATAACTAAATCTTTATTTTTTTTTAGTTGTGCTTTCCAAAAAATATTCATTTCATTTACTAAATTGGATACTGCAACAACGGAATCTTTCCTATAATCATAAGGAGTCGCTCCAGAATGTAAATATTCACCTTTACAAAAAGCATCTCTGAATCTAAAACTTCCTCTTATTCCTGTAACTATACCTAGGGGTATTTTCTTTTTTTCAAGCACTGGACCTTGTTCTATATGAGGTTCAATAAAAAATTTAAAATTTTTAATATCGAATTTTATTTGTTTTTTAGATACTTTCTTAGCATTAAAACCTGATTTGTTTATATGATATGAAAGAGATTTTTTAGTATCTGATCTTTTTAAAGAATCTAATAGTTTCTTGTCAAATTTTCCAACTGCAATTTTACTTCCGATATAACTGTATGGAAACCAACAACTTTCCTCTCCTCTAATACCCATCACTGATATTGAATATTTTGGTCTTATGTTATTCTCAAAAAAGAATTTTATTAATACTAGACCCATTATCACACCAGTAAGTCCATCAAAGTTTCCACCATGTTTTTGACTATCTAGATGTGATCCAATGACAATTTTTTTTTTCAATTTTCCAGGGTAGGTGGCTAGAAAGTTACCTCCATAATCAATAATAATATCTTTGGTAAATTTATTTGCTTCTTTTATTAAAAAATCATGTGTTAAATTTTCGCCCTTTCCATAAGTATCTCTTATTACACCAGGATTAGCAAAAGAGATTTTTTTTACAGAATCAAAAAGATATTTTGTGTACTTAGTATCATTCATTGAAGTTTTTAATCCAGTGAGATGCTATTTCTTCTCTGTTACAAATCCAGACCTTATCTAGTTTTTTAATATGATTTATTATTTTTTCAACTGCAACAATTCTTCCAGGTCGTCCTATTAGTCTTGGATGAAGGCCAATATTTAACATTTTTGGTTTATGAGCGCCTTCTTTGTATAAATAATTTATAGTATCACAAACATATTCATAAAATTGATTTGATCCACTAAAACCAGAAGGAAGTTTGAAATGAACATCATTTGTATCAAGTGAATAAGGTACAACTAAGTGTTTTTTCTTATTCACATTGACCCAATAGGGCAAATCATCATTGTAAGCATCGCTATCGTATAAGAAGTTTCCATTTTGCACTATTAGTTCTCGGGTGTTCTCACTTGGAGCATATCTACAATACCAACCTCTTGGAGCTTTATTTGTCAATTTTTGTATTAAATTAAAAGCTTTGCTAATTTGATTTTGTTCTTTTTTTTTAGTTAATTTATAATGCTCTTCCCACCGGTAACCATGACAACAAATATCATTTTGAGATTTTTTAATATAATTACATATTTCTTTATTTTGAAGTAAAGTTAATGCACACACAAAATAGGTGTGTGGAATCCTGTATTTATCAAAAAGACTGGTTAATCTCCAAAAACCTACTCTTGAACCATATTCATAAATTGACTCAATTCCTAAATCTCTTTGGTTTTCTTTATGTCTTCCTCCAGGAACTTCTGAAAGTCCTGCCTCAGATTTTTTATCTCCAAGTAAAGGAGAATACTCCGATCCTTCTTCTACATTTACTATGAAATTAATAGCTAGTTTTGATTTTTTTGGCCATTTAGGATTTGGACTTGATTGACCATATCCTACTAAGTCTCTATCAAATGATTTCATTAATTTTTTTTACCATTCACCCTCTATTATAGCATAAAAGCAACACCAATCTCCTATTGTAACATTTGGTAAAGCTCGTAAACCAAAAAACATTCCATCTTCTGGTGCCTTTAATATACATAATTCTTTACCTTGATAATCAATGATTTTTGCAATCTCATCATTTTTTTTCATCATAGTTAAAAATTTAATATTTGGATTAGGAAGAAATACACCACTCTTAGGCGCTAAAAGAGCTTGCTGAAAGCCTTTATATCTTATTTCAGGATAATGCGGTGTGCCTTCAATCATTTTATAATGAGTTAAAATATTTATACATGCTTTTAATAATGTTTGTCCTACTTTGAGAAATGCTCCAGGAGCAGTGGAAGATCGTCCACCTAGCTCAACAGTAAGTGCTGGTTTACCATTTTCAGCCATTACTGCCATTGGACTTTTTGATGTTATATTAGAATACAGACATACTTTCCAATCTTCACCCATTGCTCTTGCAAGTTCTTGCGTTTTATCATCTTTGGCTGCAAACATAGCTTCTGCAAGATAAGAATGAGCGCCTCCTGAATGAATAGAGATTTCCATATCAGCATATTTAATCATCCATTCTTTATGAACATGTGCAATCCTTTCACTCAAGTATCCATCTTTTTTTCCAGGATAAATTCTATTCATATCGTATGAGAAGGTATCTAATGGATTGCCGCGTTCTGCCGCTTCCATTGCGGGTACATTCATAACAGGTATCATAACAATTGAACCTGAAAGATCATCTGGTTTAATTTTTTCTTTTAATAGTGTGCACGTGAGAATACCTTCAGGTTCATCTCCGTGAATACCTCCGTTGATCCAAAAACAAGGTCCAGGTTTTGAACCATTGATAATAGTAACTGGAATTGTTAGTTCACTTCCACCTGCTAATTTTTCTACAAAAATATTTCCCTCTGCTATTCTTCCAGGTTCAGCAATTGCTGATCCAATTTCAATTGTTTTAGACATTTTTATACTCCCGTTACTTTGTATTTTTTTAATTCTTCTTCTGTGTATACTTGCATAAATTCAATTTCAGTTCCTGCGGCTTCATCATCAAGAAAAGCCACAAAACCCTCTGGATGGGCATGACTTCCATAAACATTACATGCCTCACAAATTCTTAATTTAGCATTATGTTTTTGAGCATGTTCAAGTGCTTTATCAATATTATCTACTTCATAACAGATATGATGGAGACCTTCTCCATATTTCTCTATCCATTCTGTGAATCTTCCATTTTTATTTAAAGACTCACATAGTTGGTACTCGATATCGTTAATATAAAAAATTGCTACTTTTGTTTCTGCTTTCTCCCATATAACCTTTTCAGTTTTTTCAGAAACAGATAATAAAGATTGATAATTTACAAGAGCCTCATCTACACTTTTTACTGCAAATGCCATATGTTTTATACGAATTGATTTGTCCTGATTTAATCTAGCTCTTTCTCTGTAGTCCATAATGATTTTTTAACAGAGAAATTTGCATGCCAAAAGTAGAATATAATCAATTTTGTGATGACAATTTCTCAACGCTTATTTATAATATTTATATGTTATCAATTGAGTACAGATATTTTTATCAATCTGCGCTTGATAGCTCTATTAGAAAAGCTTCTCAAAATTTAAATATAAATTCATCAGCTATAGTAAGACAAATCCAAAAATTAGAAGACAGACTTCAAACAAAATTATTTATAAGAAATGCTAGAGGATTAGAATTAACAAATGAAGGAAAATTATTATTTGATCATCTAAAAGTTCAAAATGAGACTAATCATAATTTCCTATCAGATTTAAAACAAAATAAAACTTCTACATCTGGAGAAATAAATATTTCTACTGGTGAAACATTTGCTGTTCAATTTTTGTCACCTATTATTTCTAAATTTAGAAAAGAATATCCAGATATAAAAATAAAGATATCCTCAAGGCAGCCTGATACAATTTTAGATAATCTGATTACAAATAAAACAGATTTTGGAATTACGTTTACAAAAGACTTACCTAAAACATTAAAGGTACTTTACTTGTATAATTTTCCTATGGGGGTTTTGTGCTCTTCTAAGCATATTTTGTCAAGTAAATCAGAAATTCTTTTAGAGGATTGTTTAAAATTTCCTCTAATTTTTCATCCAGGAACAGTT
>ENA-OSEY01001156-OSEY01001156.1-marine-metagenome-genome-assembly--contig:-NODE-1156-length-18624-cov-3.482558_pt1 | contig 18624 bp, 19 predicted proteins | sample MGYA00248465_ERZ534230 | MGnify/ENA primary metagenome ERZ534230 (study PRJEB26409, sample SAMN06344110) | marine metagenome | isolation source: Sea water from surface | place: Atlantic Ocean:Southern...
GTCAAGCTACGGGGGACAAACGACTCATCCGTTGGGTAAAGAATTTAATCCTTGCGGTTCAAGTTCAGGATCTGCCGTAGCAGTCGCGTCCGGTATTGTAAATATTAGCATTGGCACAGAGACAAATGGCTCAATCTCTTGCCCTGCATCAATTAATGGTATCGTGGGGTTCAAACCAACTGTGGGATTAGTAAGCAGATCAGGAATAGTACCGATTTCTTCATCACAGGATACCGCTGGACCCATGGGGCGAACCGTAGCTCAGATCGCGAAATTACTCGAAGTGATATCAGGCTTTGACTTCAATGATCCTGCAACCCACAAAATACCCAAAGATTTTGATTTTAATTTTCACGAAGCCACTCTCAATTCAAACTTAGATGGACTTAGGTTCGGTTTGCTAGATCCGCAAAATCAAAGTGATGAAATTAAAACTTTTCATAAAAAACTGAAGTCAGCAATTGAATCCTTAGGCGGCGAATTGGTCACATTTAAAGACACACGAGTCTACCCTAGTGACCAGGAGTACTATGTTTTACTTTATGAATTCAGAGAAGGTTTAGAGAGGTACCTTAAAAACTCAAACTCAAAAATTAAAACGCTTGAAGACATAATTGCATTTAACGATGCTAATTCTGACAAGGTTATGCCTCACTTTGGCCAAGATATTTTATATTTATCTTCGGAAAGTAGAAATATTTTTCGTTATTGGTTTTCAAAATGGAAATTAAAGAACTCTTATCGTGATACATTAGATATTTTAGAACAAAATAAATTAGACGCATTTATCGGGCTAACGCGTGGCCCAGCATGGCGGATAGATTACATCGGGGGAGATTCTGCCGCCATCAAAAAAACCATTCGATTTGGAAATGGAGGATATGCAGCACATACAGGCATGCCTCATATCACAATTCCTTTTTTTACCTTAAATAAATTCCCGGTAGGAGTCTCGATAATAGGTGCCCGTTGGACTGACAAAGAAATAATTAGTTATGCATCCGCCCTCGAGAAATATATAGATCTTAATAACATACAGGAGGTAAGCTTCAGTGAATAATTGGAAGAAGGTAATAAACGTTTGTTTAGCAATATTTATAACTTTGTATATATAATGCAGATAAATTTGAAAGGCGACTCGCTAGTCTTTCAACGGAAATAGACAAGCTTCGAATAGAATTAGATTCTTTAAAAAGTGACTAGCAGAAGTAGGTTCGTCTATATTTGAAATTCCCTGAAACCAAAGGTTATTATTATAAAATGAGAGCTTTAATTTTATTTATTTCTTTCTCTTTTTTTACATTATTCTCAGTAATGGGATGTATGGACTCTTCAATTCAAAACAGTGAAGTGGCTGAGCAAAAAGTAATTCAGACTATGGAGCGCTTTTTTGAGGTTCTAGATGTAAACAATTACAAACGGGCACTGCTCAATGAAGTTGTTACCGAGGATTTTAAAATTTTTGAAGCTGGTGAAGTGATGGATATTGAGCGGTTCCATGATTTCGTGACACATGTCGATCCAAATGTTGCTCCCCTAAGTGAAACCTCATGGAAGCTGAGCGAGTTCGATATTTCACTGGATAATGAATCAGCACACGTGAGTTACATCAACAAGGGCGTATTTAAGCATGGTAAAGAGATGACGGCAAAACTTCATTGGATGGAAAGCGCCTACTTAATTGAGCAAGCTGGAAGTTACAAGATAAAATTCTTAAATTCTAATGTCGTGTCGCGGGAGTTCGATTACGACTAGAAGCAATTAAGGAGAGTAAACTGCTCGGTAAACTCCCCTCATCACACGTTTAGTTATCTAGTCTCAGTGTCTTATCTAGTCTCAGTGTCCGATTCTGAATCTTGATCCTCTGCAGATTCTTCCTCAGAATTTGAGGCAATGGCCACCTCTGAGCTTTCTTCCATTACTGGTTCTTTTAAAGTTTCTTTTTTCTCAGCCATTTTCTTGTGATCATGAGTATGGCTACCACCGCAGTGGCTCGCATAAGAGGACGAAGAAAAAAACATAATAGTGCAAATAAAAGCAATAATTTTTATAAAATTCATAATAATCTCCTTTTTCTTTAGACGTAAACGAATCAACAACAGATCAGACACCAACTTATTTGATCTCTCCCAAAGTGCAGAGTTATCATTTAGAAATTAAATATTAATCACTTCTAATACTCAAATAACATACAATCATATCCATATTTTTAGAGGACTTCTTATGAGTAAAAAATATCTATTCGTTTTTGCCATATTTTTTAGTCTTAACATATTTGCTGACGAAGGAATGTGGGAACCATACCAAATGGAATTACTGCAAAAAGAACTTCGTGCCAGCGGCTACAAAGGTAATGTTTCTAATGTAAGTGATTTATTCAAACATCCCATGAGCGCTATTGTCAGTCTAGGTGGATGCTCTGCTGCTTTTGTCTCAAATCAAGGCTTAATAGCTACAAATTATCATTGTATCGAGGGTTCATATTTACAATTTAATTCAAATGCTGAAACAGATTTATTCGAAACTGGTTTCGTTGCTAGGACAAAGAATGCTGAAAAAAGATCTGCACCGGGAGCAAGAGTCTACGTCACTCTAGAAAGCAGCAATATCACAAAACAAGTCTTAGATGGATTGACTGATGATACTAAAGCCATAGATAGAGCCAAGATTATTGAAGATAACAAAAAAGAAATAATAAAAAAATGTGAAACTTCTGATGAAGTTGAGTGCAGAGTAAGATCTTTCTTTAGTGGTGAGACTTATAAACTTGAAAAGGTTTTAAAACTAAAAGACATCAGATTGGTTTATGCGCCACCTGCTTACATTGGAGAGTATGGCGGAGAAATTGATAATTGGATGTATCCGAGACATACAGGCGACTTTGCATTATTAAGAGCGTACACAGCAAAAGATGGCTCAAGTAAAGAATATGACGAGGATAATATTCCCTATAAATCTGATTCATTTTTAAAAGTTTCTGCCAAAGGTGTAAATGAAGATGACTTTGTGATGGTCGTTGGTTATCCAGGCAGAACAAACCGAACCATTACTTTTAATGAAATTGAATGGGATTTAAAGATTGGTTTTCATGAGACCGTAAAATTTTTAAAACGGGGTATTGAGTTGATGGAGGAGAACACTAACCAAGCTGACGGCTCCAAACTTAAATATCGAGGTTTAAAAAGTGGTTACGAAAACTACTACAAAAAAATATCCGGCCAAATAGATGGCGCAAATAACTTTAAACTTATTGAAACTGAAAAAAAGAAATGGGATGAATTTTTACAGTTTGTAAAAAATGAAGCATCAGATGAAGATAAAAATTATCTTAATGAGTTACTTGATTTAATTAATCAGGATCAAGAAAAAGCAATAGCAAGAAGATATTACGGAAATTCTTCTCTTATTTCTCAAGCAAAAACACTTTATAGAAATGCTGTAGAGAGAGAGAAAATTGATGCTGAGAGAAAACCTGGATATCAGGATAGGGATCAAGAGAGAATGATCAACAGAATAAAGAGGCTCAGCTATTCTTTTGATCCAAGAGTAGACCAAGCAATATTTAAAGATAGACTGATGATTTATAAAGATATAGATCCTACTTTCAGAAGACCTGTTTATAGCAAATTACTTAAATTAGATGAATCCGAGGAAACGATACTCAATAAAGTAGATGAAATTTATTCAACACAATTTAAGAATTCGGAGAGTTTCTCAGAAATGATGGCAATGAGCCTTGATGAATTAAATAACTCTGATGATCCCCTTATCCTGTTTGCAAAAGAGACTTTCGATGAGTCTATGAAATACGAAAAAGAATCTGAAGAGAGAGGAGCAAAAAGACAGTTACTTAAATCAAAATTCATAGGTCTTTTAAAAAAATATTACAAATCATCTAATAAACAACTGTATGCAGATGCTAATGGAACGTTAAGAGTAACTTATGGAAACGTGAAAGCAGTATCATTAAAGGATGGTTTGACATACGAACCCTTCACAAGGTTAGAGGGTATTCCTCAGAAGCACACAGGTGAAGAGCCATTTAATGCCAGTGATAAATTACTAAATCTTATCAACGAAAAAGATTATGGTGATTATTATTATGAACCCGTTAATTCAGTACCCGTTAATTTTCTCTCAACCCTAGACATTACCAATGGCAACTCAGGATCAGCAACGATAAATTCTGATTTTGAACTGGTTGGCCTTGCTTTTGACGGAATGCTTGAAACAATCATTGCAGATTACAAGTATATACCGGAAGCAAGGACTATCTCTGTTGATTCAAGATATTTCTTATGGACATTAGATAAATTAGAAAATGCAGAAAATATTTTGGAAGAACTGTCTATAACTAACTAAACATTATCGTGCTTCCACGAACACCTTGCTAGCGACACTTTAGAGCAAGAATGAGAGCAGCGAATGTCCGGTGCCTTATACTATAGTAAATGTTTTTATTCGATTAGAAGAATCATATGATTGAACGATTAATTGGACTGGACATAGCTCGATATCTTGCTTTTGTAGGGATGGTTCTTGTTAATTTTGATATTGCTATGTCATACGGAGTTCAGAGCAATGAGGGATTCTTTAAGGAATTTATAGGACAATTACAGGGTCGTGCCTCTGCTACCTTTGTAGTTCTCGCAGGCATTGGTCTTGGGCTATCGAGTTTTAAGAAAGAAAGTCAAACAGTTAACACCATTGTGAAGAGATCCATATTTTTGCTCATTTTAGGGCTTTTAAATATGACTATTTTTGAGGGTGATATCTTGCATTACTATGCCTTTTATTTTTTATTTGGTGTTTTTTTGCTTCCCTTCGGCAATCGAGCACTGATATTGGTTATAAGTATTCTCAATCTAGTTTTTTTTAGCATGATGCTTTTCATTGATTACGAATCAGGCTGGAATTTTGAAGAACTTACCTATTCTGGGTTTTGGACAATTGATGGATTCACCCGAAATCTATTCTTTAATGGATTCCATCCTGTTTTTCCTTGGTTAGGATTTTTCTTACTTGGCATGCTTATGAGCCGAGTTTTATTAAAGAAAAGACAAGTTCAGATTAAAATGATTTTATGGGGTTTAATTGCAATAATATTCTCAGAAATTATGAATTTTATGTTGTCAGGCTATTTAATTCCTGCTGATTCTGAACTTCAGTTTTTGGTTATGACAGATTCGATGCCACCAATGCCACTTTATTTCGTAGCAGCATCTGGCTCAGCTTTTCTTGTCATAGGTCTTTGTTTACTTCTATCGGAAAAAGTTAGAGAGAGTAATATTTATTCCTTTATCGCTCCTGCTGGAACACAAACCCTTACCCTATATGTTCTTCATATAATCGTCGGTTTGGGGTTTATTGATGCTATTGGATTTACCGGCACTCAGACATCATCACAAGCATTCGTTGCTGCAATTATATTCTGCATTTTAGGAACTATTTTCGCTTTTACTTGGTCGAAATGGTTCAGGAGAGGTATATTTGAGTCATTAATGCGAAAATTAACCGGTTAATCCATTTAATTTGTAAACTCAATTTCTAAAAACTCCCCTAATCAAAATCCACCAAACAATTCTCACAAGTTAATAATGCTTTCGGCTCTTGAATTCCCATTAATGTCTCATAGAGTTGTGTTAAATCACTTATTGCTCGGAGTACTCTCGGTTCCCCAACAGAGACATCAAAATTATCAATTAACTCTTTAAGAAGAAGCTCTTTTGGAGAAAGCTCTTCACCATAATACTCCACTTTATAATCTTCTAATTCTGCCAACTTAGCAGCGTAGGTAATTGCATTCTCGATACCCCCAATCTCATCCACCAACCCTTTTTCTTTGGCGCTCGTTGCAATCCAAACTCTGCCACCTGCAATCTCTTTAATATCTTCGTAAGATTGAGATCTTGACTCCGCGACAATGTTAACAAATCGATCGTATGCGGCGGCACCCCAGCTAGCAAAAATTTTATCCAGGTCATCATCAATAGCTTGTGTTGGATCCCAGCCACCATACTTAGAGGTAACAACACCGTCGAAATTTACGCCAATGTAATCCATCGCATTCTCCAGTGTTGGCAACGCAATTGCCACACCTATCGAGCCTGTGATGGTAGTGGGTTCAGCAAAAATATAATCGGCTGGAGTCGAGATATATACTCCTCCCGATGCAGCGTAATCTCCCATGGAGACAATCACACTAATACCTTTATTCTTGGCAGCAAGCAACTCATCTCGCATCATTTCACTGGCAATAATCGATCCACCAGGGCTATTTACTCTGAAGACAATGGCTTTTGTATTTTTGTTTTCATGTGCAGACCTAATTTGTTTTACCACTCCAGTAGCACCCGCAACACCCTGCGAGATTTCTCCCTCCATAATCGCACCCTCAGCAGTAATTACAGCGATGTGATTACCACTAAAAGATAAGTCCTTATTTATCTGTTTTGCATACTCTTTGAAAGAAATAAATTTGTAAGTTTCGCTTTTGGCGTCTTCATCCCGACCAAAGGTTTCAATCATATATTGACGGAATTCTGGAAATGATTTCGTACCATCAATGATGTTATTTTCTTTAGCGTAGGCAATATTTCCTATTGCGGCCTCACCAAAAAATCCAACGTAATCATCTGCAAAAGACTGAATATCTTTGGCTTCAAGTCCACGACCTTCAGCCATGAGAGCTTTCATTTCATCCCAAATCGGAAATAGCAACGCTTCTCTCTGAATCCTGTCATTCTCAGACATGTTCGATCTCCAACTTGTTTCAGTTGCAGATTTAAAATCTCCCTGTGAATAATTATGTATATTGATCTTTAGATTCTCGAAAAGCTCTTTATTGTAGTTTCTCATTCCACCAAGCCCTCGAACGCTGAGACTTCCAACAGGATGAACCCAGACCTCAGATGCTTGAGAAGCCATAAGATAAGAACTGGTAGATAAACGATCACTAAAAGCAATGACTCGTTTGCCAGATTCTCGGAGCGCTTTCAATTCTTTCGCAATATTTATCGCTGTGGTTGGTCCAGCAAAGTTTGTAGATGAGAAATCAATAAACACGGCAGGAATATCCTCATCGTCAACTGATGCTCTAATTATTTGTATAAGATCTCTCGTTTGAATCTGATCTGTTGGAGACCCTGCAGTGAGATCAAATGGAAAATTTGATGTAAACACTTCCTGGTCAACTACCACCCCTTCAGGATTAATTAAGAGTACCCCACCACTTGGATCTTTCACTTCAGGTCCAGATGTCAGTCCTCCAATAATTATGATCGCAAAAAAAATCAAAAAGAACGCGGTAGCAAGATTCAACATAATGGCTCTTGCTTTCTCTAAGAATCGTCCAAGTGACGAAAAAATAGACTTAACTGTACTCATTTGTGACTCCATAAATTTTTACAAATAGAAAATTGAACATATATGTCTCATGTTAATTGTTTTTTAATGATGTTCGTAAACGAACAATTCGTTTAAGGAACACTCAAGAACCTTTAGTAGCTTAAACACAAGGCTAAGCGATGGATCGAATTTACCTTTTTCAATTGAGTTAATCGTTTGTCGGCTAACTCCTGTTTTATTCGCTAATTCTTCCTGGCTTAAATTTAAATCATTACGAAATTGTTTAAGGTTATTTTTCATTCGGCTAAATATTTATTATGAAATCTCAATCCGCCAATCGAACAACCAATGGCGAATGCCAAAAACAGCTCATAAAATCCAGGTTTGAATTCTAAATAAGGTGACAAGAGTGACATAAGCATACCAAAACTCAAAAACCCAATAGCTCCCCAGCTTCCTATAAATTCATTCCACCTTATGACAAGCTCATCCTGAGTTTTTAGAAACTTCATGTAGTAAAAAGTTGAAACTATCCAGGAAATGATCACAACTACTCTAACGACGGTGTAAAATGAAGATTTTGCATTTTCAATATCAGGAGTATCATAAAAAATACCAACAGATGATAAGTGAATACCCCAAGCCACTGCTCCAAAAAGAAATAAAGTCATAGACGTCAGGTAGTTTTTTTTATCAACGGGATTTAAAGAGCTTATATCGAGCCATTGCCCATAGTGAGTAATTTTTGCCATAAATTTAATAAAAAGTTAGTTCGTTATGTAAAGTTTACTTTACATAACGATCTTGTCAACTGTTTTCAATTAGCACTTCTTATACGCTTTCTAGTGCACCTCATAAGTAAAGATCTACCATAGAATTGGTACGCACTATGATTCTAAAAATGGTAACCTTTACTGACCTTAATTACGTAGAATTTATAAAATTAAAGGAATAAATGTAATGACTGGATTTGCACCAAAATACTTTTTAATAATTTTCGGACTTTTGTTTGTCGCCTACTACCCAATAGCAATTGGTATGGCAATCTATGTGGGGGGTCTCTATTGGCTGTTTAGTAAAGATAATCCAATTTTTGGCTGCATTTGGGCAGGCCTTGGCTGTTACATAAGCGCTTTTATTGTACATAATCTCATTCAATTGATTTCTTAAATAGGTTTGAATATGAAAAAAATAGTTTATCTGGGTCTGATTTTCTGTTTTACGATCACTTCTTTTGCGCAAGAAATAAGGACCGAAAACAATGGCAACTTAGTTCTTGAGGATGTTCCTGCCATTCCTCAATCAATCAAAGATGACTTGAAAAGATATCAAAATGTCCGATCTGCCTCTTTTAGAGGCTTTCATAATGAAAACGAAGGATTATATATCTCAACGCGATTTGGAAATGTGAGTCAGCTTCATTATGTGCAAAGCCCCGGAGCGGCAAGAAATCAAGTTACTTATTTCCAAGAGCCTATCGGCTCTGTCGCAATGCATCCAACAGATCAATCCATCATATTCACGATGGATAAGGGTGGAACCGAGAACGCACAAATATATTTGCTTGATACCTCAAGTGCATCTGCGAAGTTGTTATCCGATGGGAAATCAAGAAATGGAGGTCCACTTTGGAGCGCTGATGGCGAGAAGATAGCTTTTCAAAGTACAAAAAGAAATGGAAGATCAAATGATATCTGGATAATGAATGTCACTAACACTCAAGAAGCGAAGATGGTTTTAGAGTCACCAGATGGAACCTGGTGGGGCGCGAGTGATTGGACTCAGGATGACAAGACAATACTTGTACAAAATTATATCTCAATCACAAATTCCAAAATATATTTGGTCGATGTGGAAACTCAAAAGAAACAACTCATATTAGGCAAAGAGGAAGAACCTTCCGCGAACTCAGCCCTGGCCTTCGATAAGGATGATAAAGGAGTGTTTTACATCACTGACAAATTTAGTCAATTTAGCCAACTGACTTACCACAACCTAGAGAGTGGCGAAGACCTTATCATATCAAGCAAAATACCTTGGGATGTCGATGGCTTTGCAATGAGTGAAGATGGCAAACGAGCAGCATTCGTTGTAAACGAAAATGGTTACAGCACACTATACTTGCTAGATCCAAAATCATTTAAATTTAAAAAAGTTAATTCCATTCCATTAGGCTTGATTGGTGGCATGCAGTTTGACAAGAATAATAATCGTCTTGGGCTTACTATAAACACTCACCAAACTCCGTCGGATACCTATGTTCTGGATCTGAAAAGAAATGTGCTTTCTCATGGAAAACTTGAAAGATGGACTTACTCAGAGGTAGGCGGTTTAGATACGTCTAAATTTATTAAACCAGAATTGGTTAAATATCCCTCCTTTGATGGTAGAGAGATTCCCGCGTTCGTTTATGCAAACGAATCTGCAACACCACAACCGGTCATTATATCGATACATGGAGGGCCCGAAAGTCAATCTAGACCAAGATTTAGTAGCACATTCCAACTATGGATAAATGAGCTAAATGCTGCAGTCATTGCACCAAATGTCCGAGGAAGCGATGGATATGGCAAAGAGTATCTATCACTGGATAATGGATATAAAAGAGAAGATTCAGTGAAAGATATTGGTGCTTTGCTTGATTGGATCGCAACACAACCTCACCTTGATGAGAACCGCGTTATTGTATATGGCGGCTCATATGGTGGATATATGGTTCTAGCAAGCGCTGTGCACTACAGTGATCGATTAAAGGGTGCGGTTGATATTGTGGGGATTTCAAATTTTGTGACTTTTTTGAAAAACACTAAAGACTACAGACGGGATCTCAGGCGTGTTGAATATGGTGATGAACGAGATCCGAAAATGGAAAAGTTCCTGCAAGAAATCAGTCCCAATAATAAGGTTGATAAAATCAGCGTCCCCATATTCGTTGTTCAGGGTGAAAATGATCCACGAGTTCCAGTGACTGAGGCCGAGCAGATCGTTAAATCACTGAGAGAAAATGGTAACCAAGTCTGGTATATGAATGCTCTCAATGAAGGTCATGGTTATCGCAAGAAGGAAAATAGGGATATCTATCAACAGGCTGTGGTGCTTTTCTTTAAAGAAAATCTCTAAATAACAGAGCCTGACCAATTCTTACTTCAATCTTTAGGATCTTTTTCTTTATTTTTTGAAAGATGGCCGAATCGACGGTTGAAATTAGCAACTCTTCCCTCTGCCTTCGCAACCTGCTGTTTACCCGTATAAAAAGGATGTGAAGCAGATGACGTTTCAATAACATAGTATGGATAAGTTTTTCCGTCTTTCCATTTCTTCGTTTCATTGGTTTTCAGAGTCGATCCGATAATAAAATACTCATCAACGCTAGTATCATGAAAAAGTACTTCTCGGTAGTCTGGGTGAATATCTGGTCTCATTTTTTTCCTTAGTAAATAGTATTATTAATTGAAGCTTGCCGAACATTCATCACAAATACACTCAAGTTCTATTTGCGGATTTTTGAGCGAAAAACCCGCATTTTTAACAAGCGTTTTAATATCATTCATAACTTTCGATGACATTGAAATTTCAGTTGCACTCTCACAATTGCCACAGATCAAAAACTGAGAAATTTCATGTTTCTGACCACAATTTAGATGAGCACAAGTCACATATTTGTTATTGGAGCTCAGCCTATGCACTAAATCTTCTGATTCAAGAAAATCTAAAATTCGATATACAGACATTGGTGGCATTACTCCATCTGCAGAATTGTTATAAAGATCAGCAATTTCATAAGCTGATAGGGGCATTCCCGCCAACAACATGATTTCAAATATACGCTCTCGTTTTTTTGTTAAACGAACACCCGACTCATCACATATACTTTTGGCCTTTTTGATAACTTGATCTGCCTGCTGCTTATTCATTCAGAGTCTCCAATAGTAATCCCACTAAATTCTTATGCACTTTTCCATTCAGGGAATGGATCTGAAAGAGTCTTCCAATATTGTTTACCTTTGAGCACATCATCCATGCTTAATAAGCATTCATCCAGCGCCCGCGTCAACCCTAGTTTATCAAGATTCTGACCTATGAATACAATTTCTTGTCGCATGTCACCGAAAGGTTCAACCCACACCTTGTCAATTGAAGCGAGATATTCATTATCAGTTGGCCAATTCTCTTTTGGTATAGCCTTCCAAAACATCCCAGCAAATCCATAGTGTGCGATTCCACCCGCTTGACTCCATTGACCCGCAAATTCAGGACGAGACGCCAACCAGAAATATCCTTTGGATCGAATTAATTTTCCATACTTATCCAAACTATGCAGAACGCTATGAAATTTCTCCGGATTAAACGGAACACGAGCCTGATAAGTGAAACTTCCGATCCCGTATTCTTCTGTTTCAGGTACATGCTCTCCTCGCATTTCTTTGAGCCAACCCGGTGCGGCTTGTGCTCTTTCAAAATCAAATAATCCCGTATTTAATACTTCCTTAATATCGACCTTACCATGGGAGATTGGGATGATCTTAGCATGTGTATTCAAAGTCTTGATTACTGCCTCGAGACGTTGGACGGTATCTTCATTAACCAAATCTGTTTTACTTATGAGAATAATGTCAGCAAACTCAACTTGATCAACCAAAAGATCTGCGACACTACGTTCATCATCCTCGCCAAGTGATTCCTCGGTGTCTTGCAAATACTTCGCCTCATCAAAGTCCTTTAAAAAGTTTACTGCATCAACTACTGTTACCATCGTATCTAATGTTGCAACATCAGAGAGTGAAATCCCATCCTCATCAGCAAAGGTAAATGTTTCAGCAACTGGAAGTGGTTCAGAAATACCTGTAGATTCGATTACTAGATAATCAAAGCAATTTTCTTTTGCCAGCGAGGTAATCTCCTGCAGTAGATCCTCCCTCAATGTGCAACAGATACAGCCGTTACTCATCTCTACTAGCCTTTCCTCGCTTCGATTTAATGAGACTTCACTTTCCACAAGAGATGCATCAATATTTATTTCACTCATGTCATTAACAATAACGGCCACCCTTTTCCCTTGACGATTATTAAGAATATGACTTAACAAAGTGGTTTTCCCAGCTCCTAAAAACCCGGATAAAACCGTTACAGGTAATTTCTCCATCGATATTGCGCCTCAGTTCGCAATAGGTGTGATCTTTTTGATATGATACATCATATCATTTTTAGAAACTATAAGAATCGAGCAATCAATTAAATAGTTTTCCAAAAATTTATCGATTTTTCTTCAGCTTTGTTTACGTTGATTCCTAACGAAAATGAAAGACTTTACACAAAGGTAGGTGAATACGGCTCCAGTGATAAGAAGCATGGTTTTAGAAGCTGATGCCCAAACATTGTTCATGAATGTTCCCGATGTCAAATTTCTCACAACATCTAAACCTCCTAAAAAGATTAGCAGGCCTATAATCACAACAATATGCATCAATATTTTTTTATAATCAGGTAACTTTAATGCCAGCGCGCCGAGAAAAAGCATGGGCCAACCAAACATACTTGGGATGTATGATGTTATAGAGGTGCTTCCACTTACAAAACTGACTATAAGTCCCCATAAAATTAGAAAGGCTCCATAGATTATTGTTATTTTTTCTATCGAAAAACCAAAAGCGGTAAATTCCTGTTTCATATTCATAATAAATTTTCCTTTTTTTGGCGGTGAGAGAGGGATTCGAACCCTCGAAACGCTGTTAACGCTTACACACTTTCCAGGCGTGCTCCTTCAACCACTCGGACACCTCACCACGCAGCATACCTATACTTCTCTTCAGGTCGCGAACTTTACACAAACAGAGAATTAAAAACAATTTTACAAGACAGTATTTTAAAATATTCTAACTTGTACTTACTGTCTGACTTGTCTCATTTTTCTTAATTCCGGTTCTAGCTCGGTGCTTCTGCAGGGACTGATATCAAGTCCCCCTCTTCGGGTATATTTTGCAAATACAGTTAGTTTAGAGGGATTCACAACGGTGTACAGGTCATAAAATATTTTCTCAACACACACCTCATGAAAATCCTGGTGAAGACGATAAGAAATTATGTACTTTAACAAACTATCCATTGAAATTTTTGGCCCTGAATAATCTATATAAACTGATGCCCAATCTGGCTGATTTGTAACTGGACAATTTGTTTTTAACAAGTGAGAGTACAATAATTCAGAAATCTGTCTTGTGCTGTCAAATTCAATTAACGATTTTGACGGCTCATATTGTGTGACTTCGATATCTAGGGAGTCGATACAAGTACCTGCAGGCTCTCTAATTTTAAATGCCTCTTCATACTCTTTAAGATCATAAATATCTATTGTGATAGCCTCCCCGCAACAACGACTCAAATCGCTCGCTAGCCTATCAATCACATCAAATTTGGAGGCAAATTTACTTTGAATCAAAGAATTCAGGTATAACTTAAATGATTTTGACTCAATTACATATTTACTATTGCAAGGAAATTTAAAGCGGGCAACCGCTACAACTGGTTTACCGGAAAGATTGAGCCACGATAACTCATATGCAGTCCAAGCATCATTCCCAAAAAATTCGAAAGCCTTTGGCACCTCACCACTCCTTGCGCTCGCTCTCTCGATGGGGAAAAGTAATTTGGGATCATATTGGTTTTGATATTGGGTTTCTTTTCCAAGCTGAGTGTTATGATATTCACCCATCAGCTTCTTAACCGAGAGCCTTTCTCAAGCAAGTGCAAAGCGAAAAGGAAAAGTACTACGGATGCGAGCCCCACCATCGAAAATGACCAAATAATATTAATATCTGTAATACCTGAGATGCCAAAACGAAAAGCATTTACCATATACAAAATCGGATTAAACATTGAAACATCTCTCCAAAAATCACCTAATAAATTTATCGAGTAAAAAACACCACCCAGATAAGTCAATGGCGTTAGCACAAAAGTTGGTATTATTGAAATATCATCAAAATTTGATGCAAAGATAGCATTTATTAATCCTGCAATAGAGAACATGAGCGACGTCATTAGAACGATTGCAATGGTCACTGGAATACTATGTATTCCAAATGATGTGAAATAAAGAGCCAGCAAAGTTACTAAAATTCCCACTCCCAGTCCCCGACACATACCACCAGCAATGTATCCTAATAAGATTATCCAGTTAGGAACTGGAGACACCAGCAACTCTTCAATATTCTTTTGAAACTTCGAACCAAAAAACGAAGACACAACATTCGAATAAGAGTTTGTAATCACAGACATCATTATTAGACCGGGCGCGACGAACTGTATGTAAGGTAGTCCTGACATTGTTCCTATTCTTGATCCTATCAGCTGACCAAAAATCACAAAATACAGCACCATCGTGATGACTGGTGGTAATAAAGTCTGAGGCCAAATCCTCATGAATCGTCGAATCTCCCTCCGAAGAATCGTGTAAAAAGCTACCCATTTTTCACGGTTATTCATCGCGTGTTTTCTCTGACTCCAAATTCTTTTCAACCATCCCAATAAATAACTCTTCAAGACGATTCGTTTTATTTCTCATGCTGACAATACTAAGTTTTTGTTTAGAGAATTCAGCAAATAATCCATTCAAGGACTCTGATTTCGGAATTTCAACCTCTAGTTGGTTTTGATCACTTAGAGTGATTGAGTATCCTTTAATTTTCGGACAAACACTAATTTCTTGAGCTAAATCAAAGACAAATGTCTCTTTGTCTAGTTTTTTTAACAAAGATTTCATACTAGTATTTTCAATTATTTTCCCATGATCAATGATCGCAATATTTCGACACAAACTTTCAGCTTCTTCTAAATAGTGAGTCGTAAGAATGATCGTAGTCCCACTTTTATTTATCTCTGTTAAAAAATTCCACATTGACCGACGTAGCTCAATATCAACCCCAGCAGTTGGTTCATCAAGTATAAGAAGCTTAGGTTCATGAATGAGAGCTCTCGCAATCATAAGTCTTCTTTTCATCCCACCAGATAAATTTCGAGAGAAATCATTTCTTTTTTCCCACAACCCAAGTTGCTTTAGATATTTTTCAGCTCTCTTCGACGCAATATCAGAGGTGATTCCAAAATATCCTGCCTGCGTAACCAAAATGTCTATTGGTTTCTCAAACTGATTGAAATTAAATTCTTGAGGTACGACGCCAATAAGGTGCTTTGCAGTAGAAAAATCAGTGTCCACATCATATTGAAAAATGGAAACCTTTCCCTCAGTCTTCCTTACTAAAGAACAAATAATACCAATCGTGGTTGATTTTCCTGCACCGTTCGGTCCCAGTAACGCAAAAAAGTCTCCTTTTTTTACATTGAGACTTATGCTCTCAAGAGCTTTAAAAGAGTCTTCATAAACTTTGGTTAAGTTATGAATTGAAAGTGCCGGGGTTTCCAAATTCTAGTTTTCCTTGTCTTTCCAAATCTGCCATCAAATGTTAAAAACATTGCTTTGAATCATCATCTTTGGAGTCTAGATTTCATAGATAAAGATTATACATGAGGGCATAATAAGCTTTAAGTATAAGGTACTCATTTATGCCAAAAAAGATGATAAAGAACTGGTTATACGGAGCTAAAGATCGACTCAGACTCGATTATCCTAGGTGGCTACAACCTTTTTTAGACCATCCAAATCTATTCCATCTTAATAGAAATTCAATATCTCGAGCTGTTGGCATAGGTATATTCTGTGCTTTTATACCTCTACCTATCCAAACATTGATAACTATGTTCATGTGTTTGATTATTGGAGCCAATCTGCCTCTAGCGGTCATCGTAATTTGGATCAGCAATCCAATCACAATACCCCCAATGTTCTTTTTGACGTACAAATTGGGAAGTTTATTACTTGATAGAGAAGTAATGAGTTTCTCGGTAAGTCTCAGTTGGGATTGGTTCTCCCGACTTGGTGAAGAGATATTAGTGCCTCTTTTTGTTGGAAGTTTTTTATCTGGCCTAGTGCTTGGTATCTTTGGTTACCGTTTGGTTTTATTTTTATGGCGCTGGCAAGTCATTAAGGATTGGGAGACTCGACGGATCGAGAGAAAAAAAAGATCTAATCGTATCTGAGTTCCTGCGAAGGCAATATTTTGCTCGCTCGAAACGCTGGGTATACCGATGCGATTACACATAGGCCAAACGACACACTCGTGACAAGTAAGATATCTCCGAAATTAATATGAACAGGAATGTAATCCAAAGGATAAACTGAGGTGTCTAAAACTTCAGATCTAAGTATTAATTCTATCCAGCTAACAACCGAGGGAAGCATGAGACAGAAAAGTAAGCCAATCAATACACCAGAAATAATCCCAAGGATACCCATCATCGAGCCACTCAATAAGAATGTTTTTAAAATTTGGGATTGCGAGAATCCAAGTGTTTGAAGAACAGCAATATCTTTTCGTCGGCTTAGCACAGACATCATCAACATAGACACAATATTGAATATTGCTATCCCAACAAGCATTAACATCAACAAAATAACTAGCGTTTTGGAAAGTTGAATCGCCTGATAGAGGTTTCCATGGGTTTGCATCCAATCTTTATATCCTAAGTTTGGATTCAGTGTTTGGATTATTTCGCTTGCAGTCTCTCTTGCTTTGAACTCATCCAAAATATGCAATCTAAATCCAAACACTTTTTCACCAATCCCATAGATTATGCCTACATTTTCGAGTGATGATATTGCAAGATATTGATCAATTTCAGAGCCACTTTCAAAAATCCCAGCTATCTGTAGAGAATAAACCTCTATTGGTTTCAATAAAGAATCAGGTGTAACAAACTTTATGTAGTCAAGTTCTTCTAATTTGAGACGCTCAGCAACTTTTTTTGAAATAAGAATTTCTTTGGCTTTGGGAACTGACAAATCATTTTTATCTAGAACTTTTTGTAATCCCACCGGCATAAGTGACTCGCTCAAGCCAAGTAGTTTGATAGGTTGTGAATTTGAAGCCTTCAAGACAAGTCCGTCAACTTCATTGAAAGGCGTAACCTCAACCACATCACTAAATTCTTTTATTTTTGATAACTGATTTTCCCAATCAGAAATTCCATTTTTATCTACAATTTGAATGTGAGGGACGATTGAAAGAATTGTTTTTTTTAATTCGCGCTCAAATCCGTTCATTACTGAGAGAACAACAATAAGTAAACTCACAGTAATCACCAAGCCAAAAGCTGCCAATCGTGAAATCCATGATCCGAAAGAATTAGCAGCACCAGAGGCATTTAACTGGCGGATTGCAATTGAAAAAGGAAGATTCCTCATCAACTTTTATTTCTCCTCAAGACGACCATCCATCAATCTATAAGTTACATCCATATTTTTTGCCACAAATGTGTCATGAGTAACTAAAACAATCGCCATGGAAAGTGTTTTGCTTAATTGCAAAATTAGATCAAGCGTTTTCTTCGCAGAGTCAGAATCTAAATTTCCAGTAGGCTCATCCAAAAGAAGCACGCTGGGTTTATTAATTAGACCTCTGATCACAGCAATTCTTTGTCGCTCACCACCTGACAATTGAGAGGGTCGATGACCTAAACGACCTTCCAAGCCAATACTTGTTAAAAATTTCGCCGAGGTTTCTTTTGCCGAAATCATGGATTGACCTGCTATTAGTAAAGGAAGCGCAACATTCTCTAACGCTGAAAATTCCTCTAAAAGATGATGAAATTGATAAACAAAGCCAACATGCTGATTGCGCCAAATTGCTCTCTCTGAAATGGACAACTTACTCCAATTCTTTTCACACACAGAAATTGAGCCATAATCTGGATCATCTAAACCACCTAGCAAATTTAAAAGTGTTGTTTTACCAGAGCCCGACGCACCCATAATTGCAATCTTTTCTCCTCTTTTGACTTTTAAACTCAATTTATTAAGCACACTTAGCTCATTAGGAGGTTTGCCGTAGTGCTTTTCAATATTTTGAACATCTAGTACTGTATTAATTCCCATATCGTAAAGCCTCCGCAGGCATTACTTTTCCCGCAGCTTTCGCAGGAAATATTGTCGCCAAAAACGTTATTGAAATTGTACCTAAAACAACGAAAAGAATATCATATGCAACTATCTGAGATGGAAATTCGCTGATTAGGTAAATGCTAGGATCGAATACTTTCATATTAAACAAATGCTCAATAATTTTTACAATTTCATCAATAAACACTGAACCCATGGTGCCTATAAAAATGCCTATGAGTATTCCAAATATACTGCCAAGCATACCCTGCACCAAAAAAATGTTT
>ENA-OSEY01001159-OSEY01001159.1-marine-metagenome-genome-assembly--contig:-NODE-1159-length-18601-cov-2.367631_pt1 | contig 18601 bp, 22 predicted proteins | sample MGYA00248465_ERZ534230 | MGnify/ENA primary metagenome ERZ534230 (study PRJEB26409, sample SAMN06344110) | marine metagenome | isolation source: Sea water from surface | place: Atlantic Ocean:Southern...
TAAATAATTTTTTTTTGTTTTAAAGAGCAAAGTTTAGGTAATAATGAAAAGGATATATTAAAGTGAAAAAGTTTTTACCATTAATTATAATTCTTATATTAATAATTTACGGAATTTACAGTAGTACAATAAAAAAAATTAACAGAATGGAACAACCTTTATTTAACAAGAAAATATAGATTATTCCTTATCTTGTTACATTTTTTTTATTACTAGGAGGGAACCTGTTCCACATAAAAATTGTCCACATCAGACAAAGAATATAACTAATCAAAAAGAATTCTTTTGGAAAATTCCAATAAAGCAAGTTTTGCAACCAACTATTTACAAATGTATTAGAAATATAAATACCCCGTAAATTATGTTCAATTAATGTCAATGGACATGTAAGACCAAAAACTGTTTCTGTTGTGACGAGAAAGATTAAAAATAAATGAGTTGATCTTAATTTCCTATTTCTGGGCCAGTTCCAATTAAATTTATATCCGACAGGAATAATTACAAATAAACTGGTAATAAAAATGACTATTCCAAAATGAAAAATTAAAACTAAATCTGCAAAATTTTCTTGTGTCATTTAACTAAAATTTATAGGTATGTTTATAAATTAGTTATTTTTATAAACTCTCTCACAAAGCAATTTATTTACTAAGTGAGCACTAGTACCATTTGCAAATTTCTTCCACTTTTTACTAGGGTTTCCAGTATAAAAATTTTTACCTTGTCCCATTCTTTTACTATAAAGTTCATAGTTTAAGTCTCTAATCATTAAATTATCACAGTCAAGCTCTGAATGTGAAACAAAGGAAAAAACATTATTTGTTTTTTTTTTGTTATAATTGACTAGCTGGCTGTAAAAAATTCGATTCTTCTTTCTTATTATCGACGAACTGTCTAAAAACAAATCTCCTTCACTTATTGTAAAAAGTTTAATCCACTCTGCATTTGAAGACATTGGGTTTAAAAAACATATTAGGAAATAAAGTATAATTAATTTTTTCATTATTAGAGATTAAAATATGTTTGTAATTTTTTCAAACAAATATAAGTAAACTTGACACAAAAAAAAAAAAGATAAATTATAATTAGATGAAATTATTGATATTGCTAACATATTTTTTGTTTTCATTTAGTATTTTAGAAGCAAAGGATAATCCCAAAGATCCTCATGATGATGAATTAAAAGGAAAAAATTTAATTTGTTACAATGATTCTCTAAGCGTTGAGGACTGGGGTATAAAGTTTTTGAAAAATAATGAAGTAAAGATGTATTCATTAAATAAAGCAATCTATGAAATCTATCAATATAATAGAAAATACAGAACAAATATCAGAAATATAATAATTAGTAAAAATAACAAAATTGAATTTATAATTAATAGATCAAGGTTAGTTTTAGGAAATAAATCGTGTAAAATTGTACTTGGAGATCCTTTAATTTTATTACAAGAAAGAATAAAAAGTATAAAAGAAGACAGGAAGGAAAAAAATAGGATTTGATTCTGTTTGTTAAATTTTTAATTCCACTTTTTTTTCTTTCACCGTTTGTTTTTTCTGAGGAAATACTGAACTGCAATACAAATAGTAACATAGGTTTAAACTTCTTAGGTAAAGATTATGAAAAGATACTAGATTATTTACATCTAAAAAAATTTAAAATTAAACTATCAAGAAATCGAAGTGATATTATTTTACAGGAAAAGAATAAATTAAAAAAAAATCATTCTCCTAAAACTTCTCATTTTTTTGAGATTGTTATTATAAAGTCTTCTGGTTACCCTATCCCAATGCATTGTTCCTGGGTTCATGATTTAAGGAACTCTAAGATTGAAGATAACGATTTTAATTGTATTGGTGTTCCAGAGAATGACAAAGTTCTTAGTTTGGATTTTAATGGTAATTTTATGTATTCATCAAAATTTGAAGAATTTTCAAAAAATGGGAGAAATAATAAAACATTACATTCTTTAATTGGTAAATGTAAATGATAGTATAAATAATAAAAGGAGTTTCTTCATAAGAACAATGGCAGACAGATTTCAATATAAAGTTGTAGATTATATTAATATTGATCATCATAATTATTCAAGTGTGGAGGAGTTTATTAACGAACTTGGAAACCAGGGCTTTGAATTAATTGAAGTAATAGATATGGGAGAAAATAATACTAACAAAGACGGAAAAAGCTCTAGGTTTAGATATATTTTTAAAAAAAATGGGTAAAAGTATAAAAATTAAAGATTTGAATGATAGGATCTATTTAATAGATGATATTGATCAATTTGTTAGTCATATAAATGAGTATCATGCTCATGGCGTGTCAATTCATGAGGAGAACGGTTTTTTTTTTCAAATTGATGATTTTTTTAGAGAAAAAATAAAAAAATTAAGTGCAAAGTAATTCTTATGGATATTTTTATCTTTGATAGTCTTTCAAGAAAGAAAAGAGAGTTTATTCCAATTGATGCCAATAAGGTAAGGATTTATGCTTGCGGGCCTACTGTATATGATTATGCACATATTGGAAATGCTAGGATGGCAGTTGTTACCGATCTTTTAGTGAGGGTATTAAAAAAAAAATACAAAAATGTATTATTTGTTTCAAATATAACTGATATCGATGATAAAATAATAAATGAGTCGGAAAAATTGAAAATTCCTTTCAAAGAATTAACAAATAAGTTTAGCAAAATTTATAATAATGAAATGTTATCGCTAAACGTTGGTCCCCCAGATATTCAGCCAAAGGCAACTGATCATATAGATGATATGATTTTAATGATTGAAAAACTTATAAAAAATGAATGCGCTTATGTAATGAATAATCATGTTATGTTCAAAGTTGAAAGTTACAAACATTATGGAAAACTTTCAAGAAGAACTCTCCAAGAACAATTGGAAGGATCAAGAATAGAAATTGCAGATTTTAAACAAAATGCTAGAGACTTTATTTTGTGGAAACCAAGTAAAGATGAACAACCAGGTTGGAACTCACCGTGGGGAAGAGGAAGACCTGGCTGGCATATTGAGTGTAGTACAATGTCTAAAATATGTCTTGATACTCCGTTTGATATTCACTGTGGAGGTGTTGATTTAACTTTTCCTCACCATGAGAATGAAATTGCACAGAGTTGCTCTGCATTTAAACCTAATTCTGAGCCTGAAAATTTTAGCAAATACTGGTTTCATAATGGGTTTGTGACATTGAATGGAGAAAAAATGTCAAAATCTCTTGGAAATATCCAACTAGTCAATGATTTGCTAAAGAAATATAACGGAGAAACCATAAGATTAAGTCTCTTGAGTGCACATTACAGACAACCATTGAATTGGAATAAGGATATTCTTGAGCAATCTAAAAAAACATTATTAAGAATAAAAAAAAATTTTGAAAAAATTAAAGTTAAAGATTTTAAAATATTTGACATAAATAAAAATGAATTTTATGAAGAATTTCAAAATTCTCTTTTTGATGATTTGAATACTCCAAAAGCCCTAAGCATCATTGGAAAAAATCTAAATAAAATAAAAGAAAAAAATCATGAAGACAGACAAAAGATTGCTCATGCTACTTTTGAAGCTTTGACTTTATTAGGATTGTATAAAGAGAGTAAAAATGATGAAGATTTTGATGACACCTTAATTAAAAAGTTAATAAATGAAAGAAATGAAGCAAGAAAACTAAAAAATTTTGAAAAAGCTGATGAAATTCGCCAAAACTTAAAAAACAAAAATATCGAAATAGAAGACACCAAAGACGGAACAGTATGGACAAAGTCAAAATAAAGAACCCTTTGATTTCGGTATTAATTCTTTCTATAAAGTTTTATCAAATTTTTATTTCTCCACTTCTCTCAAATAATTGCAGATTTTATCCAACCTGTTCACAATATTGTTTGGAGTCTCTAAAAAGATTTGGTTTTTTTAGAGGGATTTTTTATAGTTTTATGAGAATTAAGGACTGTCATCCTTTTGGTAAAAGTGGTTTTGATCCAGTTAAAGAAAATATAAAATTTAAAAGAGTAACATCCTCGCATATAAAAAAATTAAGACAGAAAAACTTATATAGAGATCTTCCAAATTCCTTAGCAGATTATAAAGAGGACAATTATCCAAATACCAAACATTATGCCATCCTTAAAAACGAAAGCGTAGTTTCAGCTCTTACAATTATTGAGCGTACAACAAATAAAAAAAAATCAGCTCAGTTAAGAGGAATGTTTACCGTACAAAAAGAATTGAAAAAAGGTTATGGTTCTCTTTTAATAGATAAAGTAAGTTTTAAATTAAAAAAAGAAAACATAAATTTAATTTGGTGTAATTCAAGAATTAATGTAATTGATTTTTATAAGAAGAATAAATTCAAAGAAATTGGTAAAACATTTAGTATAAATTTACTAGGTGATCATAAAAAGTTAATAAGAAAGTTGTAAATGAAGGAGAAAATTCAATTAAACGTTTTAGGTGATAAATTAATTACTTGCTCAAAAGAACCTCTGACTGGATATAGAAGAAATGGTTGTTGTGATGCTCATGAGAGCGATTATGGTAAACATCTGATTTGTGCTATTCTGAATGAAAAATTTTTAGAATTTCAATTCTCCAAAGGAAATGACTTGATTACTCCAAAAAAAGAAATAAACTTTCCTGGATTGAAGCCGCAAGATAGGTGGTGTGTATGCGCTGGAAGATGGGTGGAAGCTTACAATCAATCCTGTGCTACACCTATAGTTCTTGCATCAACCCACATCGACGTTTTGAAAATTATTGACTTCAAAATATTAAAAAAGTTTGCAATAGATTTAAACTAAAATTATTATCTTGAAATGCCAAAACTGTTAATAATTTCATCTACAAAAAACTCTAACTTTGATTTGTCCAAAAGTATTAAGAGTTATATCAAAGAAACTAAAGATTTGAATTGCGAAGTTGTTTCATTAGAAGATTTCGATTTACCTCTCTACACACCAACACTTGAAGAAAAGTTTAAAAAAAATCAGTCTTTTCCGCAAAATATTGAGAAATCCAAAAATTTGATTTGCTCCTCAAATGCAATCATATGGTGCAGTCCAGAGTATAATGGAGGGATTTCACCTATTGTTACCAACGCAATAGCATGGATTAGTAGAGCCACTGAAGATTGGAAAGAGGGGTTTAAAGATAAACCATCACTTATATGTACTTCTTCTGGAGGCAATGGAAAAAATTTTATTGAGGGGTTTCGAATACAGTTAAATTACCTTGGATCGAGGGTTTTTGGAAAATCATTGATTCAGACAAAATCTAAAGAAATTCAAAAAGAAGAATTCTGTTCGGTTTTAGATAGTTTTTGTAAAAATATTTGAAAAAGTGGTAAAGAATTTTTTTTTAAGTCGTTTAGTACTATGCAAGCTTGCTTTCCATTAACTGCAAAAAAGGGGTGGTAACACCCCTTTTTTTTTGTATATCTAATGAATTTCTTAGTGAAACAGAATAATATAAGTGTTATCTGACTTATAAAAAGAACAAAATTTTATGACTTTAAAGTTTGATTTATTTGTAATTGGTGGTGGATCGGGTGGCGTAAGGGCAGCACGATACGCTTCTTCGCTTGGAATAAATACTGGCATAGCAGAGGGGTCTCGCCTTGGAGGTACTTGTGTAAACAAAGGATGTATTCCTAAAAAACTATATTCATTTGCTTCTCATTACAGTGAGGAATTAAACTTAATGAGATCATTTGGTTGGAAAATCGATAAGTCAAAATTTAGTTGGAACAAACTTGTTAAAAATAAAAAGAAAGAACTTTTTAGGCTCAATAATATCTATCAAAATTTACTTGAAAACTCAAAAGTAAAAATCTTTGAAGATTATGCTGAATTTGTGGATCAAAACACCTTAAAGGTTGGAAATAAATATATTCACTCAAAAAATATTTTGATTGCAGTTGGGACGAAACCAAGAGAACTCAATAAATTTAGTAATGTAAATATCTTGTCATCAGATGAGGCATTTGATTTAAAAAAATTACCCAAAAATATTTTAATAATGGGGGGGGGATATATTGCAGTTGAATTTGCTTCAATTTTTAATGGATTAGGTGTTAACACATCTTTATGTGTACGAGGTAAAAGGATATTAAGTGATTTTGATAAAGAGATATCTGAATTTATAATGCAACAAATGCAGGAAAAAGGTGTAAAAATAATAGTAGAAGATTTTCCCGAGAAGATTCAATTAAAACAAAAAGATTATCAAGTTTTTTTTAAAAATAAAACTAGAAGATATGAAAAAGTTATGGGAGCTTTGGGCCGTGTTCCAAACATATCAAAATTGAAAATTGAAAATGCAAAAATTAAACTCAATTTTAAAGGTGCCATTCATACTGATGATTTATTTAAAACATCCGCTAAAAATATTTATGCTATTGGGGATGTCATAGACAAAGTTCAACTTACACCGGTTGCTATTTCAGAAGCGATGACTTTTGTAAATAATCTTAAATCCAACAATAAAAAGAAGTTTAACTACAAAAATATTCCAACTGCTGTATTTTCTAATCCAAATTATGCTTTTGTTGGTTACTCTGAAAATGAAGCTAAAAAGATTTATAAAAAAATCAAAGTTTATAAATCTCAATTTCGATCTCTTAAATTTTCAATGTCAAAATCAAAGGAAAAAGTTCTCATTAAATTAATTACTAACGCTTCAAATGACAAGATAGTTGGTTTACATTATGTAGGAGAAAATGCTGCAGAGATTATACAAGGTTTTTCAGTTGCTGTTGTAAATGGTTTGACAAAAAGTCAACTTGATAAAACAATTGGAATCCACCCAACATGTGCGGAGGAGTTAGTTACTTTAAAAACGTAATATAGAATATTAATTTGTATTTTAATTACTAAATTATTATAAGTTAGGATTATGAAAGAAAATTGGTCACCTCAATCTTGGAAATTTAAGAAAGCTTTACATCAGCCTGTATACGATAATGTTACAAAGTTGAATAAAATAACAAAAAAGATGAAAAAACTTCCACCTTTGGTCTTTGCAGGTGAGGTAAGAGAACTGAAATGCGAATTAGCAAAATGTGCTGATGGAAAAGGTTTTCTGCTTCAAGCTGGAGATTGTGCAGAGAGTTTTGCTGAATTTCATCCAAATTACATTAGAGATACATTTAGAGTAATAATGCAGATGGCAGTAATTTTATCATTTGCATCAGGAGTTCCAGTTGTGAAATTAGGCAGACTAGCTGGTCAATTTGCCAAACCAAGATCATCTCCAATTGAAAAAAAAGGTGACTTAGAACTTCCAAGCTATTTGGGTGACATGATTAATTGCATTGATTTTTCAAAAAAAGCACGTGAACCTGACCCCGAAAGAATGATTCAGGCTTACAATCAAGCAGCCTCAACTCAGAATCTATTGAGGGCGTTCGCTTATGGTGGCTACGCTGATTTGTCTACTATCCAGAGTTGGAATCTTGATTTTGTAAAAAAATCAAAACAGGGTTCAAATTTTAAAAACTTAGCAAATAGAATCTCAGAATGTTTAAATTTTATGAATGCCTGTGGTGTGAACAACCATAATGTAAGACAACTCTCAGAAACAAACTTTTATATTTCTCACGAAGCTTTGCTTCTACCATATGAGTCTGCATTTACAAGAATAGATAGTACAACTGGAGATTGGTATAATGTCGGTGCGCATATGTTATGGATTGGTGATAGAACAAGAGATTTAAATGGTGCGCATGTTGAGTTCTGTTCAGGAATAAGTAATCCTATTGGAATTAAAGTTGGACCAACAACAGAACATAATGAGTTGGTAAAGGTTATTAATAGAATTAATCCAAAAAATGAAGAAGGAAAAATTGTTTTGATTGTTAGAATGGGAGCTGGAAATATTGAAAAACTATACCCACCAATTATAAAAGCAATAAAAAAAAATAAACTTAAAGTGGTTTGGTCATGCGATCCAATGCATGCCAATACTGAGAAGGCAAAAAGTGGATATAAAACACGTATTTTTAAAAATATCTTATCTGAAGTAAAATCATTCTTCAAAGTTCACAAAAGCGAGGGTACATATGCTGGCGGTATACACTTAGAGATGACAGGACAAAATGTTACAGAATGCATGGGTGGCATGCAGAAAATTTCTGATAAAGATCTAAGCAGTAGATATCATACGCATTGTGATCCAAGACTAAATGCCTCCCAATCAATTGAATTGGCTTTTCTGATAGCTTCTCATTTAAAGAAAATCAAATAATAAAAGGAGATTTGTTATAAAGATTTTTGTTTCTCAAAAAAATACAATAGTTGGTGATATCGAGGGTAATTTTGAGATTTTAAAAAAGTCTTACAGTGAGGCAGTTTCACAAAACTGTGATCTCTTTTTGACATCTGAATTGTCTCTAACTGGTTATCCTCCTCAAGACCTTTTATTTCGAAAAGATTTCTTAAAGAAGGTGGAGATCTTTAAACAAAAAATTATAAATCTTACTAAGAATAAAAAAACAATCTTTGCACTAAGTATCCCACTTTCGAAAATAAATGAAATTACAAATGCATTGCTTTTAGTTCAATCAGGAAGAATAATATATACAGTTCAAAAACAGATCTTACCGAATTATGGAGTCTTTGACGAAAAAAGGTATTTTTCATCAACTCAAATAACAACTAAATATTTCAATTACCGAAATAAAAAAATTCAATTTTTAATATGTGAAGACATGTGGACCAATGACTTTACAAAGAAAAAAAAAGAAAAGTTAGATCTTATTGTTGTTATTAATGCCTCTCCGTTTGAAATAGGGAAGTTTAAGTTGAGGCAAAGTCATGCATCAAAAAGGGCAAAATATTTTAAATCCAGTTTAGTTTATGTCAATCTGGTTGGATCGCAAGATGACCTCATTTTTGATGGAGGTTCTTTTGTTATGGATAAGTTAGGTAAAATTGTAATTCAAGAAAAATTTTTTGAAGAGTCTGAGACTCATTTCATTCTAGATTCAATAGCTAAAAAAAAACCAATTAAGAAAATTAATAAATTTGAAAATTTATATAGAGCTTTAATGTTGGGTCTAAAAAATTACATGACTAAAAACGGTTTCCGTTTTGCTCATCTTGGGTTATCAGGAGGAATAGATTCAGCATTAACTTTGGCTATTTTAGCAGATACAATTGATAGTGAGAATATTCATTCTTTCTATCTTCCTTCTAAATTCTCTAGTAACGATAGTAAAAAAGATGCAGAAGCTCTTTCCAACAATGTTGGCATAAAAACATCAGAAATTTCAATCGAAATTTTACGAAACACTATATTAAAACATTTAAACCCTATATTTAAAAAATACAAGGAGGATGTTACTGAAGAAAATATTCAATCTAGATTAAGAGGCCTCATCCTCATGGCTTTGTCAAATAAATTAAATTCTCTACTTGTTACAACCGGAAATAAATCTGAACTTGCTGTTGGTTATTCAACCCTATACGGTGATATGTGTGGAGGTTATTCCTTGTTAAAAGATGTTTATAAAACTGACGTATTTGAACTTTGTAGATGGAGAAATAAAAATACGTTGTCCTATTTTAAAGTAAAAAGAAACAATATAATTCCAGAAGAAATTTTAACAAAGGAACCCTCAGCTGAACTTAAATATAATCAAAAAGATTCTGATTTATTACCGCCTTATGAAATTTTAGATAAAATTCTGTCATATTTGATTGATGAGAATCGCGATGTTAAATTTATTATTAAAAAAGGGTTTATCAAAGATGATGTAATGAAAATATGGAAAATGATTAAAAATTCTGAATTCAAAAGATATCAATCTGCTATTGGTCCAAAAGTATCTAAAATGTCATTATCACTGGATAGAAGATTTCCAATTACCAATAAATTTGATCTATAATGTTGAGATTTGCTCCAAGTCCAACTGGTTTCTTACACATGGGTAACATTAGGGTTGCATTAGTTAACTATTTGTATGCAAAAAAAAATAATTTAAACTTCTTTCTTCGAATTGATGATACTGATCAAGAGAGGTCAAAAATTGAATTCATAGAATCAATAATTGAAGATTTAGAGTGGTTGGGGATTCATTATAAAAAAGTAATAAAACAGTCAGAGAGAATTTCTAAATATAAGGAAATTTTTGATTTCTTGAAAAATAAAAATTTTATTTATCCTTGTTTCGAATCAGCAGATGAACTTTCCTTAAAAAGGAAGATTCTTTTAAAACAGGGGAAACCGCCAATCTACGACAGAACATCTCTAAAACTAAAAAAAAGTGAAATACACTCATTAATCCAATCTGGTAAAAGACCTCACTGGAGACTAAAGTTAGATGATGAAACTATTGAATGGTCTGATATGATTCACGGAAAAATTGTTTTTTCAAACTTGTCAGTTTCTGATCCTGTTGTATTTCGATCAGATGAAATGCCTTTATTTACCATTACATCCGTAGTTGACGATGCTGACACTGAAGTTTCACATATTTTTAGAGGAGACGATCATATTACAAATACAGCAGCTCAAATAAAGTTATTTAAACTTATTGATGCCAAAATACCTGAATTTGGACATTTCCCACTTATTAAATCTATTTCTGGACAGGGTTTATCAAAAAGATCAGACGATTTTTCAGTTCGGCAATTTAGAAAACAAAAAGTTTCACAATTAGTTTTAATTAATTATCTTCAAAAAATAGGAACCAACCAATCATTTGAAAAGATAGATGATATGAAAACCTTATATAAGAATTTTAATATTAATAATTTTTCTAAAAATTCAGTTTTCTTTGATCCTAATGATATCGAGAGAATAAATTCAAAATATTTGAAAAACTTAGATATTGAAACTGTGAAAAAAACTTTTAACGTAAATTTTGAAAATAAATTTTGGTTGATTGTTCGATCTAATATCAATTCAATTGATGAAGCTAAAGAATGGTTTGATTTGGTACAAAATAATTTCTTGATAGAGAATAAAATAATTTTAAAAAAACCTTTAAAATCCATAATACTTAAATTTATTCCCGAAAAAGTAGACAAGGATTTATGGTCTGTCTGGACTAATAAGATTTTAGAAAATTTTGAGATTAAACCAAAAGTCCTTTATATTACTCTAAGACAGATCTTAACTGGAAAAAAATATGGACCAAGTATGAATGACTTACTGACATTAATTAGAAAAGATGAGATTATAAAAAGAGTGGAATCAAATTGTGAAGAAGAAGATTAAATTATACGATAGCACACTTAGAGATGGTGCTCAAACGAAAGGGGTGAACTTTAGTTTAAACGATAAATTAAAAATAATATCATTATTGGATGAAATTGGTATTGATTATATTGAGGGTGGGTGGCCAGGAGCTAATCCTACAGATAATGTATTTTTCCAAAAACTCCCAAAATTAAGTAACTCTAAAGCCGTTGCTTTCGGTATGATGAGAAAATTTGGAAAAAGTTCTCAAAATGATCCCGGACTTAATGCGGTTCTTAATTCTGGTGTTTCAACAGTTTGTTTGGTAGGAAAATCATGGGATTTTCATGTAAAGAATGCTTTGAAGATCCCTTTAAATAAGAATTTGGATATGATTAGCGATACTATTGCATTTGCATCTAAAAGAGTTGATGAAGTCTTGTTTGATGCTGAACATTTTTTCGATGGTTACAAAAATAACAAAGAATACTCATTAAACTCCATTAAAAGAGCCTATGATGCTGGTGCTAATTGGATAATTCTATGTGATACAAATGGTGGAACATTACCACATGAGTTAGAAAATATTTTTAATGAGGTGAAAAAAGTAGTTCCAGAAAGTATGATTGGTGTTCATTTTCATAATGATACAGATAACGCTACGTACAATTCACTAGAATCTATCAGGCACGGAATTACTCAAGTTCAAGGTACCTTTAACGGTCTTGGCGAAAGATGTGGAAATGCTAACCTCATTAATGTTGCTGCTAATGCAATATTAAAAATGGGTTTCGAATGTAGTTTGAAAAAAAAAATACACAATTTAACATTTGCAAGTAGATTTATTGATGAAACTTTAAATAGAGAGTCTCAAAGAAACCTACCTTTTGTTGGTTCAGCTGCATTTGCACATAAAGGTGGCCTTCACATTGCTGCAGTTGAGAAAGATCCAAGATGTTATGAACACATTGACCCAAAACAAATTGGGAATGAAAGAGTTTTGGTAGTTTCTAATCAGTCTGGAAAAAGTAACATAATAAACAAACTTAAAAAATTAAAAATTAATGTACAAAATAAAGAAAAAAAAGTTATTAAATTTCTAGAAAAAATTAAAGAACAAGAATTTCTAGGTTATGCGTATGACGGAGCTGAAGCAAGCTTTGAACTTTTAGCAAAAAGAGTGTTTCAGAGATTTAAAGAGTTTTATAATCTTGAAAACTTTAAAGTGTCTGATGAAAAGAGAAAAAATATTAAAAATGAGTTCGTGCCGTTCTCTGAAGCAAGAGTAAAGATTTTTGTTGGAAAGAAAAGCTTTTACAGCGCAGCTGAGGGTAATGGACCTATTCATGCTCTGGATATGGCTCTAAGGAATGCTTTAATAAAGTTTTATCCTAGAATAAAAAAATTAAATTTAGTTGATTACAAAGTTAGAATCTTAACACCCCAAGACGGTACCAAAGCTCTTGTAAGAGTAAGAATTGAGTCTAAAAATGACCAATTGAAATGGTCAACAATTGGAGTTTCCCATAATGTTATTGATGCCTCATACATTGCCCTAAATGACAGCATTACATATCATCTTCTAAAATCTAAGTGATCATGAAAAAATCATGTATGCCTGAAATAGTTCTGGTAAATACACAAATACCAGAAAATTTAGGGGCAACTGCCAGAGCGATGTTAAACTTTAATCTCAAAAACCTTCGAGTTGTATCTCCTCTTTTTGAACTTTCGAATGAAAAGATTATTCCACTTTCAGCCGGTGCTGATTCGGTTATAAAAAATATAAAAAAATTTGGGGTTTTCGAAGATTCTGTTAAAGACCTTAACATTTTAATTGCTACTACAAACAGATTAAGATCAGTTAAAAAGAAGCAGATAACTTTTCAAAAATTAAATAAAATTATCTCAAATTCTAAAAATAAAGTAGGAATTATTTTTGGCCCTGAAAAAAGTGGACTTGAGAATGAGCATTTATCAATTTGTGATTATTCTTTAAAGATTAATTCAAACCCAAAATTTTCTTCATTAAATCTTTCCCATGCTGTTTCAATAGTAGCATACGAAATATGGAGTGGAAATTTTCCTAAAAGAATCTTGATTTCGAATGTTAAAAAAAAAAGTGACCTCCAAGCAACCAAAGGTGAGCTTTCCAATTTCCTATTAATTTTACAAGAACATTTAGAGGAAAACGGTTTTTTTTCAGTATTGGAAAGAAAAAAAATATTGGTTCAAAAAATTCGTAACATTTTTACTAAACTCGAATTAACATCGCGAGATATTTCAACGCTTCTTGGAATAATTAAAAATTTAAGAAAAAACAAGTAAAAGTAATTTGACATAAAAAAAATTAAAAGTATATTTCACCTGATGACTAGAATTTTAAAATCAAAATATAAAATTGATAGACGACTCAGATGTAACTTATGGGGAAGACCTAAAAGCCCATTTAATAGAAGAGATTATCCACCCGGCCTAAATGGACAAAATAGAAAAAAGAAGCCCTCTGATTTCGGGATACAACTTATGGCTAAACAAAAGCTTAAATGCCATTACGGATATATTACTGAAAAACAATTCAGAAATTTATTCTTTAAGGCCTCCAAGATTAAGGGTAATACAAGTGAAAATCTTATAGAATTGTTAGAGCGAAGACTTGATGCTACAGTCTACAGAATGAAATTCTCAACTACTATTTTTGCTGCTCGACAATTTGTAAGTCACGGCCATATTTTAGTAAATGGAAAAAAAGTGACTATTTCATCATATTCTTTAAAAGACGGAGATATTGTTGAAGTTAAAGAAAAAAGTCGAGAAATCCCAGTTTTATTAGAAGCTATTAGCTCCACGGAAAGAGAGACTCCCCAATACTTATCGGTTGATTACGACAAGCTTAAAGGTACCTTCGTAAAGGGTCCTAAACTTGATGAAGTACCTTATCCAGTTGTAATGGAGCCAAACTTAGTTATTGAATATTATTCAAGATAGCTTGTAGAAAATTCTCTTTAAATATCTAAAATTCAGATTAGGATTTCTTTAATGAATTTAAGTGCTCTAATAATCGCTCGTAATGAAGAAAAAAAAATTGAACTTACGCTTAAATCCTTGAGTTTTGTAGATGAAATTGTTGTAATATTAGACAGATCAATTGATGATACAAAGAAAATAGCCTCAAAATATACAAAAAAAATTTACGAAGGTTCATGGAAATCTGAGGGAAAAAGGAGAAATTACGGTATTTCTAAATGCAGTTCACAATGGATTTTGGAGATCGATGCAGATGAATTAGTAACCAAGTCGTTAGAAAAAGAAATAATTCAAAAATTGAAATTTAAAAATTTTGATTTTTACTATGTTTCTTTGACTAACTTTATTGGTAATAAAAAGGTAACAAAAGGTTGGATGGCTTGTCTTGCTCCTGATGGAAAGTTTTGTTTATTCAGGAAAGGAACAAAAGTTTGGATTGATGGAAGTGTTCATCCACAATATCAAATTAAAGGAAAAAAAGGAAAGCCTTTTGCAAACTCATTGAATCATTATTTATCAAAGGACATTTCAGAATTATTATCAAAGTTTAACAGAAATACCACTTTGTACGCAGACGATTTAAGAAAAGAGGGCAAAAGCCTACATAAGTTGATTTCGGTTAGAAAGATCTTTTCAAGGTTTATTAAATCTTTTATTACAAGAAGAGGGTTTCAGTTTGGTGGGTTAGGTGTTTTAATTGGTATCCTATGTGCTATTTATCCATACGTTTCTGCAATCAAATGCAGAGAAGATAGGATTAAGTTTTAATTTTGAAATTGATATTTTTTTCTTTTAGAAAATCTTCAATTTCACCGTTTTCGAGCATTTCCTTTAAAATATCACAACCCCCAATAAATTCTTTTTTAATGTAAATCTGAGGAATAGTTGGCCATTCTGAATAAACTTTTATTCCTTCCCTAAGTTCTATATCATCTAAAACATTGTAACTTTGGTAATTTATCCCGAGGTAATTTAATATCCCAACTACGTTTGCAGAGAAACCACACTGGGGAAAATCTGGAGTTCCTTTCATGAATAAAACTACGTCATCATTTTCGATCATAGTATCAATTTTTTTATCAATATTTGTCATAAATTTTCCTATTTAACTTTCTGAGGTAGTAAGCATTAGTGCATGGAGTGTTGTACCCATGTGTGAACCTATTGCTTCATAAACCATTTTGTGCTGTTTAAGTTTTGATAAACCTTTGAATTTCTGAGAAATAATTTTAGCGTGATAGTGGTTGTTGTCACCTCTAATATCATTAACTTCAATGATAGCATCGGGTATTTTTTTTTTTATTAGTTTAGTTATTTCTTGAGCGCTTAAAGTCATTTTTCAATAAAGTTTTCAAACCATATACTATTATATTTTATAAGCTTTTTTACTGAAATTTCAAATTTTTTTATAATACAAAATTTATCACCACTAACTGTGGCAATTTCTTGAAGCTTTATATTCTCTTTTTTCGCTACTTTTTTAATAATATCTTCATTGTTAACTATGAGTAAATATCTTGATTGATCTTCACCGAATAACCAATTTTTTGAATTTTTTACATTTGAGGGAATTTTTATATTTAAACCTTTTTCATTTCTGATCGCAAGTTCTGCAAGTGCTAAAATAATTCCACCCTCTGAAATATCATGACAACCAGTAACTATAGAGTTGTGCTTTTTCATAAAATTTCTAACAAAAGTACCATTTTTTATTTCTTCTTTCAGATCAAGGGGAGGGGGAGAGCCATAATTTTTGTTGCAAATTCTGTTAAATTCAGAAAGTTCAAGATGACCATGAGAATTTCCTACAATAAAAATTTTATCCCCCTCATTCATTCTTAAACCTTTTGATTTAGAAATATTTTTTATGACTCCAACACCACCTATAACTGGAGTAGGAAATATTGACTTGTTTTTAGTTTCATTGTAAAAAGATACATTTCCTGAAACAACGGGATAATCTAATGCTTCGCAAGCAGTCTTTATTCCTTTTATAGCTTCTTTAATTTGATACATAATTTCCTTCTTCTCGGGATTACCAAAATTTAAATTATCGGTAATTGCAATTGGTTCAGCACCTGATGCAATAAGATTTCTCCATGACTCTGCAACTCCTATTTCGGCTCCTAACTTTGGGTCAGAATTGCAGTAAATGGGATTGCAATCACATGTTACAGCAATTGCTTTAGTAGAGTTATGGACTCTGATCACTGCTGAATCACTTTGTTCAGACGAAAAATATGTATCACACATTACAGACCTATCATATTGATGATAGATCCACTTCTTTGATGAATGGTTTGGACTTGATATTATTTTTATTAAAGCAGATTTGATTGAAAAATTTTTATGATTCTCTTTTTTAAATTTGATAAAAGGTTTTTCAGAAGGCCGATCATATTCAGGTGAAGAATCTGCCAAGGGCTTAATAGGTAACTTTCCAACTAAACTATTATTAAAAAAGATTTCCATATTTCCAGTTTTTGTAATAACTCCAATCTCAGCTGCTTCTAATCCCCATTTTTTAAAAATCCTTAAAGTACTTTTTTTTTTGGACGGTTTAATTACCATCAGCATTCTCTCTTGGGTTTCAGACAGCATCATTTCATAAGGTGTCATTTTATCTTCTCTACACGGCACCTTATCTAAAAATAATTTCACTCCACATGAACCTTTCGAAGCCATTTCAAATGACGAAGATGTCAAACCTGCGGCTCCCATGTCTTGAATTGCTATTATTGCATCTTCTTTCATCAACTCCTGACAGGACTCTAATAGAAGTTTTTCCATAAATGGGTCTCCAACTTGGACTTGTGGTCTGCTATCTTCTGAATGATCATCGAACTCTGCTGATGCCATTGTTGCACCATGTATTCCATCTCTTCCAGTCTTTGCGCCTACGTAAATGATTGGATTTCCAAAACCTTTTGCAATGGAATAAAATATTTTATTTTTTTTAACCAATCCAATACACATTGCATTTACTAAAATATTGTTATTGTAAGACTCATGAAAGTTACATTCTCCTCCTACAGTTGGAATTCCAACGCAATTCCCATAATCTCCGATACCTTTTACTACACCTGACAATAGTTGTTTTGTTTTGGGATGTTTTGGTGAGCCAAATCTTAGAGAATTTAGGTTTGCAATTGGTCTTGCTCCCATTGTAAAAACATCTCTCATAATACCACCAACACCAGTAGCTGCTCCTTGGTACGGCTCAATAAAAGAAGGATGATTATGACTTTCCATCTTAAATACTATTGCTTCATTATCACCAATGTCAATTATCCCAGCATTTTCTCCAGGACCACAAATTACTTTTTCGCCTGATGTGGGCAAAGTTTTTAGCCACTTTTTTGTAGACTTATAAGAACAGTGCTCACTCCACATCACTGAGAAAATACCTAACTCAAGAAGATTGGGCTCTCTTTGGAGAATTTCTTTTATTAATTTAAATTCATCTTCAGATATTCCATGTTCTGAAACTATACGTTTGTTAATTTTTATCATAATAAATTTTGCAATCCTCTAAAGAAGGAAATACCGTCGTTGTCTTCTGAAAAATTTACAGCTCTTTCTGGATGAGGCATTAGACCAAGAATATTTTTATTTTTATTTATTATTCCTGCAATATTATTCATTGAGCCGTTTGGATTTTGAGATTTGTTAATTTTACCATCTCTTGAAGAATATTTAAAAACAATTTGGTTGTTATCTTCAAGCCTTTTTAGGTTGTCTTCTGATGTATAAAACCTTCCTTGTGCATGGGCTATAGGAAATTGAACAATATTTTTATTAATATTTTTAGTAAATAGGGTATTTTTATTTACAATTTTTACAAAATTTTCTTTGCAAATGAAAAGGCGTTTATAATTATCAATTAGAGCTCCATCAAGTAATTTACACTCTGTTAAAATTTGAAATCCATTGCAAATACCAATTATAGGAACTCCTTTTTTAGATAATCTAATGACCTCTTTCATCGCAGGAGATTTTGTAGCAAGTGCTCCTGACCTTAAATAATCTCCAAATGAAAAACCACCAGGGATAAAAATCATTTCTTGATTTTTAATGTTTGGATCATCGTGCCAAACTAACTCCGTGTTGACATTCATATATTTTTGAACTGCAATATCTAAGTCTCTATCGCAATTTGAACCTGGGAAAACAACAATTGAAACAACTTTTTTTGGCACAAGTTATTTCTTTATAATTTTAAAATTTTCAATAATAGGATTTGATAGCAAATCTGAGCTAATTTTTTCTAAATCTCCTAAAGTGTTTTTTGATGAAGAAATTTCAATATCAAAAAACTTCCCTTTTGAAATATTTTTAATAGTTTTATAACCCATACTATCAATTGTTCTTTTAATTGCCTCTG
>ENA-OSEY01001160-OSEY01001160.1-marine-metagenome-genome-assembly--contig:-NODE-1160-length-18599-cov-6.220711_pt1 | contig 18599 bp, 28 predicted proteins | sample MGYA00248465_ERZ534230 | MGnify/ENA primary metagenome ERZ534230 (study PRJEB26409, sample SAMN06344110) | marine metagenome | isolation source: Sea water from surface | place: Atlantic Ocean:Southern...
ATAATCAAATTAAATCTCGTGTTGAAATGAATTCTAAAAGATGATTCCTACTACTGTTCAAGATAATTTCTTTGACAGACCTGATGAACTTGTAAGACTAGCAGATTCTCTAGAGTTTACACCTGCCGAAGAACAACAATATCCTGGTGCACGATCTGCACCTTTTTCTGTCATTGATAGAGACTTAGATAGGTATATTGGTCAACGTATTCTTAGATCATGGTTTCATGCAGGTGAATTTTCTAGAACAACTGATTTAAACTGGGTTGCTGATATTAGATTTCAAATTGTTGAACCTGCACATGAAGAACAATATCATTTAAAAAATCGTGGGTGGGCACATTATGATTCGTCAATTAAGTTTGGTGGTATCATTTACCTAAATCCTGATCCAGAACCAGGTACAGGAACTGATATTCTTCAAACTAAAAAAGGATACTTTTGGAGTAGACCTGATGCTATTACTGTAGAGAGACAATTCTATAAAGATCCCTCTTCAGTATCTGATGAAGAATATGAAAAAGCATGGAGAGATATAAATGATCAGTGGGAAGAAACTATTAGAGTAGAAAATAGATATAATCGTATGATGGTCTTCAATAATCAACAGGCACATAGAGTGCATACATTTGGACACAAACAAAAGAGATTAACTATAGCATTTTTCTTTCACCAACTTCGTGGTCCTAATCCTCCGTTCTCTAGATTTTAATTATGTTTCCTATTATATCATGTGAGCATTTCTTTCCAGATCCTCAAAAGATTGTTAACTATGCAGAAACTTTAGAGTATTTTCCTGCAGAAGCAAATCAGTATCCTGGTGTACGATCTGATACTCTTTATAATATTGATCAAAACCTAGATAGGTATGTAGGCAATCGCATTCTAAGAAATTTTTATCATAGTAATAATTGGAGTAATTATAATAATGTAAATTGGAATGCAGAGATACGTTTTCATAAAATAAGACCATTACATCCTGATCAACATCATCCTAAAAATCGTGGGTGGGTGCATAAAGATTCATCAACTTTATTTGCAGGTCTCATTTATCTTAATAGAGTCCCAGAAAAAGACACAGGAACTGACCTTTATATTGAGAAAGATGGTTACGCATGGACAGAGAATGACGATACAATTATAGAGCATAAACATTACAGTGGTGAACAAGTGCTTGACGAAGACTATGAAAAAGCGTATAATAGAGTACAAAATCAATATGAACTGTCTATCTCATTTGAAAATGTTTTTAATCGTATGATTGCTTATGATAGTCAGGTATCTCATTGTGCCAGAACTTTTGGTAAAGATCAAGAGAGATTGACATTGACATTTTTCTTTAAAGATCTTATGGGATCACAACCACCAGGAGCAAGATTCGGATGAAGTTATTACTAATCACTGACCAACATTTCGGTGTAAGAAATGATAATGTACATTTTATTAATCACTATAGAAAATTCTATAGTCAAATTGTAATTCCATTTATTAAAGCATCAGGTATTGATACTGTAATTAATCTTGGTGATACGTTTGATAAACGTAGATCTATCAACTTCTTGTCTCTAAACGAGGCAAAACAAATGTGGTTTGACCCTCTCGTAGAGTTGGGTGTAAAGATGCATATGATTGTTGGTAATCATGATATCTACTATAAAAATACTTTAAGAGTAAATGCTCCTAAAGAACTACTTGGTTCTTATGATAACATTACAGTGTATGATGAACCATGCACAGTTAATTTTGGTGGATTAGATATCTGTTTTATTCCTTGGATATGTGATGATAACTATGATAAAACTCTTTATACCATAACTCAAAGTCCTGCTTCAGTTGCCATGGGACATCTAGAGTTAAATGGTTTTGAAGCACATCCTGGTCATTACATGGAAAATGGAATGGATCCTTCATTTGTAAGTAAATTTAAAAAAGTATTTACAGGACACTATCATCAAAAATCACATAGAGATAATATCTATTATCTAGGAAACCCTTATCAACTTTATTGGAATGACTACAAATGCAAAAGAGGATTCCATGTCTTCGACACAGAAACTCTCAGAACTACTTTTTACAGAAATCCCTTTGATATTTTTTATAAGCTTCACTATGATTCTGGAGTTAGCATACCGAACGAGAAAGAATTGGAAGGAGCATTCGTCAAATTAATTGTAGAAAATAAAGGAGATTATTCTAAGTTTGATTATAGAGTAAGACAATTACAAGATATTGGTTTAGCAGATCTTAAAATTATCGAAGACATAAGTGTGGGAATCGAGAATGGATCTGTTGTAGAGACCGAAGATACTATGACTCTATTAGATACCTACATAGATGAGATAGATATCAAAGCGAACAAAAGTAATATTAAAAATATTATGAGATCGCTATACGTCGAGGCAAGTGCACTATAATGTTTATTCTAACTCAAAAAGAAAGAGGTGGTGTCTACGCAGTAAAAGACAAAACCAAAATAAAAACAGTACAAGTCTTTGAAGAAGAAGATGATGCTGTTAGATATATGACATTGTTAGAAGCAAAAGAAGCGAACGGAGGTCCATGGGATATAATGGAAGTAGACACAGATATAATTGCTATGAACTGTGACAGTTATGGATATAACTATGCTATAATAAAACCTGATGAATTGACTATTCCAAAATTTGATTAAATGATTGTTTTTGAAAAAATTAAGTGGAAGAATTTTCTTTCCACAGGTGATCAATGGTCTGAAATTGATTTTACAGACAGTTCATCAACTTTGATTATTGGACTAAATGGTGCAGGTAAGTCTACTGTATTAGACGCACTTTGTTTTGCTTTATTTAATAAACCTTTCCGTAAGATAAAAAGAGGACAACTGGTAAATAGTATCAATGAAAAGTCTACCAAAGTAGAACTAGAATTTTCTATTGGTAAAGACGACTATCGTATTTTTAGAGGTATCAAACCAAATGTCTTTGAACTTTATCACAATAACAAACTCATTGACCAAGACGCTGCGGTTAAGGACACGCAGAAATATCTTGAACAAACAATTCTCAAACTCAACTTCAAGTCCTTTACACAAGTCGTCATCTTGGGTTCATCCACATTTGTCCCCTTCATGCAACTATCCGCACCTCACCGCAGAGAAGTTATCGAAGATCTATTGGACATCAATATCTTCTCAAACATGAATCATCTGTTGAAAGACAGAGTAAGGTCAGCGAATAGTCAGAATAAAGATTGTGCTCACATGTTGAGACTAGCGAAAGAGAAAGTTGAATCTCAACAAAAATTACTTAATTCTCTAACAGCAGTTAATCAAACAAGACAGGATGAGAAACAACTTAAGATCACTCAGAATGATGCGTTGATCAAAGGATTAGAAAAAGAAAGAGAAAAAAATAAATTAGAATTAGATAGATTACAAGAAGAATTAGATAACGTTGATGATCAAAGAGCAGTAATTTCTGATCTTGAAAGTAATAAAGCAGAGATAAATGCAGAACTAAAACATGCAAAAAAAGATATTAAGTTTTTAGAAACTCATGATGAGTGTCCTACTTGTACTCAGATAATTGATGATGACTTTAAAATTGGAAGAGTTAGCATGTTACAAACTAAAGGTGCAAAACTTGCAAAAGATTTTAATAATCTAAAATTAGAAATCAAAGATCTATTAGAAGTTGTCAAACGTGCAGATGATATCTCTATGCAATGTCATTCTGTAAGAACAGATGTTCATAATAGTGATAGAGACATTCTCCGTCTTGAAAAAGAAAACTTACAAATCAATCAGGAGTTGATTGAACTACAAACTAATACTCCTAATATTGAAAAGGAAACTGAAACTCTTGTTAAGTTCAATAAGGAACTAGGTATCACTGAAAAAAATTGTGGTAAGATTTCTGAAACTCTTGATGAGTATTTTATTGTTGCTAACTTACTTAAAGACTCTGGTATTAAAAGTCAAATAATTAAAAGATATGTTCCGATCTTTAACAATTTGATTAATAAATATCTGCACAGTATGGACTTCTTCGTTAATTTTACCCTTGACGAAAACTTCAATGAAATAATCAAAAGTCGTTTTAGAGATGAGTTTTGTTACTCTTCTTTTTCTGAAGGAGAAAAACAAAAAATTGATCTAGCACTATTGTTTACTTGGAGAGAAATTGCTAGAATGAAGAATAGTATAGCAACTAATCTTCTCATACTTGATGAAGTATTTGACAGTTCACTTGATGCAGATGGAACTACAGAACTTCTTAAAATTCTAAGAAGTTTTGGTAATGACTCCAATGTATTTGTTATCAGTCATAAGGGTGAAATTCTCGTAGATAAGTTTCTACGAACTATCAAATTTGAAAAAATTAATGACTTTAGTAAAATGTCAGAAGACTCTTAGTGAGTTTGTCAGAAGGCATATAGGTCCTTCAAAGGAACAACAGATTCAGATGTTAGAGGATTTGGGTCTTACTACTATAGAAGAGTTAGTAAGAGACATAGTTCCAACTTCAATCTTACTTCGTGGAGATAGTAAATTACCAGAAGGTTGTAGTGAGTCAGAAGCATTAGCAGAACTTAAAGATATTGCAAGTCATAATAAAATCAAAAGGAGTTTGATAGGTCAAGGATATTACGGTACAATAGTTCCACCTGTGATTCAAAGAAATGTATTAGAGAATCCTGCTTGGTATACATCTTATACACCCTATCAGGCAGAAATATCACAGGGTAGACTAGAAGCATTATTTAATTTTCAAACTTTAGTTACAGAGTTAACTGGATTACCAATAGCAAATGCATCTCTTTTAGATGAAGCAACAGCAGCAGCAGAAGCAATGATACTTGCTTTTAATGCATCTAAGAAAAATACATTTCTTGTAGATACTAAAGTATTTCCTCAAACACTAAAGGTATTGCAGACCAGATCAAAACCATTAGGTATTAACATACGTCCATTAGATACAGAAACTGTAGACTTACAAGATGTGGGTGAAGCATTTGGTATGCTAATTCAATTACCTAATAACGATGGTAATCTAAAACATCCAGATGGATTACTAAGATGTGCAGAAGTTTATAATGTTACTAAGATTGCGATTGTAGATCCACTATGTCAGGTATTAATGCAACCTGTAGGAGAGATGGGATTTGATATTGCTGTTGGTAGTATGCAAAGGTTTGGAGTTCCTATGGGTTATGGAGGACCTCATGCAGCATTCTTTGCAACCACTGAAAAATATAAACGTAAGATTCCTGGACGTATTGTTGGGCAGTCGGTAGATAGTGAAGGTAATCCAGCGTTACGATTAGCACTACAAACAAGGGAACAACATATAAGACGAGACAAAGCAACATCCAATATATGCACTGCTCAAGCACTCCTCGCAAATATGGCAGGTTTTTACGCTGCTTACCATGGTTCGGAAGGTTTGAAAAAAATAGCAACCAGAGTACTACAATATAGGCAAACGCTACAATTAGCATTGAAATGGTGCGGATATGAGGTTGATGAATCTGAAGGGTTTGATACCGTTAGATGGAAGAGTTCTCTTATTATAACAGATTTTAATGTAAGACATGAGGATGGTTGGAATATTGTTTCTTTAGATGAGTGTACAACATTACTTGAATTGCATCAAATTATAGACAGTCAAGTAGATTTTCCTCATAAAGAAAATACAATAGACCATGTTCTAGATGCAGTAGGAGATTATAAATGGATGGTCACTCCTGTCAGAAAAGAACCTTGGTTGACTCAGGAAGTATTTAATATCTATCATAGTGAAACTGACATGATGAGATATATCTATTCATTATCATCTAAAGATTATTCATTAGTAAATGGAATGATGCCATTAGGAAGTTGCACAATGAAATTAAATGCAGCAGCAGAACTGATGCCTGTTTCATGGGAAGAGTTTAATAATATACATCCATTTGCTCCACCAGGACAAGCACTTGGTTACGAACAAATCATGTGTGATTTACAAGATTGGTTATGTGATATCACAGGATTTGCTGCTATATCATTACAACCTAACTCAGGTGCACAAGGTGAGTATGCAGGTCTATTAGCAATCAAAGCATATCATGAATCAAACGGAGATAAACGTAATAAAATTCTAGTTCCTAAGAGTGCACATGGAACTAATCCTGCAACTTGTATCATGGCAGGTATGGAAGTTATAAGTGTTGATTGTGATAGTAATGGCAACGTTGATATACATGATCTAAGATTGAAAGCATGTCTAGAGGCAAATGAATTAGCAGGTTGTATGATTACATATCCTTCTACTCATGGTGTATTTGAAACAACTATCAAAGAAATATGTGATATTGTACATGAGTTTGGTGGTCAGGTATATCTTGATGGTGCGAATCTAAATGCACAGGTAGGTCTATGTAAACCAGGTCATTATGGTGCAGACGTATGTCATCTAAACTTACATAAAACATTTTGTATTCCACATGGAGGTGGCGGACCTGGCGTAGGTCCTATTGGTGTTGCAGAACATCTAGCACCATTTGTTAATCAAAGAGTATCTGCAGCAACTCAAGGAAGTGCTAGTATTCTTCCTATCACATGGATGTATATTAGAATGATGGGTGCTGATGGTCTTAGAGAGGCAACAGAGGTGGCATTATTAAATGCAAACTGGTTAGCAAAGAAGATAGAACCATACTTTGACGTATTATATAAAGCAGATAATGGTAGAGTTGCACACGAATGTATTTTTGATTGTCGTAATTTACCAGTTACTGCTGAAGATATTGCTAAAAGACTGATGGACTATGGATTTCATGCACCTACATTGTCTTGGCCAGTTCTAGGAACTATGATGGTAGAACCAACTGAATCAGAATCACTGAAAGAGTTAGAGAGGTTTGGTGAAGCAATGGCAATGATAAGAGCAGAGATTAATGAATGTCCTGAGATAGTCAAGAATGCACCGTACACTCAATCAGAAATATGTGGGACATGGGAATATCCATTTACTAGAGAACAGGCAGTTTTCCCTAATCTACCAAAAAATAAGTTTTGGCCAGCAGTTAATCGTATAGATAATGTACATGGAGATAGGAATTTGGTATGTGCCTGCCAGTAGACAGTTAAAAAAGTGTCCACTGGGTTGACCATTGGTCGTGTGAACTGCTATCATATAGATATCTAAAGCAAACACGATGATCAATCAAGAAGTAAAAGGAACACTCGCTAGACTCCTAGCAACAGAAAACCTAACTGTAGAGCACCGTCAAGTTTCTACTGCTTGTTTCGATGTAGAAAAGCGTCTTCTTATTCTCCCAATCTGGAAGACCGCTTCTAACACTGTATACGACCTTCTCGTAGGACATGAAGTAGGACACGCACTCTATACACCTAACGATCCTTTTGGAGACGCTCCTCAATCATTTGTAAATGTAATTGAAGATGCTCGTATTGAGCGTATGATGAAGGATACATATCCTGGTCTTCGTAAGTCTTTCTTCGATGGTTATACAGAACTTTGGAACGATGACTTCTTCGGTGTAAAGCATGAAGATCTAGAGACTCTTCCTTTGATCGATCGTATCAATCTATATTTCAAAGGCAACAGTTCTATGCCTTTCAATGAAGATGAGCAAGTATGGGTAGAGAAAGTAAGTAATACAAAAACCTTCAAAGATGTAGTTGACCTTGCTAATGAAATGTATGGTCATGCTCAAAAGATTGAAGATGCAAAACCAAAGGTTGAAGATGATGACCTAAGTCAATTTGACTTTCCATTTGATTCTGAAGAAGGAGATGATGGAGAAGAGACTTCTATGAATCAGGAAACTGATACAGAAGGTCAAGGACAAGATACACAATCCGTACCTCAACCATCATCTAAGCAAACAGATATTACAGAAACATCTGATGATCAACCAGTAACAACTAAGTCTGTATCTCCTATAGGTGGTGGTCAAATTGCATCAGGTCATGATGAGACTAAGAGTATTACCGAGGAAGCACTTTCACAAGCACTAGAGACACTTATAGATGAAGATGCTAAAGAGTGGGTTTATCTAACACTTCCACAAATCAAACTTGATGATATCATTATTCCTTCCGAAGAAATTACAGAGGGTCTAAAGTTTCACTTCTATGGTCAAGCGTTTGGTAATAAAGAATCACTAGATAATTACATGGGTAATGTTGACTATGCTGTCAATCATTATGAGAATTACAAGAAGAGTGCACAGAAATCTGTAAATTATCTTCTAAAGCAATTTGAGATGAAGAAGTCTGCTGCAGAATACAAGAGAGCAGCAACATCTAAAACTGGTGTTATCAATACACAATCTCTATACAAGTACAAACTAACTGATGATATCTTTAAAAGAGTCACAGTAGTTCCTGAGGGAAAGAATCATGGACTTGTTATGTATCTTGATTGGTCAGGATCTATGAATCATCAACTTCTTGATACTCTCAAGCAAGTATACAACTTGGTTTGGTTCTGTCGTAAAGCACAAATTCCATTCCGTGTGTATGGTTTCCAGAGTGGATATGCATATGGATATGATACCAAGATGAATCCTGCTGTCACTCCTAAAGAGAATAGTCTTAACTTTGACAGTTCTTTCAAACTCTTTGAGTTCTTCTCTTCAAAGCAAAACAAGAGATCTCTTGAAGAATCTATGAAGATGGTATACATGCAAGCATTTGCAATGAATGGATATCGTCTCAACTACTGTCACAAGTATGGACTAGGTGGCACTCCTCTAGCGGAAGCAATGATGTGCACTCGTAAGATTGTAGATCTACTAAAGAAAACTGAGGGTGTTACTAAAGTAAACGTAGTCTGTCTAACTGATGGAGAATCAAATCCTATGAGTTACATGAGAGAGCGTAAAGAAGATGAAGGTTACTACTACGAGAAAGATCAGTATCGTGTATCTAGTATCCAACATTCTTATGGAAAAGTATTTTTCCTTCGTGATCCTGAGACAGGATATACTAGAAAGATTAGTAGTAGTCCATATGAGGTTACTCAAACTATGGTTGGTTTTCTAAGAGAGGTTACTGATTACAACTGGATTGGTATCCGTATCTGTAGCAAAGGAGAAATGAATAGATTTGCTCGTTCAGTTTCCTTTGATCAAGAGTTCATTGATAACCTTGACAAGTCATGGAAGAAAAACAAGTTTGCTTCCATCAAAGAGAAAGCAGGTTTTACCGAATCTTTCTACATCCCTACTCATGGAATTGGTCATGGCACTGACGACCTTGAAGTAAAACAAAAGGGCGAAGTTGCTACCAAAGCAGAACTACAACGTGCATTCAAAAAGCACATGGGTTCTAAGATGACCAACAAAACAATCCTTAATGCCTTTATCGAGAACATCGCATGAAATGTAAAGTAACTCTTTTCAAAGCAGGTACAATTTTTGAAGAAGTTGTAATTGCTGTTGACTACAATGACGCACAGAAAGTTGCACTAGCAAGAAATCCTGGTGCAACTGTGCAAAGTGTGACAGCAGTGTTCGATTAACAAACTGTCCACTCCCCCTACACATAGCAGTTTCATCTGCTATACTAAATGTATAAACAAACAAACTAGACTCATGCCTTTTGAACCAAACCCTGTGACTACCGAACAACTCGTTCAACACTTAACTGATAATGTTGGTGTTGAGGTAGGATGTTCTGACATTCGTAATTCAGCAAAAGAACTAAGTGTATCTTATGCTACTGCCTGTAAGAGGTTGAAGTCTTATAAATCAGGTATTGGCAAATGGAACTTGACAGCACAACAAATTGAAGAGTGCTTCAAGAAACCATCTGCAAAACCTGCAAAGGAAGTTTCATACATCCCAGAGAAAGATGGTTCCTACGTCCCTTTTGGTAACTTCAGCAATGTTCGCAAAGTTATCGCGTCCGATAAATTCTATCCTGTCTTCATTACAGGTCTTTCTGGAAACGGTAAGACTCTCTCAGTTGAGCAAGCGTGTGCGTCAACTAATCGAGAATTGATTCGTGTCAACATCACAATCGAAACTGACGAGGACGATCTTATTGGTGGGTTTCGTCTTGTTAATGGCGACACTGTTTGGCACAACGGACCTGTGGTTGAAGCTTTGGAGAGGGGAGCTGTACTCCTTCTAGACGAGATCGATCTTGCATCAAACAAGATTCTATGTCTACAATCTGTTCTAGAAGGTAAAGGTGTATTCCTCAAAAAGATTGGTCGTTATGTAAAACCTGCTCAAGGATTCAATGTTATTGCAACTGCAAATACTAAAGGTAAAGGCAGCGATGACGGTCGCTTTGTTGGAACTAACGTTCTCAATGAAGCATTCCTAGAGCGTTTCCCAATCACTTTTGAGCAAGAGTATCCATCTGCTGCTATCGAAAGCAAGATCCTATTGAACCAAGGATGTGATGCAGAGTTTACTGAGATGCTTATCAAGTGGGCAGGTGTTATCCGTAAAACATTCTTTGACGGTGGTGTTGATGAAGTCATTACAACTCGTCGTCTAGTTCACATCGTTCATGCACATCAAATCTTTGGTGATCGTCTAGGTGCAATCACTAACTGTGTCAATCGTTTCGATGATGATACTAAGCAATCCTTCCTCGATCTTTATACAAAGGTTGACGCACAGGAAGAACTAGAGTATACTGAGGGTTGAGAAATACCCTCTCTATATTATGAGAAAGTACAGCGAGGATGAGATCCTCAAGGAGATTTCAGAATACATCTCCAACACATACAAAGGTCATTATTCTGTCGGTAACGTTCAGACTCTTGACCTTATTGATTCTGTTGGTGACGCTGAAGCATTCTGTAGAAGTAATGTTCTGAAGTATGCTTCACGTTATGACAGAAAGGGGTCAGCAAGGAAAGACATCATTAAGATCATTCATTATGGAATGTTGCTACTCCACTTTAACGACAAAACTGCTAAAGCAAACGAAGCAGCAGTAAACAATCCTACATCATTTTCAGTTGACTACGATCGATGACAGTTATTTCACAACCAACTATTGAAGTTTTAAAAAACTTTTGTGCCATCAACAAATCTATTGTTATCAAACCAGGTAACACAATCTCCACACTAAGTCTTAACAAGAACATTCTTGCTATCGCTGAAGTCGAAGAACAATTTGATTCTCAGATTTCAATCTATGATTTAGGTGTTTTTATTGGAGGTTTGAATACTTTAGATGCACCAAAAATTGACACATCAAATGAGAATTATGTAACTGTAAGTGATAGTTCTGGAATCTATAAGTCTAGATTCTTCTATGCTGATCCAGATATCATTACTCAACCACCAGAGCGTGAGATCACACTTCCATCTGAAGATGTAAAGTTTCGTCTTCGTACTAATGACTTAGATAAACTTCAAAGAGTTGCAAGTATCTATTCTCTCTCAGATCTATGTCTAGTAGGATACAAAGGTAAAATGGAATTGCAGTTGACCGATAAGAAGAACGATACATCTAATAGTTTTTCTGTTAATGTTGGTGAAACTAATGATGAGTTTTGTTACTGTTTTAAAGTTGAGAATCTAAAACTAATCAAAGGTGATTACAATGTTACTGTGAGCAAAAAGAATGTTGCTCTCTTTGAAGGTGATCAGATCAAATACTTTATTGCACTAGAACCTAATACCTAATGTCAAATGATTTTTTATGGGTGGAAAAATACAGACCGAAGAAAATCGAGCACTGTATTCTTCCATCAGATGTGAAAGAAACTTTTAAAGGTTTCGTAAAACAAGGAGAGATACCAAATCTTCTACTCTCAGGAACTGCAGGTGTTGGTAAAACAACTATTGCAAAAGCATTATGCACTGAATTAGGAGCAGACTTCTATGTTATTAATGGATCTGATGAAGGTAGATTTCTAGATACAGTACGAAATCAAGCAAGTAATTTTGCTTCTACGGTATCACTTACTTCTACAAGTAAGCACAAAGTCCTTATCATTGATGAGGCAGATAATACTACTCCTGATGTTCAACTTCTATTGAGAGCAAACATTGAGACGTTTCAAAAAAATTGTAGGTTTATATTTACTTGCAATTTCAAGAATCGTATTATTGAACCTCTACATAGTAGAACTACTGTTGTTGAATTCAACGTTAGAGGAAAGGTAAAACAAGAACTTGCAGCAGCATTCTTTGAAAGATGTCGTGGCATTCTAACTGCTGAAGATGTTCCTTTCTCAGATAAGGTTGTTGCAGAAGTTGTTAATAAGTATTTCCCTGATTTTAGGAGAACACTTAACGAACTTCAAAAGTATTCATCAACTGGTTCAATCGACACTGGTATTCTAGCAGCACTAGGTGATGCTAATATGGATGCACTTGTTGCAGCATTGAAAAGTAAAAAGTTCAATGATGTTAAGAAGTGGGTTCATGCTAATCTAGATGCTGATCCTGTATCTATTATGAGAAAGTTGTATGATAGTGCATCTTCTCTAATGGATGGTCCTAGTGTTGCTGCAGCAGTTTTAATTATTGCTGAGTATCAATACAAATCTGCCTTTGTGGTAGATCAAGAGGTAAATCTTCTTGCTTGTTTAACACAAATAATGTTGGAGTGTAATTTTAAATGAACATTTTATTATCATGCCCACCAGTGTATACACTACCTGGTACATGGACTAAATGTAACGCTATCATACCTCACTATAACGCTGATCCTAATGTAACCTTTGGCATTTCTCTTTTAGTAATTTTAGTATTGCTATCTGGGTTTGGAATCTACAGAGCGTTTTTTAATAACAAAGGTTTGACAGATCAATGGGATGATCACGATGACTAAATTAATGAGAAAAAGAGAAAAGATCAGAGCACAAATGAAATCTAGATTTTATTATATGTTCTGGGGTGCTATGGCAGGTGCTGTCGTAGGTGGACAAATTTATGTTGGCACATCATATCGTGCTATGGCAAAGTCTATGAATAGATGGTTTGAAGAAACTATTGATATCATTGTTCCTGATAGAGGATACTATCAACCAATGCCATCAGGACCAGAATATCCTATCATTCGATGATGATTACCAAAACTGCTCTCAAAACTCCTCTCCGTTATCCTGGTGGAAAGTCTCGTGCTATTAAAAAGATGGCACAATTTTTTCCTGAGATGAATGAGTATACAGAATTTAGAGAACCTTTTTTAGGTGGTGGATCTGTTGCACTATATGTGTCTCAGGTTTATCCGCAGTTAGATATTTGGGTGAATGATTTATATGAACCCTTATATTGTTTTTGGAAAACACTTCAATTACAAGGAGACAAACTCACAAAAGAATTACAACAAATAAAACAAAGACATCCAGATCGAAGTTCTGCAAGAGTTTTATTTGAAGATGCTAAAGAGTATTTGTCAAAACCAAAACGTGATCCCTTTCATACAGGGGTTGCTTTTTATGTTGTAAATAAGTGTTCTTTCAGTGGTTTAACTGAGTCTTCATCTTTTAGTCCTCAAGCAAGTGATTCAAATTTTTCTATGAGAGGAATTGAAAAACTTAAGTACTATAGGATGGTAATTAAAAATTGGAATATAACTAATCTATCATACGAACAACTTTTAGTTGATGATGCTAATGCCTTTGTTTACTTAGATCCTCCATATGATATCAAGGCAAATCTATATGGTAAGAGAGGAACAATGCATATAGGATTTGATCATGATAGGTTTGCTAGGAAATGTGATCAATGTGAATTAGATCAAATGATATCTTATAACTCTTCTAATTTAGTGAAAGAAAGATTTGTAGATTGGAATCCTCAGGAATACGATCATACTTATACAATGAGATCTGTAGGTGACTACATGTCAGATCAACAAAAGCGAAAAGAACTACTACTTCTAAATTATGACATCGAACTATCCTCTTAAGGATTATCTAAATTCAATCAACTATTCCAAACAGTATCTGATGGGAGAAGATGAAGATCCTGGTTGGGAAAAGAAATATCCTGCATACGTTATTAATAAATGTATGTCTCATCATATGGATACAGTAATGTTTGCAAATGAAATGAATTTACATTCAACACTAGACAATCGTTTGCAATATGATTTTTTTATAAATATCGTCAGAAGCCGCAAGAGATTTTCTCCTTGGGGTAAAAAGGAAAAGATTGATGATCTTGAACTTGTAAAGCGTTATTATGGGTACTCCTATGAGAAAGCAAAACAGGCACTTGAGATACTCACTCCACAACAAATTAATTTTATTAAAGATAAATTGAACACAGGGGGTCAGTAACATGAATGAACTTAAAGAAGTTCAGTGGAATAGAAATGAAATGGTAGAAGTGAATTTAAAGGAACCAGATGATTTCCTTAAAGTTCGTGAGACCCTTACACGCATAGGTGTAGCTTCTAGGAAAGAAAGGAAGTTATATCAATCATGTCATATCTTACATAAGAAAGGACAGTATTACATTGTTCATTTCAAAGAGTTATTTGCATTAGATGGTAAGAAAGCAAATCTCTCAGAAAATGATTTACAAAGAAGAAATAGAATTATTAAGTTACTATCTGATTGGGGATTAGTAGAGATAGTTAAAGAATCTAGTATCAAAGATGCTGCACCTCTAAGTCAAATTAAAGTAATTGCATACAAAGAAAAAGGTGAATGGTCACTTGAGTCCAAATATAACATTGGAAAAAAACGTCAAGTTGTAGAATGATATATAGTGTAGTGTTATAATATCATCACATGGCAGTGAAAGAAGAAACCAAAGAAGATAAGAAAGGTCTTCTTGGAAAACTAAAAGAAGCAGCAGATGACAAAGAAGAACAACTTGCTATCCTTAGTACATTTGTTCGGTTATCTGTGTTGGTCTGGTCCGCAGGTATTTTAACTTTAGCGTATGTCAAGTTACCTGCAGCATTTAAAATTCCAGAACAAAAACTCGATCCAACTTTCATAGCTTCGGTCTTCACAGGTACATTAGCTACTTTTGGCGTACAAGCGGCTGGTAAGAAAAAGAATGGAGAAAATGGTGGTAGTGCTAACATATCTAAAAAGGATATGGAATTTCTTATTGCTAAAGCATCTGAAACTGCACCTGCACAAACTATAAGGATTGAATCTGGTCCTGTAAAAATTGTTCCTGACAAATAAAGATCATGCAAAAAATTATTAATGTACTTGCTATTGCGTCTGCTGTTGTATCTGTTACCGTTGTTGGCACTGCTGGTTACGTTTACATACGCAAGGATGCAATCATAGAAAGCATCAAAGAGAAGGCATTAGGATCTCTTACTGACGGTATTGGTGATGCATTACCTAGTATTGTAGATGCAGAACTTCCTGATTCTACTGGAGCACCTATTCCTTTACCTACAAAACCTAGTTTCTAAGAGGTTACTATGAATGTTAAATGGATATCGTTTGGTGTAGTAGGTAGTCTATTCGCTGTATCACATATTGGTATGATTGGATATATTGCTTCAAGAAAAACCGAACCTCAATTACCTACAATTAATATTCCTACAACAGACTACTCTACCTATCAGGCAGAGGTAACTAAAGATGGATATAAGATTGCTTATAAAGCAAACGACCCTAAGACAATGTATATCACAAAAGATATCAAAGAGAAGGGTGGTTTCTTAGGACTAGCAAACAATACAACCAAGGTTGTTGAAGAGTATGTTATGGACGGTAAGACTAATCAGGGAGGCCCTGTTTCTAATCATAGGTCTTGGATTGACCAACCGCCTGGTTTGACTCAACAACAAGCACAGGAGATAACTGCTGCACGAAAAAGTGAAGCATGCATCGAAGCAGTTGGTTCTGCAAAAGGAACAGGTAGATTGGTAGGCACTAGTATTGGTGCAGCTGCTGCTCCTACCGTTTCTACTATTCCCTTCGTAGGTTGGGTTGTAGCTGGATGGGTAGCGATGTTTGGTGGTGAACAAGGTGCAGAAATAGGCGGCAATATGGCAGAGGATTTAAATAAAAACTGTTAGTGAGTCCACACATTTGTGTGTATTTTTACTCAATATGTTATAATAAATAATAATGTATTGGAGTTGAAACTATCATGTCCCATTACGTCATAGGTTATCACGACCTACAAAACAATCATTACGAAATTTGTGAATACGCAAATAGTGCTTACGATGCAATAAAACAAGCAAAAGAGGATTTGCCTAATATGAAGGCAACTCCTCTTTCTTGTGAATACTGTTTGAAGGAGGATTAATGAACGGAAGATTAGACAAAGTTGCTATGACAAACAAACTGATGCAACTCAAAAGAGAATTACACTATAAGTGTGAGATCGGAGAGAAGGGTGAGTGGGAGTGTAATGGTGCAAACGAGTATCTTAATAGAGTGTTTGATGTTTTGGATGAGTATTGGCAATGAAAAAGATTTATCTTACAACATTAACTTTGCCAAAAATATTATTATACTTTATATTGGGATTATGGATAGGTTCAATTTCATTAATTTTATGGACTCTTATAACTTCAACATAAACGTATGACAAAAACAGCTTCTTATCATATCTATCTTGAAGATAGATGTCTTTTTAAAAATTTAAACGAAGAAGAGTTCAATTTAATCTGGGATAAAATATACAGATCTTATTGGAGAGATGAAATAACATACTCAGTTTGTTTTGGAGACCACATATCTGACCTAGAACCATCTTTTTAATCAATATATAGTATATACTTATTACATATATTAGTTTATGTTATCTACAAAATATCGTCTGAGATTGGAATCAATCTGTAAAGACATTGCTTCTAGAACTGAAGTGACTCTAGAAGATATGATATGGGCAAACAAATTAGCAAAGGCTAATACGAGTGCGAGAGGTATGGTGAGTCAAGCAAGAAGACTTGCAACAGATCCAGATGGATCTTGTCTTAAGTATTTGGATATTGGAGATTCTAATTCCAACAAAAAAGGATTTAATGGAGCGGATGATATAGCAGACTGGTTTAAGAATGATAGATCTGATGATTGGAGGCAACGAGATTGATTAGACTTTTAAAATTATTGGGAAACATTGTCGATCCAAGTTGGTGGGCAGATCTTATTGGTGAAAAATCTGGAGCATATGATCGTGCAAGAAAACCAAATAAGTTTAAAGAGTGGAAATTAAAACAACCTCTATGGAAGCAATTATTCATAGAGGTTCTTATGTTTACATTGATTGCACTAGCATTTGAACCAGTGTTAAACCTATTAGGTATGTCAATGTTACCTTGGAGGTGGTTTTGATAGTTTGGAGTATTATATGGATGATTGTTATCTTGTTGATTTCTGTGTCAGTTGTGATATACTATATTATGAGATACGATCATTTCTTTCCAAATGAATAAGTTAGCAATAATTCCAATATTCTTTTTGACTATGTGTGGTACAGCACCCGTGACTGATCCACCTGCACATGCATGTAGTCCTCGTTTGGATGGTAAACCAACTTACTGTCCTGATGAAAGAGATTTAATACTTAAACCAGTTGAATTACCAAAAGAACAACTTAAAGGTGAAATTGATATCTACAATCCACATCACTGGCAGAGTATACAGATGATGTTTCAGAGAAATGTAAGAAAAGGTCAGATAGAAAAAAATGCAACCTTACCTTCTGATGCTATAAATAATGCACTGATGGAATTCAACTATGGGAGCAATGACCCCACCGAGTCGGAAGAGTTGTTACAACTTCCGAGTAATTGAAATCAACCGAGTGGTTGATGGAGATACAATAGATGTAACAATAGATCTAGGATTTGATCTATATAAAAAAGAAAGAGTTCGTATCGCTGGAGTTGATACTCCTGAGAAGAGAACTCGTGATCTAGAGGAGAAGGCACTTGGAATCGACGCTACTAACTGGCTTAAAGAAAAACTGGAAGGTGCTATTGATGGTGACGATGATCTCATTATCCGTACTGAGCTTGATGGGGGTGTCGGGAAGTACGGGAGGTTACTGGGATGGTGTTACATCGGAGACTCCGACTTGTCTCTCAACGAGATGATGATTACCGAAGGATATGCTTGGTCATATGACGGAGGTACTAAACAAAAAAACTTTGAAGAACTTCGTGAAATACGTAGATCTTTTGGAACTTTACAGGAAGGTTAATCATGTTACAGAAAATTATCAATGGAATCGCTATTGCAAGTGGTGTTGTATCTATCACCGTCGTTGGTGCTGTTGGGGTTGTATATCTCAATAAAGATGCTATCATCGAAAACGTCAAAAGTAAAGTAATGGAATCAGTTACAGGATCTTTGGGAGATCTTGGTGGAGGTCTAGTTCCAGATATGGCAGAACCATCTGCACCAATACCATCTGGAGTAGGTTTAGGAGTTCCTAGTTTCTAAAATGGAAACTAAGAAGCAGATTATAAATCTTATAAGGTTTGTAATTTTTTTCCAGTTAGCAATAGTAGGAGCAACTATATTTGGATGCTTTATGCCTAGTGCAAAACCATGTGATGCTGATGTTAAACAACACATAGCTAACATGATGACTGTTATAACTACTTCTACATTCGCACTTTACGCAGCAGAAAAATGAAAGATTTTAAAATGCCCGTTGCTGTAATTACATTCCTTGCTGCCCAAGCAGGTGGTATG
>ENA-OSEY01001161-OSEY01001161.1-marine-metagenome-genome-assembly--contig:-NODE-1161-length-18597-cov-5.620626_pt1 | contig 18597 bp, 15 predicted proteins | sample MGYA00248465_ERZ534230 | MGnify/ENA primary metagenome ERZ534230 (study PRJEB26409, sample SAMN06344110) | marine metagenome | isolation source: Sea water from surface | place: Atlantic Ocean:Southern...
AATAGACTGATTCGACGAGCCCAACGGGATGGAGTTTTGATGCAAGACTCTCGAATGTGGTTAAGTAAAGCCAGAGCATTAACAGGTCATAGAGAATATGCAAGATCACTTACGTACTATTCCATGGCCCTTGAAATCGATGAAAATAACGAAGATTTATGGTTTGAAAAAGGTGAATTACATCGCAAATTGAAACAATGGGAAGTAGCTGAAGCATGTTACCTAAATGCTACTGAGATTAGATATACATACGGCGAAGCTTGGTTAAAACTAGCTCAAATGAAGGAGCGAAGAGATAACCTGCGCGAAGCTGAAGATGCTTACGTAATTGCTTTAGAATTGGAAAGTAATCATGGTTTTGCATATCTAGGATTAGGAAGAGTACAATCAAAGTTAGAAAGAGTTAAGGAAGCACTGAAATCTATCGAAAAATCTATCTCATTGCTTAGTGATGACTATCGACCTTACATGGTTAGGGGTGACATTTACTTCGGTATTGGTGATTATGAAAGAGCCGATGCTAAAGGGTATTCAAAAGCTGTAAACATTCGTCCTGATTTGAAAAATGGTTGGAGAAAGTTAGCTAAAGTTTACCGATCCCAAGACAAAAAAGAATTACTAATTATGGCACTTTCAAGAATTCTGGAAATTGATTCCGAGGATCAAGCTGCATTATGGGAAAGAGCTGAATGCCATTTTGATGAGAAAAAATTGGGAGACTCAATGGGAGACATTCATCGCCTATTAGCACTAAATCCTGGCAATCAAAAAGCTAGAAAATTCAAAGCTAAAATTCTGGAAAAACTTGATACGAGAGAGTGGGATTAATGTTCAAATTAAAAATACGAAATTTGAACAGTGATTACGGCAACACAAATGAACAACTTGTGGCTGATTTCCTTAGGTCAATCGGATTTCTAGGAAATGATGGGGGAAGAAATAAAGTTACTAAAAGATCTCAAACCGGAATTTTACTTTTTACTAAGTGCTTGATACCTAATCCAAAAAAATCTTGGACAACTAGTGAAATTGCAAAAGAACTTGGTGTACCTTTACAAGCAATTTACAGACATTTACAATGGCTAAGAGAAGCTGGGTTCTTGACCGAAGATTTTCCTGGAAAAGCTGAAGACCCCAAAAAAGTTAGACTTTGGCATTACGATCTAAACAAGGCTTGGTCTGGCGTAGAGAATAGAGCTAGAATTTGTTTAGAAACATATCGTGAGATAATAAACAATTTAAATGAAAAATTAAAAGAAGCAAAAAATGAGGTTCCCAGTGACATGATAAATGTAGGAAAAGAAGAAATTTTTGAGATAAATCTAAGAGAGGTGAAAGTAGAAGAGAATTCTACGTATGAGGATAATTTAGGTATTCTAGGTAGAGGGATTGGCCTTCTATCAAATCACCATTACCCATACAATGAATCTATGCCTCACAAAATTATAGATGAATGTTTTTTACAACGACCTGACAGGGCTTGGACTGCTGAAGAAGTAGCTGCTTGGATAGAAACTACCAGACCTACTGCGTACAGGCATTTGAACAAGCTCATCTCATTAGGGCTTATCGAAAGATGCAGAGCTGCTGATGGCGGACCTCCAACAAGTGCATTCCACTTGCGTAAGGGATCTCTACAGAAGGGTTGGCAAAAGATTGAAACCGAAATTGAGCTTATTTTAGAGCAATACAAAAAAACCATAAAACAGATATCTGAAACAAATGAATAAACACCATCCTGCCAACAATTTAACTCCTAAAGGAGACTATCTCAAAAATAAAAATGTCTGGTTAGCCATAACTGGTTCTGTATCTTGTGTAGAGAGTGATATGTAGTGAATATGAGTTGATGTTTCCTACTTCTGTGATGCCACTCCTCAATCTTGTGACTATTGGTTGTACTGTCATGATGTGTCTCTCCACTATGAACATGAAGTACATCAACATCATCAATGAACTCAAGGAACTCTTCACATAACTGATTTGCCAATAGAATACGAGGTGCAACTACTACAATAGTTTTGAGTCTGTCACTTTTGAATTGCTCAATGGCATCCTGTATCATGCAAATCGTCTTGCCACCACCAGTAGGAACAATGACTTGTCCTTTGTCGTGTCTTGACATTGCTTGAATTGCTTTCTCTTGGTGGGGTCTTAGTTGCATCAAAATCCTTTAGATATACCTATTATAACAAAGGAAATGAATTATGGGAAGTCGATGTACCAGTTTTAAAACTGTCTCCAATACTTTTGATCTATGTAACCATTACAAAAATGTAAATATTCTTCTTTTAACATCAATGTGATGTCACCAACGATAGCTAATCTCTCACCCTTAAAGTCAGATACAACTGACTCAGTTCCATGCACAACAGAACTTGGAAAACAAACAATACACCCCTCCTCTGGATGTAAGAAAAATGTATTTGAATTAAGTGGGTTAAATTCCTTAACCATGTTCATATCAGGAATACTTTTCTCACAAGTAGATGTCTTAAATAAACTGTTTGAGCAATGTGGGTTATGAAATGTCAACTTATGTGAATTTGGTGGTACATTCAGATAATATGCAAACGAAATGTGACTTGTTGAATGGATATGTAAAGGAATCTCCTTACAATCTTTCATACGAGACAACCATGTCTTTGTAAAAGTGATGTTAAATATATCTCGAAACTTCAGAGTATCATGTATATAACTTCTCACATGATTTCCAATCTCTGTAAATAGTGGATTTAAAGTTGGTTCAAGATGTATGAGTGGGTCAACCTGTCCTTCACTAACAGTATTTGATCTCTCATTCTCGACATAATCATATTTCGGATATAACTTGTAAAAATCCTCTTTATAAATCTCGTAGTTGTTTACCTTATCAACATATATCGTTAATGGGAAAACATTAAAAATTTCTGGCATCCACCTTAAAGTTTATACAGCCTCTCCGACAACCATACCAAAGGTATGTATAATTGTCAAGTGTTTGACTTATAATGTACCGAGTGTAACTCCTTTCCAACCACCATTATCATATACACATAATTTATTTAAATCAGTATCATAAACCATCGAACCTGTCATTAAGGTGACACTACCAGTTCTCCCATCTCTAAAACTGTTTCTCTGTGCTGTGGTCACTCTTGGAACGATCATATATGCAGCAGCTGCGAGTGATTGTACACCATCATGCGTATCAGAAGATTCACTAAAGTCAACTAAGCTACGTGCATTATAATCTGTTGATGAAGAATCTGGTTGTCTACCACCCGCTTTAAAGAATCCACCATGAACAAATGATGGGCCTCTTACTTCTAATGATGGTACAGAACCACCTGACCCAAGAGGTGAAAATCTATTAGTTCCGATTCCCACACAACCAAGACTAGAGTGTGGTCGAGTGGGGTTAGTAGTTCCAGACCCGATCATGAAAAAGTCTCTAGGTACATCATTAAATCCTATAGTAAATGCATTACCTTGAGAAGTTGTACCAATACCAATACCTTCATCATCCCCAGATATGAGTATCATATTAAAAGTTGATATTCCTACATCATTAACTGTACCTGTTAATTGACCAAAGTGAGTTCCATCCAATCTTCCTTGAAAATTGCTATCTGCTATAAATCTATGTGCTGTAACTATTCCCGGCCCCTGAAAATGAGCGTTACCAACCACCATAAGACTTTGATCTGGGATTGTATTTCCAATTCCTAATTTTCCATCATCCGTTAGTGTCATTAAAGGTAAGTTATTTCCCTTGTGCCACATGAATGAAGCATCATTTCCATGTATAAAGGAATTTAAATTACCTAGTCCATAATTCAATATATCTAAAGAATTAGTTTGACTGTATTGTTGAGAACCACCACCATATTTAAATACACCACCATCCACAGATGTATCATCATCTTTACCAACGTAAAGTGAAGCAGATGTAGTAGCGTCAAATATATGTAAGTTTGTATTTGGGGTAATTGTGCCAATACCGATGCGATTAGCAGTAATATTTTGAACAGTTGACACCCCTGAAACTTGTAAATTGTTCACTACAATATGCGGAGTTCCTGTCAGACCTGTAGCATTTCCTATCAAACTACCTGTGACTGTTCCTTCAATATTTGGAGCTGTAACTATACCAGATATATTTACATTGTCTAAATGGGTGTGACCGTCAACGTCTAAGTCTCCAGTTATGTTTAAGTTATTCTGAATACTTACATTATTATCAATGTCTACTGCACCTTGAAACGTTGAGACACCTGATACAAATAAAGTTGTATTAGTTGCGGTTGTAATCGTACCTAGTCCGACATTTATATTTGCAAATTCAGCTTCAGCATTTGAATCAATATTACTATTGAATGTTGATACACCAGTAATATTTAAATCTGCAAATGTTGATAGACCTGAAGAATTTACATTTCCAGTAACATTACCAGTTAAATTTTTAACAATAGGGTCGGGGAGTCTTGCAAGATTTATTGTTCCAGTAGTGATGTTCGCTGCGTTTGATAAATTATTGGCAGTAGTCGCAGTTCCAGTTAAATTTCCAATTACTGTTGTTGCAGTTAAAGTTCCTCGAACTGTAGAATTATGCTCAGTATCTAGAATATTTGAATTAGTTTGAACCGCATTACCCATCTTAACTGAACTTACAGACTGATAATGTAAGACAGTTGGTGTTGTGTCAGTTACAACCAAAGTTACTGTAGAACCTGTAGTGCCAGCATTACCTGAAGCTGTTACATTAGTTGTATATTGAGTTGTTTTATCTACATCATAATAAAAACGGAATTCTTCGTTAGTATTTGAACCATCTGAGACATCAAAAATGTAAGTACGGCCAGGTGTTAAAGTCAAAAATGGTGCTTCTACACCATCTAATTTGAATCCATTAGTGCTTCCAATACCATTATATCTGTGAGCTGCTGTCTTTGCTGCAACTGTAACTGCTACAGTTGTGCTGCTTCCATGAGTTGATCTAATAGAATTATGACCTGTAAGTATAGGTGTTGTAAACGATGTGGCTTCTAGTGATGCGTATGTACCTACACCAGTTACATTAATATTTGAAACAGTTACATCTGGTGAACCAGTCAAATTTTGAGCAACGGTTGCAACACCAGCTGTTGGTGCAAATGTTGATGTGTCAGCATTTCCAGTAAGATTACCAGTTACATTACCAATGAAAGTTCCAGAAAAAGTAGTCGCTGTAATTATACCAGACGCTTTGATATTTCCTGATGTGCTAAATCCAACTCCTATGCCATTGTTAGGATTACCACCAATCTGAAGGGGATTAGCTGGATCAGTGGTTCCGATACCAACATTGCCCTCGACATAAATTGGGGATGCTCCCGCACCAACCACGTTGACGTTTAACCATTGTGATGTTGGTAGATTAGATAGTGTGGAACCATCTCCTTTAAATGCTACAGCGGTCACTACTCCACTTGTAGAATCCATAACAATTGTTGAACCTAGTGAAACACCACCAAACGTTCCTACACCAGTAGCATTAAAGTCTACTGTTGATGTAACACCTGTTATATTTGCATTTCCTCTAACATCTAACAACTGGTCTGGACTCGTAGTGCCTAAACCTACTCGACTTCCTCTAACAACTAGAACCTCATCGTCTACCTGTACTCCATCTCTGAAATTAAAAGTCTTTCTTATATCAGCCATTTATAATAAGATTTTTAGTTATTTATTCAGTTTCTTTCCTCTTCTCTATATTACCAAAAAAACTTGTGATAGCGTATCTACCATATCCCTCTAAATAGTCAGAATTTGATATTTTAACCTCTGACACACCATGTTCAACCCAGCCTGGCATATAAATTATTGAATTATTTTTACATTCTATCTCGTAATTATATTTTGGAAAGATCAGATGACCACCCTGAAACTTTTTTGGTTCTCGATAAAAATAGGAAAAACCTAAAAATTGCATACATCTATCAGTGTGAGGCTCGTAGAAATCTCCATCATGATAGTATCTGACTTTCGTTATATCATGATTACACCATCTGGCAATGTCACAACAATCATGAATATCGGAAAATGTATCTAAAATATTCCCATCAAACACCTTTCGATTGACAGTTAAAATATTTGATATTTTTCTATAGTCACCCGCATACAGGTGGTCTAATTGGATCGCTTTTGAATTTGTTTTATCTACTATTCCACCATAATCTTTGGCATCAAATAATTTACCATCCTTCGTATAAAAATCTAGTTCTTCCCATATTAACTCTAGTTCGGTATCATTATAAAAATTCTCCACAATAAGATGTGGGAAAGGTTCTTCAAAAACAATTGATCGTAAATTTTCTATCATTTTAAGTAAAATTTATATGCAAGTGAAATTCTCATTCCTGCAAATGATGAATGGGGAGCCATTGCAAAATGAACAATATTAGACGGAAAAAGAACTGCTCTGTTAGGTTTATATGTAATCACCTTTTCTAATTCATCATCATGACTTGGATAATAATTCCAATCATGCCAAGATTCATCTACATTCCCAAACTCATCACCATTATACATTTTACCTAAAACATTTAAAAATGCAAGGTGGCCACCCCATATTACGTTCCACTTCTGATTTACAAAATATAAAAAGGTTAAGTGTCCGTCATCTATGTGGGTATCTCCACTCATACCGGCTGTTTGGCCATTTGCATATATTCTAATACATTTTGAACTTGATAAATTAATTTTTTCAAGTATTATCTTTTGTAAATAATCACTAAAAAATTTATCTTCTTCTAAATTATCAACATGCCAGAAAGGATTATCTTTACTTCCCCCATTGTAAGTCCAATTAGAATTAACAATTTTTTCATAAATTTGGTCGTGAATTTCTTTTTCAAAAAAATTATCTATGATATTTACTCGTAAATCACTCATAATTCTACCTCAGTATTCATTTTTACATCAAGAAACAAAAACTCCATAGTTTTATTGCTGTCATTAAATGCTTGATGTACATTGTCCATAACTTCAAATACCTGAGTGACACCATTTTCCCAATATATTTTCTCTCCCTTCCATAACATATAAAAGTCTCGTGTAACATTTAGTGGTATTTGAACTCTCTTATATCTATCACTATAAACATCAGGATCTTTATGTGGTTTAAGAATTGTTCCACCCGAAAACTTTGAATACACTGCATATAATATCTCATCATTTTTCATAATATTATAGACTGCATCGGTCATCATACTCTTTCGGATATTAACATTTTTACGGATATATTTTAATCCACAAATGTAAATGTCTTTATTAGAGTATCCTACCACTGTAGGTGCTTTTTTTAATGGAAACCTTGAACTAGATGCCCACTCATATAATACTGATAAATCAAATTTGCCAATCATATCTTTGTAAAAATACCAAGCATACCCTCATTTAGTATAACATCATAATCTTTTTCAATCAACTTTGCATAGTCCATAGTTTTCATAGTAATACCATTTACAATTGGTTTACCTTTGAAACATATTAGCCAACTTTTATCATCACCTCTAAAAGATTTTTTCACTAATCTTCCATCCCAATCTTGGTTTTTGTCTAGGGTGTTAAATCCATATAAGTGAAACGGTGTATATGATTGAAATATTAAATCACTCTTCAAATATTTTTTCAAATCTACAAAATTATTTGTTTTTTCATCATATTTTGTATACTTATCATCAAATACCTTACCAACTCTACCAGTTCCTTTTACAATGATATGATATAAAGTTTTATTTTCTTCATGCTCTTCAACATAAAATTTGTCATTTCCATATTGACAACACAATCTAAATTCTTCACATTTTTTAAATGAACTATTCATAATTCCACCCTTCTCACTTTAAGTTTTTTTATTTTTTTGGGTGGATAGTTTACACAAATTACCTTGTCTATTATATCTTTTATTGACATTTCATCATTCAGTTCTATTGGATCATTATCTGGTAATGTGGGTAGATCTTTTTCGTTAGATTCGATTTCTCTCGAACCACTTTTACCTAAATCCTCACAAAAGTTTATAATATTAGATCTATCAAAATGTTCACTAGAAATCATACGTTTCCTATAAGTATCAATAGATTTTTGAGATTTCCAACCACAAAATCTCGCAGCAATCAAATTCTTTTCCTCATCAATTTTATCAATTTTAATCAGTATCTTCATGTTGTATGTACCCCCATGATGTTGCTAAGTATTTATTTCCACCTAGTGGTGGATTACCTCTATGTGTATGGGTAAATGCAGCTGGAAACATTAAAACATCACCTGCCACTGCTTCCTCTCTTCTTTGTTGATATAAAAATTCTGTTTCCCCTCCATCAAAATCATCATTCAAATAAACTTGCACAACAAATTGTCGAGCAGAAGATTCTAGAGAACCATCTTCATAATGCCAATTGTGAAATCCTCCACCAGCTGGTATAATTTTTAATTTGATATCATGTAATAAAAATTTTCTAACATTTAAAACACTGAAAGTTTGTAAATATTCATCTACACAAGGTTTCAATTTTGGAAGAATCTGAACTGCCAGTCTACTTGATGAGCAATAATCATATTCGTGAGTAATATTAATTACTTTATCATCTTTTAAATTCAATTTTTTTCTATCATGAAACATCAAATGGTTTTTTTCAAAAAAATCAATGCCTTTAATTATCTCCTTACATTCATCCTTTGTAAAGGCTCCAGTGTATCTTCTAATTAAATCAGTTTCAAAAGGCATATTGAGAAATATATTAATTTTATTATAGCATACAATTTTTAATTTGACATCTTAATTTTGATTTATCTTGATATCATTTCCCTTTAAAAAATCCATATCAGTTTTTCTACAAATATCCCAACATTCTTGCCTATCTTTTTGATTGGGAATTTTAGTGTATGATTGAAAATCAACAGCATAGATTTTTTCAGTGTGATAATCGACAATGAAATTGACTGTATGTAAGTCCATGAAAGTCCATTCTGACTTTCTTTGAACAACATCTTCATAAACGATGTGAGCGTACTTTGGTACTAAAGTTCCTAAAGCAAAACCTTTTATAAAATCAACAGTATAAGTTACATCGTTATCATTAACTTTATATTCATAATTTGGAATAAAAACTCGATTAAAATCTTCATTTTTCAATCTATCTAATTTATTCACCATTTCGTCAACATTCTTAGAATCATGACAGTGCATCGTCTTTGTTAATTTAAATGATGCTTCAATAACCCTATGAGTTGTGCCAAATTGTAGATTTGAATTATATTTCAATTATTTTACATCAGTCGGAGCTTGGTTTGCATTATTTCCATTGCCACCACTTGAGGTTGGAATTGAAGTGCCAGATTCAAACTGGAAAGTAATACCCTCGGTTCTACGAATTGCAGCACCTCTCGCACCCCTTTCACCGCCTTCTCCACCACTACCTTCTCCACCTTCACCTTCAAATCCATCTTCTGCTTGGCTATTTCCACCTTCACCTGACTCTGAAGCATCTCCTCCATGACCACCCTTTCCACTTTCAGCCTCTGAACCACCACTATTTTTCTCAGAACCACCCTCTCCAGCATTGTTTGAACTACCATCTCCACCAGCACCTCCATTTCCTTCTTCACCACCTGTTCCAGCACCTCCACCATTACCAGAGGGAATTCCAGCACCACCGCCACCGCCACCGCCAGAAACTCTTCTCTCAGATTTAAAGTCGTGGTCGTGAGCACCACCACCACCTCCTCCACCACCGTATCCACATCTCACTATTCCACCAGATGCGATTGATACAACGGTTCCTTGATATTGAATTCCTAGTCCAGCCGTTCCAAATTTTCCGGGATTTCCATTCTTATGTCCCTCTGACCCCTTTCCACCATTACCACCAGCTCCTTGAATTCTACCCTCTCCACCAACATCAACTCTTAATTCAGTGCCACTCTCCCAACCACTACCTGTTTTCAAGGCACAGTCTTCTTTTTCAGATTTCTCAGAACCAATCGTTTGATTTACGTGGATATGAACTTTTGTTCCACTTGATTCTGAAGGTCTGGATCTATGATTTCCAACACATACAACATGTTCACCTGAACCAGCAGTCTTACTATTACCACTAATAGTTCCATTAGAATTGTATCTTGATTTTGCATTAAGACGATTTCCACCAGCACCTGATGAATAAAAGTTAACCACTTGTTGCAATTTAGTTCCATAAAAATCAGCAAATCTTATTTTTCCTGAAGTAGGAATAGTTCCATTTCCATCTAAAGAACTAAAGGATAATTCTCCTATTTCATGTGGATAACTTGAATAAGAATGATTACTAGTTTTTTCATGATCACTACTAATTTTTCGATAATTTCCTATACTAGTTCTTTGAGCGTTACCGGATGTGGCAAAATTTGAACCAAATTCGTTTATGATGTCACTAGCTTTTATTTTACCAGAATTAGGTGTTGTCATTTTTTAAGTTCCTCAATTTCTGCTTTAAGTTCTTTGATTGCTTCAACTAATATTGGTATTAATTTCTCATACCTTACTGCTTTTTTACCACTGCTAGGTCTCGTGGTCACGAGGCCTGGTAGTCCAAGTGCTTCAACTTCTTGTGCAATTACACCTGTATCATCCTCTCCCTCATTTTTTGATCCTTCAATCCATGTAAATGTATTACCACTTAGTGACAATACCTTATCAACAGCATTTGGAATTGGTTTGATGTTTTTCTTAAGTGTTCTATCTGAAGAATTAAATGCAACAACATCTCCCTCTGCGATTAAATCATTTGTATCACCATCTCCGATATAGACATCACCATTATTTTTAGGAAGTATTCTAATATGATGCCTAGCACCCTGTGAGTCAGGTGTTATATTTTCAATTTTAACACCTTGGTTTCCACTACCGCCACCAGCAGCATTACCATCAATTCTAAGATCATCGAATGTTGCGTTTCCTGATACATTAATGGTGGAATTAATATCAAGTGCACTACTAAATGTAGAAGTTCCAGTAACTTCTAAATTATTATTAACTTGAAGAACATTATTAGCACCAACTATTACACGTCTAGTACCATCTGCTTGAAGTCTTAGATTATCATCATTCTTAGTGGAGATCGTATCAACATCTAATGTAATGTTATCTACATCTAACTGATCAAAGTCGTTACCAGTGCCCCTTGCAAGGATATTACCATATACTCTTAAATTTCTTGGTTCATCAGTACCGTTACCGACACCAATTCTTATTTCTCCATCAGTTTCAGATGTCGTTAAGAGTAAATCTTCTTTATTGTCAGTGGTGCCTGTACAAGTTATGGTCGAGTTATCAAGTTGTATCTCATTTACATTTAATTGTTCAGCACCAAGAACACCTTGAACAGTCACGTTCGTGGGTAAACCAAATTTAACCTTATCAGAACTTACAGTGGTTTCAACCTCATTACCTGTGCTTTCAAATATAAGAGTGTCACCGGCACTTAGGTCTACATCACTTGTATTGCTTCCGTCTGAAATCTTTAAGGTTGTGTCAATCGCTAAAATAGCTTCATTTACTGCTTTTGCTGATACAAGTTTATCGTGATTTGCTGGAGCAGGTGATATACTTGTTACTACACTATCATAAGTCTCTGAATCGCCATTAAATTTAAAACCAGTAACTTCTAAAGTATCATTAACATCAACTATACCAGTGCCATGAGCTTGTAGTGTAAGATTATTATTACCACTTGTAGTTTCTAAAGTATTACCATTTAAAACAGTTTGATCTACGGTTAACTGAGTGGCAACTATCGAACCATCAACGGTTAGATTTGAATCTACTTGTACAGTATTAGAGTCTGCTTTTAATACTAAATCACCACCAGCAATTCCGTTAATAATATTTTGCCCAGAAGTGTTAGATGCAATACCTATATTATTAACAACAATACCATTCTCGAAGAATACTAGACCAGCTAATGTTGTTATACCAACTACATTCAAATCATTAAAGGTAGATCCCATACTTACTTGAAAGGTACCACCAACATTAAGATTCTTCTCAATACCAACACCACCTTCAAGGACTAATGAACCAGTGTCTTTACTATGCGAATCTGTAGTATCTGTTATTTCAAAGGTATTAGTCAACTTCATAATACCATTGACAGTTAGATCTTCATTGATTTTGACTAACTTGTTGAACGTTACTGGGCCGTCAAACTGTGATAGAATTGTGTTTGATTTACCACCTTCAACAACGAGTCTTTCTTTAATAATAACTTCATCAAAGATTACAGATAATCTTGATGGATCTTCACCAGTTACAGTTGCAAGTGGTGCGTCAAATGTTCTCTCCTGACCAGTTGCAGAACTAACTCTCTTATTACCAATAAAGAAGTCACCCCTGTTATTCATACCAGTGTACACAACAGTACCACATGATCTCTCTTGTGATTGTACTAGGAACTCTTCACGTTCTGATAGTGTTCTGACCTGAACCTGTGGTAAAGCAGTAGAGTAGTTACCAGGCCCGAATCCAAGATACTCAAATGTATGACCTGAAGCACGAATAATTGATGGTCTACGGAACTCGATTGCTTTTGGAACTATCTTTCTTACTGGATCTCCACTTAAATGTGTTTGTTGTGGTGTTCCTAGAACAGATCTGATGACTTTGATTGTGTTAGTACCAGTTATAGTGGTACTCTTTACTCTCATTATCTCATCACCGGCCTGCAAATAAGATCCAATTGGGAATCTCGCTCTGATACCTGCGTTTGCTCCACTGTTTGGTAAATTTACAACTATTTCATCCAAATTACCTGCATTTGAATCTGCCCCTAAGAAGAAGTAATCTCCATCATAGAAACTTAATCCTCTTGAACCAACGTTCTCATTCTCCTTATCAGATAATGGTGTGGCAGAGGCAACTCCATCGACAATGATAAATTTAGGAGTTCCAAGATCAACTGTGGTTACAGCAGTAAATTGTGTATTAGTTACTTTCGTTTTAACTATGAAAGATCCAAGATTTTGATTATTAGCATCTGTTACTTTAAATTTTTGACCACTGATAAGTCCATGACCTAATGTCGTATTAAATGTTGTCGTATCTGTACTAAATGTTTCAGATGATATCTCAATAGGTGGAGCTACGTTTACTGCAAACTGCCCTACAATTGGTCTTGGAGAGGTTGCGGTTAGAGCAACTGATACTTGTGTAGTTGATGGTATTGACTCTATTCGATATAATCCATCAGGTGCAGTTCCAATACCAGATACCTGTAATGCATCTCCAATATTTGTAGAAATACCTGAAGAACCGTTTGCATTAGTAATTGTAATATTAGCAGCAGTTGTGCCGGAACTTCCACCAATAAACTGTCTATCAATGACAAGTGTTTCTGCCACATATCCAGATCCACCCTCAGTGATGGTTACAACTCCTACTTGTCCACCTGATATTACAACTGAACATCTTGCACCATCCCATGTAGTGCCATCTGAATTAAAGAGTTTGATACCATGAAATGTTCCGTTTGTTAGATTTGCACCAGCAGCTGATATGGAAGCAGCATGTTTGGCAGCACCATATCCATGAGGTCTATCAAAAGTAATTGTTGCAACACCAACATTTCCTGAAGAGAATGAAGTTGAAACACCAGTAATAATTTTACCATATCCAATATCTTGAAGAATTTTGTCGCTGGTTTCCCTTGTTATACTCTTTCTTAAGTCATCAGTAGATACATCTCCAAGTGGAGCTCTTTTTGCAAAAGAAACTGCTGCTGGTGGATTAGAATTATTATTGTCTCTATCTAATTGTGGATATAGATCCTCAACATTTTGACTGAACTTAAAGTTTGTAAATTCCTCTGAGACAGTATTATCAGCATTTAAAACGAATAGATGATAGATACCATCTTGAGTATCCTTAATGTAAGGACTTATTGTTTCATTTCGATAGATATAAAAATTACTCTTACTATCATTTCTTTCAAATCTAGGTAATGTTGTTGTTCTTGCTGCATCAGATGTTGTATCACTGGTAAAGTTACCGATTGAATGAACTACACCCTCTGTATCTTGAGCGTTATATGTAAATGTTTTGTCATCAACAATTGACTCAACAATAAATGAACCATTATAACCTTTGTCAAATACACCTGTAGATGTTCCGTTTACATCATCATCTTTACAATTTCTAACAAAAATTCTTTCACCAACTTTAAGATCATGAGGTGCAACAGATACCATAGTAACAGTATCAGATAATTCTGAACAAGTGCTAATAAATCTATAATTACGTTTATAGTCAAAGTCATTATTATCAATATTTTGCAACACTACTGATATATCAGATCTAATTCCTGTTGAACTTGTTTCTTGAATAATAAATCCCTCTTCTGGATTCTTTGCGTTTCTACTCTCTTTTGGTACAACTACTCTAAGTTTAAATATTTTTTCGTCTAATGATCTTTCATCAGGTGTTCTTTTAATGAATGATACGGGAGTGTTCAATCCAAGTCCTGAAGCTCCAGTGACTCCTAAAGTGTCAATCGTGCTAAAAATACCATTATCTCTATTTGTTTGTAAATACCAATTGGAATTGGTGCTATCAAATTGTAAAGGTGATCCAATATCACCAGCTGACTTATCTGATACACGACTTTCAATTCTTAATTTTGTACCACCATGAACAATTAAAGGAACTCCTAAATCAGCATTAGTTTTTGATGATGCTAATTTTATTTGATTACTTGGTGATCCTGCGACTACAATTGCAAAATATATTGTATTATCTTCTAAATTTTCTGGTAGATCACCAGAATCACTTAAAATTCTAACCTTTTCACCTGTGCTTAATTTGTGTTCACCTATTACAAAAGTATTGTTAGTTGGCCCTGAATTTACTTTATAATGCTTGATACTCGATGTATTACCAGTTCTTCCTGTGCCCACTGGTAAATCAGTCATTCTGATAGTTGCTTCCTTGACACCAGTTCCAGCAGGAGCATTTGTATTTGTGAAATCAACAAATACTCTATCACTTGAAGCGGCTCCAACACGATATCCTTGAATTACAGTTGGTGGTGAATTATCAAGTGTATCAAATCCAAATAAGTAAAGATGACTTGAAATACCTACAGTCTTTGTTTTATCAACATCAAATCTCTGCCAATCAACATCTGTTTCTGGAGACGTAATTTCTTTTGGTGCAAGTATATGAGATACGTATGCTGCATCATCTTTTGCAAATGCATCTTTTTTAAATGAATCGGAGGCAATCGCAAATTGTCCAAAGTTTGAGTTTGAGTTTGTAATGGAAGCGTCAGCACCGGTGTCTGCAAAGAAATGTTGATTAAATCCTATCGCAAAAACTGAAACGATCTGCATGATCGCATCATTAGATAATTTGATATGAGTTGTCTCAAATCCCCTTCTATAAACTGCGTCAGAATCTAAATGATAAACTTCAGAGGCATCAGTTGCCGATGAAAGTGTTGCTAATTCAGATCCAGTTGATGGGGATGCGGGTGGAGTGATACCTCTATATTGTCTAGTTTCTTTATCATATTTTACAAATGCTCGGTCATCTTTCTGCAGAGATATAGCAGTGAATTGAGCAACAACCATTGAACGGAATCCTGTGGCCTTAGCACCATCGGCATGCATACCATTCATACCATAAACAGATCTAAGAGATATATTGAAAATATATGGTGATGCACCTGATACTGTATCAGTTTCAATTGTGGCAGTCGCAGCAGTGGCACTAGGTGATGCAGCTAAATCATCTGGGACAAAAGGCAGTAAATATGTAAATACATTATCAGAAGTTACATTTTGTACCTTCGTTGATAAATTATATCTTAAATCTGACACACCTTTTATTTTAATTGGTGTACCTGTAGTTAATCCATGATCTGTTGATGTAGTTACAGTTATGATTGAGGTGGGTGTAGTACCATCACCAGATCTTATAGATGCGATAGTGATCGGGTCAGATGCAAATGCTCCAACGATTTCAAATTCTGGTCTTTGTGGTGCAATTCCTGTAGAACTTGTTGGAAATCTATCATCAGGATCAATCGGTCTTGCTGTACGATTAAATGCATTTGATAATTTGCTGTAATATATCGCTAAATCAGTTAAATTAAAACGATCATCTATATTAACACCGTCTGCGTATTCAAAACATGTAAGTTTATGATGTGAAAATGTAGGTTTTGAACGATTTGCTTCACTGAAATCAGAACTGTCAGTAAACACAACACCTGACTCATCACCATCAAATATTGAGAATTGCCAGAAATAACATGTACCAGTAATTCTAAAGATTGCAGTGTTAGATACACTACTATCCATTGGATTTGGCACATATTTTGGTTTTATCTTCGTCTTTCTTAAATCTAATCCCACAAGGGAGGTACCACGAGGAACGATAACACCACCATTAATACTATTAAACTTATATAAAATATTATCTTCTTGAGTAAGATCGAATATTGAAGTTAAATTTAATGATAAAGTTTCTGTCGCATCAGACTCAACACCATTTGAACCTGAACCATCAGGTGCGACTGCTTTGGCTGTATTTCCTACTACTTTTATACCAAATCCAGGCCTATTATCAACTACATGATCACCCGGAAATAGTAATATTGTTGTTTTCTCAATTAAATCGTTGTTATTTCCTTCTACATATGAAAATCTAGCAGACTCCAGCAAAGCCCTCTGGATTGTCTTAAAGGGTTGTGCTAAAGAGTTTCCTTGGTTTGATATACTATCTGTTGCATCCAAGTCATTTGGATTTACATAGAGAATCCTTCCCTCAGTGTTCTTTATAAAATTCTCTAACTTATTAAGTGGCATCGCTTAAATACAAAATCTGTCTATGATCTATTTATCCTGTTTTTCCTTCTGGATTTCAGCACGGATTTCTGCTTTTCTTGCTGCTGCCTTGGCAACTGCACGTTTTTTGTCAATCATATTTTGAGTTTCTACATCACCGGAATGAACTTTTCTCTCTGGTGTTTGTTGAACAGGAGTCTCTGATGATTTGAATTTATCGACAGTTGCCCTTTGTTTTGCTTTCAAAGCAGCAACTTTGTCTACATCCTCCGTAAATTTATTAAACCTTTTCATATCTTTTTGACTATTTATTCAGTTTCTTCTTTTTTTCTCTTTCTGATCTTTCTATTTCTCTTTGGTTTCGTAATAATTTCAGAAAAGACCAGCATATCTTCATCTAAAAAATCATTCACAACTTCAAGAACGTCCATAAATTCTTGAGCTGACTCACATTGCACCAGTTGTATATATCCTTCATCACTTACGATTTTAAAAGACCTTGAGCAGATGTCTACAATTGTCTTTACTACTGATGCATCGTTCATGAAAGACCTCGATTTTTTATATACTAGCATATATATGTCTTTTTGTCAATCACCATTATGCAATAGCGGTGATTTTTACATGAGGTCGAACACGAATGTCAGTTCCAGCTCCATCCCAATTATTTGTTTCATGCAAGATTCCACCATATGATGCACTATATCTTCTAGCCTGCCATCTAAATGTCCTCGCACTATCCCAATTTACAAGTCTTCCATTCGCCACACTCTCTGTAGAAACTTGCCCTATACTTACAATTACTTTATTATATACCCATGTTTGAACATCCATTTGATCAATTTGATGTGCAAATCTCCACGTGTGCCTACTGTTATTGATAGTAGTCATAGAATCACTAGCATTTCTTAATTGTGATCTAAAATGAACGATAGGTCTAGAACCACTACCAGATCCAGCATCTTTCAAATAAACCCAAAATTCATAACAAACTCTAGTTGTCCCTGCTGGTGGAGCATAATCAATTGAAGAACCACTTATTGTTACATGAGTGTTAGTTAATGCTTGTTCAACGTTTACGTTTGCTAACGTATAAGTTCCTGATTTCACCGTAACATCATTACCGTCACATACTCCAACTACTGTTTCAATAATTTGGCCAGGTCGTACAACAGCATCAGCCCATTGTGGTGGTGAAGAAGAACCTTGACTTGCTAGAACTTGACCTGATGTTCCATAATTAGCACCTCCTATTCCTAACGCTCCCAGAGTTCCAAATCTAAATCTCTCAGTAAAAGTGCTAGTGCCTCTATCAAAATGTCCTGATTGTAAAATTTCTCCACTATGTACAGCTAAATCTCCATTGGAATTACCTCCACCACCTAATAATAGAACAGGAGTTGTATCTGTAGCATCTCGTATATCAAGTGTTGCTGCTGGACTGGCTGAGTTTATTCCTACACTGCCATTATCTGCAATGCGAAATCTTTCAGTGCCATTGGTTCTAAAGTTGATGGTATCATTGCTAGGAAAACTGATTAATGTATCAGTGTCACCAACATGTTTTATCGAATCAGAAATAAAAAATTCGTCACCATTTATTTGAACATCACCGGTAAATGTTGTTTTACCATCAGAATTAGTGGTGATAGTGTCAATAGTTATCCCATCCGAATGCACGACAAGTTTTTCATTCGCAGTGGCAACATTTAGTGTGCCTTGAATGAATACATTTTCAAAAACTGAATTTCC
>ENA-OSEY01001162-OSEY01001162.1-marine-metagenome-genome-assembly--contig:-NODE-1162-length-18594-cov-3.569747_pt1 | contig 18594 bp, 14 predicted proteins | sample MGYA00248465_ERZ534230 | MGnify/ENA primary metagenome ERZ534230 (study PRJEB26409, sample SAMN06344110) | marine metagenome | isolation source: Sea water from surface | place: Atlantic Ocean:Southern...
TGATTTAAACGGTATTTTCGCATTTGCTCTGTATGATGAAGAGAAAGAAAATTATTTAATAGCTAGAGATCACATGGGTATAATCCCTCTTTATATGGGTTGGGATAAAAATCAAGTATTTTATATTGCCTCTGAGCTAAAAGCATTAGAAGGAGTATGTGAACAAATTGAATTGTTTCCACCAGGACACTATTTAACGAATAACGATTTAAAACCAGTAAAATGGTATAATCCTAGATGGGTTGATTATCGCTTTGTTTCAGAAAAGCAAACGAACTTAAAATTTCTAAGAGATGCACTATGTCAAGCGGTAAAAAGACAACTAATGTCTGATGTTCCTTACGGTGTGCTTTTATCAGGTGGTTTAGATTCATCTATTACCTCTGCTGTAGCAAAATTATATGCTGATAAAAGAGTGGAATCTGATGATCAAAAAAAAGCTTGGTGGCCCACACTACATTCTTTTGCTGTGGGGTTAAAAGGTTCTCCAGATTTAAAAGCAGCTCAAAAAGTGGCGGATTACATTGGCACTGTTCACCATGAAATTATTTTCACCATTCAAGAGGGATTAGACGCTATAAAAGATGTGATCTATCACTTAGAAACATATGATGTTACAACTGTTAGGGCTTCTACACCGATGTTTTTAATGGCTAGAGCAATTAAATCCATGGGGATAAAAATGGTATTATCTGGTGAAGGTTCAGATGAAATTTTTGGTGGGTATCTGTATTTTCATAAGGCACCTAATGATAAAGAATTTCACGAAGAAACGGTACGGAAATTAGATAAGTTGCATCAATACGATTGTTTGAGGGCAAATAAAGCATTAGCCTCTTGGGGAATTGAAGGCAGAGTTCCTTTTTTAGATAAAGAGTTTATGGATGTAGCCATGAGTATTAGTCCAAAAGATAAGATGATAACTGAAGAGAGAATGGAAAAGTGGGTATTGAGAAAAGCTTTTGAAGATCTTCTTCCAAAGGAAGTTACCTGGCGACAAAAAGAGCAGTTTTCAGACGGAGTAGGCTATAGTTGGATTGATACGTTAAAGGAGTTAGTTGAAAAAGAAGTATCTGATGAAATGATGAGTAAGGCGAGCTCAAGGTTTTCTGTTCATCCCCCAATGAATAAAGAAGAATATTATTACAGAACTATTTTTGAATCTCATTTTCCATCAAATGCTGCAGCACTCACGGTTCCATCAGTGCCTTCAGTAGCTTGTAGTAGTCCTACCGCTTTAAAATGGGATAAATCTTTTCAAGGAATGAATGATCCTTCTGGAAGAGCTATTAAATCACATCATAAAAGTTACTGATTTTTAAACCTCTTTTTTTGTGGATACTTTCTTACTTTTATGTAGTTGAAAGTAGTTAAGTTAATCATCCTATTTTGTTTGATTCAGCCTTCTTTTCTTATGGCTCAAGAATTAAAGGTGGATAGTGTTTTGATGGATTATAATGTGTTTTTCAAAAAAATGGATCAAAATTTTGTAGACGAAATTAATGCTGAAGAATTCATTGTTCGTGTCAAAAAAGCAACCGTAAAACAATTAGATCCTCATAGTCATTTTTACACTAAAGAAGAATCTATTTCTAGAAATAATGCTTGGAAGGGTATTAGTTATGCAGGTATAGGTGCATCGGTTAAAGAGTCTACTAATGGAGTAATGATAGAATATTGTAAAAAAGGATATGGTGCTTCTGAGCAAGGATTACTCCCAGGTGATATCATAATTCAAATTGACAGCACCTATTGTAAAGGGTTAAGTTTTAAACAGGTTATTTCTCTACTTAGAGGTAGGAACCATTCTAAAGTACAAGTTGCAGTTAAAAGAGGAGAACAAAAAATAACTAGAACTATAGAGAGAAATTATATTATTTCTAAATCTATTTCTTTTGCAGATACAATTTCAAAAGGAATAGGATTAATAAAAGTAGATCAATTTTTGAGAGGTTCTGGTGAGGAATTTCGAAGGCAAGTAAAGAAAGTGGTAGAAATAGGAGCGGATAAATTGATCATAGATTTAAGAGGTAATGTAGGTGGATTAGTTACAGAAACAGTTAAAGCCTTAAGTGCAGTTTTGGAGAAAGGTACCCTGGTTTATACACTTAAAAGTAAAGACGAAAAATCAAATTACAGCGATAAAACTAAATTAACACCTGTAAATGCGGATTTGCCTTTAATTTTAATGGTAGATCATAAAACAATTTCCTCAGGAGAAATTTTTTGTGGAACTATCCAGGATTTAGATAGAGGTGTGTTGATAGGAAAGAAGACTGCAGGCAAAGGAATAGTTCAAGGTACCAGGTATTTTAATGACGGCTCTAGTTTGTATATTACAGCAGCAAGGTATCATTTACCTTCAGGCCGATGTATACAGCGAACAGATTACTCTAAAAATTATAATTCTAAAAAAACTATGGTAATCAAAAATGATTCTTTTGAATCAAGAAACGGCAGGATTTTAAGTAGTGGTGACGGAATAACTCCAGATTTAGTATTAGATTATTTAGCTACACCATTAGCTATTTCATCAGCTATTGATAAGTCAGGTTTGGTTTTCGAATTTGCTGTTGATGTAATCAGAGAATACGAGGGTGATATCTTTAAAAATTGGAAATCCATTTCAAAGGATTGGATTGAATTTTTAAATGATAATCACAAAAGAGTTAAGCTGGAAAAACACAGTGAATTTTTAAAATTTGAAACTTTATTTCAGGATAACAAAAGAGCTAATCGAAAAATAGAAAAGTTATTACTTGATTTGGAAAAACAAAAGTTGTATGAAATAAAGGTAAATCAAGAAGTAATCAAGTCTATTTTATATCAAAAGTTAATTTTATTTACCTCCTTTAATGAAGGAGTTTACCAGTATCTTTCTAAAAGTGATTTATGGATTCAAGAAGCTATTAAAATTCTTAATTCAAAAGACACTTACTATCAAACTTTAAACTTAAATTAAGGATTAATAACAATAAACATCGCTTCATCAATTATATAAATACGTAACTTACTTATTCGTTTTAGTAGGATAGTAAAAGAGATGAGAAAAAAAAAAGTTGCTATTGCAGGGGCTACTGGATTTATTGGACGTTGGTTTATAGAACGATATAAATCTAAATATGACATCATTGCGCTTTCAAGAAGAAAAGTTGATGGGAAAGATAATGATGTCCATTGGCGTGTAGTTGATTTATTTTCCATATCAAGCAGTATTGAAGCGTTAAAAGACGTTGATTATGCGGTATATTTAGTGCACTCCATGCAGCCGTCCACTAGATTAAATCAAGCAAGTTTTGAAGATACCGATCTTTTATTAGCAGATAATTTTTCAAGAGCAGCGAGTGTTTGCAAGGTGAAACAAATTATTTATCTAGGGGGAATACTCCCAAAAGATGACAAACGTTTATCAAAACACCTTAAATCAAGATACGAAGTAGAGCAAGTTCTAGGATCAAGAGATACTCCTTTAACTGCTATTAGGGCTGGAATTATTATTGGACCAGGTGGATCGTCTTTTAAAATCATTAAAAAACTCGTTCAAAATTTACCAGTAATGGCTTGTCCAAAATGGACGTTATCAAAGAATCAACCCGCAGACTTAGAGTTGGCACTTAGTTCCATTGACGAGGTTATTGGTAACAATTCGTTTTATCATCAATTTATTGAAATAGGAGGTGATGAGGTGGTTACATACATGGAAATTTTAAAAAAAACAGCAGATGTTATGGGTAAAAGGAGATGGATTTTTTCAGTTCCTTTTTTTTCATTAGGCATGTCAAAGCTTTGGGTGGGATTATTTAGTGGTTCGAGTACTGATTTTGTTTCCCCTTTAATTGAGAGTTTGAAGCATGAAATGACATTAAACCCTGACCATAGCTTGAATCAGAAAAACAGTATTTCAATAAATAAAAGTATTGAAAAGGCATTACATGAGGAAAAAACGATACCCACATTACCTCTTTTTTCGTTAAGTCATTCTAAACCCAAAAATACCGTTAGAAGTGTTCAGCGAATTGCAAATCCAGCTAAAAAATCCGCTTCCTGGGTGGCCCAACGATATCCTATTTGGTTAAGTACAACTTTTCAACGTTTAATCAAGGTTGAGAATTACGAACAGAGACTTAAGTTTAATCTTTTTGGTGTTTGTCTTTTGCAGTTGGAGTATGTTTATGAAAGAAGTGATATAAATAGACAGTTGTTTTATATCACGGGTGGTTTTCTTACTAAAAGAAAAGATTTGGGATGGCTTGAATTCAGATCTATTTTAGGTGGAGCTTATATTATTACAGCAATACATGAATTTGTACCAAGGCTACCATGGTTTATCTATCGCTTTACCCAAGCCAAATCGCATTCAATTGTGATGAAAAGATTTGAAAATTATATCTCTAAAATGCATGAGTAAAAACATCAATTCACAAATTGATTACTTAATAGAAAGTCATAACTGGTCATTGAAAGATGGAAGATTATGTAAGCAACTTCAGTTTAAAAACTTTGAATCTGTGATAAATTTTGTGAATAGCTTATTGCCTAAAATTATTGAATCAGACCACCACCCTATAATGATCATCAACTTTAATTCTTTAGGCATAGAGTTATTTTCATTTGATGAAGATCAAATTACCAAAAAAGACATTGTTATGGCAAGTTATATTGATACTAAGTTTAAAAACCTAAGTTATGAGTAAAAACATTTTACTATTATTTATAGTCATGGTATCTACTTCTGTAATTGGTCAAACAAAAAACAATAAAAAAATAATAATTATGGATAAGACAAATTATAATAAACTTACAAAAGAAGAAGAACATATTATTTTACACAAAGGGACTGAATATCCGTTTACGGGGAAATACAACAATCATTATGAAGAAGGTACATACTTATGTAAGCAGTGTAACGCACCTCTTTATATTTCCAAAGATAAATTTAAATCGAGTTGTGGTTGGCCTAGTTTTGATGACGAAATTGAAGGAGCAGTAAAAAAAGTAAGAGACGCAGATGGAAGGCGTACCGAAATCATTTGTAATAATTGTAATGGACATCTCGGACATGTTTTTTACGGAGAAGGATTCACAGAAAAAGACACTAGGCACTGTGTAAACTCAATGTCGTTGATTTTCATTTCTAAAAATGAAAACTAATGCAATATTTTTAAGCCAATGAACTTTCTATTTGATTTTTTTAAGAGGATTTTATCGTTCTTATTATTGTTTCACATTCTATCATCTACTGCACAAGAAATGAGTTTATTGTTTCTAGGTGATATTATGGGACATGGTCCTCAAATTAAATCTGCTTGGAATGATTCTTTAAAAAAATATGATTACAATAAGGTTTTTGAACCCGTTGAAGAAATTATTTCCTCTGTTGATTTTGCTGTTGCTAATCTCGAAGTCACCTTGGCGGGTCCACCTTTTGATGGATATCCTCAATTTAGTTCACCAGACGAGTTAGCAGAGGCATGTAAAAATAATGGTATAGATGTATTAGTTACTGCGAATAACCATTCATGCGACAGAGGGAGTATGGGAATTGTGCGCACCAATCGAGTTTTAGATAGCTTGGAAATACTGCACACAGGAACATTTTCAAATCAACAAAACAGAGATAGCCTAAATCTTCTTGTTTTAGAAAAAGAAAATATACGGATAGGGTTATTGAACTACACCTATGGTACAAATGGAATTCCTTTTCACGCTCCAACTTATGTAAACTTATTGGACTCTAGCTTGATTAAAAAAGATCTGAAGTTTGCAAGAACAAAAAATCTAGATAAGTTAATTGTTTTTGTGCATTGGGGAGCTGAGTACCAAGATCAACCCAATCTGTATCAAAAGAATTTTAATCAATTTTTTAAAAGACACGGAGTAGATATCGTCATAGGTTCACATCCTCATGTGGTACAGCCTATGCATTACATAAAAAATAATGATAAAGAATTTTTAACAGTTTATTCTCTTGGAAACTTTGTTTCTAATCAACGTGATTTTAGAAAGGACGGAGGAGTAATGTTCAGATGCAGCATCGTTAAAAGAGATAAAGCAAGTATCAGTGATAAAGAATATATATTAACATGGGTAAACAAGTTTTATAAAAATAAAAAATGGCATTACGAAGTGTTGCCATGCTCTAATAAAACGTATGGTAAAGAATACTTTTCTAGAAACGAAGACTACGTTAAGATGCAAGTATATTCAGACCACGCGAAAAACTTATTTTCAGATTATAATATTAATATTCAAGAAGGATTTCCCTACCCCAAAATTCATTTACAAAAACATGAGCCCCAAGAATTGAGGAATCAGAAAAACACAAAATGGATAAAAAAATTGAATCTCTTTAAGTATAGAAAAAATAAAAATGCTAAGTAGATTTAAGCTTCCTATCGTTTACCTTTCGTCAGCAGGATATGTATATATAGGTTTCCTTCATTTTTTTCAACCTGATTTTTTCTTAAAAATCATGCCCCCCTATCTGCCATTTCATCTTGAATTAGTGTTTGTAAGCGGGGCGATTGAAATAGGATTAGGGGCTGGTTTATTATTTAAAAGGCTCAGAAAATATGTAGGTTGGGGCTTAATTTTATTATTAGTCGCTGTATATCCTGCAAATATTTACTTGGCATTTAATGAAGTACCACAACAGGCAATTGGAATATCCTCATTTATGGCTTCATGGGTGAGATTGCCCATACAATTTTTACTAATTGGATTAGCATATTGGTTTACAAAGCCTTAAATTTCACATAATTAATCTCATGTATGCGGTTTTCTTGCTTTTTTATATTCTTGATTTTACTCTCAGTCTTTAATAATCAATTATCAGCTCAGTATACAACAGTTAACTGGGAAATTACAATGACAAGTCCTAAAGACCAATCTTTTTTTCATCGTCCTCAAACTTCTATACTGATAAAGAGTAATGAGATACTAAGTCTAGATGAAATAAATGAACATTATAGTGCCAAAATAGTTGGTTCACAGTCTGGGATTCATGAATTTAAGATTTCTGTAAGTGATAATAAAAAAGCATTGGTATTTAGTCCTAAGGTTGAGTTTGAATTAGGAGAAAAGGTTTCTTTTTCTTTATTGCGAAAAATTGATAGTTATTTGAAAATACATATAACATTTACTATAACCTCTAATTCTACACTAACCTGCTTAGAATCCAATCACAATGAAGTCAAATTACAAGCGCGATCAACCGTCCCTAATTTTACAATAACGACTAACAATGATCCATGGTACGGCAACTTATTCTTTAAAGTAAGTGGTCCACCCCAAAAACCTGATAATATTTTGGATACATCCGGAAGATTACTTTATTCGATGTTTCGTCCAAAAAAAGGATTCGACTGGAAGGTGAATTTAAATAACAAGATTACTTTTTTTGACAGACAAATAAAGGCTTGGAATGTTATGGACGAATTTCATCAAATAATTGACACCGTATTTTGCAAAAATGGATTTACTGCTGATAATCACGATTTTATGGCTTTACCAAATGGAAATTATATTTTATTTGCTTATGACGTTCAGCCTTATGCTATGGACACCGTGGTTACAGGTGGAGATCCAAACGCTACCGTTGAAGGATTGATTATTCAAGAATTAGATCAAAATCAAAATTTGTTATTTCAGTGGAGAAGTTGGGATCATTTCCATGTTTTAGATAATATATATTTAGATTCCTTAGGTGATGAATTCCCATTTATTCATTGTAATGCAATAGACTTAGACACGGATGGGCATTTTTTACTTTCATCACGGAATTTAGACGAGATCACCAAGATTCACCGAACAAATGGGAATGTATTATGGAGATGGGGAGGGTCTCAGAATGATTTCACTTTTTTAAATGATTATCCTTTTACCCATCAACATTGCATAAGGAGCCTAGGAAATAATAGGTATATACTTTATGATAATGGGAACTTTAGTGCATCCTTTTTGAATGGAACTAATTTATCAAGAGGAGTTGAATATTTAATGGATACATCATTGATGACGGTTCAAAAAATTTGGGAGTTTTACCACCCAGATTCATTATATGGACCGGCAACAGGTAGTATACAACGTTTACCAAATGGCAACACACTTATTAATTGGGGGTCTCTAAGTTCTATGAATTTAGGCTCCGTAGTAACAGAAGTTGACACGAATAATCAGATTGTTTTTCAATTGGAGTGTGTAAATGGACAAAATATTTATAGAGCACACAAGTTCGATTGGTTTTTTGACCCCTCTGTTGTTGGTTGTACAGAAAACACAGCATGTAATTTCGATCAAGCCTATTTAATTAACGACAGTAGTTGCTATTTCCAATTAGATTCTGCCTACATCACATTTATAAATAATACGTTAACAGCAGAAGTCAATAATGGAGTACCACCTTATTCCTATTTATGGAATACGAATGAAACAACCCAACAACTTGTGAACCCGAATCCTGGTTTATATTGGGTTATTATTCATGATATGAATAACTGTTATTCTGACACCATATACTATGACTTCAGCTCAACTGGAGTGTACAATTATAATAACACTGAAAAACTTCCTGTAAAACTATATAATGTAATGGGTCAAGAAACTCATTTCCAATATAATTCTTTTCAAATTTATAAATATGGAAATGCCATAATGAGAAAAAAAATAGTGATTAGATGATCAGGACCAAATTTTCCTATTCCCTTTTATTTTTTCTATTTGTTAATTCCACAACATATTTTTCACAATCTCCTTTTATAGTTGTTTTAGGGACAACTCAAGACGCTGGATCACCACAAATAGGTTGCACAAAAAAGTGTTGTTCTGATTTATTTAAAAACCCTGATCCTTCTAGAAATGTCGTTTCATTAGGAATTGTTGACTCTAAAGTCAATAAATTTTGGATGATCGAATCTACTCCTGACTTTATCACACAATCTAAGACGTTAAAAGAGATTAGTGGATTCAGGCATGACGAGTTGCCTGATGGCATATTTATAACACATGCTCACATAGGCCACTACACAGGTTTAATGTATTTAGGTAGAGAATCTGTTTCGTCCAAAAAGATTCCCGTATATACGATGTCTAGAATGAAAGGATTTCTAATGCAAAATGGTCCATGGAATCAGCTTATCAATCTCAATAACATTTCTATTATAAATATGGACCCTGATCAATCCATACAATTAAGTAATGACATTCAAATCATTCCTTTTTTAGTTCCTCACAGGGATGAATTTTCTGAAACAGTAGGTTTTAAAATAATGGGGCCTAATAAATCTATTTTATTTATTCCAGATATTGATAAGTGGGGAAAATGGAATAAAGACTTAGCTTATGAACTTAAAACGGTTGATGCCGCTTTTATCGATGGCACCTTTTATGATTCGGAAGAAATTAACCATCGAAATATGGCTGAAATTCCACATCCGTTTGTGGTAGAAACTATGCAGCTGTTTGATACAGAAGATGAAAAAATAAAGTCAAAATTATATTTCACACATCTAAATCACACAAATCCGTTATTAGATACCACATCAAAACAATATAGGGAGGTTATTTTAAATGGTTTTTCCGTTTCAACTTTTAAACAAATTGTGAATTTGTAGGGATGGCTATTTGTTTTGAAATAGAATGGTTAAATTGCTTGTCTGTATAATTGAAAAAAGCAATTTACATATTATCTTTTTTCTGTTTTGTTTATTACTCAGCAAGCTCTCAGATTCCCCTATATTACCAGGGGGTCGACTTTACTTTAGTCGGGGATAATCTCAAAAGCGAGTTAGCCAGTTTAGTCAGCACATCACATCATACAGATTTTGCATATACCTCTAGCTCAGCAATTGACACATGGGATATCATTAAAACCTCAGATACATATTTGATGGATAGTACAAAAGTGTATTTGATATACGGATATGATGACTTTGATCAAGCTTTTCAAAATGATATATCACGGGACAAATCCCTTTCTTGTCATGGCAGTCCGTGTGATGGTCTTTGGAATAGAGAACATGTTTATCCAAAATCGCTAGCTAATCCTTCCTTAAGTACTTCTTTTCCTGGACCTGGCACAGATGTACATAATTTAAGATCATGCGACTATGTAACCAATACATTTCGTGGTAATAGAAAATTTGGACCTGGAAATGGTGTAGCAGGAGTAACTAACAATGGTCATTGGTATCCAGGTGATGAATGGAAAGGAGATATAGCTAGAATCATGATGTATATGTACCTTAGATATCCAAACCAATGTCCAGCTACAAATGTAGGGGCGGGGATATCTTCTTTTTCACCTCAAGGAGATTTGCCAGATATTTTTTTAATGTGGAATGCTGAAGATCCAGTTTCTGTATTTGAAATTAATAGAAACAATATTATTTCTTCATATCAGGGAAACAGAAATCCTTTTGTAGATAATCCTTTTTTGGCAACAGCAATTTGGAGTGGCCCTATTGCTGACAATCCCTGGGGACCTCTAAGCATGGGTAATGAACACATCAAAAAATATAAGATTACTGTTACCAAGGAGAGAATGCTATTTATAAATAGCGACAACAAATTGGATTTAACATTATACGATGTTAATGGAAGAATGATATTGAAAACTCATTCTAATGAAATCTTTTTAAATGCAATCGTTACAGGAATATATTTCTTAAAAATTGAGGATCACCAGATCGAGAAATTAGTGATATTCTAAATTAACCTTCTTTTTGATTGTCAAATTTTTCCTCGTTTTCTCTCATTTCTTCAGCCATCTTTTTAAAAGCTTGATGTTCTGCTTTTTTTCTTGCTTTTACTGCTCTTACGGCTTTATTTACCATTACATCTCTCTCTTCGTAATCTTCAATTTTACCAGGCTTTTCAATTCTCATTTCTTGGCTGATTCCTAATTCATCAAGTATGTCATCCGTGAAATTTATTTTTCCTAGTCCATAATAAATTTTAATAAGGTCTTTGTGTTTATTCATGATTAGAATATCCTGAATAGTAATGTGTTTAATACTATTATATCCAAAACCAAGTCTTGACTTTTTGGTTAACTTTCTTAGGTTAACGCTGTAAGTACTATTTTCAAAATCTAAAATGTCCATCTTTATGTTTTTGATTTCATTTTTACAATGATAGATTGACCAAATATACATATACCGGAATTAAAAATCACCAACGAAAGAGTGCCTAACCAAAAATAGTTCTCCTTATTTATTTTCTTTATGAGCGCTTCTCCAAAAACACATAGCCCAGTGGCTATGAGCATTAAGCCAAGTATTGAAAGTATAATCCATCTTGTTTTCATAGAAAATGGTCTTAAACCAAAGTTATGCTAAAATAATTGGTAATGTTGAATATAACCATAGATAGCTATAATATTATCTGCAGCCATAATGTTTAAGAGTGGGGTTTAAAAAAAAGGATAGTTACTCATCAAAAAAATAGTAGAAAAATAGTTAGAAAAAAAGTAGTCACTCAAGATTTAGCAGAAATGAACAGTCACAAAACTAGTGCAGTGGGAGATTTGATTTCAAACGAAATAATGAAATATTAAAACTATATTTATTAATATTACCATCTATTAATCATACTACATTACCATGTCAAGTCATAAGTATAAATTCGTCCTTTTAATTGCAGTTATTTTTTGTTTTAATTCATGTAAGGTTGTTTTCACAAGCGGTCTTAGAGCAAATATCGAAAGGCAAAAGTTGGATATGGACAAAATTCAATACTATAATTCAAAAACAATAAACTTAGTGAGGGAAGTGTCAGAAAAAGAAACTGATGTAATTGAGGGTAAAGTGACCATAATGAGCGGTCAAATGATTGAGGAAATCGAAATTAAGAAAAATACGCCAGGCGTGTTGGTCAAAAAGCTTCCAGGAGAGGTCCATATTAAATTCGAACCAGGCGATATGGATGATAATTACTTAATATTCAAAAAAGCTGCTAATCAGATCTATTATTTTGAAGCAACAAGTTGGAAAAAAAAGGATCTGATTACCGATGAAACTGGCCAAACTGTGCTCAGCTCATATAAGGGAAGGGTAAATTATCATGGTCATTTGTACAGAACAAACAGCATGTTATCAAAACCTCAACTGATGATTAAAAAGAAAAGCTCAAGAAATACCGATTATAATAAGAGAAGAGCTAAAGGAGTTAAGGTCAGTTAAAATCATTCTTTTCAATAATTTTCTTCATGCAGTTTATCCCGTCTATTGCGGCAGAAACAATACCTCCAGCATATCCTGCTCCCTCCCCACAGGGGTATAGTCCTCTTATTTGAGTGCTTTCATAATTTATTTTGTCTCTTGGAATTTTAACAGGTGAAGAGGTTCTAGATTCTGGAGCGTGTAATACTGCATCATTAGTTAAAAAACCAGGCATTTTTTGATTAAAAATAGTAAATGCTTTTTTAAATCGGTTGATCATAAATGATGGAAATATCTCATGAAATAAAACACTTTTTATTCCAGGAATGTAAGAGCTTCTAGGAAAATCTTTAGATTTTAAGTCTCCCATAAAATCCGATAAGCGTTGAGCAGGTACTTGTTGAGTTTTACCGGCTAACTCCCAACATTTTTTTTCAATATTTTGTTGGAATTCTAACCCGACAAACGGGTCTTTTTCTTGATTTTTGTTTAGTTTTTCAGGGTCAATAGTCATGACTATACCAGAATTGGCGTAGGGGTTATTTCTTTTTGAAGGAGACCACCCATTGGTCACCACTTCACCTGTAGATGTGGCACATGGTGCAATAATTCCACCTGGACACATACAAAATGAATAAACTCCCACATCATCAACTTGAGCCACAAGGGAATATGAAGCTGGGGGTAAGTAATCGTCACTTTTTCTCCCCCAATATTGTATTTCATCAATAAGTTCCTGTTTATGTTCAACTCTGACGCCAAGTGCAAATGGTTTAGCTTCTAGTTTTATTTGATGATTATTCAAAATATAAAGTACATCTCTTGCAGAATGCCCTGTAGCTAAGATTAGATTAGAGGTATATAATTTATGACTTTCATTTACTATAATCCCTTCAATTTTCTCATTATTAATAATTAAATCTGTCATTTTAGCATTAAAATGAATTTCTCCTCCTTGCATTATTATTTCTTCCCTCATTTTTTCAATGATTTTTGGAAGTTTATTGGTGCCAATATGTGGATGAGTATCAATTAAAATATCTTCATCTGCACCAAAATGAACAAACCAACTTAGTACAGTATGAACATCGCCTCTTTTTTTTGATCTAGTGTAGAGTTTTCCGTCAGAGTAAGTACCTGCTCCGCCTTCTCCAAAACAGTAATTTGATTCAGGATTTACAATTCCTTTTTTGTTTAGTTCCGCTAGATCCCTCCTTCTGTTTCTCACTTTTTTCCCTCTTTCAATAATGACGGGTTTAACCCCCTTACTGATGGCGTAAAGTGCAGCAAATAGGCCTGCAGGTCCTGCACCAATAATGGTTACTGATTTATCGGGGTTCGTTTTAAAACTTTTATAATTGTCAGACTGTAATGGAATAGGTTCGTTGATGTAGATATCAACGGTACATTGAAGTTTGATTTTTCTTGCTCTAGCATCGATAGACCTTTTTATAAATCTATATTCAAAAGGTTCATCAGTTTTGATATTCTCAACTATTTTTTTTCGAATTAAGGATTCATTGTGAATGTCTTCCGGATTTAACCTTAATTGAATTCTATTAATCATTTTTTGGATTCAAACAGTTATTTATTCATGTAAGAATTTAATGATTTTAGAATGATAATCATCTGTTGCTTTAATGAAATAGAGCCCTGCATTTAAGCTGGAAATATTGAAGTTAATTTGTTTAGTAAATAAGTTAACATAAACTTTCTTCGAGCGAACGCTTTTGTGTAATGCGTCCAGCACTTCCACTTCAATTTGACCTGTGAAGCCACTTAGTTCTACATTTATTTCAGAATTAGCTGGATTTGGGAAACAGCGTAAAGAGGAATGAGTATGGTTTAGTTCATTTGACAGTCCATAACCAACTGTAAAATAATGCGTAATTTGATCTCCAAAATCCGAGTCGAAACCTGCTAAAGGTGCTCCGCTTGGCTTTCTTATTTGAAAATATCCTGCTCCATCATTATTAGCAAAGAAGTTTAATCCATCATGATCTGTATCTATTAGTTCAATTTTGTAGCAGCCAGGATCTAATGATAATGTATCTTTATATAGGGTGTTATTTTGAAAATTAATTCTTGAAAAGATTTCATTTCCATCCACATCCGTTACAAAAAGCCTTGTTTCATATCCCGCTCCGTTAGTTCTTGTCCACAATGAAATTTCATTTGGATATACTGGAGGTGTCTCAAAAGTAGTGGAGTAATAATTATTTTTTTCATACTCATCGGTAGTTCCGTTAACTTGTGTAATGGCCACATGGAATCTTTTACAAAATTGTGCGTGATCCCAAAAAGATTGGTCAGGGATAGGCAGTACCACATTTTCATACTCATCAAACGACAAACTTCCGTTCCATGTAAATTGCTCATGAGGGCCACCACAAATCCAATACTCAATGGTTGCGTTTTCTAACGTTTGTTCCCCTGTGTTTTTAAGTATAATCTCTGGCTGATCACACATGGGATTAAATCTGTTATAATACTCCCATTTGTTGGGTTTGATGACATCTTCTATGCTGGCATCGTTCTGAAAGTTATGTGCCCCATAGGAAATAAGCTGTACCGTAAGTCGGTAATTTCCCTCCATTCCTCCAGAAGTAACTTGCATTCCATAATCTATATTTACCGTATCACCAGGATTTACTAAATCTGTTATTTCGTGATCGTAGGTAGTTCCAAAAGTGCCTGGACACCAACCAGCTCGGTCGTAAATCCAAGTTCCTCCTTGTGCAATAACAGGATTATTGGCACATTCTTTCCAATTCAACCATTCAAATTCTTTTACTCCGTTAATTTTGACATGATGTAACTTTGGACAGAATTCTGCGCAGTTTTGGAATCCCCCGAACCAGTGTCCTGTAGTTCTGGTTTTAACTTTATAATCGCTAGCGTTTGGGTTTAATGGGATATCCACAGGTGGAAGGGAAATATCATTAGCAATATTCGCATGACCATAGTCTCCTCTCCAAATGGTTTCCACATCAATTACATCTCTAGGGGGTATTCCTTTGATCATAACAAATTTTAAATCAATTAATTCCTGTTGGTTACCTGCTCTAATTTCTAAAGTGTCCACAAAAAGAGGCGAATAATCGGTAACATCATATACCCATCGAAATCCATGTGGGCCCAAGTCTAGACCTATTCCATAGGGAGTAACGTAGTTTTGCAGCTGGTGGATTTCTTCTTTATAATGATTAGTTAACTCAAAATTACTACCAAAATCAGTTGAATCAATCAACATCCCTTGACTGTTATATTCATAGCCCCAACCACTTTCAAAACCGTAAATAGTATCCAATAATGTTTTTGAAATCCCAGCTATATTCATGTCAACGTATGGCTGTGTTTCAACTATGGATAAAGAAGGGCCATAAACAGTGTCATAATAAAGTGAAGAATCAAGGGTAGAAATGTAATTACCTTGGTATAGCCGGGTAACTGGTCTAATTGAAGTGGAAATAACATTAAAATGAAGAAGTTGAGGATCTGTTATTCCCAACTCAGGTTGACCAAGCAAGCTGCCGTGATATTGATTGGGGCCATAATCTAAGCAGGTATGATTCTGAATGTCATTAAAATTATAGGCTACTTTCAGATATGCATAATAGGGATGACTTTGAACAATACTTCGATTCATCCAATTTTTAATCGTCTGTTGATCTAAGGCCGTATTCCAAATTCTAAATTCGTCAATTTTACCATCGTAAACACCATTAAAACCCGAACTAGCCGTTCCGCCAATCCTAAAAGATGAAATACCAGACATCAATCGAGTTTTTGCTGTTCCGGACATAAATACTTCTCCATTAAGATAAGCTACCATTTCACCAGATTGAACATCTTTTGTAAATGCCCAGTGATTCCACTTTCCTGCAAAATCATTAAAATTGGCGGTCTGATTTACTCTGTCATAAGACCCTGTCCCGTTATTTCCAGCATCCCAGTACACGTTGCTGTTGCTCCAGGGTAAGTGACAGTTAACAACCCGATATCCATTTTGATCTCTACCTTCAAACACATAGCTGTTAAATGGCATTTTATTTTCATCACCATAACACCAAAAGCTTATGGTTATGGCACTGTCAATATCGTTAAAAACTGTGGCAGGAACATCAATAATATCATCATCATTAAAATCAAAATGACCATTATGCGATTGAGTAAGGCCCATTTGAATTCCTACGGTATCCGCATAAAGAACAGAAGATGTTGATGCTGAAGTTTCGTAGGTAATATCAATAATTATATTGTCATTAGCGTTCCAATTTATGGGATTTATAAGGTTGAATACATGTGTACCAGCATATGGTTGATGGGTGTTTTTTTCATAGATTGTACTAAAATTTAAATCGTCAAAAACACTGTCGCTAAGCATACTTGAACTCGTTGTTTTTGCTTTGATATGTATACGTTTAAGATGAATCCCAGAAGCAGTGAAATCTAATGAAAACTTACTTAGCTGTCCTGGAGTTATTCCTTGATTTAATAATTCATTAGCTAGTATTAAGAATTGAGATCTTCCTGTTTTTTCTTGGCCATTTAAAAAAGCATTAGAAATCACCGTTCCAGCCCCTAAAACACAACTGTCCTCGTTTGATGAACTCGCGATGTTTATCGAGTAATCATAATGCTGGTAAACATCAAATTTAGGTTCACTTAAATAAGATATAGTGTTAGGAGTAGAATTTCCTAGATAGTAAAATGGAGTATTTATATTTTTGTGTTTGAAAAGATTAGTAAATGTAGTGTAATCCCACTCTCCACATGGGTAATTATCCTGTGTTGTGGCAGCGTCACATTTTAAAGTGTAGTACATTAAAATCTTGTGGTATTGATTAGTGTCTTTTGGAAAAATATACCATCCTCTTCTTTTTGTTATATCAGCGAATGATAAGGTTTGAACCGTTATAGTATCTACTGAATTTTGACTAAAAACTTGTATGGGAAAAATAAAGCATATAGCAATAATAAAAACAGTATTTTTCATGGTTTTACCGATCTTTAATTAAATGTTTATTGTTCATTGTTCTTTTTTTACGCTGAGTTTAGTGAACAAATTATTTTTTAAATTTAAAGAAAAAAAGATGAAAAATTCATGCTCGTGTAGCTGCGATAATTGTAAAAAAGGTAAATGCACTCAGTGTGCATGTGAGTCTTGTATATGTGAAGATTGCAACTGTTAATTTCGCTAATTAAAGTTACTTTTACTGGTTAAATTTGGTTTTTGTTTAGCTTTTTACTAAATTCGTTGAACAAAATTAAAATTATGCATACTTTAACCACTGTTAAACCCCCTTTTGTTTCTAGTAAATCATATCTCATCAATGGGCAAATTAGCGATTGGAATGGACCGATGGCTAACGTGTATTCTAATATCCAACTAGAAAAATCTACAGACGGAAAAGTAGAACCCACTTTGATAGGTTCGGTTCCTGACATGCAATCTGAAATAGCTGTCGAGGCATTAAATGCTGCAGTTAAAGCATTTGCTAGAGGTCAAGGGTTGTGGCCCACTATGAAGGTGAAAGATAGAATGGCCTGTGTCGAGAAGTTTGCGGGTCAAATGAAAGAAAAGAGAGATGAAATTATTGAGTTATTAATGTGGGAAATAGGTAAAAATAAGCCTGATGCAACCAAGGAATTTGACCGTACGGTAGAATACATTTACGATACCATTAACGCTTATAAAATGTTGGATCGAAAAAGCGCTAAGTTTGACAAGGAAGGTGGTATTTATGCTCATATAAGAAGGGGCCCGCTAGGTGTTGTTTTGTGTTTGGGACCATACAATTACCCCCTAAACGAAACGTTTTGTTTATTAATTCCAGCCCTAATAATGGGTAATACAGCCATATTTAAACCTGCTAAGTTGGGTGTTCTGCTTATTACTCCATTGTTAGAAGCATTTAAAAATTGCTTTCCACCAGGTGTAGTTAATGTATTATTTGGTAGAGGCAGGAATATAGCCACTCCCATTATGAGATCAGGTAATGTTGATGTATTGGCTTTGATTGGTCACAGTTCATCTGCTGTTGCCCTCCAAGACGAGCATCCACACAAAAACAGATTACGACTTATACTTGGCCTTGAAGCTAAAAATCCAGCCATTATTCTCCCTGACGCAGATCTTGATCATGCGGTAAAAGAGTGTATTTCGGGAACGCTTTCATACAATGGTCAGCGATGTACTGCTTTAAAGATTTTGTACGTCCATGAATCCATAAAAGATGAATTTTTGAAAAGATTTTCAGAGGCTGTTGATCAACTAAAATTTGGTCTTCCATGGGAAGATGGATCTTTTTTAACTCCACTTCCAGAGCCTAATAAACCAGCTTACATCAGAAACCTAGTTGATGACGCCATCTCAAAGGGAGCCAAAATAATGAACAAAAAAGGGGGTGAGTTATCTCCAAATTACTGTTAT
>ENA-OSEY01001163-OSEY01001163.1-marine-metagenome-genome-assembly--contig:-NODE-1163-length-18578-cov-5.095184_pt1 | contig 18578 bp, 18 predicted proteins | sample MGYA00248465_ERZ534230 | MGnify/ENA primary metagenome ERZ534230 (study PRJEB26409, sample SAMN06344110) | marine metagenome | isolation source: Sea water from surface | place: Atlantic Ocean:Southern...
CTTCGTCCAGGGCAGAGGTTGATCGGCTGCAGCCGCCGCGGTGGTTCCTCGCTGACTTCGTTCACGTTCCAACGCGGCGATGTGCTGCTGTTTGGCCGGGAAGACACGGGGCTTCCGGAATCAGTGCGCGATGCCTGCTACAGCATCCTCACGATCCCCATGCCTGGAGCAGCTGATGACGCTGGCCAGGGAGGCGTGCGCAGCCTCAACCTTTCTGTGGCCTGCGCTTTGGTCACCTACGTGGCTGGTCAGCAGTTGCGGTTGTGGTGATCCCACCACTGATCCAATCCCCCTTGCGCCGGGATGTTCGGTTCGTTACTTTCAACGCGTCTAAGGGTTTTCATGCGCGCACCGCTTGCTCTGGCAGCTGCTGTAAGCCCTGTACTGTCCTTGGGTTTGTGGGCTTCTCTGCCCGGAATTGCCGATAACGCCACCTTTGAGCTTGCTGAGTTGCCTCCGCTGCCAGCTCTTGATGCTCCGGTAATCAACGTTGATGTAAGCAAAGCAGAACCAACAAATCCGGTTTGGTTCGAGGTTGTTCGCGAAACGTCGCTGAGGCGTTTTGCTGAACTGTTCAAACTTGATCGTGAGGCTCTGGCCACGTTGAACAACGTGCCTTCCTCCCACGTTTTCGCGAAAGAGAGTTGGCTTTCCCTGCCTCGTTCTGCCCGGGTTGTTGCTGTGACGTTGTCGTCACTCAAGCGGAACAGTGAGCGTCAGACGCTTCCAGTGGCCGCCCCACCACCGGTCGGCACCCTTGCGAAAATCCAGAAAGGTGATTCCCTGGCTGCCTTCCTCAAGCGCCACGGCGTCACCCAAGAGCAGCTCAAGACCTGGAATCCAGGGCTTGAACTCAGTGCTCTGACGGTTGGTCGGGAACTTCAGGTTGCCCAGGCTTCTTCCGGTCAGTCCCTGCTTGCTGTTCGTGCGCTCCGGAGTGGAGGTGCTGCTTGGCCAGAGCACACGCTTCTCCCGATGGCGGATCAACCCGACAGCCTCAAACCACCGATCGTGGGTTATCAATGGCCAACCAAGGGTGTTTTCACCTCTGGTTATGGATGGCGTTGGGGTCGGATGCACAAAGGCATTGATATCGCCAACAACACCGGAACACCTGTCGTTGCAGCACGAGATGGGATCGTCTCCTATTCCGGCTGGAGCGGTGCCTACGGCTACCTGGTTGAAATTGTTCACAGTGATGGTGAGTCCACGCGTTACGCCCACAACAGCCGCCTTCTGGTCAAAAAAGGACAGGTTGTTCCTCGCGGGGCTCGCATTTCACTGATGGGAAGCACCGGACGTAGCACCGGACCTCACCTTCACTTCGAAATCCGTCGCGCCGGTGGCGCCGCATTCAATCCCTTGGTCAAGCTGCCGGCACGAAAGGCCTGATTCAACCAATTCATGACCGATCCGGTCACGAGCTGTTTGCTCGACAGCTCGGAACAACGAATGTCAGAGGGGAGACTTGAACTCCCGACCTCAGGGTTATGAATCCTGTGCTCTAACCAGCTGAGCTACTCTGACGCAGGCCCTTCAGGCCAGTGCCCATCATACATCTCAAGGGTTCAGCCTCAGCGCATGTCGATGGCATTGAGACGGTCTCGGAAGGATTTCGGTTGTTCTTCCTTGGTGGGCTGAGCCATGGTCTCAACAACCACTGTCGGTGCGGGTGCCGGTGCCGGCTCGACGTTTCTCGTTGGCATCGAACGCCGGGTTGCGCCGCGATTCCCACCCAGACTCCTCAGCTGGCCAGTGCGCTGGTCTCTGTCCAGGGGTTTCTTGCGCAGATCTCCCTTCAGTTGGTTCAGCAGACGGAAATGTCCGGTGGAACTGAACTTGCGCAGGAGCGCAGGATCCCAGCTCGTGAGTTGGTCAGTCATCAACTGAGTTTATGGCTACGGATGGCTATGGTCGTGATAGGTTCAAACCTGAAACTGGAAGTCGGATCGACTACGTGTTAAGTCGGTTGCGGCCTTCAGCTCACTCATTCACCTCCCGAACATGACCGACACCGGTTGCTTGCGTGTGGGCCAGCAGGCCCCTGATTTCACAGCCACCGCTGTGGTGGACCAGGAGTTCAAGGAAGTCACCCTGTCCCAGTACCGGGGCAAGTACGTGGTGCTGTTCTTCTATCCGCTGGATTTCACCTTCGTTTGTCCTACTGAGATCACGGCCTTCAGCGACCGCTACGCCGATTTCTCCAGCAAGAACACCGAGGTTCTCGGCGTTTCCGTGGACAGCCAGTTCAGCCACCTGGCTTGGATCCAGACCCCTCGGAATCAGGGTGGCCTGGGCGATATCAACTATCCCCTCGTTGCCGACCTGAAGAAGGAAATCTCCACGGCCTACAACGTTCTCGATGACGCTGAGGGTGTTGCCCTGCGTGGTCTGTTCATCATCGACCCCGATGGTGTGATCATGCATGCCACCATCAACAACCTGCCTGTTGGCCGCAACGTGGATGAGACCCTGCGGGTTCTGCAGGCCTTCCAGTACGTGCAGTCCAACCCCGATGAGGTTTGCCCGGCCAACTGGACTCCTGGTGAAAAGACCATGAAGCCTGATCCCAAGGGTTCCAAGGAATACTTCTCCGCCATCGGCTGATCGTTCGATCAAACCAGTCAGATTTGCCCTGCCCGTCAAATGGGTGGGGCTTTTTTCATGAGTTGATCCAAAGCGAGGTTGAGGTCTTGGTCCATGGCCACCAACCGACCGTCACTAACAACAATCCTGGCCAGTGAGGGCAGCCCAACCTTCCTGGTGCGCAAGTACACCGGTTCCACATACAACAGTCCTGAACCAACGGGAAGCACAAGAAGATTGCCTTGCACGAGCTCGAGGTCGTCCTGATCCCAAAGGCCGAATTGCTCGCTCACGTCTGGATCCTGATGAATCAGCGCCTGAACTTGCTCCGGGCCGAGGATGATTTTGTCTTTAGGAAAATCGATCAGTTCCAATTCACCGTAGTGGTCACCGTCGTTTCGAGCCACCAACCAGGCTGTGAGATTTGGACGAGCTAGGGGGGTCAGCGGCTGGAGCAGAAGAAATTCGGAGTTGTTATTGCCTTGGACTTGGGCTGTGATGTGATATGGCTCAACATTAATTTTTTGCCCACCATAGATTTCACTGGGAACCTGCCAAACATCATCACCGTTGTAGAAGATTTGAGGATCATCTACGTGATACCGCTTGAGCTGATTCACCTGAACATTGAAGAAATCCTCAGGAACTCTGCGGTGATCACGAACAAGACGTGGCATCGACTGCATTGGTTCAAATAAATCAGGGAAGCCGCGAATCCAGGCATTCACAATCGGATCCTCAGGCTCTGATACGAAAAAACGAATGCTGCCGTTGTAGGCATCGACGATGGCTTTCACCGAGTTTCTTAAATATCGATCAGAATCGTATGGCGAGACTGCTGCGCTGTAGGCCAGAGTTGAGCTGTGGGTATAACCCTCGACGACCCAATACTGATGTTGCTGGCGTTGATTTGAATTCTGGTTAATCGTATTAATGGAACCCTTCTGAGCATTCGGAATTGAGATCAAGTAAGGCTCACCGCGAAAATCAATGAAGGGTGCGATCGCTTTGACGCGACTGCGCACATCACGCCGGATCAGCAGTTTGGAATCAGCATTGATCGCGTTTGTAAACAGCAATCGAGGTTCACGAAGATAAACGGCTGCTGAACAACGTTGAAGCCATGTTCCAATCGGCACGCCGCCCGATCCCTGATAATGCGTCATCACATTGATGTCGCCTTCCGGGTAATCGAATTCCGCTATATCTGTCGGAGCAATGGCATAGGGAGAAGGAAGCATCCCGTAATAGAGAGCTGCGTCACCGACGGGAATTTCTTTCTCAACCTCCGATCGTTCGATACCCAGCGCTGGATTTCCAGAGATTTTTGTTTCCGTGCCAAGCCCTTTGATGAAATAGGAGGGGAGACCATCGTCCCTGCGTTCATTCACCGGACTGACGGTGAAGCCGTAGCCGTGGGTGAAGATGAAATGGCGGTTTTGCCAGGTTTTGGAACGACGCGGCAATGCAGATTGATCCAATTCGCGGGCCGAGACAATCACCTGCTGGGATGAATCGCTGTCTTGATTCAACGGATAGCGGTCAACGGCTGCATTGGAAAAGCGGTAGTAGACCCTCAGCTGTTGCAGCTGACGGTTTGCTTCCAGCAGAGGACCGCTGTCCCAGATGCGGACATTTTCGAGCGTGCTGGCGCCTTCCTCACGATCAGTCGGGCTGAATCTTGATGGGTCATCGACTTGACTCTTGATTTGATCCAACTGGAAGCCCCATTGCGTGGCCTCAATGGCATTTTTCAGATAGCGCTCTTGTAAAGCAAATTCCCTGGGCCGTACCACGAGCCAACGCGTCAGCGGTGTTGCCACCGTCTCCAGCATCACGAGCGTCGCCAAGGCCAATGCAAGGAATTGCCGCAGCCGTCGCTGACAGGGCAACAGAAGCGCCAACCCCATCAGCACCAGCAGCAGTGTGGCGAAACCACGCAACGGAAGGGTCATGTGGGCCTGCAGCCATCCCGCGCCTGCCACCAGACCGTGTTGAGTCCACAGGAGCTGATGCCTCGATAACCACACCAGTCCCGCTGCTCCGAGCAGCAGAAGCGCCGAAAGCAACCGGATCAACCGAATCTGTCGCGGTGAAAAGGCCGGACTGGCCCAGTCAGAGATGGCTTGTGAACTCGCCAGAACACGCCAGAGCTCAAAGACGAGGGTGAACGTGGCGCCCAAGAGCAGCAGGTCCAGGGCCAGATGCAATCCGGCAAAACGCCCCAAGCCGAAGCTCAGATCCGCTCCCAGCAAGGGGTCTCTCGTGGATTCATCGGGAATCCAGAGAGCCAGCGACCAAATGCCCCAGGCGCGGCTGACGACAACAACCCACGACGCAGCAACAATTCGGCCCAACCAAGGCCTCAAACGCAGCCAGGTCATCGCCAGGCCAATCCCTCCGACTTGGACGAGCTTCACAACTGAGCCGATCCGGCTGTGAGGCCATACGTTTGACTGCCAATCCCCCAGCTGAAATGGATCACTGATGGCCAACGCCAAAAGATCCAGCGTCAGCAGTGCACTGATCAGCACCACACCAGCGCAGATCAGCAGGGCGATTCCGTACGGCCATCCACGCAGGCTGATCCCCTGGGAGGACGTCAGCCTCTGTTGTCTGAATTGTCTGGACCAGGCCCGGGCTGCAAGCAACGGCAGCATTGCCACCCCCGCCAACAAAACCTGAAGAAGCCAACGCTCTAAAAGAACATTGGCCAAATTGAACTGATCGAACCAGAGCCACTCGATCTGCATCCGGGCTGCAACAACAACCAGCGGCAGCAGAAGGAGGAGGCGTCTCATGGAAGGCCAGCGATGTCTCGGAACCGATCACCGTCGATTGTTTCCTCAGCGATCAAAACGTCCACCAATTGATCCATCAACTCGCGGCGAGGCTCCAGAAGGGCAATGGCTTCTGCAAGAGCGTTTTTGGCGAGCTGGCGTATTTGAGAATCAATGGCCTGACCTGTGGATTCGGCATAGCCCGGCCGCTGATTGAACCAATCGCGCCCCAGAAACACCTCTGTGCCTGGACCCTCTAGTGCCATTGGGCCGAGGTTGGAAAAGCCAAAACGCGTCACCATCTCCCGTGCGAGTTGCGCCACCATTTGGAGATCGCCACTGGCGCCCTGGGTGATTTCAAGCGATCCAAACACCACCTGCTCAGCGGCCCGTCCACCAAGGGCGACAACCAGGTCAGCCAGGCAGGACGACCGCGTGATCAACCCGGAATCCAGCACCTCCTCGTCGGGCATGAAGCGGGTGTAACCACCGGCACCCCCACGGGGAAGAATCGTGACTTTGTCCACTGCGTTGGCAGCCGGCAGCAAACTTGCCACCAGAGCATGGCCAACTTCGTGATAAGCGATGAGCCGTTTCTTGGCGCTGTCCTGCAAGGGGCGATTGCTCAGGCCCATGGTGATCCGCTCCAGGGCTCCCTCCAGCTGAAACTCACCGATGCGGAGCATGTTCTGGCGGGCCGTGAGGATGGCCGCTTCGTTGAGGAGATTGGCGAGGTCAGCCCCTGAAAACCCCGGGGTGCGGCTCGCCCAATCCGACAGCGAAACTGCGTCATCAAGGGGTCGAGTTCTCGCATGCACGGCGAGAATGGCCTCGCGACCTCGGCGATCGGGAAGGCCCACATCAATGCGCCGATCGAAGCGTCCTGGACGCAACAGTGCGGCGTCGAGCACGTCGGCGCGATTTGTAGCCGCCAGGAGGATCACACCGGAGTTCTCCTCAAAACCGTCCATCTCCGTCAGGAGTTGGTTGAGGGTCTGCTCCCGTTCATCATTGCCGCCGCCGATGCCAGCCCCGCGTTGACGACCGACCGCATCGATCTCGTCAATGAAAACGATGCAGGGGGACTTTTCCTTGGCTTGGCGGAACAGATCGCGAACCCTGCTCGCACCAACACCCACGAACAGCTCAACAAACTCAGAGGCAGCGATGGAGAAGAACGGCACACCCGCCTCTCCTGCAATCGCCTTGGCAAGGAGAGTTTTCCCGGTACCAGGGGGGCCCACAAGCAGCACGCCCCGAGGGATCTTGGCGCCCAGGCGGATGAAGGCCTCGGGCTGCTTGAGAAACGTGACCACCTCCTCAAGTTCAAGCCTCGCATCGTTAATGCCGGCAACGTCCTCAAAACGGAGCTGAAGATCTTCCTGGGGTTTCAAGCGAGGTTGACTGCGCCCAAACCCAAGAGCTCTGTTCGCCATTTGAGCCGAACGCTTCAACAGAAACGACAAGCCGACCACCACCAGCAGCACCAACATCAGGGTTCCCGCCAGTTCTCGTCCTGCCTGTTCGCGGCGTATGTCAACGACCGTCAGCGGCGTGCCGGAACTCTCAGCAGCCCGAAGGATTTGGTTGTCGTTGGCGAAAACGGGAACGGTGACCCGCCTGCCATCGTTGTATTGGACTCTTACCTCCCGTTGACCGGGCACAAGATCCAACTGTTTGATCTCTTTCGCATCGATGTCCTTCAGCAGGGTGGAGTAACTCACCGTGTCCTGCTTCGTCCAAAAACCCTGAATCGAAGAAGGTTGAGCCTTCTGAGGGGCCGCGGAAACACTGGAGTCCGAACCTGGTGCCACGTCAACGCTGCGCTGCACGGAGCCTAGCGATTTGACGCAAGGGGGTTCCAAACGAGACAATCTCAGTTTGGAAATTCACCAGGCGCAATGGCCGTCCCGAAGAAGAAAACATCCAAGGCCAAGCGCAACCAGCGGAGTGCCACCTGGAAGGCCAAGGCAGCCGTTGCCGCCCAGCGCGCCATGTCCATCGGCAAGTCTGTTCTGAGTGGCCGCGCCCAGGGTTTTGTTTATCCGGTGAGTGAGTCCGAAGACGGCGAATCCTGAGTGGAACTCGGGAGGTGGATTCGCCGCAGGGTTCGATCCGGATCCACCTCCACGACAACATCTGCTCGCATGGTGTGAAAACTGCTCGATGGCAGCGAGCAGAGAATCATGCGGATGAAACGATCCAAGTCGGCATTCGATAGCGACGCACCCCGTTCCGCCTCAAGGGTGGCTTCCTGTTGCCGCTTCCATCGCCAAGGCGCGTTGAAGTCGGTCGCTCGCAGTTGCCAGAGTTGATCGAAACAACTCCAGGTGGGTTCGTAGTTGGCGAGCACAGGTTGCAGCTTCAGGCGCCACTCCAACTCCTGCGGCGTTAGGGGGCTCTCGAGATGGGGCTCATCCGCCGTTACGTCGGCATTTGGTCTGCAGCCCACAAACCAACCCTCAAAAATCAGCAGGTCGGCAGTGCAACGGCGCCAACCGCTCCGATCTCCACGTCCCTGTCGTTTGGCTTTGTCGAAGCAGGGCATCAGGACGTTCTCACCCTGTCGCCATGTCTTGAGACACTCCTGCAGAAGCCCCAGATCATGGCTACCGGGAAGCGCACGGGGCACACCCCAGGGGTTGCCGCGCATCGCTTCATCAAGACGTTCTGCTTCGAAATAAAAATCATCCAGCGAAACCACCTGCACGGAGAGGTCAAGTGCTTTTGCTGCGGCTTCAATCCATTGCCCCAGGGTGGTTTTCCCGCATCCAGGCAGGGCGCTGAATCCGATCAGACGGCGTTTTCCGCGCCATTTTTCAGCCAGGCTCAGAAGGGGTAGACCCACAGACCACAGCCAATCAGGGGCCGCCTGGGGATGCCAATGCTCGAGGGCGATCCGGTGACGCCCGGACTGGTGCTGCTGAGCCAACCAACGCTCCACATCACCCAACTCGAGATGTTCAAGCAACCGGCTTTGGTCGCTGATTGAAATCAGGCGTTGAGCCTCAGGATCCAACTTTGAATGCCTCCAAAACAACGGCATAGACAAATCCGATCCGGATGTTGTCGATCCAGGGGAGACGACGACGCCCCAGCACCATCAATTCACAGGCGATCAGGGCATAGAGCGCTAAGTGAGTTCTTAATTCGACGGCGTTCAGGATGTAGATGGGGAGGTTGCTGCCGATGAAAAACCCAATCAGAAGCAGCAACAGCGAAGCACTGCGGCGCCACCAGGGTCCAGACCAAGACCGTCGAATTCCGGCCCCCCAACTGTTCTGTAGCCCAGCCAGTCGTGTGCGCTGGATTGAGCTCATCGATCCGGTACCGACAACAGAGTCTCCAGATACTTCAGCGTCACTGCCTCCTCCTGGCAAGAGGTCCCGGAAAGCACCGTTGCTGGCTCTCCCGGGTCCCCCAAGTGATCCAACACTGCAGCGGCCTCGCCACCGGAATCGCGCAGGGCTTCGGCATCCCAGGGGGATGGGGTCAGCAGACAACGCAGACCTGCGGCTCTTGCTGCTGAAAGACCCGCCGCAGAATCCTCGACGGCAAGGCTGGCAACACTGTTGGCCCCACTGCGTTTGAGGGCGAGCAGATAGCCGTCCGGTTCTGGCTTGCCCGCAGCAACGTCATCCGACGTCACCACCCCATCGAAGCAGGGGATCTGCTGCTGGAACTGTTCCAGCAGAGCCATTACCGACGCTGATCCGCTGGAGGTGACGATCCACTGCTGCACGCCTGACCGACTCAACTCCTGCAAAAGCCTTTTCACACCAGGGCGGAGTTGCACATGCCCTTGGCGAACCCGTTCCAGGTAATGGAAGCGTTTTCGATCTCGCACCTGGGCCAGCTGGTGCTGACTGAGGGCCACACCACAGGCTTCAGCGTGAAGCTTCACCCTGCGGAGTCCACCGGGAATCGCCAGCAGCCGGTTGTACAGCGCTTCATCCCAAACGAAGGGGAGATCCAGCTCCTCGAAAGCCATGTTGAAGGCCGGTCGATGACCGTCCATTTCCGTGTCGGCCAAGGTGCCATCCACATCCCAAAAGACCGCTGAAAGCCTGTTCACCTTGAGGAGCAGCAACGGCACAATGCTGGGACATCACCGCCTGTTGCGTTCCCTTGCCGGCTGTTCCGCTCCACTGGTCCTGGTCCCTTCCGGCCGTGGTGGAACCATCGCCATTGCGCGGGCTTGATTTGCCGCTGGCGCTGCGCTGTGTGCTGCGGCGCCGGGGATTCAGCTCCACATCCGAAGCCGAGAGCTTTCTCTCCCCTGGTGATCTGCCACCCACCCGCGATCATTTCCCCGATCTTGAGCAGGCCTGTGAACGTCTGGTAGCGGCCTGCCGCTCCCGTGAACGTGTCGCCATCTGTGGTGATTACGACGCCGATGGGATGACGAGCACAGCGCTGCTGTTGCGGGCATTGGCCCCGCTGGGTGCAGAGCCGGAACCCGCCATTCCGTCGCGGATGGAAGAGGGATATGGCCTCAATTCCGCCATGGTGCAGCGGCTCTACGACGATGGAGTGCGGCTCCTGGTCACCGTTGATAACGGAGTGGCTGCGAGGGAAGCGCTTGAACTGGCCGCAAGTTTGACCATGCAGGTGATCGTGACCGATCACCACACCATCCCGGTGGAGCGGCCGCCGATGACCGCACTGATTCATCCGGCCACCACGCCGGAGGGCTCGCCCTACCGCGGTCTGGCCGGTGTGGGGCTCGCCTACGTGGTGGCCCATGCCGTTGCCGAGGCGCTGAACAAACCAGAAGCCATCCGTGTTGCACGTGATCTGTTCTGCATCGGCACGGTGGCCGATATGGCACCACTGGTGGGGGCCAACCGCAGTTGGTTGCTTGAGGGGCTCAACCAGCTGCACCGCTCCGAGTGCAAGGGCGTGCAAGCACTGCAGCGCCTGGCCGGATTGGGTGAACGGCCGCTGACGGCCGAGGACATCGGGTTTCAGATTGCACCACGCATCAATGCCGTCGGTCGCCTCGGCGAACCGAGGCTTGTGGTGGATCTGCTCACAGCTGAGGATCCTGATTCAGCGATGGCCCTGGCACGACGTTGTGATGATTACAACCGTCAGCGAAGGGATCTCTGCGATGCGATCGAAGCGGAGGCCGTGGCTCTGGTGGAAGCGGAGAGCGATGAAGCACTTCCGTCCTTTCTGCTCCTGGCACAAAGTCACTGGCACCACGGGGTGATCGGAATTGTTGCTGCTCGGCTGATGGAGCGTTACCACCGTCCCACCGCTCTTCTGGCCGGTGAGGGGGATGGAAGCCTGCGGGCTTCGGTGCGGGGACCGATCGGCTTCGCTGTGGATCGCGCTCTTTCCAGTTGCAGTGATCTGCTGACCCGTTTTGGCGGCCATCCCGCTGCAGGTGGGTTCACAGTGAAAGCGGAGGTTGTGCATGCCCTGCATGAGCGTCTCTGTGCCGAGGCCGATAGCTGGCTGATGACCCAGGCCCAGGGGCGTCCCGTGCAACCCGACGCTCTGCTGCAGTTGAAGGATGTGAACTGGGATTTGTGGCGCCACCTGCAATCCCTGGCACCCTTCGGGATCGGTCATCCCAAACCTCTGTTCTGGTCGAGGGGGGTGAGAGTTGGGGATCGGCGAGACCTCAAGGGAGGGCATCTGGCGCTGACGCTGCGCCAAGGGGAGAGTGAGCGTCGCGCCATCGCCTGGCGATGGGATTCATCGGCAGCTGTTCCCGAATGCTGTGACGTGGCCTACAGCATTTCGATCAACCGCTGGCAGGGAGAACAGCGTCTCCAACTGGAGCTCAAAGCCATCCGCGCCCACTCCGAGTTGGTCTTGATCGACCGCGGCACACGCCAATACACAGCCCGGTGGACGCAAAGCTCAGGGCTGATGCTCACCAATGGCGATGGTGAGACCCTGCAGGCGAGCATCGAACAAGAAGAATCCCTCACCAGTGACGACGACCTGGCAAGGGATCAGCGGGTGATTCAGTTGCTCGAAGAAGCCTGTCTAGGGTTAGGGCTTCGTCCCTGAAACGGGGCGATCAGAGCGCGCCGCGACGGTAGAAGAGGATGAAGATGACAGCAGGACCAGCAATGGTGATCATCGCCAGGGCGGCAAAGTTGGCGATCAGGTGAATGTCAAAGCCCATGGCGTTGCAGCGCTGTCCGAAATCGTTACGCCTCCCAGGCTACGGGGCTCTGTCCCGAGAGCGACGGATTGGCTCTGATCTCTGTGATGGCTTGTCACAGCCTCAGTCATGAGTCGTGAAACGCCGCAATGGACCTGCATCAAACACTGCGGAGCCTGTTGCCGACTGGCTCCGGAGGAACGGGCTGATGCCCTTGAGGCCTTGAGCGAAGAGCAACAACGGACCTATCTGGCCATGGTTGGACCCGACGGATGGTGCATTCATTACGACACGGGTAGTCAGTGCTGCACGATCTATGAGGAGCGTCCTGATTTCTGTCGTGTCAGTGGGTTGGGCCGTCTTTTTGACGTTCCCGACGATCAGTTCGACGCCTTCGCCATCGCTTGTTGCCATCAGCAGATTCGCAGCACCTACGGCGGTCGCAGTGGGGTGATGCGTAGGTTCAATCGCGCTCAGAACGCGGGAGGTTCTGTTGACAAGTGAGCAAACCAGCCCTGAGTCGCGCAGCTTTGCTGCCGTGCTTTTCAGCACGTTCACGACGGTTTTTGTGGCTGAACTTGGCGACAAAACACAGTTGGCGACGCTGTTGCTCTCTGCCCAGTCCGGCTCACCTGTTCTGGTGTTCGTCGGTGCCGCACTGGCGTTGATTGCTTCCAGCCTTGTGGGCGTTCTCGTTGGTCAATGGTTGGCCAAAACCCTTCCACCTGAGCGTCTTGAACTGATGGCCGGAGTGCTGATGGTGGCGCTTGGCATCTGGCTGGGTCTCCAGGCCACCCGTTCCCTTTGGCTCAATGCCGCGAGCTGACGATGGATTTTCCGCTCCTGATTTCCACCTTCCTCACCGTGTTTCTGGCTGAACTCGGTGATAAGACCCAACTCGCCACAGTGGCGATCAGTGGGACGTCCAATCGCCCCCTGGCCGTGTTTCTCGGTTCATCATCCGCGTTGGTTCTTGCCAGTTTGCTGGGAGCTTTTGCCGGTGGTTCCGTTGCCACAGTCATTCCCAGCGACCTGCTGCAGCTGGTGGCCTCTTTGGGTTTCCTCGTGATCGGTGGCCGCCTGCTGGTTCCTCTCTTCCGTGATGCGGAACCCACTAGAGAGGGGGATCAAACTCCTGAGTCCTAAGGTGGGCGATGAAGGGCTGACTCCGCACGGCCTGCTGAACAGCGTCGGCCACCCCTTCCGTCTCTCCCGGCCCTGATGGTCGGTTTCTGCGTACGCCACGATGAAATTTACGGTTGCCGATCTGCTGGATCAGCTCTCGACAGAGCATCCGTCTGAGTCAGACCAACTGGCCAAGATCCTCAAGCTCAGCAACAAGACGGACAAAGCAGCGCTTGAACTTGCGGTTTCATCACTGATAAAGATCGGTGTGATCGAGCAGACGAGTGAGGGTGGACTCACGCGGCCCCAAGAGAGTGATCTGATTGATGCCCGCCTGCGCTGCAGCAGCAAAGGCTTCTGCTTTGCCATTCGCGATGACGGCGGTGAGGACGTTTACATCCGTGACCATCAGCTGAACCACGCCTGGAACGGTGATCGAGTGCTGGTGCGGGTGACGCGGGAGGGTGGCCGCCGCCGTTCTCCAGAAGGTGGCGTTCAATGCATCCTGGAACGGGCCACGCAATCGCTCCTGGCGCAGGTGGAGCAGCAGAGTGAACAGCTGCTGGCCTCACCTTTGGATGACCGGGTGCTTGCTGGCATTGAATTGCCAGCAGAGGATGCGAAGCACCTGCCCGGCGATGAGGTCTCCAGCGTTGTTGAGGTACGGATCGACCGCTATCCCGTGGCTCAGCATGCTGCGGCCGGCCATGTTGTTCGATCTCTCCCGCTCAATGGCGGACCGGCGGCAGATCGAGACCTGCTCCTGACCAAGGCTGGGCTTCAGGACCGACCTGCAGCACCCCGAAGCTCTGGCAAAACACCTACTGCCAAGGGTCGTGTTGATCTCACCGACCAGCCTTCGCTGCTTCTCAAAGGATGGAGTCAGGAGGACGCGCCGGGGTTGCCTGCCGTGCACGTTGAGCCCAAGGACGGCGGATGTCGCCTCTGGGTCCATGTACCCAGCGTGGGCGAGCGGATCGGGATAGGCAACAGCCTTGATGCATGCCTGCGTGATCGCGGCGAAGCGCTTTGCCTCGGTGAGGTCTGGCAACCCCTGCTGACTCCATCCCTCAATAAGGTCACCAGCTTCTCCGCCGGTTCCGAGGCTGACGCCATCAGCGTTCGGATCGATCTTGCAGCCAACGGTGAGGCGACCGATTGGGAGTTCATGCTGAGTTCGGTGCGCCCCGTCGCCGACGTGAGCGCCGACCAGTTGACCGCCCTTGCGGAACGCAAACCCAAGGCACGCAGCATCCCTGCGGCTCTCAAACCGATCAAAGACCAGCTCGGTCAGCTGGAGACCCTGCGGTTCTGCAGCACCCTGCTGTTGGAGCACGAGCGCAGCAGCGGAGTTGTGCAACTCGATCTCTGCCCTCCACAGCTGGAAGCCCTTGGTGACCTGCGCAGCGCAGATCCATCCGGTTTGCGGCATCGCTGGGTTGATGCGTTCAACCCGGTGGACCCCCATGCGTTCCTTCAGCCTCTGTTGAGGGCTGCCGACCGTGCATGGACCGCACAACGACTGGATCTCCAATTGCCTGGAATCACCATCGAGGCGGATGAACCCGATGGCAGCGTGCTGACCGACGTGGCGAAGACAGCCATTGCCTTAGACCTTCCACTGGAACTAGATGACGACGGTTGCCCATCAGCTTCGGAACTGATTCAGGTGTTCAAGGACAGCAGTCAACGCCGCGTGCTTGAACAGCAGCTCAGTCATGCCCTGCCACCGCTCAACCTTGTGGCATCCACAGAAGCCACCTCAGCGGCAGCAGATTCCGATGGGGAGGATGCTGCTCCAATCCGCCCCAACACATCACTGACCCCCTGGACTTGTGCAACTCAGCACTACGCCCACCTGGTGAACCAACAGGTGATCGTTGCGCTGCTCACCGATGCCAAGGATCGTCCAACCGTGCGTCACAAGACGCGTCTGAAGCTTGGGGTCAAGGGTGTCGGTGCTGATCTCACATGGCCCCTGTTCACGGCATCACAGGACGAGAAGCTGAACGGATTGGTGAATGAGCGCACGGTGCAACGGCTCAACACCCGTCGGCGCCAGGTGTTGGAACTGGAGAAGGATCTTCTGTCGATGATCCAGGCCCGTTCAGCCCAGCCTCTGATCGGCGAACAGGTGGAGGGGCGCATCAGCGGTGTGCAGAGCTATGGCTTTTTCGTGGAAGTCGGTGAGAGTCGCGTTGAGGGGCTGGTGCATGTGAGCTCCCTCAACGATGACTGGTACGAATACAGATCACGTCAGAATCGCCTGGTCGGTCGCAAGAACCGTCAGACCTATCAACTCGGCGATTCCGTTCAGGTGCGCGTGATCAATGTGGATGTTCTGCGCAACCAGATCGACCTTGAGGTCATCAGCCAGGCATCCGATGCCTCCAGCGAGCCTGAATCGTCGGAGCCGCTGCCTGTCGCCCTCAGCGAGCGCTGAGTGATGCATCCCTACGTTCTTGCGGTCACCGGTGCATCCGCTCAACCCCTGGCCGAGCGTGCCCTCCAGCTGCTCTTGCAGCGCGGGCGCGCTGTTCATCTCGTGCTCAGCCATGGCGCCCATGAGGTGTTTCGTGCGGAACAGGGGTTATCGATCCCCGTCGATCCTCTGAAGCAACGCGATTTCTGGAGGGAGAGGCTTGGGGTCGAGAGCGGCGAACTCACCTGCCATCGCTGGAATGATCAAGCCGCCTGCATCGCCAGTGGCAGTTACCGAACCCGGGCGATGGTCATCGTTCCCTGCAGCATGGGAACCGTCGGTCGGATCCATGCCGGCATTGCCGCTGATCTGATCGAACGTTGCGCGGATGTGCACCTCAAGGAGCGTCGTCCCCTGGTGATTGCGCCCCGGGAGATGCCCTTCAACCTGATTCACCTCCGCAACCTCACCGGCCTTGCAGAAGCCGGCGCCACCATTGCCGCACCCATCCCGGCCTGGTACACCCGGCCCGATTCCTTGGAGGAGATGGTGGACTTTCTGGTGGTGCGCCTTTTCGATGGCTTGGAGGACGACCTCGCACCCCTGAACCGCTGGAACGGCCCCCTGGAATGAGCATGTTTCAGCGGCTGTTGCTGATTCCCTGCCTGGCGCCACTGCTGGTGCTGCTGGTGCTGTCGGCCAGCAACGTTGGCGAGAAAACCAGAATTCGTCTGCTGGTGTGGACAACACCTCCGCTCCCCGTTGGGGCATGGACAGCACTTGCTGGCGTGGGTGGTGCGGCCGGAGCCGCTGTCGCAGCGGTTTTGGTCTCGCCCGCTGAACGTCCCCTGCGTCGCCAAAGCCGTTCTCACGTTCAACCGGAATTTGATGAGAGGGATAACGCTGCCAACGAACCGGCACCCAGATCCAGTGCAAACCCAGGACCCGAACGAGATGTGAGGGAACCGGCTCCAACGGTCTCTGTGGCTTACCGCGTGATTCAACGTCCGTCATCAGCCCCTCGGCATTCAGCCACTTCGTCCGGCGCTTCAGCCGTGGCCTCCTCTTCACAGGAGATCAGTGATTGGGGAGATGATCCGGAGGCGAACTGGTAAGCAACGCACCAAGCTGCTTACAGTTGCGCCAGCAATGCTGGATCGGTGAGCGAAACCCCAGTCGAGAAGCAGTCTTCAGGTCAAGAGGCCCCCGCCAAACCGGCGCCGAAAGCCAAGCCGCCCAAGCCGGAGGACAAGCCCTTCCCTGAATTCATCGACACGCTGTTTCTGCCGGCTGTTGCCAAACAGCTCGCCGAACACGACATCACAGCTGATCGGCTCGAGCGCATCGAGGGGCAGCGTCCCGTCGTCGGCGGTGAATGTCCGATGGTGGTCGGTGAACTTCCTGGGGGCCGACGCTTCTGGGTCTGTTTCTCCAAGGCCGACATCAACAGCTCCAAGGTGATTGCCCTGGCTGATGCAGGCAGTGAGCCGACGCTGCTGGAGAGCTTTCTGATCGATGAGAAGCGGATGTCTTTGCCTCTTCTCGTTTCCCGCCTGTTGCAACGGCTCAACGGCCAAAAGTGGCTGGGAGGTAACTAACCTCCCGCGTTGGCCTCGGGGGTCGGGCTGACACGCCTACATTGGCAGGATCGTGAACCGCAACTGATGGTCCCTCCCACCGCCGTGGCCGAAGGCAGCGCTGTAGCCATCAAGGATCCTGTCAAGGACACAATCCTGACCCCTCGCTTCTACACCACCGATTTCGAAGCGATGGCGGCAATGGACCTTCAGCCCAATGAGGCTGAACTGGAAGCCATCTGTGAGGAGTTCAGGAAGGATTACAACCGCCACCACTTCGTTCGTAACGAAGAGTTCGAGGGTGCTGCCGACAAGCTGGATCCTGAAACCCGCAAGGTGTTCATCGAATTCCTTGAGCAGAGTTGCACTTCGGAATTTTCAGGATTCCTGCTCTACAAGGAACTGAGCCGCCGGATCAAGGCGAAGAACCCTCTCTTGGCCGAGTGCTTTGCTCACATGGCTCGGGATGAAGCTCGCCACGCCGGCTTCCTCAACAAGTCGATGAGTGATTTCGGCATGCAGCTGGATCTCGGCTTCTTGACGGCCAACAAGGACTACACCTTCTTCAAGCCGAAATTCATCTTCTACGCCACCTACCTGTCTGAAAAGATCGGATACTGGCGTTATATCGCGATTTATCGCCACCTCGAAAAGAACCCCGACAGCAAGATCTTCCCGATCTTCAACTTCTTCGAGAACTGGTGTCAGGACGAAAACCGTCATGGCGATTTCTTCGATGCCCTGATGAAGGCTCAACCGGACACGGTTCGTGGCCCGATCGCCAAACTCTGGTGCCGTTTCTTCCTGCTGGCGGTGTTCGCCACCATGTACGTGCGCGACGTGGCCCGCAAGGAGTTTTACGAGGCTCTCGGATTGGATGCTCGCACCTACGACAAGATGGTGATCGAGAAAACCAACGAAACGTCTGCGCGGGTTTTCCCTGTTGTTCTTGATGTCAACAACGACAAGTTCTGGACGCGTCTCGAACGCCTGGTTGCCAACAATGCTGCTCTGGACAAGGCTGATGCCAGCGATGCCATCGCTCCTGTGAAGTTGCTGCGAAAGCTGCCCTTCTGGATCGGTAACGGTGCCGAGATGGCCAAGCTGTTCCTGATGCCCGCCATCGACAGCGATCGTTTCCAGCCAGCTGTGCGCTGAGGGGACTCCCCCAGCCCAATCGAGGAGATTTCTTGACCAACGCCTTTTCGAATCAGTGGCAAGGACTCTTGGAGTCCTTGCTGCACCGTGGTAGCTCCGCAGGTGCCGACCTGGTGGAGGTGTTTCTTGAGCGCACCGACCACATCGGTTTGCTTGCTGAACAAGATCGGATCACCAGTGTCAATCCGTCCTTCGCCCGTGGCGCTGGTCTGAGGGTGTTCCGTGATGGCCGAGATGGCTTCGTCAGCACCAACGATCTGAGCGAAGCTGGCCTCAAGCGTGCCCTTGACCAGGCCCTGGCCATGCTCGGCCTCGAGGCGCAACAGCTCAGTTCTCCGGCAGCTTTTGAGGGGTTAAAGCCGCTGACCGACCACGGTGTGACGAAAGCCGATTGGCTGGATCGCTGTCCATCTCTCGATCAGGCAAGCCAGTGTCTGCTCCAGGGCACAGCCCATCTCAATCGTCTTGGTCAGCACCTTCAGGTGAGGCGGGGCAGTTACGCCCGCGACTGGCAGGAAGTGCTGGTGGCTGCATCCGATGGCACGTTCGCCCGCGACATCCGCCTGCATCAATCAACCGGTCTCTCCGTTCTCGCCGCCGACGGAGATCACCGGTCCAGCATTAGCCGCCGCTATGGAAGTTCAGATCGTCCGGACGATCTTCGGGACTGGGATTCTGAGGCCAGTGCGGCTGAAGTGTGCAACAGCGCTGGAACGATGTTGCGGGCCGACTACGTGGATGCCGGACAGATGCCGGCCGTTCTCGCCAACCGCTTTGGTGGCGTGATTTTCCACGAGGCCTGTGGG
>ENA-OSEY01001164-OSEY01001164.1-marine-metagenome-genome-assembly--contig:-NODE-1164-length-18557-cov-22.310768_pt1 | contig 18557 bp, 20 predicted proteins | sample MGYA00248465_ERZ534230 | MGnify/ENA primary metagenome ERZ534230 (study PRJEB26409, sample SAMN06344110) | marine metagenome | isolation source: Sea water from surface | place: Atlantic Ocean:Southern...
GCCATTACACTAAACATTATGTTTGTAATCGCCATTGCAATTCCTGAAATGAATAGCGCTCTAACAACACCTGATTTTATGGAAAACCAACCACCCAATAATGTAAATACAATTGTTGTTATCCATCCAAGTCCTTTTGAGTAAATTGCAATATCAGATTTTGAAAATCCCATTTCGTCGTAAAATATTATGGACATACGTCCCAAAAATGCCTCACCAATTTTAAATAAAAATATGAACCCGATAATCAACAGACTGATGGTTAACCCATTTTTTTTGAAGAAACTAATTAGTGGACTTACGATAGTACTTACAAACCAGGCTGAAAATTTATTTAACTTTAAACGATCTTGATCACTTTTTTGAGCAATTTGCCTTTTATTCGATAGATCTTCTGGAATAAATAAAAGTCCAATATTAAAAAGAAAAATGATTAAGCAAATGAACAGAAAAGTTAATTGCCAATAATTAGCTAAGCCTTGCTGTTCAAAATAATCAGCAACAAAAAGTGTGAGCATTCCACCTATTTTATAACCCGTCCACCAACCAACCACAGCTATTGATGCGCCAGCTGCCATTGATGCTTTTTCATTCTCACCTATTTGCTCAATTCTTAAAGCATCAATTGTTATATCTTGAGATGCCGAGGAAATAGCTATCAATAATCCAAGTAAAATAATTAATTCTAAATTTGTAACAGGATTGAGAGTTGTCCAAATAAATAGACATACCAGTATTATTGCTTGTAAAGAAATGATCCACGATTTCCTGTGGCCAATTTTTTGTGTCAAGAAAGGAATTTTTACACGGTCAATAATTGGAGCCCAAATAAAGTTAATTGCATATACACTAAAAATAAGACCCGCCCATCCAATTGTACTTCTTGATAATTCATAATCTTTAAGCCAAAGTGAAAGAGCACTTCCAATTATCACCCAAGGAAAACCACTAATTGCTCCAAGCAGCAAGATGCGCAGCATTCTATTATCAAAATAAATTGATAATCCTACATTTTCTCTCGTCATTAAATATTAGAATAGGTAATAGTGCCGACTGACGTCAATCAATATATTGCAGATTATTCGGACTTATTCAATTGGTGCAGGATTATCGCTGAAGCTTCTAAGATAAAGTATGACGTTTGCTCTATCTTTTTCTTTTTTTAGACCCACAAAAGACATTTTTGTACCTTCAATATATTTTTTTGGATTTAAAAGATATCCGTTAAGTTGCTCATATGTCCAGTTGCCTCCGTATGCCGCCATTGCATTTGAGTATTTATAATCCTCTTTTGAACCAATATCTTTATTTACTATATCCCAGAGCGCTGGCCCAATTTTATTTGCTCCACCTTTTTCTACAACATGACACTGTGAACATTTCTTAAAGACCTTTGCACCTTTTTCTATATCTGCTGATGCAAGCAGAGTCTGAATTGGTATTTCAGGTTCCGCAGTAGCAGTGTCGTCTGCCATTGCTGCTGATGCAGACACCACCATATCTTCAGCGCCCTCAACTTGATAGGCTGCTACCTCAGGTTTTTCAACATGATATAAAATCTCACTGAAGTTTGCTAAACCGATAAATACAAGGGCCACAACTAATACACAGGCTACAATTTTATTAATTTCGAATGAATCCATGATGTCTCTTGACGTAATTAGATAATTATTTAAACAATAACCGAATTTAATCAAGTTTTTATGCGTCTTCTAGTCGCATAATTTATTTATGATAAGCCAAGAAAACACAGCGATAATCATCCCGGTCAGATTACAAGCGAGCAGGCTACCAAATAAGCCTTTGCTCGACATTGCTGGCAAACCAATGATCCAACATGTTTGGGAGTCAGCCATTGCTTCTGATTTGGGTCGAGTAGTGGTTGCTACAGACAGTGATGAAATCGCCAAGTGTATTGAAAGTCTTGGGGGTGATGTATGTATGACTTCTGAAAATCATCAGACAGGTACTGATCGCATGCATGAAGCGCTTCAAGTAATTGATCCAGGTAAAATGATTCATTACATCATTAATTTACAAGGCGACTTGCCTACAATTAACTCGATGGCTTTAGAGAAAGTTTTAAATTTATTATCATCAGAAGAAAATGAAATAGGCACACTGGTCACCCAGTTTGAAAGAGAGGAAGATCTAAAGAAAGAGCAATTTGTAAAAGCAGTCTGTAATTTATCTGGTAGTGAAACTGAATCTTATGCAGAGAATTTTGTAAGAAAACAAGGAGATTATGATTCTAAGAACCTTTTTCATCACATAGGTATTTACTCTTTTAAGAGAGATGCTCTAGAAAAATTTGTCACTTTGTCTCAAACTGATCGAGAAAAAAATGAAAAATTAGAGCAATTAAGAGCACTTGATAACAATATGAAAATAAAAATTGGTTTAATTGACTTTTTACCTCTCGGAGTTGATACTCCGGATGACTTAGAAGAAATTAGAAAGATATTAAGCAAATGAAAAAAATAGCTTTCCAGGGTGAACTCGGAGCTTATTCACATCTTGCGTGCATTGAAGCTGCGCCTGATCACAATCCTGTTGCGTGCAGAACATTTGAGTCTGCCATGGAGCAAGTTAATGCATCAGAGTGTCATTTAGCCATGATACCAATTGAAAACTCGGTCGCGGGCAGGGTAGCGGATATTCACTACTTACTTGGTGGATACGATTTAAAAATATATTCAGAACACTTTCAAGAGATCAATCATCAGTTAATGGTAAAACCAGGCGCTTCCTTAGATACAATTAAAAATGTACGTAGTCATTCTATGGCTATTGGACAATGTCATGCTGCGATAAAAAAATATAATTTAGATGTCATCATAATGGCGGACACCGCAGGTTCTGCCAAATTTATTAGTGAGCAAGGAACAATGGAAGATTCAGCGATTGCCTCAACACTTGCAGCTGATACTTATGGATTAGATATAGTAGATACAAATATTCAAGACATGAAAAATAATACAACTCGATTTTTAATAATGTCAAAAGAACTTCAACAAGAAAGAAACGAAAACTTGTCATACCTGACAAGTTGCATATTTGAAGTAAAGAGTGTTCCTTCAGCTCTTTATAAGGCACTCGGAGGTTTTGCAACTAATGGGGTCAATCTAACTAAATTAGAGAGTTTTATTGTTGATGGTGATTTTAATAAAGCTCAATTCTATATTGATCTAGATGGCCACGCTGAAGATCAATCGGTAAAAGGAGCTTTAGAAGAACTATCCTTTTATACTGAAAAACTGAAAGTCTTAGGTGTTTATCCAAAACATTCATATAGAAACAATTAGTTTACTTATTGTGCATCCAAGCAACAATTAATTGATGAGCTACAGCCATTGCAGGAGGTATCCATATTCTGTCAGGGCTTTTACCAACGAATATACGATTTAAGTCTTCTCGAGATAACCATACTGCATCTTCAATTTCATCCTGATCTAAATCAGTTGTATCACCATCTGTTTGACAGAAACATGCGATCATTAATTGAGAAGGAAATGGCCATGGTTGGGTAAATTTATACTCAACACTTGTAACATTTAATCCCACTTCTTCTTTAACTTCTCTAATAACTGCATCTTCGATGGTTTCACCCGGTTCTAAAAAACCTGCCAGTGCTGAGAACATTCTGGGTGGAAATATTTTTTGGCGACCGAGTAAACATTTGTCTTTAAAAATAGGAAGCATGATTACGACAGGGTCAACACGAGGAAATAATTCTACGTTACAATTTTTGCAAATTTTTTTGCAACCTGCATCAACAGTTTCAAGTCGGGAACTTTCACATCTGGTACAAAAAATATTGGATGAATTCCATTCGACCATCGACTTAGCCTGGGCAAGAATACCTGTGTCTTCCGGGGAAATACTCTGCGCTATCGATCTTAAATCAATAAATTTACAGTTAGGAAATGCAGTTTTGTCGAAGTCTTTGTTACTTTTTGATAAATCTATGGCGTAGTAGCTTTTATTTTTTAACTTGCCTAGGAAAAGCAAATAAGCATCTTCAATAAAATTTTTTATTTGATCATATGTGGCTAAAAAAATTGTTGAATTTGAGCCAGGTTCACTGCTCACGTGTATCAATGGTTTCCCTGAGTGAAAAACAACAAAACGTGTTTCATTGTCCAATAAATTTGCTTTTTGCCAGTCTTTATCGCTTCTAAAACCTGACATTCTATCGAGAGGATTATTTGCAAATATTATTTTGTTCATTAATTTATTATTTATTAAACAACATTTTATTTTCGTTATGATACAATATTTTGGGAGATTGAGTAGACAAGTTATTCGCCAATCCGGTCAGGTCTGAAAAGAAGCAGCCGTAACGAAGATATTTGGGTTACGTTGATCTCCCACTAAAGATTAGTGATTTTTATGTCCGAAACAACCAACATACCTATTCCATTAAAATATAGACCGCTAAAGTTTAGTGAACTTATTGGTCAAGATCTCATGTCTAAGACAATACAAAATGCAATTGAGATGAATAGAATTGCCAACGCTTATTTACTCACAGGGGTTAGAGGTGTGGGGAAAACAACGACAGCTAGAATTATCGCAAAATCACTAAATTGTTTGAACATAACGGAGCAAGATAACAACGAGCCATGTGGGGTTTGTGACAATTGTAAAGCGATAACAGAGTCCAGAAGTGTTGATGTTTATGAAATGGATGCAGCATCGCGCACCGGAATAGCTGATATAAGAGAGCTGATTGAAGGCGTTCAATACTCGCCCGTATCATCAAAGTATAAAGTATATATTATAGATGAAGTTCATATGTTATCGACCGCAGCCTTTAATGGATTACTTAAAACATTGGAAGAGCCGCCACCTCATGTGAAATTTATTTTTGCAACTACTGAGGTAAGAAAAATACCTACAACCATACTATCAAGATGCCAAAGATATGATTTAAAAAGAGTTGAACCTGATGATTTAGTTATTTTTTTAAAATCCATATGTGAAAAGGAAACTGTTGAGTTTGAAGAAGGTGCATTGAAAATTATCGCAAGAGCTGCAGATGGATCTGTAAGAGATGGCCTATCTATACTTGATCAATCTATTGCATTTTCAGGTAAACATATTTCTGAAGAGCAAGTAAAAGAGATGATCGGTTTAAACGATCCAACCAAAATTTTAGAACTAATCAAATTCATTACTGCCGGTCAAACTCAACAGTCACTTGAAAAAATAAATGAACTTTATGACAACGGAGCTGATCCATCAATGATTGTAAAAGATCTGATAGAAACTGTTCATAGTTTGACTATGATTAATATTGATGCAGCTGAGGGAGTTAAAAGCTCACTTACAGACAGTGAATATAATGCAGTGCAAGAGGTAGCAGGTAATCTTGATGTATCCACTCTCTCAATGATCTGGCAAATGCTTAATAAGGGATTGCATGAAGTTACAGACTCATTTTCTCCCATAACTTCTCTTGAAATGTTGATCATTAGGATCATTTATTTAAATGATATACCAAAACCTAATGAATTAATAAGTGAACTAAATAATATGGTTGAAAAAAATGATAATAAAATACAGGATAAATCAGGAGAAACATCTTCAGAAATGGATCCAAAAGTAAAAGAAATTATTGATTTCTTTCCTGGGACTGAAGTTGAACAAATTGAAGAGAAATAAATATGAATAATTTTAACAATATGATTAAGCAGGCCCAAGACTTGCAAAAAAAAATGGCTGAGGCTCAGGAAAAGGTAGAAACACTGGAAGCCGAGGGTATCTCAGGTGGAGGAATAGTTAAAATAACTATAAATGGAAAAAATAATGTAACTTCTGTAAACATTGACGAAACAGCGATAGATAAAAATGAGAAAGAAATTTTAGAAGATTTGATAGTTGCAGCTTTTAATGATGCGCGAGACAAAATTCAAAGAAAAATTGCGGATGAAATGAGTTCTCTTACCGGTGGTATAAAACTTCCTCCAGGAATGAAACTGCCTTTCTAGTATGAAATCTCGTATATCTAATCCAGAAATTGATAAGTTAATACTTTTAATCAGTAAACTGCCTGGTTTTGGACCCAAATCTGCGAGCAGAGCAGCACTTCATTTAATAAAGAATAAAGAACAGTTAATGGTCCCACTCGCTGAGTCGCTTTTATCATCGAGTGAAAATATTGTTACATGTGAAATTTGTGGAAACATAGATGTTAATTCTCCATGCATGATCTGTACAAATGAGGGTCGATCTAAAAATCAAATCTGTGTTGTTGAAAATATCGCAGATCTATGGGCACTTGAGAAATCTGAAGTATTTAACGGACTGTACCATGTGTTGGGTGGTAACCTATCTGCTATAAACAGCATTGGGCCCGATGATTTAAATCTAAAAAAACTTATTGATCGAATTGAAGGCGAAAAAATTGACGAAGTCATATTGGCTTTGAGTGCAACCGTTGATGGTCAAACAACCGCTCATTACGTAGCGGATACGTTATCAAAACACAGTGTTGAAGTGAGTCGTTTAGGACACGGCGTGCCTGTTGGTGGTGAGTTGGATTACATGGATGAAGGAACTATTGCCGCCGCTCTCAGTGCACGACAAAAAATTTAGTTTTATTGTATTTTCCCAATTTTTTTATTCAATCTTGACCTTATATCTAAGTTAGCCTATCTAAAGATTATGACAGTAAAAAAGATTTTAACTGCTCCAGATCCGTTTTTAAAACAGATTTCAAAACCAGTTGATGAAGTAACTAAAGAGATCCAGGATCTAATGGATGACATGTTGGATACCATGTATGACGCACCTGGAATAGGATTAGCAGCGGTTCAAATCGGAGTTCCTTTGCGTGTAATTGTGATGGATATAAGCTGGAGAAATGAAGAGGGTATAAAAGAGCCCCTTTATTTTGTTAACCCTGAAATTACAGTAAAAACAAAAAATCTTTCAACGTATGAAGAGGGATGTTTATCGGTCCCAGATCAATACGCAGAAATTGATCGTCCAGAAGAATGTGAAATAAACTTTCTTGATTATAATGGAAAAAAGTCGACTCTAAACGCTAAAGGATTATTAGCGACCTGCATCCAACATGAAATGGATCATCTTGAAGGAATTCTTTTTATTGATCATTTATCAAATATGAAACGCAACATGATTGTAAAGAAGCTCATCAAAACAAGAAAACAATCAAAAAAAGAACGAATCGTCGCTTAGATAAAATGAAAAATTATCGCATCCTATTCATGGGCACAGCCCCATTCGCAGTTCCATCTTTAAAAAAAATTGTTTCTTCAAATAATCATTTGGTGGGTGTATATACATCCCCCGCAAAAAAGGCTAACCGAGGAATGAAATTATCAATTTCACCAGTGGCAGAATTTGCTGAAGCTAAAAATATAGAAATTAGCTCGCCTCCTTCGATTAGTTCATCAGAGGAATTAAAAAAACTACAAGAAATGAATTTGGATATGATAATTGTTGTTGCTTATGGACTGATATTACCTGAAGAAGTAATCAATTTACCTAAACTTGGTTGTTTTAATGTACATGCATCTTTACTCCCTCGGTGGAGGGGTGCTGCACCAATTCAAAGAGCAATGATTGAAGGTGATCAGACTACGGGCGTTACAATTATGAAAATGGATAAAGGCCTTGATACAGGAGATATTGGGCTGCAAAAAGAAATAAAAATAGAACAACAAAACTACAGTGAGTTAGAAAAAGAACTCGCAAATGAAGGAGCTGAATTGCTTATAAACTTTATTGATAGATTAGATGGCTCTATTCAGTTTGCTAAGCAAAATGACACGCAGGCCTGTTATGCGAAGAAAATACAAAAACAAGAAGCTTTAATAGACTGGACTGAAAATGCTGAGAAAATAAATAGACGCATAAATGCTTATAACCCTAGTCCATGCGCTTGGTTTTCACTAAATAATAAAAGAATTAAAATACTGAAGGCTGAGGTAATTCATGAGAAAGGTGAGGCCGGAAAGATTATGAATGAAGAATTTTTAATTGGTTGTGGCATTAATTCAATAAGACCGTTGCTTCTCAGAGTTGAAGGTAAACAAGATTGTACAATCAATGACTTTCTCTTAGGACATAAAATTGAAGTTGGCTCTTATATTCAATGAATAGGTATAAAATAAAAATTGAGTATGATGGTACCCCGTTTGTCGGATGGCAAAGACAAGAAAATGGACAATCAGTTCAAGGGTGTATTGAAAAAGCAATAAGTAATATATTTGAGGAAAACATAACTATTTTTGGGGCTGGTAGAACAGATGCAGGTGTCCACGCAATGGGGCAGGTCGCTCATTTTGATGTTACAGACAAATTACTTGAACCATATGTGATTAAGAATGCATTAAACGATCATTTGAGGCCATTTCCTATTTCCATATTGGAAGTAGAGAAAGCACATAATGATTTTCATGCAAGATTTGATGCAACTCAGAGAAAATACCTTTATAGAATAGTAAACAGAAAGTCACCACTCACTATTGAGAAGGGAAGAGCTTGGCAAGTACATAAAGACATTGATATTGATTTGATGAAGGAATGCATTCCTTCAATTGAGGGTCAACATGACTTTACAACATTCCGTTCGGCCCATTGTCAATCTGATAGTCCAATAAAAACTTTAGACAGCTTAAAAATTAGTCAATCAGAAGAAAATATCTATTTTGGTTTCACTGCAAAATCATTTCTGCATCACCAGGTTAGATCCATTGTTGGTAGTCTTAAATTAGTTGGGGAAAATAGTTGGTCACCTAATGATTTTATGAATGCATTAAACTCAAAAGATAGATCTCAATGTGGAGCACTAGCACCCCCAGAGGGGTTATATTTTATGGAAGTGAAATATTAATTATTGTGCAGAATTTTCGATAGTTTGAACACTTATATTTAATTTCTCGTCACTATCTCCGTAAAAAATTCCTCTTATAGGTGCCGCAAAACTTGCGTCGAGTCCACAGGAAACTCTTATATATCTTTCATCAGGACAACATTTATTTGTAGGATCGAAGCCAATCCAGCCAAGTTTATCAATATATAGTTCAGCCCAAGCATGAGTTGCCTGAAACTCTGAGTCATTTTTATTTTTGTGCATATAGCCATTAACATATCTTGACGGAATATCTAAATACCTTGCTGCAGATATCATTATATGAGCTTGATCCTGACAAACTCCTTTTCCTAAATTAATGGAATCAGCGGCGGAGGTATTGGTATTTGTTGTATAAGGTACGTATTCAATTTTATTTGCTACCGCAAGCATTATGTTATGAGCTACTGATATTTTATCTAAGTTAGAATTCTTACTTGCAGCTAAATTTGCTAAGTTTATTATTTTTTCGTTCGGTTCCGTTAATTTTGTATTTCTAAGATAAACCAGAGGATTTGTTTTATCATTTAAACTTTCATAAATACCATTAGTATCTAACGTTTCTACTTTACCCTTTACTTCAAACTTTACAGTTTTTTCTAATGCTTCACTTTTAAAATTAACAATATTATTTCCCTCACCATCTCTAAAAACCACTCCACCTTCTTTATTATTTCTCTTTACCGACCACTCAATTATTTTTAGACCGTTATAAGGTGATGGTGTAAGTTTTGTGGTTTGAATTAATCCAAGAAGATTATCATTATATTCGTAATTAGTTGTATGATTAATGGTAAGTAACATAATTATCCAAAAAATTGATCTTGAATTTGATTATCTAAGTAAGAAATTTTACTTACAAAATTAGTAACATATTCATGTAAGCCATACTCAATAATAGACTCAACTGTTTCATTCTTAATCGTTTCATGCACCCCTTTAAGACCCGAATAAATATCACTTATTTTATTTGGGCTACATTTTAAGCTGTTTAAGTGATGAACAATATTATTAATACAAAAACTCAACGATCGAGAACAATCGTTATTTAGTATGAAGAAATGTGCAATTTTTGAAGATGTAACATCACCTTCATAAGCCCACCTGAAAGCTCTAAAAGATGAGAGTGATCTCAATAATATTATCCATTGTAAATTATCGAGATTCCCTCCTATGTAGTCTGCAGTAGGAAGTAAGACAAAATATTTTACATCTAATAGTCTTGCTGAATTATCAGCTCTTTCAATGAACGTCCCGAGAAAAATGAAATGATAACCATCATTTCTCAATAATGAATTTGCTGAACCACGGAACATATTTACTTGTTGAATTGTCCATTCAGTAAAGTTGGGAAGATCAGATCGAATAAATTTACCTTTTTTAAATTCCAGCATTTCTTTATAGGACTTATTTAAGGCAACCCACGCCTCTGGGGTAAAAGCTGTTCTAACCAATAAAGCATTGTTTCTTGCTTTCGATATACAGCTGTAAACTGAGGATGGATTTTCCTCGTCAAAAAACAGATAATCCTCAACATTGTCTTGATTGATTTCATTATATTTTGAAAAATAACCTTGCGAAGCACCTGCAGCAGATAAAACTGAGTCCCATTCATTATGGTATCCTTTAGGGTTGGGAAAAAGTGACATTCTATAACCTACATCTAAGAGCCTTGCCATCGTTTCTGCCCTTTCCATATAGCGACTAATCCAATAGAGATTTTCAGCTGTTCTACTTAGCATATCAATCAGCAAGGACCCAAGTATCCTTTACCCCTCCTCCTTGTGATGAATTAACAACGTAAGATCCTTTACCTAAAGCTACTCTTGTCAAACCCCCTGGACACAATTGGACCTTTTCTCCAAGCAAACAGAAAGGTCGTAAATCTACTCTTCTTCCAGAAATTTCATTATCAATTAAAGTTGGAGATGAGGATAAATCTAATGTTGGCTGAGCAATATATCCCTCCGGGTGTAATTTTAGCTTCGAACTAAAATCTTCAATTTCCTGTTTTGTGGACTTTGGACCAATTAGCATCCCATGCCCACCTGAGCCATCAACTTCTTTTATGACCAATTCGTCAATATTCTCTAGGACATATTTAAGATCATCATCTCTTTCACATCTCCATGTTTGAACATTATCTAGTATGGGAGTCTCACCTAAGTAAAATTTTATCATCTCTGGAACGTATATATATACCGCTTTATCATCGGCGATACCTGCCCCTGGTGCTGAGCAAATATTTACCCCTCCAGTTTTATAGACATGAGTTATACCTGGAACCCCTATTACAGAATTAGGATTATAAGCAAGAGGGTCTAAATAATCATCATCAATTCTTCTATAAACTACATCAATTTTTTTTGGTCCATCCACAGTCTTCATGTAAAGAAAATCATTTTCAACAAATAAATCTTGGGCTTCAACCATTTCAATACCCATCTGATCTGAAAGAAAGGTATGCTCATAATAGGCACTGTTTAAATGGCCAGGCGTCAGAAGGACTACAGTTGGAACAGAGCTATCACATTTTTTTGGAGCTAAGCTCATTAGAGTTTGAAGCAGTCTGGTTGGATAATCGTCAACGCGCAAAACTCTATTTGAGTGAAACAAATCTGGGAACATCTTCATCATTATTTCTCTATTTTCAAGCATGTAAGAAACTCCAGAAGGTGTTCTGCAATTATCCTCTAATACATAAAAATCGTCTTTACCAGTTCTTATGAGGTCTACACCTACAATGGGACTATATATTTTATTTGGAGGCGAAAAATTAATCATAGATTGATCATATGAGTCTTTTTTTAAAATATTTTCTTCTGGAATGATGCCGGCTTTAAATATTTCACCATTGTTATAAATGTCATATAAAAATGCGTTAAGCGCCTTGGATCTTTGAATGACACCCTTTTCAATTTTTGACCATTCATAGTTAGTTAAAATTCTTGGGATTAGGTCAAAAGGGATGATTCGCTCAGACATATCATCATCTTTGACTGAAAATGTTATACCTATTCTTTTAAAGTGTGATTCTGCTTCGTAATTTTTCTGACTAATTACTGTTGAGGACATTGTTCTAAGCCATGAATTAACTTGCAGATAATGCTGTCTAATTTGAGCATCTTCACTGTACATCTCGTCAAACATGGGCCCATATTACTCAAATAGTGGTCCTAATTAATTTTATGCCTTTGCCAAATTGACATGTGATTGCTCTGCCGCTGGCAAAGTAAATTATGTAAATGGTACGTATGAAAAAAATATTTGAGCAATCATTCAACTACTTTCTTAGGGCTTTCCCAGTAATTTTGACTGTTTACTTCGTTTTTCAATTAGCTGGAGCAATTATTTAGGTATTTATTATGTTTGGAACTAGATGGAATTTTAATCCTTCCCCCCTTAAATTGGATATAGCTTTGACCATCATGCTTATGTTGCTGATAGTATAATACCTAAATAGCTCTGAAGTTGATAAAATAGTTATCGTTTATTGGAAGTACTTACTGATTATAAGACTGTAAATGTCTTTAAGCTTGTTTATGTCTTCAGTTTTTACATTCTCATCAATTTGGTGCGCAGTCTCTCCGATAAGTCCAAATTCAGCCACTTCGCAGTAGTCTTTAAAGAATCTTGCATCTGATGTTCCACCTGTTGTTGTTAGAGATGAATTCATACCTGTTATCTCATCAACAGAACTTTTCACAATCTCTGTAAATTTGCCTTTTTCAGTTAAAAAAGGTTCTGCCGAATTATTGAAAGTAACATCAACTTTGTATTCACTGTTATCAATATTCTTTGAAACAACTTCGTTAATCATTGACTGGAGACTTTCTTTTGTGTGATTAATGTTGTACCGAATATTGAATGTTCCTGTCGAGGTTTGTGGAACAATATTAGTTGCACCTTCGCTTGATGCGATTTTTACAATTTCCATGTTTGAAGGCGGAAAGTCTTCTGTGCCTTTATCAAGCTCTAAATTACATAATGTATTGAGTATTGATGTTAGTGGATTTATTGGGTTAAGTGTCCACTCAGGATATGCGACATGACCTTGTTTTCCTGAAACTTTAATAGTCGTGGTCATGCTGCCTCTTCTTCCAATTTTTATCATTTCACCTAAATTATTCGGGCATGTTGGTTCTCCTACTAAGCAACTATCTATCTTCTCACCATTTTTATAAATTTCCTCAAGTACTTTTCTTGTCCCATTGATTGCTGGGCCTTCTTCATCATTTGTAATCAAGAGACTTATGGTGCCTTTGACTTGATTATTTTCTAAGTATTCCCTTACCGCTGACACAAATGCGGCTATAGCAGATTTCATATCACTCGCACCACGGCCATATAACTTTCCATTTTTCTCAGTGGCTTCAAATGGATTTGAACTCCAAGCATTTTCATCACCAACAGGAACAACATCAGTATGACCACCAAAACATAAATGTGGTGCACCACTCCCAATCTTTGCAAATAAATTGTCTACATCCGGGGTATCAGTATCACTGAATAAATATCGATTGCATGTAAACCCCATGTCAGTGAGTTCCTTTTGGAGCAGGTCTAAGACACCTTCATTATTCGGTGTAACACTCGGACAAGAAATGAGTGATTTTGTTAGTTCAACGACGTTCATACTTTATTCTCTGAGTAAATCGTTGATGGATGTTTTCTTTCTTGTGTTTTCATCAACTGTTTTAACGATTACAACACAATATAAACTTGGCTTTTTAGGGTCTTCATTTGGAAGGCTTCCTGGAACCACTACAGAATAAGCGGGTACTTCACCATAACTAATTTCACCTGTGGACCTGTTCACAATTTTTGTTGACGCACCTAAATATACTCCCATTGAAAGAACTGATCCTTCTCTAACAATTACACCCTCGGCAACTTCAGCTCTCGCACCAACAAAACAGTTGTCTTCAATTATTACTGGATTTGCTTGTAGCGGTTCTAAAACACCGCCAATACCAACACCGCCTGATAAGTGACAGTTTTTTCCAATCTGAGCACATGAGCCAACAGTTGCCCATGTATCAACCATTGTGCCTTCATCAATATAAGCGCCAATATTTACAAAGGATGGCATCAGAACTACACCTTTACCTATGAATGATCCTTCGCGAACGGTACCATTTGGAACATGTCGGTAGCCAGCTTCTTTCCATTGATCCTCATTCCAATCAACAGTTTTACCTTTCACCTTGTCATACCAAGACGTATAGGGTCCTTTTAAAATTTTATTATCATTTATTCGGAATGATATAAGAACGGCTTTTTTTAACCACTGATTAACAATCCAATCATTGCCGTTTTTTTCTGCAATTCTAAATTGTCCATTATCAAGTTTTTTTATAACTTCATTTACAGCATCAGCGATGTCTGTATCGTTAGGAGAAATTTTAGTAATATTTTCCCAAGCACTTTCAATTTTATTTTTTAATTCTGTATTATCACTCATTTCTTTATCAGTGTTCCTGCACCTTTCGTGGTTAAAAGCTCCATAACCACTGCATTTTGTTTACGACCATCGATTAAAGCAACTCCTTTTGCCCCATTTTTAAGGGTATTGAAACACGCCTTAATTTTGGGAATCATACCACTTTTTATAGTGCCTTTTTTTATGTATTGAAATGCTTTTTTACGATCCAGCTCGGTAATTAATTTTTTGTTATTATCCATTACCCCTTCTACATCTGTCAAAAGCAGAAGCCTTTCGGCTTTGACTGTCTCTGCGACAAACGCAGCCGCAGTATCAGCATTAATATTTAGCGTATTTTTATTTGTATCATATCCCAACGGTGCAATCACTGGTATTTGATTTTTACCCAGCGCTGCTTGAATTAATGATTTATTAATTTTTTTGGGCTCTCCAACAAAACCAATATTCCCATTCATGGCTATTTTTGAATTGATGATTTTTTGTCTTATTCCATCAAAACGTTTCGGTTTACCGCCATATTTTGTAATTTCATTTGAAATAAGTTTATTGAGATCATTGGCTAGAACTGTCTTTACAACACTTAAAATCTGTTTTGTTGTAACCCTTAAACCTTGGTATTCTTCATTCTTAATTTTTTTCTTTCTCAATTGATTTTCAATTTGCGGCCCTCCACCATGAACAATAATAACTTTCATTCCCAATTGGTTCAGAAGAGCAATATTTTTTGCAAAAGATTTTACTAAATGAGGTTTTGTAAGAGCATAACCTCCGTATTTAATAACAATAATTCGATTTTTATATCTTTTTATAAATTGATCTGTGCTGTTGAAATATTTTTTTCCAGATGGCCAATATTTCTGTAAAAGCTTAGAGCTTTCACTCACATTATTTTTTATAGACATTTTAATTTGTTTTGACCGTGGTTCTTTTATTGATTATCCACTGCTGAATAATTGAGAGTACGTTATTTGTTGTCCAATAAATTACAAGACCGGCAGCAAATTGTGCTAAGAGAATTGTTATAAAGAGCGGAAAGAACATGAATATTCTTGCTTGTATTGGATCGGGAGGAGCTGGGTTGAGTTTTTGTTGTATATACATGGTTAAGCCCATCAACACTGGCCAAATCCCTATAATCATAAATGATGGCGGATCCCACGGTATGAGACCGAAAAGATTAAATATGGTCGTTGGATCCTTTGCAGCAAGGTCTTGAATCCATCCATAAAAAGGGGCATGTCTCATTTCAATTGAAACAAATAACATTTTATAAATCGCAAAGAAAAATGGAATTTGAATAAGTATTGGCAAACATCCTGAAATTGGATTTACTTTTTCCTTTTTATACAAAGCCATCAGCGCCTGTTGTTGCTGCGCTCTATCATCTTTGTGAAGTTCTTTAATTCTTGTCATTTCAGGTTGAAGCATTTTCATTTTGGCCATGGATATGAATGACCAGTTAGCAAGAGGAAAGAAAACAATTCTTGTAATAACTGTTAATATAATGATAGCTAAACCAAAGTTTCCTGATAATTCAGAGAAGAAGTAAATTACATTGAATAAAGGTTTTGTGAGAAAATAGAACCAGCCCCAGTCAATCGCTAAATCAAAATTATAAATCCCATAATCTTCTTGATATCGATCGATGAGTTTTGCTTCTTTAGCACCAATAAATATTTGACTCTCAACAATGTGATCGCTGCCAGCTGCAACTTTTGTTGCATTTAGAGATCTATAGTAAGCGATGTATCCGTTATCATAAGTATAAATAGCTTTGAATGATTTATTCTGATCTGGAATGAGCGCAGCTAACCAGTATTTATCTGTAATGCCCACCCAACCATTATCACTTTCAAAGTTTAGTGTTTCTTCATCATCTTTTAGGTCGTCGTAATCTATTAATTCAAGTTTTTCTTGTAAGACACCAAGCAACCCTTCATGCAGAATAAACATGCCTGATAAAGAAGGCGCTTGCTTTCTTGTTACCTTACTTGCGTTATTTATAATAATTTCTTCATTCGAATTATTTTTAACTTCTTGTGTAATATCAAATAAATAGTCTTCATCTAATCCAATTGTAGTTACAAATGTCTGGCCAGTTGTATTGCTCCATTCAAATTCAACTTCATTGTTCGATGTAAGAGTAGCATTGTTATTAGACACTTTCCAAATAGACTCAGCATTTGGTGTTTCAAAATTAGCGTCTTGATTTTTTATCCATCCAAATGTTACTTCATAGCCGTCATAAGTATCAATTGGTTGTAAAACTCTAATTTTTTCTGAAAACTCCTCTTGAGTTTCATTATATTTTTTGAGAACAATGTCATCAATTCTTAGACCTTTAAGATTAATTGACCCAACAATGCTGTTCGTTTCAATTTTTACTCTTTTATCCGCACTCAGCGCCTCGTCTAAACCAATGTTATCATTTTCGGTAATACCTAGAGATCTCTCAATTTCATCAATGGCTTCCATATCAAGTTCATTTGAGTTCACCTCTGACACGTCACCACTTTCTATTTCTCCATTAAGCATTTCTTGCTCAGGTGCTTCAAAGAAAAAACTCCAGATAAATAGAACACCTACCGAGAGTATTATTGCAAGTATTAGATTTCTACTTTCCATAGGTTACTTCTTCTCTTTTGGAACAGGATCGTACCCTTCTGAACCACCTAAAAGCTTTATTGGATGACATTTTGTTATTCTCTTCATACTTAAATATGTTCCCTTAATTAAGCCGTGCTCTTCAATTGCCTCTTTTGCATACTCAGAGCATGTTGGCATAAAACGACATGATGAGGGAAAATATGGAGAGATTAATCTTTGATATAATACTATCAGAAATATAAATATTGATTTCATTTGTTAACTATGAATTTTTTTAATTGCTGTATTCATTTCAAATTCTAGATTTTTAAAATCTTCAATAAGTGAATTCTTCTTGCCAATAATTACGTAATTCCAATTTTTAATACCATATTCTCCAATAATATTTTTTGCAATTACTCTTAATCGCCTCTTTATTTTATTTCTTACGACAGCGTTTCCATTTTGTTTTGAAACTGTGTATCCAACTTTTACCTTATTACACGATTTATCCTCGTAAGCCTGTAATAAAAAGGACTTACTTCTAAAGAAGAGTCCACTTTTAGCTCTTTGAAAATCCTTTGAGGATTTTAATGTCTCTAATTTGTTCATTGAATATCTTGTTCTAAGCTGAGAGAACTTTTCTGCCCTTAGCACGGCGCCTAGCCAAAATAATCCTTCCATCTTTAGTCGCAGAACGTGCTCTGAATCCATGACGTCTTTTTCTGACTAAGTTGCTTGGTTGAAATGTTCTTTTCATAATTCTATTTTGTTAGGTGATTGGCTTATAAATTGCATTCTATTGATAGTCAATTAATATTCATTAAATAAGATATATGTTTAAAAATAAGTCATTAAGGTTATTGGGGATTGGTCTCGCTATCGTTCTTATTTTATATTTTCTGGGAAAATATAACCCTATATCCATGGAATTCTTAATAAACCAACATGGATATATACAGGATTATATTCTCTCATATCCATCACTCTCAGTTGTTATATGCATCTTAATAATTGCAGTAATGATTTCTTTAATGGGGCCAATAACACCAGTGTGTATTTTAGCAGGATTTTACTTTGGCCTATACGTAGGATTACTCATCGCGATAATTGGTGAAATCACGGGAGCAGTAATTGTATTTTTGTACGGTAGATACTTATTTAAAGCTTATATTTTAAAACAATTCGGTGAAAGATTTAAAAAGTTCAAAGATGGTTTTAATCGTAATTCGATAAGCTACTTGCTCTTTATAAGAGTAATAGGTGGAGTTCCATTTGGAATACAAAATTTACTTCCAGCTGTCTTGGATATGAAGTTTAGAGACTATTTTATAGCAACGATCTTTGGTGTTATTCCCTGGGCATACATTTTAGTGAGTATTGGAAATGGAATTCAAAATATTATGGAAACGCAAAATTTCTCTTCAAGTGATATTTTAAAAATAGAGTATTTACTTCCTGTTTTATTGATAAGTATAATTGTAATAGTTCCTGTAATTTACAAATTTATAAAAAAAAGATTTTTGGTTTGATTATACGAAAATAAACTATAATCAACCTATATGCGCCGGTGGCTCAGCTGGATAGAGCACCAGACTACGAATCTGGGGGTCGGGAGTTCGAATCTCTCCCGGCGCGCCA
>ENA-OSEY01001166-OSEY01001166.1-marine-metagenome-genome-assembly--contig:-NODE-1166-length-18542-cov-5.724885_pt1 | contig 18542 bp, 14 predicted proteins | sample MGYA00248465_ERZ534230 | MGnify/ENA primary metagenome ERZ534230 (study PRJEB26409, sample SAMN06344110) | marine metagenome | isolation source: Sea water from surface | place: Atlantic Ocean:Southern...
TATACTCAGATAATGGTGATTTATTAGTCTCAACTGTAATAAAATATGAATTAAGATGGGATTCAAAGATACCATCTAAATTAGTTTACAATAGTAATATTAATTCACTTACTGAAAGATTGTCTGATTTTTTTGGACAAGATCAAAATTACTTTAGACAATATCTTGATAATGCTAGAAATAAAAACAATAGATACTTGCTCATTGGTAAGAATTTATCTATAACTGACGTTGAAAAAATTAAGTCTTTTCCAATTTTTAATAAAGGTATTTATAAAGGAGGTTTAATTGTTAAAGAGAATCATACTAGAGAGAGTCACTTGGGTAAAATAGCTGAGAGGACTATTGGATACGAAAAAATTGATAAAGAAGGAAAATATTTGAGAGTTGGTTTAGAGGGAGCATATACAGAATATTTATCTGGAAAAAGTGGTTTAAGGCTAATGCAAAAAATTGCAGATGGGCAATGGAAACCAATGACTCCAAATTTTGAAAGAGAACCTGTTCAAGGATATGATTTACATACAACCATCGATATTGAAATTCAAGACATAGTGCATCATGAATTATTATCTCAATTGGAAAAATTTGAAGCTGATCATGGAACAATGATTCTCATGGAAACCAACTCTGGTAAGATTAAGGGTATTTCAAATTTAGGGAGAACAGAAAAAGGGAAATATTATGAAAAAATTAATTATGGTATATGGGAATCACAAGAGCCAGGTTCAACATTTAAGCTAATGACTTTAATTGCAGCCCTAGAGGATGGGGTAGTAAGTCCAAGTGATTCAGTTGAAACTGGTAACGGAATATTAAAATTTTATAATAAATATGAAGTAAAAGATTCTAATAGGAGGGGATATGGAAAAATCCCTATATCAAAGGCATTTGAAGTTTCTTCAAATACAGGTATGGTCAAATTTATCTATGATAACTATAAGAATAATCCAGAAAGACTAGTTGACAGGTTAATAAATATGAAAATTAACCAAAAAATTAATGTTGATATAAAAGGTGAAGGAGAACCCATTATACCTCATCCACATGATGATAACTGGAATGGAATCTCTTTACCTTGGATGGCATTTGGTTATGGTGTCATGATGACACCCTTGCAAACACTCACTTTTTACAATGCTGTTGCTAATAATGGGGAAATGGTTAAGCCTAGCTTTATTAATAGTATTGGAGCATTTGGTGAGAAACCTATTTATGAAATTGATAGGGAAGTAATCATGTCATCAATTTGTTCAGAAGAGACCTTGATTTCAGTTCAAAAGATGTTAGAAAATGTGGTTGAAAAGCCATGGGGAACTGCTAACAACATATACGATGAAAACATCAAGATTGCTGGTAAAACAGGAACGAGTCAAATTGACTATACTTCAGACGAAACACAATATGTTTCAAGTTTTGTAGGATACTTCCCGTCAGATAAACCAAAATATTCAGCGATTGTTGTAATTAATAAACCAAAGAAGTCTAAAGGATATTATGGAAATTCAGTTGCAGCTCCAGTTTTTAAAAATGTTGCAAAAAAAATCATGACTGGAATACCAACAGAAATTCAGATAAGCAGAAAAGATATAGATATTTTATTTTGAAAAAGTTAAAAGAAATATTATTTAAAGTAAATATTGATTCAGTATATGGAGATACAAACATAAATGTATCGAAAATTACTTTTGATTCGAGAGAGGTTAAAGATCAAGCGCTATTTATAGCAATTAAAGGTCATAATTTTGATGGCCATAACTATATTAAAGATGCAACTGATAATGGAGCTTCAGTTGTTGTTTGTGAAAATTTACCTTCCAATTTTAAAAAAAGTAGAGTTGTTTATATCTGTGTTAAATCCTCAAAAGAGGCACTTTCAATAATTGCATCAAATTTCTTCGATAATCCATCTTCAAGAATTGACTTGATTGGTGTAACTGGTACAAACGGAAAAACAACAATTTCTTACTTGTTAAACAATTTATTTAATGAATTGAAATTTGAATCAGGATTAATCTCAACAATTAGTATTAAGTATGGAAATTATATAGAAAATTCAAAAAATACTACACCTGATCCAATAACAATTAACTTTCATTTATCTGAAATGATCAAAAAACAAATCAAGGTTTGTTTTATCGAAGTTTCATCACATGGAATAGATCAAAAGAGAGTTGAGGGTATTAGCTTTAAAGGTATGATTTTTACAAATCTTACCCATGACCATCTTGACTATCATAGTTCGTTTAAAGATTATAGAAATACTAAAAAGTTGGTTTTTGATTCTTTAAGTAAAAGCTCATTTGCATTAATAAATAGCGACGATAAGAATGCAAAATATATGGTTCAAAACACCAAAGCCAGTATCTACAATTATTCACTAAAACTAAAATCAAATTTTTCATGTAAAATTATTGAACAACAACTAGATGGGATGTTGTTAAGTATTGATAATAGCGAAATTTGGACTAAACTTATCGGAAAATTCAATGCATATAATATCCTTGCTATTTATTCAATTGGGAAATTATATAACATTGATAAAATAAATTTGCTAACATGTATCAGTAAGCTTGAGAGTGTTAAAGGAAGACTTCAGTCTTTTCTTTCAGATAATAAAGTCACTGTTATAATAGATTATGCACATACTCCTGATGCAGTTGAAAATGTCATATCAACTATTAATAATATTAAAAAATCCAATCAAAATTTAATTACTGTAATTGGATGTGGTGGTGACAGAGATAAAGATAAAAGACCAATTATAGGTAAAATATCATCTGACCTAAGTTCAAAAGTAATCTTTACATCAGATAACCCAAGATCTGAAGATCCAAAATCTATAATTAATGATATGGTCCAGGGAGTATCAAATTTTAATAGCAATAAGATATCAATTGAGCTAGAAAGAAAAAAGGCGATAAGGATGGCAAAAGAAAATAGTCATGAGGGCGATATAGTCTTAATAGCAGGAAAAGGTCATGAAGATTATCAAGAGCTTAGTAATAAAAAGAAAATCTATTTTGATGATTTAAAAATAGCTAAAGAAATTTTTAATAAATAATAATGTTATACCACCTATTTGAAATATTAGAAAGTCAATTTAATTTACCTGGGGCAAGTTTATTTAGTTATTTGTCATTTAGAGCAGCGGTTACTGTAATAATGGCACTGTCAATATCAATTGTTTTTGGAAAAAAAATAATTAATTATTTAAAAGTAAAACAGGTTGGTGAAAATGTAAGGGAACTTGGTTTAGAAGGTGAAGAGAAAAAGGTAGGTACCCCAACTATGGGGGGTATAATTATAATAATTGGCACATTAATCCCTGTAATATTGATGTCAAATCTTGAAAATATTTACATACAAATTCTTATTATATCAACTTTAATTCTGGGAACTATTGGATTAATTGATGATTACATTAAAGTCTTTAAAAAAGATAAAAAAGGACTTCATGGAAAGTTTAAAATAGCAGGTCAGTCTCTACTAGGAATTTTTGTTGGGATAGTTTTATTAACCAATAATAATATAACTATTGTTGAATTTGATAAAAACTTAAATTCTGATAATATAGAATTATCTCGAATAGAGGAAGTTAAATCTTATAAGACAACAATACCATTTTTTAAAAATAATGAGTTAGACTACAATGAGTTTTCCAAAGCTATTTTTGGAGATGAATCAAATTTTTTATGGTTGATAATAATCCCAATAATAATTTTTATTATAGCATCAGTTTCAAATTCTAATAATCTAACTGACGGTTTAGATGGACTCTCTGCGGGACTTTCTGCCATAATTATCTTTACACTTGGAGTTTTTGCATGGACTTCAGGAAATATAATTTTCTCAGATTATTTGAATATAATGTATATACCAAGAGTTGGTGAAATAACTATTTTCATAGCAGCCTTAATTGGTTCATTAGTAGGTTTTCTCTGGTATAACACATATCCAGCATCAGTTTTTATGGGAGATACTGGAAGTTTAACTGTTGGTGGCCTAATTGCAGTAATTTCAATACTTATTAGGAAAGAATTATTAATTCCAATTCTATGTGGAGTATTTCTTTTAGAAGCTCTCTCAGTCATAATCCAAGTAAGTTATTTTAAACTAACCAAAAAAAATACAGGAGTAGGAAAACGTATTTTTTTGATGTCACCAATACACCATCATTTTCAAAAAGCTGGATATCATGAAAGCAAAATAGTTTCAAGAATGTGGATTATTGGAATTTTTTTAGCAGTCTTGACAATACTAACATTAAAAATAAGATAGATGAAGAGTATAACAATTCTTGGTGCTGGTGAAAGTGGGTTTGGAGCAGCTATGTTAGCTCATCATATGGGATTTAATGTATTTGTATCAGATTTAAATAAAATAAATGAAGATAAAAAATCAGAAATGATTAAGAAGTCTATAATGTTTGAAGAAGAAAATCACTCTTTTGACAGAATAAAGTTATCGGATTTTGTAATTAAAAGTCCTGGTATATCTAATTCGTCTGAAATAATATTAAAAATAAAGTCATTTGGTATACCAATAATATCTGAGATTGAATTTGCAAGTAACTATTCAGATTCATTTAAGATTTGTATTACCGGAACTAATGGGAAAACAACTACAACAAAACTTATCTACCATATACTTAAAAAAGCAGGGTTAGATGTTGGTTTGGCAGGAAATATTGGTGACAGCTTTTCTAAAATGCTATTATCTGGAGATAAGGATATCTATGTCCTTGAGATTAGCAGTTTCCAACTTGACGATATCAAAAAATTTAGACCTAATATCTCTGTTATTACAAATATTATTGAAGATCATATGGATAGATATGAAAATGATTTTGGTAAGTATGTTGATGCAAAAATAAAAATTGCAAAAAACCAAAAATCATCTGACTATTTAATTTATAACTGTGATGACAAAGTTTTATTAGAGGCACTAAGAGTCAACAAACTAGAAGTAAATAAAATTCCAATAGGGATAAGCACTAAAAGACAAAATCAAATAACACTAGACAAAAAAATTCTATATAACAAAAAAAAAACTATCATGATAAATACCGACGAATTTGCGCTTAAAGGAAGGCACAATCTTCTTAATGCAATGGCTGCAATTACAGTCTCCGATTTACTAAAAATAGATAATGATATAATTAGAGAAAGTCTTATGACTTTTTCTGGTCTTCCTCATCGGCTTGAGAAATTTTTGAAAATACAAGGAGTAAATTATATAAACGATTCTAAAGCTACAAATGTTAATGCTGCATATTATGCACTTGATTCAATGCGAGCTCCTACAATTTGGATTGCAGGGGGAGTAGATAAAGGAAATGATTACACAGATTTACTTCCAATTGTAAGGGAAAAGGTAAAAGCAATTATTTGTCTTGGAATTAATAATACTAAAATTATGGAAACTTTTAAACCAGTAATTGAAATTATAGTTGAGACTGAGTCGATTACTGAAGCAGTAAAAGTTGCAAATAAAATTGCAGTTAAAAAAGATAACGTTCTTTTATCCCCTGCATGTGCAAGTTATGATTTGTTTGAAAATTACGAGGACAGAGGAGATCAATTTAAAGAGGCAGTAAGAAATTTATAAATGAGTATAAAGAGTTTAATATTTGGAGATAAAGTTTTGTTGGTAATAATTCTATTGCTATCACTTTTTTCTTTTTTCCCAGTTTTTTCTTCTAGCTCCTATCTTTCATATGTTATAGATGGCTCTTCTCCAATTTTTTATTTAGTTAAACATTTTATTGTAATATTATTTGGTCTTTTACTTATGATGTCAATCAAGTTAGTGCCTCATAAACTTTTTAAAGGAATGTCGATAATTCTATTACCTATAGGATTATTATTATTAATGTATACACTAAGTCAGGGAACAATTATAGGCGGTTCTGCGGCAAGCAGATGGATCGACATCCCATTTGTGGGAATAAGTTTCCAAACTTCCTCTTTAGCAGCCATTATATTAATTACTTACACAGCTAGATATTTATCAAAAGCTAATTTATCAAAAACAAAGTTTAAAGAGACGATTATACCTCTTTGGCTTCCAATCTTTGTATATATTTTCCTAATACTACCATCTAATCTATCGTCAGCACTTTTGATATTTGGTTCACTGATTTTAATACTTTTTATTTCAGGGTTCCCAATAACTCATTTATTTAAAATGTTTCTGATATTAGTGTTTCTCTCAACAAACTTTTTCTTTTTAGCAAGAGCATATCCAGATCAATTTCCAAACAGAATAGATACGTGGATTAGTAGAATTGAAAACTTCAATTCAAATGATAATTTGGATGCAAGCTATCAAATTCAAAGAGCAAAAATAGCAATAAATAATGGAGGTTTAATTGGTGTTGGAGCTGGAAAAAGTATAATGAAAAATCATTTACCCCAGAGTAATTCTGATTTTATTTTTGCAATAATTGTAGAGGAGTATGGTATAGCTGGTGGTTCATTGATAATAATATTATATATATTAATGTTTTTTAGAATACTAGTTATTACTCATAAAGCAGAAGACAAGTTTGGAAAAATATTAGTCTCTGGCTTAGGGATCTTTATAATAACTCAAGCATTCACAAATATATCAGTAGCAACACAGATAATCCCAGTAACTGGTCAGAATCTACCCTTAATAAGTAGTGGTGGATCTTCTGCTTGGATGACCTGTATATCATTAGGTATGATCCTAAGTGTAAGCTCTTCAATAAAAAATAAAAATGACAAAAAATAGATTTATAATATCAGGAGGAGGAACAGGCGGTCATATATACCCTGCATTATCTATTGCTAATGAAATAAACAAATCTTTTGATAATCCTGAAATAAAGTTTATTGGAGCTAGGGGAAAAATGGAAATGAATATTATTCCAAAATATGGATATAAAATTCATGGACTTTTAATTAGTGGATTGCAAAGGTCATTCACTTTAAAGAATATCTTACTTCCATTTAAACTTATAATTAGTTTTATACAGTCTATCATCATAATCTTAAGCTTTAGACCCAACTTTGTTGTTGGGACAGGAGGTTTTGCAAGTTTTCCTATTGTCTTTATATCTTCAATATTTAAAATTCCAACATTAATTCAAGAGCAGAATTCATTTCCAGGAATATCTAATAGGCTATTATCCAAATACACTAATTATATATCTGTTGCATATGATAAGATGGAAAAATATTTTCCTTCAAAAAAAATATACAAAACAGGTAACCCAATCAGAGAATCCATTAAATCAAATAAAAATTTAGTTAATCAAAGAAAAAAACTAAATATTAAAGAAAGTATGATAGTGATAACAGTGTTAGGTGGAAGTTTAGGTTCAGATAAAATAAATAAAACAATAAGAGAAAATATAGAATTCTTAATTTCTAAGAATGTCTTCATTATATGGCAATGCGGAAAGAGTTATTACAATGACTATAAAAGTTTTAATTCTGATAAGATATTTGTCACAGACTTTATTGAAGATATAGACTCAATTTACTTTACATCAGATATAATAATTGCGCGTAGTGGTGCATTAACACTATCAGAGTTAGCAATAGTTTCAAAACCTTCAATATTAATTCCATCTCCAAATGTTGCTGAAGATCATCAACTAAAAAATGCGAAGAGTATTGAGGAAAAAGATGCTTGCATATGTATTGAGGAAAAAGATCTTGACTTGATATTTAAAAGTAAACTGGACCTTCTTTTAAATGACAAAAATCTTAGGGATGATCTATCATATAATATGTCAAAAATAGCTATGCCAAATGCATCATTTGATATAGTAGACTTAATAAAAAAACATCTAAAAAATGACTAATAATAAGTATTTTTTTATTGGAATTGGTGGTATTGGAATGTCTTCAATTGCTCAATACTTATATGAAAAAGAAAATACTATTCTTGGCTATGATGCATCAGAAAATAAATCAGTTAAAATTCTTGAAAAAAAAGGTATAGAGGTAACTAATAAATTGAGTCTTAAGAGTATTCCAGATTATATGAAAAACGATGATGTAATTGTTGTATATACTCCAGCTATCCCAGATGATAATATATTTTTAAAATATTTTAGGGCTAATGGAAATAAAAAAATACAGAAAAGATCTGAGATACTTGGTGAAATATCAAAACAATCTAAATGTATTGCTATAGCTGGAACCCATGGTAAAACTACCACTACTGCAATAATTAGTCACCTATTCCATTCCTCAGGAATACACTTTAAAGCTTTCATTGGAGGAATTATGAAATGTTTTGACTCAAATTATATCAATACGGGAAATGACTTTATACTTGTAGAGGCCGATGAATATGATAGATCATTTTTAAATCTTAACCCTAATTATGCTGTAATTACCTCAATTGAAAGTGATCATCTTGATATTTATGGAGACTATAAATCCTTATCTGAAAGTTTTCAATTATTTAGAAATAATGTAAAAGATGTATTAATTACAGATGCTGAAATAGATATTGATAAAGATTTTTCTTTTTCAATCAAAAGCGATTCGGATTATCGTGTAAATAATATAAAAATTTTAGAAAATGGAATTAGATTTGATCTTAAAACTCCTAATAATTTTTACTCTAATATTTCAACAAATATTATAGGTCTCCATAATCTTAAGAACGTATTGGCAGCACTATCAATAATTGATCAGATAGAAGAAATTGATATTCAAAATTTGTTACCATTTCTTTCAAATTTTAAAGGAATTGAAAGAAGAATGGATATTTACAAACTAGACAATAAAGTTATTATTGATGACTATGCACATCATCCAACTGAAATTGAATCAGTTCTTAATACCATTCAAACTAATTTTAAAAATAAATCGAAAGCAGTTGTATTTCAGCCTCATCTTTTTTCTAGAACAAGGGACTTCATGGATGAGTTTGCAATCGTTTTATCAAAATTTGATGAGGTATATCTTCTAGACATTTATCCTGCTAGAGAAAACCCTATAATTGGAGTTAATTCACAAATTTTATTAGAAAAAATTAATTGTTCAAAGAAGAAAATAATTGATGGTAAATCAATTGAAAAGATAGTACTTAACTCAAAAATGGAGGTTATTTCAATTCTTGGTGCTGGAAACATATCAGAAAATCTTAATAAAGAAATATTTCAAAATGTATAGATTAATTATAATGTTAGGGTTATTATCACTGCTTGTTTTTTTAGGATTACTTAGCTCATTTTACAATACTGAAACTAGTTATGATTTAAAAAGTGATAATATAGAGTATATATCTATGGGATTTATTGACAATAAAGAAATTGTAAAAAGTTTAATAAGTGAAAAACAGTTTCAAAACTTGATAAAAAATAATGAGTTAGTCAAAGTTGAGACAAAACTAAAGGAGATAAAATCAATTGAGAATATTGATATTTATTTCAATGATAAAAATGAGCTTGGAATAAAATTTAATGACAGGACGCCTATTGCGTATTTAAAAGATTCAAATAGTTTAGTTGACATCAATGGTAATATCTTTAAAAAAGAACAAACTAAAAATTATTCTCTTCCTTCAATTAATGGAAATATATCTGAACAGCAAATTCTAGAAATTTTAAATGTTATCTCAGCAATTAAAAAAGATAAGTTCTTTGAAAATAAATTAAAAGAAATATGGTTTAAGAAAGATCATTTATACATGAGAATTAAAACTTTGGAATTGGATGTGAGGCTAGGAAATCAAAATAAAATAAATGATAAGTTAAAAATGTTAAAAGGGTTTTATATATATAAATCCAAAAAAATAAATAACATGAATTATAAACAGATAGACTTAGTTTATAATAATCGCTTAGTAGCAATAAAAAAATAATATTATGAATAAATCATTCTCAGTTGGATTAGATATAGGAACAACAAAAATTGTTGCTATGGTTGGTGAAAAAAATCAGTTCAACAAAATAAATGTACTTGGAGTCGGAAAATCTCAAAGTCTTGGAGTTCATCGTGGTGTTGTGAATAACATTACACAAACTATTCAGTCAATTAAAATAGCAATAGAGGAAGCTCAAAATAAATCTAATATTGAAATTTCTGAAGTAGCTGTAGGCATAGCAGGACAACATATTAGAAGTCTTCAGCACAGTGATTATATTACAAGAGAGAATCCAGATGAAGTTATAAATGAAGATGATATTGACAAGTTAATAGACCAAGTATACAAGTTAGTTATGCTGCCTGGTGAAGAAATAATTCATGTTTTACCTCAAGATTTTAAAGTTGATGGTCAATCTGAAATTAAAGAACCGATAGGTATGTATGGAAGTAGGCTTGAAGCTAATTTTCATATTGTTGTTGGACAAGTTTCATCCATAAGAAATATTGGAAGGTGTATTAAAAGCTCTGGACTACAAATGGGTGATATTACTCTTGAACCTTTAGCTTCATCTGATGCTGTTCTATCTGAAGAAGAAAAAGATGCAGGAGTTGCTTTGATTGATATTGGAGGTGGAACCACTGATGTGGCAATATTTAAAGATGGAATAATTAAGCATACAGCTGTTATTCCATTTGGAGGAAATGTAATAACCGAGGATATTAAAGAGGGATGTTCAATTATTGGTAATCAAGCAGAGCAACTAAAAATTAAATTTGGTTCAGCATGGCCAGGAGAAAATAAAGACTCAGATATAGTATCTATCCCTGGACTTAGAGGTAGAGATCCTAAAGAAATTTCTCTAAAGACACTATCAAAAATAATCAATGCGAGAATTGTTGAAATTATAGAGCAAGCATATTTAGAAATTAAAAATTACGGTCATGAGGATTCTAAAAAAAAGCTTATTGCTGGTATTGTCTTAACTGGAGGTGGAAGTCAATTAAGGCATCTAAAACAGCTTACAGAATATGTTACTGGAATGGATACAAGAATTGGTTTTCCAGGAGAACATTTAGCTGGTGATCCAAATGACTATAATCCTATTTTTTCAACTGCAGTAGGGTTATTAATGAAAGCAATTGAAAAGAATTCAGAAGAAAATAGAAGCATGACCAGTACGACTGAAAAAGATTTAGTAAATCATGAAAGAAAGACTATTCTAACTAAATGGGGAGAAGGTTTCAAAAAATTTATAGATAATGTGGATAATACAATTGATAATTAATATAAAATTTAAAATATGAAAACAGATATAGACACAAATTTTAGTTTTGACTTACCAAAAAATAGAAGTAACGTAATGAAAGTTATGGGAATTGGTGGGGGAGGAAGTAATGCAGTAAATTATATGTATAAACAAGGAATAAAAGGAGTTGATTTTGTTGTTTGTAATACTGATTCTCAAGCATTGGAGGAGAGTCCAGTTCCAAATAAGATTCAACTTGGAGTGAATTTAACTGAAGGGCTAGGGGCTGGTGCAAATCCAGAAATTGGGAAACTGGCAGCATTAGAAAGCTATGAAGAATTAAAGAACTTGCTAGAAACCCAAACTAAAATGTTATTTATTACAGCAGGAATGGGAGGAGGTACTGGAACAGGTGCTGCCCCTATTATTGCTGAGATGGCTAAAGAATTTGATATTTTAACTGTGGGTATTGTAACTATCCCATTTAGCTTTGAGGGAAAGAGTAGAGAATTACAAGCTATTAAAGGTCTTGAAAAACTTAAAAGATCAGTAGATTCATTAATTATAATTAATAATAATAAATTAAGAGAGGTTTACGGTAATCTTGGTTTTAAAGAAGGTTTCTCGAAAGCTGATGAAGTTCTATCGACAGCTGCGAAGGGGGTAGCACAAGTAATTACTCATCATTATACTCAAAACATAGATCTAAAAGATGCAAAAACAGTATTATCTAATAGCGGAACTGCTATTATGGGATCCTCAACTGCAAGTGGATCCAATAGAGCTAATGAGGCAGTTATAAAAGCATTAGATTCACCATTATTAAATGATAATAAAATTGAAGGAAGTAAAAATGTATTATTATTAATTGTCTCTGGTTCGGAGGAAATAACTATTGATGAAATTGGAGAAATTAATGAATATATACAGAATGAAACTGGAAATAACGCAAATATAATTATGGGTGTGGGTGAAGATCTTGAATTAGGAAGTAATATTTCAGTTACAGTCATAGCAACTGGTTTTGGAGATGAAAAACAAAATAGTTTAGTTAGTTCAGAGACCGAAAAAGTTATTTATTCTCTGGATCAAGATCATCCTTTTGAACAAAAAATATTAGATGAAGAAAAAATTGAATCTAATATAAATGATGAAATAGCTGAAAATTATGATATATCAGGTAAAGAATCAAAACAAAAGAAAATTGATAGTGAAATAAATGAAATTTTAAGAAACATTGAAGTTGATTATGAAGTTTTACATCCTGATTTTTATGAGATAGACAATAAACAGACCTATCTTAATGATATTGAGTTAAATGATATAGAATATGTAATTCCTGATGAAAAACCTTCATTAGATATTGAAAATAATTCATATGAAATTTCATTTGGTCTTTTTTCAGATGATAATTTTGAAGATCATGCAGATGATGAGATTTCTGAAGATATTGATCATAACGATAAAAATCAAGAGTATAATGAATTGGATGCAAAAATTGATAATAATATTGAGGAATCCGATGTTGAGTACATTAAATTAGACCTTAATCAAGATATTGAGCAAAATAAAGAGATTTTAGAAAATAACAATGTTGATGATATCGATAATATTAATCTTGAAGGAGTTGAAGAAAATAATAATATATTTCAACAGCCAATTGATTCAAGCGATGTTGATCATGATGATGATAATGATGATGAAAATTTAATCAGAAAAAAGAATTTAAAAAAATACAATTATGTTTTTAAAAATAACAACTCTTCAATAGAAGATCTTGAAAAAATTCCTGCCTACAAAAGAATGGGAATTGAAATTGATAATTTAAAACAACTAAGTGAGGAAACTTATTCTAAAACAGTTCTAAATGAAGAAAATAAACTAGATTTTCCTGACGTAAATACATATCTTCATGATAATGTTGATTAAATTATGAAAATAGAAGAAAAAATTAATGAGTCAATAAAGGACTCAATGAAAAAAAAAGATAATGTTAGATTGGATTCTCTTAGAGCAATAAAATCAGCAATATTAATTGAAAAAACTAAATCAGGATCAAAAGATCATATTGAGGAATCAGTTATTTTAAAAATTTTGCAAAAAATGGTAAAACAAAGGAATGATAGTGCAAAAATATATTTAGAACAAAAAAGAGATGAGCTAGCTAATGTTGAAATTTCTCAAGCTAATATAATATCTGAATTTCTACCAGCTCAATTGAGCGAGTCAGATTTGTCAGAAATTATTGATACAGTTATAACAGATATTGGTGCAGAATCGATGAAAGATATGGGCAAGGTTATCTCAGGTGTAACCGAAAAGGTTTCAGGTCAAGCTGAGGGACGAATAATTGCCGAAATTGTAAAAAGAAAATTAATGAGTTAAACTATACAAGATCCTAAGTTACTCCTTCCATTGAGTAATCTTTTTGTCTATATTCTTCCTCATTAACTATATTAATTAATCTTTTGCTGATTAAATATATATCTTCAAAGGACGTGTAAAGAGGAGTTAATGCTATTCGTATAATATTGTTAGGCCTAAAGTCTATAATTATACTTAATTTATCATTATCAATGGGATTTATCAAACACTTTGAAATTCTCCAAGCCTCTTTATGACTGATTGCAATATGTGAACCTCTATTGCTCATATCCATAGGTGTTAGTAACTCAAAATTTAATTTTTTTAATTTACCTATATAAATAGATACAAAATAATCAAAAAGTTTAGCAGATTTGATATTTAGTTCCTCAGTGGTTGCCTCAATTGTAATATCTAATGAGGTTTTTAGGGTAGATAAAGAGAGTATATGAGGTGTTCCATTTGAAAATTTTTCAATGGAATTTGATTCATTATATTCATTAGAATACTCAAATGGTTTTTCATGACTGAACCATCCTCTTAAAGGTGATTTTAATTTTCTAAGTTCTTGTTCCCTAACATAGATGAATGCAGGGGAACCAGGCCCCCCATTTAAATATTTGTAAGTACAACCTATGGCGTAATCAACTTGATTTAATCCCATATTTATATCAACAGCACCAATGGAATGACTCAAATCCCATATGACAATAGTATTGTTATCCTTACAGAATTTACTAATTTCTTTGATAGGATATCTATATGAACTTTTAAAAGCTACATGTGATAAAACTATAATTCCTCTTTTTTCTTTAATAAATTCTTTTAATTGTTCAATATCAGCCATTAAGTCACTCCCATAGTCTAAAAAATTAAAGTCTATTTTAAAATCTTTAGCAATAAGTTCACATATGTATTTGTCTGAGGGAAAATTCAAATTATCAGTTGAGATATTCTTTATGCTTTTATTTGATTGTAGGATGCTCTTAATTAGCTTAAAAAGATTGATTGAGGTTGAACTACCAACATATACTTCATCTTTCTTAGATTTGATTATAGAGGCTAACTTTTGAGAAATCATCCTAGGAAGTTTAATCCAACTTTTATTCCAGCTTGAAATTAAATTGTTCCCCCATTCTTCTTTAATAGTATAATTAATTTCATTGATTACGTCTTTTGCTAAAACGCCAAGAGAATTACCATCTAGGTATATTTTATCCTGAGGTAAAATAAATTTATCTCTGAATTTTGATAGCTTATCATTAGAATCTAAATTCTTTGCTATTTCTTCTAGTCTATCCAAATTTCATAAATTTTTTTAGCCCATTCTAGATACATTATACCACTGGGGTGTAGGCTGTCACCTGCAATTAAATTCGGTTCATCAATTCCTCGTCTAGAGATTTCTGTAACATCAACAAATTTTAAATTATTAGTAGAAGCAAATTTTCTTAAACTACTATTAAATAAATCAATTTGACTTGATATATCAATCATATCACTAGATTCACCAAAAGGTGAATAACCCCAATCTGGAATTGAAATTATAATAATACTTCCATCATTTTTTTTTATTTTTTTCATCTCTTCCATCAAATCATTCAAGTCTTGCTCAAATTCATCAATAGGCCTTGAATTAAATTGATTATTAACTCCAATTAAAAGAGATACATAATCATATTTTTTAGTAAAATTTGTTTGATTTATTGCATTAAGTAGATCATATGTTTTCCAACCTGTTTCAGCAATAATGATTGGTTGATCAAAATCAACACCATTCTCATAGGCAACATCAACAAATTGGTTAGGCCATCTTTCATTTTCATTTACCCCCTCACCAATTGTATAACTATCTCCAAGTGCAATAAAACTATATGAGCTTTCAAGTGAATTACTAAGATTATCCTCTAAAATGAAAATATCACTAATATCTTCTCCATTAATGTTTAAATCCTCATCATTAAAACTAGTGTTGGATTCACAACCACTCATTAATGTTGTTAAAAAAAATATTTTAAAAAATAGGCTAAACCTCATATATGTGGTGCAAAATAATATTTAATTATTTATTTTAATGAAGAGATGGCTTTATTTATATCACTAGACTTAAAAATATAGCTTCCAGCAACAAGAACATCAGCTCCCAAAGATTTAAGCTTCACATTGTTTGTGTTATCCACACCTCCATCAATTTCAATTAGAGCAGATGAATTTTTAGTTTTAATTAAACTTTTAAGCTCTAAAAGCCTATCGAATGTCTTTTCAATAAATTTCTGTCCACCAAAACCTGCGTGAACTCCCATAAGACAAATTAAGTCAACTTTTTCTATGTAATTTTCTAATTTATTAATCGGAGTGTCAGGATTAATTGCAATACCAGATCTAATTGTGGATTTAGCAATTTTATCTAAAATATTGTCCATTTTAGAGGTTGCTTCTATATGAACGGTTATTATATCAGAACCTATTTCAATAAATCTGTCAATATATCTTTCCGGCTCAATAATCATTAAATGAACATCTAACGGTTTTTGAGTCATACTTCTAATTGTACTGACTATCGGCATCCCAAATGAAATGTTAGGTACAAAAATGCCATCCATTACATCAAGATGAAACCAATCAGCAATACTTTTATCAACTATTTCGCAATCCCTTGATAGGTTGCCAAAATCAGCAGCCAAAATAGAAGGTGCAATTTTTATTGACATAATAAATTTTTGATATGATAAATTTACACGATAATTTTGTTAAAAGCAGTCAAAGATAACAAACATTAAAGCTTAAATATCTATCCTAAATATGTTTTAAGAATTTTACTTCTTGAAGTGTGCTTTAATCTTCTGATAGCTTTTTCTTTAATTTGTCTAACTCTTTCTCTTGTTAGATCAAATGTTTCACCGATTTCTTCTAGTGTCATTGCATGCTGATTACCAAGACCAAAATAAAGTCTAACTACATCAGCTTCACGCGGTGTTAGGGTGTCAAGAGCTCTCTCAATTTCAGTTCTTAATGACTCATGAAGAAGCTGACGATCAGGGTTTGGAGATTCACCGCTATTAAGAACATCGTATAAATTTGAGTCTTCGCCTTCAACTAATGGAGCATCCATTGATACATGTCTGCCCGAATTTTTGAGAGATTCTTTAACGTCATTTACAGTCATGTCAAGTTCTTTAGCAATTTCTTCCGCAGATGGAGCTCGTTCATGTGCTTGCTCTAAAAAAGCATAAGTCTTGTTGATCTTGTTTATTGAACCAATTTTATTTAATGGTAATCTAACAATTCTAGATTGTTCAGCTAAAGCCTGAAGGATGGACTGTCTAATCCACCAAACAGCATATGAAATAAACTTAAAACCTCTTGTTTCATCAAATCTTTGAGCTGCTTTAATTAAACCAAGATTTCCTTCATTAATGAGGTCTGGCAGAGTCAAGCCTTGATTTTGATACTGTTTTGCAACTGAGACAACGAATCTTAAATTAGCTTTTGTGAGTTTCTCTAGAGCAAATTGATCCCCTTTTTTAATTCGTTGTGCTAATTCAACTTCCTCTTCTGCAGTAATCAAATCAACTTTACCAATTTCCTGAAGATACTTGTCAAGAGATGCTGTCTCCCTATTAGTTACCTGTTTTGTTATTTTTAACTGTCTCATAGACTAATAAATTCCACAAAAATTGTTCCAAAGTGGATAAAAATTATTTTTTTTCTAGTAAAACTTTTCTGGAAATTTTTTGTTTCCTGGTTCTTTTATCAATTCCTAGATATTTGACCTCAATCTGATCTCCTAGATTAATATAATCTGTCACCTTATCAACTCTTTCCCATGCTATTTCCGACACATGCAGTAAAGCTTCTTTACCTGGAACAAATTCAACTACTGCTCCAAAATCAAGTATCTTAACTACATTTACTTTGTATACCTCATCGATGACGGGTTCAAAAATTAAATTTCTGATTTTTCCAATTGCATAGTCAATCTTTTCTTGATCAACACCTAGTATTTCTATAACACCAACTTCATCTTTTTCGTTTATGACGATGGTTGTATCTGATTCTTTTTGAAGCTCTTGAATATTTTTACCTCCTGGGCCAATAACTAATCCAATAAAGTCTTTTGCTATTTCCATTGTTATCATTTTAGGAGCATGAGGTTTGACAGTTTCATTTGGTTTATTTATTGAATCATCAAGTTTTTCAAGAATTTCTAATCTTCCTTTTTTTGCCTGGTTTAGAGCTTCAATTAAAATCTCATATTTAAGACCCTTAATCTTTATGTCCATTTGACATGCAGTGATTCCCTCTTTGGTTCCTGTGACTTTAAAATCCATATCTCCAAGATGATCCTCATCTCCAAGAATATCAGATAAAACAGCATATTTGTCTCCTTCGGAAATGAGACCCATGGCTATACCAGACACATTACTTTTAATTTTAATACCGGCATCCATTAATGCAATAGAACCAGCACATACAGATGCCATTGATGATGAACCATTTGATTCTAATATTTCAGAAACTATCCTTACAGTATAAGGACAATCCTCTGGCATAACTTTTTTTAGTGCTCTTTGAGCAAGATTTCCGTGACCCACCTCTCTTCTTGAGGTTCCTCTCAGAGGTCTAGCTTCTCCAGTTGAAAAAGGCGGGAAATTATAATGTAGATAAAATGTTTCTTCAGACTGGTCTGTTGGCATATCAATGACATTAACTTCTTTACTTGTTCCCAATGTTACAGATGCTAGTGATTGAGTTTCACCTCGAGTGAACACCGCAGATCCATGTGTAGAGGGAAGATATCCAACTTCAGTCCATATATCTCTGATGCTCTCTGTTTCTCTCCCATCAAGCCTAATGCCTTCATTTAACACTAAATCTCTAACAGCTTTCTTTTGTGCCTTATTAAAATACTTAATTATTAAATCTTTTTTTTCTTCCAGTGTATCTTCGTCATATGAGTCAATTAGCTCATCTTTAAGTAAGCCAAATAGTTCACTCCTTTCATTTTTTGATAATCCTTTTTTTGCTATGTCATATGATTTTTGATATACTTTTTCTGAAATTTCAGATTCTA
>ENA-OSEY01001167-OSEY01001167.1-marine-metagenome-genome-assembly--contig:-NODE-1167-length-18536-cov-4.643209_pt1 | contig 18536 bp, 23 predicted proteins | sample MGYA00248465_ERZ534230 | MGnify/ENA primary metagenome ERZ534230 (study PRJEB26409, sample SAMN06344110) | marine metagenome | isolation source: Sea water from surface | place: Atlantic Ocean:Southern...
AAGAATAAACAAAACATACGGCATGAACCATAAAAAATAACTATTAGCTTTCAAAGGTGTATTAAACAAAATCCAGTCTCCATATTTATCTGATAAAAAATTATAAATCTCTTTTTTACTTAAACCTTCTTTCACTTTATCATTAACAACTTCTTTTATTGTTAATGCAAAATCAGAGTTGGAGTCTGAGATTGTTTGTCCTTGACATACCAAACATCTTAAATTTTTTAAAATCTCATATGTTTTATTTTCATTACAATAAGAAATTGAATTGGTGAAAAATAATATAATTGTTAATGATAATATTTTCATTTGTTTACTATTCGGTTGATTTCCCTCACATCCTTATTATTGATGGGGCCAACATATTTTTTTAATATTTTCAATTCATTATCTATCAAAATTGTTTCAGGAATTCCATAAATACCAAAATTTATAGATTTTTTCCCTTCAGGATCTTTTGTTAAAATAAAAAAAGGATCACCCATATCACTTAAAAACTTTAAAGCATTTTTTTTCTCATCTTTAAAGTTTACACCAATAATTTTAAGATTAGAATTTTTAGATAGTTCAACAAGATGCTTATGTTCTTTTCTACATGGACCACACCAAGATGCCCAAAAATTTAATAAAGTAAATTTGAACTTAGCAAGTTCTTTGGTGCTAAATTCTCCGTCTTTATCGAAATAATTTAATTCAACTTCAGCAAGTTTTTTGCCAATATTCTCTTGGGTTGTATAAACTTTATTTTTACCCAAACTTAGATAAAGGACAATAAAAATAAATATAGCAATTGAGTAGAGTAAAACTAGATATTTTTTTCTCATATTTTTTTTCTGAACCTTGTAAATTGCAATATGCCTCCCAACGAAATTAGTAAAACAGAAAACCAAATAAAATTCATAAAAGGTTTTTTTTGGAATTTTATGTTAAAAACATCTGTGCTAGAAATATTACTCATAGTTAAATAACTATCAGAAAATAATCTAGTATTGATCGATGCTTCATAAGTAATTGTCTCAGGTTTATTATATACTCTAATTTCTGGCGTGAGATTTTGGCTAGTTGAATTTTTATTGTTTATTATTTCAAAATAACCTTTTGCAGACTTAAAGTTTTTTTTAGTGAAAGTCTCTAAGTTGCTAAATTTAATTGTATAATTTTTAAACTTCCTTTCATCACCAACTCTTGCATTAAAACTTTCCTCTACAGAAAATATTTGATTAAGTGATATTGAGAAAATTAACATTCCAAATCCAAAATGAGAAATAATTCTGGATAAATTAATGTTTTTATTTTTGAATTTTTCAAAAAAGTCAAAAATAGTTTGTGTAATCAGATAAGTTGAAAACAATAATATTAATAACAATAATATACTGCTCTCTTTTATTGAAATAAAAATTATAATAAATAAACTTACAGCTATAAATAAAGCAATATTAAATATACCAATTATTTCAGGCGATATCCATTTGTGCTTTGGACCTGATGTCATCAAGAATAACAGCGGAAGTAAAAATGGAGCTAAAATAAAATTGTAATATGGTGGTCCAACTGATATTTTTTGTCCAGTTAAGGTATCAAGAAAAACTGGATATAATGTTCCAATTAGTACAACAGCCAAAAAAAATATCATAAACCAATTATTTAACAAAATAAAAGACTCCTTTGAAAAAATTTTATAATTTTTATTTTCATTGGGTGCATATTTGAAAAAAATGTAGATTGATGAAAAAACCATCAAAGCTAAAAAAGACAAGATGAACAAACCTCTTGATGGATCATTTGCAAACGTATGTACAGAATTTAATATTCCTGACCTAACCAAAAAAGTTCCAACCACGCTCATAGTGAAGGTCAAAATACTTAAAATTATTACCCACGAGTAAAGGCCGATTCTTCTCTCCAAAACTAAAACCGAATGAAGTAATGCAGTCATTAAAAACCAAGGCATCAAAGAAGAATTTTCAACCGGATCCCAAAACCAAAAACCGCCCCACCCTAATTCATAGTAGGCCCAGATTGATCCAACAAGAATACCTAAAGTTTGAAACGACCATGAAACAGAAACCCAAGGTTTAATTGTTGTTGCTAACGACTTTGAGTCCACTTTCGTAATTAAAGCTGCTAAAGCAATAGAAAAATAAATCGAAGAACCTACAAATCCGACATAAAGAAGCGGAGGATGAATAGCTAATGCAGGGTCTTGTAAAATAGGATTTAATCCCATTCCCTCAGTTGGAACCGGATATAGTAATGAAAAAGGATTTGAATTTGTTAACAAAAAAATTAAAAAAGTTGAAATTAATATATTTTGAAAAATAAGAGTGTAGAGCCTAAAGTTTTTATTTTTATTTTCATCTAAAATCAAAAATAAAAATGAAAATAATACTAAAATATTTATCCATAACAATAAGCTACCTTCATGGTTACCCCAGGTACCGGAAATCTTATAGAATAAAGGCTTGGTGGTATGTGAATTTTCATAAACATTAATTAATGAAAAATCTGAAATCACATATGCCATAATAAGTGTTATAAAACTTAAAAAAGTTAAAAGGATTTGTAAAAAAGAAAACTTATATATTTTTTTTGATACTCTATTGCTAGATAATTTTAAATCGTAATAAGATAAATATAAAAGAGAAAGAGACAATAACAAAGAAATGGTTGTGACTGCTATACCAAAACTACCTAGCATTTTGCTTTAAACTTTCTTTTATTTCCGGGGGCATATAATTTTCATCATGTTTGGCTAAAATTCTTTTGGCTAAAAAAAATTTTTTATCTTGTAATTTTCCCTCAGCAACTACTCCTTTGCCCTCTGCAAAAAGAGCTGGGACTGTTCCTTGATAAATAACAATGATTTCTTTTTTGTAGTCTGTAACTATAAATTTGATTTCGTTATTATCTGTTTTTACTGAACCTGGTTTAACCATACCCCCCAATCTAATATTGTTTTTAAAAGCATTTTCATCACTTTTACTAACTTCAGATGGCGAATAAAAATAAAGAACATTATTTCTCAATGTTTTAAATAGAAAAATAGTTAAAATTATACTCAGTACAAATATTGATAAAAATATTAATAATCTATTTTTTGTCTTAATGTTAAGCATTTCAAAAATGCTGAATTAGTTTTTTGAATGTGAAACTAAAATTTCTCTTACAACTTTTTGTTTTTTTAGATTCTCAAGCTCTATTTTTGAAAGGGTCTCAGTTTCTTTTATGAAATTTTTCTCTAATTTTTTTAAAGTTTTTTTAGTCTTTAAATAAAAATACAAACAAACCACAAAAGTAAATATGAAAGATGACCATACGTAAATTCCGTAACCGTTCATAAATAAAATTTCTAAATTCATTATTTTATGCCTTTTTTCTTCACTCTAATTGTTTCTATCCTATATTTCATTAGAAAAATTAACGCACAATACAACAAAAAAGCTAATAACATCACAGATAGAGGTATAAGCATTGAAATATGAATTGTTGTTTCACCTGTTAAATTAACGCTGGCGGGTTGATGTAATGTAGACCACCATATGACTGAGTACTTAATAACAACTAAATTTATTAAACCTGCTATTGAGATCCCAGTGCAAATTCTTGATGAATTAATGGGGTCTCTTATAAATTTATAAGATAAAATAAATGCGATATAAAAAAACATCAAAATTAACATAGATGTTAATCTTGCATCCCATGCCCACCAAGTACCCCAAGTTGGTTGGCCCCAGACAGAGCCTGTAAATATTGCGATAACGTTAAATGTTAAGCCAATAGGAGCTAGACTTTTATAAACTAAAGTTACGCTTTTAATTTTAAAAATAAAATTAATAATACAAAGCAAACTTAAAGTTCCAAAGCTAAGAAGGGATATCCAAGCAGCAGGAACATGGACATACATTATTCTCACAACATCTCCCTGTATGTAATCTTTTGGAGATAAAAATAGAGAAAAGATAATACCAACTATTATAATTGGTATTATAAAGAATTTGACTAAATTTAGAATTTTACCAGTTAGGTTAAAAATATAACTAGGATTTAAATATTTAATCATTCTGTTTCTTTAACTGATTTTCTAGAAATTTTGAATGGTATATTTTGTTGTCCTAGTTGAAAATTGAGAGGGAGATAAGGAAGTATAAATAATTTTCAACCAGGAACTAACCTAAACTTTATAGTTTTTATTTATGCCGGAGATTTGTATATATTTTGTTAACTTTGTGGCAAATTAACCTAGTTAGAAGGTTTGTAGTAATTCGAGCCTCTTTTTTCAGAAAAAACCTCATTTACAAGAGGGTGCCGAATTGGGTCTCCTGAATTATCCTCAACTAAATTTTGTTCGGAAACATAAGCTTCGTATGTAACTTCATTATTCTCAGCAAGGAGATGATAGAAAGGTTGATTTTTTTTTGGCCTCACATCTTTAGGAATAGATTGGTACCATTCTTCAGAATTATTAAATTCAAAATCAACGTCGTAAATTACTCCCCTAAAATTAAAATGTCTGTGCTTGACTATTTCACCAATTGAAAACTTGGCTTTTTTTAAATTCATATCCTTTAAGATAGTAACATTTTTTATAAAATCAATAAAAAAATATGAATCAAAAATCATTTGTGATAACTTTTAGTTGTGAATAAATCATTAATAAAATTTGCAACAGATTTTGGACCACTGCTAGCTTTCTTTTTAATCTATTATAAGAACGATAAAGATTTAATTTCTGCTATACCTACTTTAATAATTGCAACGTTGATTGCTATATGCATCATATACATGCTTGAAAAGAGAATCCCAATTCTGCCTCTTATGGGAGCAGTTCTTGTATGTTTGTTTGGTGGACTAACAATTTTTTTTGATAATCCAATTTTTATATACTTAAAGCCTACCATAATAAATTTAATTTTTGCCTTCACTTTATTTTTTGGGAAAATTGTTTTAAATAAAAATTTTTTAAAAAAGTTATTTGAAAGCTCCATAAAATTAGAGGAAGCTGGATGGGACAAGCTTATAATAAGATGGATAGGTTTCTTTATATTCTTAGCCGTACTTAATGAGGCAGTGTGGAGAACACAAACAGAGGAGTTTTGGATAAATTTTAAAGTTTGGGGCATCCTGCCTATAACTTTTATATTCACAGCATTTCAATTACCATTAATACAAAAGTATAAAAAAAATGAAGAATAAATTTAAACTTATAATAAATAATAAATTTTCAAAAAAAGAAAATTTTTTTGTTAAAAAAGAGCTACGTATAATACTAAATCTTTATGCAAAAAAAGTATCTTCTGGGGATTGGAAAGACTATGGTTTAACAATAAATAAAAAGGAAATTACATTTGATATTTATCAAAGAGCATCTGAAAAGCCTGTTTTGAGAATATCGAAAAACTTGCACCCGAAAAGTAAATCAGAAAAATTTTATATTATGGATGCTAATGGTTATAAAATTAAAAAGTCCGAAAATCTTAGTGTGTTAATTAACAAAATTGAGTGGTCTGGTCTAAAATTAGTTAAATAGTATTATCTTCTTTGTCCAAAAAGTCTTAACAGCATAATAAATAAATTAATAAAGTCTAAATAAAGTGTTAAAGCTCCCATAACAGCTTTTTTGCCAGATATTTCACTGTCATCACTAGATAGATACATGTTCTTAATTTTTTGTGTATCATAAGCTGTTAGACCAACAAATATAAGAACTCCTAACACTGAGATTACAAAATACATCATGCTTGATTTCATAAAAATATTAACGATTGATGCAATAATGATACCTATTAATCCCATCATTAAAAAAGAACCAAATTTTGTTAAGTCTCGTTTGGTTGTGTATCCATAAATACTCATTGCTCCAAACGTTCCGGCAGTTATAAAAAATACTCTTGTAATACTAGCGCCTGTGTAAACTAAAAAAATTGATGCTAAAGATGCTCCCATTAAACCTGCAAAAATCCAAAAAGTAGTTTGTGCTTTAGCCGCACTCATTTTTCGAATTCCAAAACTCATATAAAAAACAATACCTAATGGTGCCAGCATCACTACCCACATCAGTGGAGACGCAAAGAGAGCTTGGCCAATTCCAGTCAAGCCTGTGATACCATTGGCAGTAACTTGGATATCATAACCACCTGATAATCTAAATAAAACTAGTGATACTATTCCTGTAAGAAAAACTCCTGAGGCCATATAGTTGTAAACTTTTAGCATGTAGCTTCTTAAGCCTTGATCTATAATATGAGCTTCAGTTGCGGTTGATTTTACATTAGTGTTTTGTCGATTTGATTGCATTATTAAAATATAATCATTTTTTTTATGTTTTCAATGGTACATATATCGCCTAAAAACATTAGATTTTTATGAAATACAAAAAGTTAGGAAATACGAAACTTAATGTAAGTCTCATTTGTTTGGGAACCATGACCTATGGCGAGCAAAATACCGCAGAGGAGGGTTTTGAGCAAATGGATTACGCATTAGATAAAGGAATTAATTTTTTTGATACAGCTGAGCTTTACGCAATTCCCCCAAAAGCAAAAACATATGGAAAAACAGAGGAGATAATTGGAAACTGGTTTCAAAAAAGAAAAAACAGAGAAAAAGTTATTTTAGCATCAAAAATTGCTGGACCAGGATTAAAATGGATTAGAGGTGGAGGCGAACAGTACTCAGAAAAAAGTATAGAGGATGCTGTAAATAGTAGTTTAAAAAGATTAAAAACTGACTACATTGATTTGTATCAACTTCACTGGCCTGAGAGAAACACCAATTACTTTGGAGATCTAGATTATGACCACGATGCTAATGAAAAAAAGTGGAATAGATTTGAAAATATTCTTAAAGTTTTAAAAAAAATAATTGATCAAGGCAAAATTAGATACATAGGATTGTCAAATGAAACACCGTGGGGTTTTTCTAGTTTTATTAAGATTGCTGAAAAAGAAAAACTTCCGAGAGTGGTTTCTGTTCAAAATCCCTACAGTTTAATTAATAGAACTTATGAAATTGGAATGTCTGAAATATCAATGAGAGAAAATGCTGGTCTTTTAGCATACTCGCCTCTAGGAATTGGTTATCTTACTGGTAAATACAGAAACAAACAAATACCTAAAAATTCTAGATTGGATTTATTTTATGAAAATTACCCAAGATATCACAATGAAAGGACATATGATGCAGTTGAGAAATACTATCAAGTTGCAAAAAAACATAATGTATCTTTTTCACAATTGGCCTTAGCTTTTGTTAACTCAAGAGATTTTGTAACTAGTAATATAATAGGAGCGACTAAGATGGATCAACTGAAAGAAAATATTGAGAGTATAGATGTTACACTTAATGAAAATATAATTAGTGACATTAATTTAGTGCATGAAAGCAATCCTAACCCAGCACCTTAAATACAACTCAGATGTTGAAAAGACATTAATTTTGTATAGATTGAACAAATAAACTGAAATGAAAAAAATTATTTTAATAAATTTAATTAGCTTGTTTTTTTTAAGCTTTGCAAATGCAAATGATCCTAAGAGCATTGGTAAGTTTAAAAATTGGGAAACTTTTACCTATAACGATGGAAAAGGTAAAATTTGTTTTGCTCAAACTATACCTTTGGAAAGGTCGCCAAAAAATTTTGTTAGGAAACCCTCTAGATTATTCGTGACTTTTAGAAAATCTGAAAAAATTAGAGATGAGGTCAGTGTTACAAGTGGCCATGAATATAAATCTTCATCCGTGACAGCAACTAGTGGAAAAAATGAATTCTCAATGTTTTCTCAAGGTAACTTTGCTTGGTTGATTGATAGAGAAGAAGAAGCCAGTTTAATCAAAACAATGAAAAAAGCATCTAGACTGTCTATTCTCGCAAAAGCAAATAATGGTAGACAAACTAAAGATCTTTACTCAATGATGGGTTTTACAAAAGCCTATAATGCTGCCAAAAAAAATTGTGCTTAAAAATAAAAAAAAAAATAAAATAGTCCTAGCATATTCAGGGGGTTTGGATACCTCTATAATCCTTAAATGGTTGCAGGAAAATTATAATGCTGAGGTTATAGCGTACACTGCTGATATTGGACAAATAATGAATAAAAATCAAATTGTAAAAAATGCAAAAAAATTAGGCGTCAAAAATATAGTAATTGAAGATTTAAAAAATACTTTTGTAAAAGATTATGTTTTTCCAATGATTAGAGGCCACGCCTTATATGAAGGAACCTATTTGTTAGGAACTTCTATAGCGAGACCTTTGATAGCAAAAAGACAAATCTCTATTGCAAAAAAATTTAAAGCATTTGCAGTTTCTCATGGTTCGACGGGAAAAGGAAATGATCAAGTTAGATTTGAACTTGGATACTATTACTTTGGACCAAAAATAAAAGTTATTGCTCCCTGGAGAATATGGAAACTCAAATCAAGAACAGATTTAATAAGATACGCAAAAAAAAATAAAATACCAATACCAAAAGACAAAAAAGGTGCTCCGCCATTTTCTGTGGATGATAATCTTTACCATACTTCTACAGAGGGTAAAATTTTAGAAGATCCAAAAAAATCTGCTCCAGAATATATTTTTCAAAGAACAGTTGCTCCAGAAAAAGCTCCGACCAAAGCATCTTTTGTTACTATAGGATTTGAAAAAGGTGATCCAGTATCACTTAATAATAAAAAGTTTTCTCCTGCAAAGCTTTTACAAAAATTAAATTTAGTTGCTGGTAAAAATGGAATTGGGAGAGTTGATCTGGTAGAAAACAGATTTATAGGAATTAAATCAAGAGGAGTTTACGAAACACCTGGTGGAACAGTTTTAATGATAGCCCACAGAGCCATGGAGTCGGTAACTTTAGATAAAAAAACTATGCATCAAAAGGATGAGATCATGCCAAAATATGCGGAGCTTATTTATAATGGGTTTTGGTTTTCAAAAGCTAGATTTAAATTACAAAAAATTGTTGATCTAAAAAGAAATCAAGTTAGTGGTTCAATCAAACTCAAATTATTTAAAGGAAATATTACAATTGTTTCCAGAAACAGTAAAAATAAGGCCTACTCAATTAAAAAAGTGTCTTTTGAAGAAAATAAATCTTTTAAAAAGTCAAAAGTTGAGAAATTTATATTAGGTGCGGCAAGAAAGCTTAGGTCTTAAAAAAAATTTGTATATATAAAAATATTTATGAAATTGAACTCTGTCATAAGAAATATTCAGTTGGTAGGTGTGATATTTATTTTGGTTGGTACCGTCCTTGCTTTCGGCTTTGAATTAAATGAAATGTACAAAGTTAAACGGGTAACCTTAGCAGATCTTCTTTTGATGTTTATCTATATTGAGGTAATTGGGATGATTGGAGTTTTTTGGGCTAGTAAGACAATTAGAATTACGTATCCCGTGTTAATTGCAATTACCGCACTAGCTAGACTTATAATTTTACAAGATAAAGACAGTGCATCGATAAATTTAATTTATCAAGGTGCTTCGATACTTCTGCTAGCTTTAGCAGTATTCTTTTTAACATTGAGATATAGCAAAAAACTAGGGATGGATAAAAAAAATCCCGGTGAAGAAGCTTAATAAAATGAAACAACTTTTTGCAATAGTTACTTATTATTTATTTGGTTATTTAATTTTTTGGACATTTTTACATGAAACAAATCTATTTCCGAAAATTTGGGTTGAACAAAACTTTACGATTGCAATTTACTTATGGGTCTTCTTTTTTATTGTTCCATTATTTTTAATAGCTATTAGCACTGACTATATCAAAAGTCGTATTAAGGACTTCAAGTCTTTAAATCAAAATACAAGATGGCCACTTTACATTTTATTATTTGGAGTATGGGATCTTATGATTGGATTTGCATATTTACTATTTTCTTATTTTGAAATTAGTCATGTAACAATGATATTAGCGAATGGTCTTTTTATTACAGGTACTTATTTAACTTTTCTAAGCTTCTCTATTGCGAGAAGATTGCAAATCTCTAGAAAAAGCTAATTTATGGCAAAAAAAATTTTAATATTTGGTGCAACGGGATCTGTCGGTAGCTCTTTAGCAAAATTAGTAAAAGGTTCATCTATGGATGCGCATTTAATTGGCAAAAATGAAAGTGAAATTTCTAAACTGAAGGATCAAACAGGCTTTGATTGTAGTATTGTTGATGTAACTGATCCAAATTTTATAGAGACAATTGATAAAGATTTAGATGGATCAGAGATTGCTGGTATTGCTTATTGCGTTGGTTCTATTGATTTAAAACCTATAAATTTAGTATCAAAAAAAGATTATTTAAAAAGTTTTGAGTTAAATCTCTTTCCAATAGTTGAAATTATAAAAAAATTCAAAGATAACTTAAAAAAAAATAAATCTTCAATCGTTCTTTTTTCAACTGTAGCAGTAAAACAAGGATTTCCTAATCATAGCATAATATCTCCAGTAAAAGCATCTCTCGAAGGTCTTACAGTTTCACTTGCTGCAGAATTGGCACCAAACGTAAGAGTAAACTGTATTGCTCCAAGTTTAAGTAAGTCTAAAATGGCTGGAAAAATCTTAAGCAACCCAAAAATAGCAGAGGGAATCGCAAAACAACATCCACTTAAAAGAGTTGGTGAAGGAAATGACTCAGCTGCCTTGGCAAAATTTTTATTGTCGGATGAAAGCTCTTGGATAACGGGACAGATTATTGGCGTCGATGGTGGAAGATCTAATGTTGGATAAAATCTTTGATTTAGTGCTCGTGTTTTTCTATTCCGTGTTTCTCAAGTAAGTCGTGCATTCTCTCATGTTCTTTATAAGTTAAGCTATAAAAAATTATTGCTGTAACGAAAGATCCAAGAACTACTCCTTGTAAGAATCTAAAAATTGTACGTCTATTTCGAGCTTTTGTTTCATCATTCATTTTATTTCCCCTTTTTTTTGCTTCATAAAATTTATAAGCAGCATAAGCGATCAATAAAATACTTAGTATCCATGATATTGGATGATTAACTACTGCTATTAATGATCCACCAAATATGGCTGCGATAAAACCTGATATCCAACAAATTGGGCACATTATGATTTTATATCTTAAATAATTTTAAATTTGAGTGTGACAAACATTCTTAATAATCAGTAATTCTATTTAATAAATTTAGTTTTGTATCAGTAATTAGTATTTCTCCAGAAGATGAAGGTTTATTAATAATTTCTAAGATAGTAACATAATGTGTAACCAAGATTAAATTTTTATCACTCCGCCAATTTTTTAAATATCTACGTAAGTCTCTCATTTGTCTATATTTATTTTTTTGAAACTTATGCGAAAAAAAAGAATTTAAAGCTGTAAAGGTTTCATAATTTCCAAATGCATATTTTGCAGTATCTTTGCATCGACACCACTCGCTTGATAAAACAATATCTATAGGAATTTTATTTTTCAAAAAAAACGAACCAAGTCTTTTTGACTGCTCTATACCCTGACTACTTAGATTTCTTTGAGTTTTGCAATCATTTAAATCAAAATTTTCTGGATCCCCACTTCCAGGTGCTAATGCGTGTCTTATAAAAATAATTTTTCCACCTTCTTTTAAGTTTTTAATAATATTTTTATTAGCATTAGCTTCTGAAATACTAAGAAAAAGTAATGTAAAAATTGATAAAAGCGTTTTGTACATGTGTCCAAATTAATAATATCAAACAACAAAATAAAGTATTAAATAAAAATAAGTATGAAATTTGAAACTACCAGACAAGGTGCATTGAGTAAATTAGATCATTTCATAGAAAATGAGATTGCGAACTATAATTTTAAAAGGAATTTTGATTTAGGACCCAAAGAAAGACAAAACGTTTCATGCTTATCCCCTTATATAACACACAGATTGATAAACGAGTATGAGACAGTAAAAATAGTTTTAAAGAAATATCCTTACCAAAAAGTAGAAAAATATATCCAGGAAGTATTTTGGCGTGTTTACTGGAAGGGATGGCTTGAATTAAGACCCAAGGTTTGGACAGATTTTGTAGAAGACTTAAAAATTATTGAAGATGATGAAAAACTTTATCAAGCTAAAAATGGTCAAACGGAAATTGATTGTTTTAATGATTGGGTAAGAGAACTAAAAGAATTCAATTATCTTCATAATCATACACGAATGTGGTTTGCCAGCATCTGGATTTTCACTTTGGGGCTTCCTTGGCAAAAAGGCGCAGAGTTTTTTCTAAAACATCTTTATGATGGTGATGCAGCTTCTAATACTTTAAGCTGGAGATGGGTTGCAGGAATTCAAACTAAAGGTAAAAATTATGTAGCTCAATCTTGGAATATTGAAAAATTTACAAATAACAGATATCAAAAAATTAAGTTAAATGATAATGCGGTACCATTGATTGACAGTCGTGAATACAAATTGAATCAAATAGATAATGATGAAAATAACTTGCCTTCAAAAAATCTGATTTTTTTTGAAAATGATTTAAATCTAGAGAAATTTAATTTAGATAACTATCAAAATATTTATAGTATATTGCTAGATAACGAACACAGAAAAATAAAACTTGACGGTAAAGTATTAGAATTTAAAAAAAAATTAATTGAAAATACTATTAAAATTTTTCCTAAAAATATTAAATTGATATCTAATTCAAGTTATTTTGATTTATTGAATGGAAAGAATGATTTTGATGTTATTTATCCTGCGGTCGGAGAAAATAAATCTTTTTTGAATAATTTCAGAAAAAAGAGAGATATAAAAATTAATTTTTTAAGGGACGAAAGGGATATTTTTTGTTGGAGATTCTCTAATAAAGGATATTTCAATTTTAAGTCAAATATACCAAAGATAATTGCTGACTTTAAGCTATCCTAAGTTTAGAGCATTTTTTGGAACAATATTTTACGTTTTCCCAATTTAGTTTCCATTTTTTTCTCCATAAAAAAGGTCTTTTACACACTTTGCAGATTTTAGATGGTAGATCTGTTTTTTTTATCATCAAATGGTATTTTGTTTTATAAATTTATCTGCTGACTTAAGGATTATTTTTTTTCTATCTGGTTTCATTTTGTCAAAAATTCTGACCATCATTGAAAGTCTTGGGTTTTTTAAAAAAAATTTTCTATTTTTATTAATAAATCTCCAATAAAGACCATCCATAATATTACACCAATCACCCTTTTTAAAATCCATCATTTTTAAAAAATAGCTTGAACCACAGATATATGGTTTGGTTGCAAATATCCCCCCATCGCTGAAGAGTCCCATACCGTAAACGTTTGGTGACATTACCCAGTCAGATGAATCAACAAACATTTCCATAAACCATTTGTAGACAAAGATTGGCTTAATCTCGCAAAGATTCATTATATTAGATAAAATCATTAATCTTTCAATATGGTGAGACCAACCATGATCATTAGCATTTTTAATTGCATAATCTAAAGGAGGTAAACCTGTGTTTCCTTCATACCAAGAAGGTTTCATTTTTCGGTTATGTTTAAAAAAATTCCCAGTTTCTAATTTATTATCAAAATTTTGATAAATTCCTCTCATAAACTCACGCCAACCTATTACCTGTCGTATGTAACCTTCCAAAGAATTAATTCTTATTTTTTTCTTTTTGTGACTGGTTAAAATTCTATCTAATATTATTTCAGGTGTAATTATCCCTAAGTTCAAATAAGGACTGAGTGCACTGTGAAATAATATATTATTACTCTGATCAACAGCATCTTCATAATCCCCAAATAAATTTGATTTTTCTTTGATAAAAAAATCCAATAATCTCATTACATCTTTAAATTCGGTTGCAAACCAGAAATTTTTTGTTGAACCAGGATGTTTTGAAAAATTTTTTTCTATAATCTCTTTTAAATTTTTCGTATGAGAAGTTTCATTTATTTTTGGAAACGATGGAATTTTAGTTCCTTTAGGAAGTTTTTTTCTATTATCTTCATCAAAACTCCATTTTCCTCCAACCGGGTCTTCACCATTCATTAAAATATTCATTTTTTTTCTTGTCTCTTTATAAAACACTGCCATGAAAGGTTTTTTTGATTTAGATAAATATTTTTTAAAATCATCTCTAGAATTTAAAAACATTGGGGTTTTAACAACATTAAATTTTATTTTATTTTTTTTAATAAAATCCAAAATTTTCTTCTCAAACGGTTTATCTTCAATTTCAAAAAAGGAAATTTCTTTTATTTTGTTTTTTTTTACGACCTTTTGTATTTTTGTAATATAGTCAATTTTAAAATCAGAATTATCAATTTTCGAATAAGTTATTTTAAAATTATTATTCTTTAAATTTTCTGCGTATGATCGCATTGAAGATAAAAATAGTAGTATTTTTAGCTTATGGTGCTTTTCATAAGTACATAAGCCATAATCTTCTGCCATAAAAAAAAGATGGTCATTTTTGAAGCGGCTTAAGTATTTTAATGGAAATAGTTGATTTCCAAGTGTAATAAACAATTTCATAATTTATTTATAAATATTATTATAAGATATGTCAGGAAAATATTTAATATTTGGTGCGACAGGTTCTATCGGCTCAAATTTGTCAAAAATGATGGCTGAAAATAATGAAGATGTTCAGCTAATTGGAAGAGATGAAGAAAACTTAAAAAATATTTCTTCTGAAACAGGTTGCAAATATACCGTTGTGGACGTTCTTGACTCTGCAAAAATTGAAAGTTTAAAAAATGAATTTGCAAATGAGGAAATAAAAGGAATTGCATATTGTGTAGGTTCAATAGACCTAAAACCACTAAGAATGGTTAAAAAAGAGGACTTTCAAAAGTGTTTCGATTTAAATTTTTATCCAATTGTAGAAACAATTAAAAATTTTCAAGAAAGTTTAAAAAAAAATAAAGGGTCAGTTGTGATTTTTTCAACTGTTGCTGTAAGAAGAGGATTTACAAATCACAGTATTATCGCTTCTGTAAAAGGAGCTTTAGAGGGATTAACTGTTTCTTTAGCAGCAGAATTTGCTCCAAACATAAGAGTAAATTGTATTGCACCTAGTTTAACTAAATCAAAAATTGCAGAACCAATGTTGAAAAATAAATTAATCGCTGATGGTATAGCAAAAGCACATCCTATGAAAAGAATTGGTGAAGGTAAAGACGCTGCAGCAATGGCAAAGTTTTTATTAACTGATGAAAGTTCTTGGATAACTGGTCAAATTATAGGTGTAGATGGTGGAAGATCAAAATTAACTTGATCTAAATTATTAAAATACCATTTTTGATAAAATAATATATTCTTGAAGTATTGTGAACAAATATTCAGCAGATGAGCTTTTTAAAATTGCGTATAGTCATCTTCAAAAAAAAGAATTTGAAAAATCTACTCAGTTATTTGAAAAACTTTTAAATGATTATCCTGATAATTTATCCATACTCCGTAACTTAAGTCACTCTTATGCTTTTTCTGGAGCTTTTAAAAAAGCAGAGGAATGCATTAAAAAAGTTATAAAAATTAAACTTGATGAACCATTTGCTTATCAATTTCTAGCTAGTGTTTTAAAAAACCAAGATAAGATCGAGGAAATGATTAAAATAGTAAATGAGGGACTAAAAAAAAACTTAATTAATGAAAAATGGGAAGTACAAAAAAAAATGCTTTCTCCGCTTATTGCGAGCGACAAAAAAGAGATAGACCATTATAGACAAAAAATTAACAAAGGTTTAGATGAAGTTATTAGCTCAGACATAAAATTAGACTATGATAATGATCAAATAATTTCTCCTCCATTTTTTGAACTTACTTACACCGATAAAGACAATTTAGAAATAAATAAAAAAATGGTGAAAGCTTTTAAAAAAATTTATCAACCACTCAATCATAAAATTACAATAAATCAGAAATTGAATGATAAAATTAAAATTGGTTTTGTTTCTGAATTTTTTACTGATCATACAATAGGTAAATTGTTTAAAGATCTAATTTTCAGTCTAGATTTAAAATTTTTTGATGTTGTTATTTATCATTCTAGCAAAACAAAAAAAGGTGAGATATTTGAAGAGTTTTTAAATAAAAATAGTAAAGGTTTTAAAAATGAAATATTGCCAAAAAAATTAATTAATAAAATTAAAATTCTAGAAAAAGAAAAATTTGACATTCTTTTTTATCCAGATATTGGCATGTCGATAGAATTTTATTTTTTATCTTTGATTAGATTGGCGAGATATCAAATTATGTCTTGGGGCCATCCAGAAACAACTGGATCAGAGTCTATCGATTATTTTTTATGTTCAAAAAATTTAATTTCAGAAAACTCTGAAAAATTTTACTCTGAAAAATTTTTAATAATAGATAAACTTCCAATGATCTACAATAAACCAATTGTTGAAAATAAATTGGATGATAAGGATATATCAAAAAAAAATATTTATTCATGTCCCCAGACCTTATTTAAATTCCATCCAGACTTTGATGACTATTTATTTGATATTTTAAAAAAAGATAAAAAAGGAATTTTATATTTATTAAAAGATACTCACAAAGTTTACTATTTAAAATTATTAGAAAGGTTTAAAAAGAATAAAAATTTCGACTCTGATAGAGTGATATTTTTAGACCCATTAAATTTAAATCAGTTTATTAATCATTTGGGAACATCTTCGGTGCTTCTGGATCCGATTTATTTCGGCTCTGGAAATTCTTTCCACGAGTCAATGTTTTATGGGACACAAACAGTGACATGTCCATCTAAATATATAAAATCAAGAATTGTAAGCGCTGCATATATTCAAATGGAGGTAAAAAAACCACCAATAGTTAAAAATAAAGATGATTATGTTAATAAAGCAATTGAAATAGCTAATGATGAAAATATTTTAGATGAAAAAAAATATTATCAGCAAGCAGCAAATGAAAAACTTTTTAATACTAAAGATGTTGGTGAAAAGTTTAATTCTATTTTAAAGAAATTATTTTAAACTTCTTTTAAAGCATTCAATCGTGTTTTTTAGTAAGCAAGCAATTGTCATTGGGCCAACACCACCTGGTACTGGAGTTAATGCTTTCGCTACTTTAGATACCTCTTCAAATGCAACATCTCCAACAATACCTTTGTCTGTCTTATTAATTCCTACATCAATTACTATTGCATCTTTTTTGATCCAGTCCGCTTTAACTAGCTCTGGAATTCCTACCGCAGCAATTACAATATCACCTTTTGAACACTCGTTTTTTAAATCTTTAGTTTTAGAATGAGTAATAGTTACTGTGCAATTTTCCTTTAAAAGAAGCTGGGCCATCGGTTTACCATTTAAATTAGATCTTCCAATCACAATTGCTTTTTTGCCACTTAAATTTGGTTCAATCTTTTTTATAAGTAAATAACATCCTAATGGTGTACAAGGGACTGAACTTTCATATCCAGATGATAAGTTTCCTACATTGTAAGGATGAAAACCATCAACATCTTTATCAGGATTAATTCTTTCGATTATTTTTTGCTTATCAATATGATCTGGAAGAGGAAGTTGAACAAGTATGCCGGAAACTGTCTCGTCATTATTAAGTTCATCAATTTTGTTTAATACTGAAATCTCTTTAATATCTTTGGGGTACTTTATAATTTCTGATTTAAGGCCAATTTCCTTGGCGGATTTTTCTTTGTTCCTAACATAAATTTGACTTGGCGCTAAATCCCCGATTAAAATTACTGTCAGGCCTGGGACTTTGTTAAATTTTTTCTTAATTTCGTCGACTTCAACCTTAAGTTCGTTCCTCAGTTCAGCGGCAATTTTTTTTCCATCAATCAGATTCATTATATTCTATATTATTGGTCTTATGTAATACTCCATACACATTTGCATAATCCATATCAACATAAGTAATATTACAGGCGAGATGTCAAATGCGCCAAGATTTGGTAAAAAAGCTCTTATTCTATTAAGAAAAGGTTCGGTCATCCGATAAGTAAAGTCTAAAACAGAATAAACAAATCTATTTCCAGTATTAATTATATTAAAAGCAACTAACCAACTTAAAATGACGTTCGCAATTACTATATATGAGTAATACTTGAGTATTGTCATAGCGACTATGTAAATTATTATCATTTTTTTTCTACGTAAATTGATTGACTAGGAAACGCAAACGATGCTTTATTTTTTTCTACAATTTCCTTAATACCAATTGCTAATCTTTCCTTAACTTTAAGCCACTCATTCCAGCTATCTGTTTGTGTAAAACATCTAACATACATATCTATAGAGCTATCCGAAAACTTATCCACTCTTACAGCCAAGCCAACCTTTGTGTCAAAATCTTTACTTTCTTTGATAAAATTTTCAATTTGGTCCCGTACATTTTTTAATTGTTCTATAGTAGTGTCGTACTGAAGTGTAATTGTCCAGCTTATAAGCCAGTTTGTAGTTTGGCTTATGTTTATTACAGCGTTTTCAGCAAATTGAAAATTTGGTATTATAGCTAATGATTTATCAAACTTTCTGATAGTAGTTGATCTAAATCCAATTTTCTCAACAATACCTTCTATTGTACCTTCCACTAAAATCCAGTCACCCATTTTAAATCTTTT